>Ga0207754_100026_pt1 | contig 181191 bp, 160 predicted proteins | sample A23E1SouthBayCA_FD_187728 | JGI IMG/M metagenome (GOLD analysis project Ga0207754, IMG submission 187728) | Aerobic enrichment media microbial communities from Eden Landing Ponds, California, USA - A23 E1 (SPAdes) | ecosystem: Environmental > Aquatic > Marine > Unclassified | place: Emeryville... | reverse complement strand
CCGCCGTGTCTACCGCCGGATCGTCTTGCCGCTGTCGGGGCCGATGTTCGCCGTGGTGCTGATCTACCAGTTCACCCAGATCTGGAACGACCTGCTGTTCACGCTGGTGCTGGTCTCGACCGAATCCAGCCCCGCCGCGCCGGTGGTGTTGATCCTGGCCGGCCTGGGTACCTCCATGGAAGGCCAGGACTTCGCACTCCGGATGGCCGGGGCCTTCATCGCCGCACTGCCTACCCTCGCAGTGTACATCATGTTCGGCGAGGAGTTCGCCGAGGGGGTCGCAACGTGACGCTACCGTTCACACACGAACAACCGATGACTCGATATCAGACACACACTCGACGGGATGCATCGTCCGCAAACACCGACACCGTGACTGGAGGGCAGTGAGATGGGAACGCTCGAACTCGATCATCTGACGAAGGTGTTCCAGGACGGCTCGGACGAGATCGTCGCCGTCGACGGCGTCGACATCGAACTGGCGGACGGCGAGTTCATCGTCGTCGTCGGTCCCTCGGGCTGTGGGAAGTCGACGACGCTGCGGATGGTCGCCGGACTGGAGACGGTCACGGACGGCGATATCCGCCTCGACGGCGAGGTCATCAACGACCGGAAGCCCCAGGACCGGGACATCGCGATGGTGTTCCAGTCCTACGCGCTGTACCCTCACATGTCCGTCCGGGACAACATGGCCTTCGGGCTGGAGGAGTCGACCGACCTCTCCGACGACGAGATCGATCAGCGCGTCTACGAGACCGCGGACACGATGGGGATCGCCGAACTGCTGGACCGCAAACCCTCGGAACTTTCGGGGGGCCAGCAACAGCGGGTCGCACTCGGTCGCGCCACGGTTCGCGATCCGGAAGTGTTCCTGATGGACGAACCGCTCTCGAACCTCGACGCCAAGTTGCGCTCCCAGATGCGGACGGAGCTCCAGCACCTCCAGGAGGAACTGGACGTGACGACGATGTACGTCACGCACGACCAGACCGAAGCGATGACGATGGGTGACCGGATCGCTATCCTCGACGGCGGCGAACTCCAGCAGGTCGCCACGCCGATGGAGTGTTACCACGAACCGGCCAACCAGTTCGTCGCCGGCTTCATCGGCGAGCCCTCGATGAACTTCTTCGACACGACCTTGGAGGGCGACCGACTCGTCGGCGAGCACTTCGAGTACGAACTCGACGACGAGACACTCGCCGACGTTCGCGACACGACGGACGTGGTGCTTGGCATCCGACCCGAGAGCATCGAGATCACCGACGAGGTGACGGGCCACCACCAGTTCCCGGCGGTCGTCGACGTCGTCGAACCGCAGGGGAACGAGCACACGGTCCACCTGCTGTTCGAGGGCCAGGACGAGGGCGCTGACACGCTGACGGCGACTATCGACGGGATGCGCACCCTCGACTGGGGCCAGTCTGTCGCCGTCGAGTTCCCGGAGAACGCGATCCACCTCTTCGATGGACGGACCGGCGAGTCGCTCCACAACCGCGTCATCGAAGACGCGGCGTCGATCGAACAGATCGGCTCTGCGTAAGCGCCCCAGTCATACGAAACGTTGTCGGTCTTTACCAGATCGACCGCACGACGGCGTGGGGTCGACTGGGCAACCGTCTACAACGTTCCGTATCACGCTACGCGTTTCCACCACCGTCGCCGACCCGCCGGGTGGGACACCGAACCAAAGCTATATAGTTGATCGAAAAACATGGAGGATACGTATGGCCGACACTGGCAACCGGGGGGACAGCGTCTCGCGCCGATCGCTGCTCGAATCGGCAGCGTCCGGTGCGACAGCGGCGCTTGCCGGCTGTCTGGGCGTTGGCAGCGGCGACGAGAGCACCGACGACGCCACTCGCAGTACGACGGCGACGCGGACGTGGAACGACACTGCGCTGGAGGTCCTGCACGCCTGGACCGGTGGCGACGGAGCCGCCGCCATCGCGGAGCTGACCAACCAGTTCAGGGAGGCTTACCCGGAGATGAGCACGAACTTCCGTCCGATCGGCGGGACGGGCAACGTCAATCTCAACTCCGTGATCTCGCGGCGGCTGTCGAACAACAACCCGCCGAGCTCGTTTCAGGCCTGGCCCGGCGAGAACAGCCGTCAGTACGAGCGACAACTGGCGAACATCACCTCGGTGTGGACGGACAACGGCTACGTCGAGAAGATGAACGACACGGCTGCGCCACTGTGCCAGCAGGGCGGCGAGTACCGCTCGATCCCGGTGGGCTCTCACCGGCTGAACAACCTGTTCTACAACGTTCACGTGCTCGAAGACGCAGGTGTCAACCCCGCTTCGCTGACCGACGTGGAGTCGATGCTGGCCGCACTGGAGATGATCGATCAGAACACCGACGCCGTGCCGATGGCCCACGCGATGCAAGCGCCGTGGACGACCCTCCAGCTGTGGGTCGAGGTGCTGCTCGGTCAGGCGGGGTATCAGGCGTACATGGACTTCATCGACGGGTCAGGCGACCGGGATGCGATTCGTCGGTCTCTGGAGACGACCGCGGAGATCCTCGACAACTACATCAACGACGACGCGTCGATGATCAGCTTCACGGCCGCCAACCGGAAGCTGATGGACGGCGACGCCGCTCTCATCCACCAGGGCAACTGGGCGTACGGGATGTACCGCGTAGCGGACAGCGGCGTCGAGTTCGGAACCGACTGGGACTGGGTCGCGTTTCCGGGGACAGAAGACATGTACGTCCTTCACGTCGACGCCTTCACGTTCCCCGAGGGCGCGCCGGCTCCCGACAAGCGCGACATCTGGGCGAAGTTCCTCGGGACGAGAGACGCACAGGTCGCTTTCAACAACCGCAAGGGATCGGTACCGCTGCGGATGGACGTCGACGGCTCCCGGTTGACCGACTTCCTGGCGATGAACTACGAGCACCTGACCAGCAAGGCCAGGCAGCCCCCGACGCTGGCCCACGGTCTGGCGGTCTCGCCGACGGCACTGAGCGAGTGCAAGACAGTCATTCGCGACAGTTTCATGGGACCGTTCGACGCCGAGGCGACTGCACGGGGGCTGCTCGACGCCGTTTCCGACTGATACGGACGGTTGTCGGTCTGTCCCAGATCGATCGCACGACTGTGTGTAGTCGACCTGAGTGGGCCGACGCCGGTCCATCTGAGACGTTCGAGGCACACGACGTTCCGTTTCCGTACCGCGCCGACGGGCTCCGGAGGAGCTGTCATGGTCCACACTCCCCGGCTGCTGGCACTACCGTTACCCGTCGGCGCGTCACTGGCCGCCCCCCTGCGGCCAGTTTTTAACATATACGATACTATTTTACAGATACGACCGGTTGTTGAGATGCCACGTCTCTCGAACTGATTGCCTTTTACGTCGTATGAGCTGTGTAAAGCGGCCAAGACGGTAGCAAACGGACGCTGGAGAATACCGACCGCCCGGGAGAACAGTGTCACCGATGCCCGACGATGTCGAAAACCACCAGACACTCCCGTCCTTCTAGAAGAGAAGAAAAGTCGCCGATCTGGCGATTTGTTATCCATATCTGTTATTTCTATCGAACAGTATCTTATCTAGTACGTTTTGCTGAGGCAAAACACACCGGTGAGAGACGACTGAGGAACTCTCTTCGGGGGTCGATGACACTGGACACGCTCGCGACTGCTAACGGGTCATTCACTCGTCGAAAACTTACCGTGCCGTGTCAGTGATGACTGCGATCGGCGACTACTCGTCGGCCGTCTCGTCGGTTCGCTGGACGAACGCAAGCAGGTCGTCGCTCGTCACGTCGACGCCCTGTCGCGAGAAGAAATTCGCGACGTTCTCGCAGTCCCGTTCGAGGTACTCGTGGGCGTTGCCGTGGTGGACGGTGACGGCCTGTCCCAGGTCGATGACGACGAGTTGCCCCTCGTCGAAGACGATGTTGTACTCCGAGAGGTCGCCGTGGACCAGCCCGGCGTCGTACAGGCGCCGCATGTACTCGCGGACGACCTCGAAGGCGGTGTCGGGGTTCTCGATGTGGACCTCGTTGAGGCGCTTTGCCCGGCCGTCGTCGGTGGCGATGTACTCCATGACGAGGACGTTGCGCTGGACCGCGATCGGTTCCGGGACGCGGACGCCCGCCTTTTTGGCTCGCTTGAGGTTCGCGAACTCCTTGCGGACCCAGGCTGTCACCACTTTCTTCTTGTCCGAGCCGATCCCCTCGAAGCGCGGGTCGCCGTCGAGATAGCCTCGCATGTCCCGGAAGTCCGAAGCGTTGATCCGGTACACCTTGACGGCGACCTCCTCCTCGCCCCGCAGGGCGGTGTAGACGTTCGCCTCTTTGCCCGTCGAGATGGGGCCGCCGAAGGCGTCGATGTACCCGTCCTGGACGAGTTTGTACAGCGCGCCGTAGGTGGCGTCGTCGAACACCGACGCGGTCACCTTGAACTGCTCGGTGTTCTTGATACGCTTTCGGAACTCGCTGAACTCCCGGTCGCGCTTGCGGGCGATCCGGTCGGCCTCGGTGTCAGAAACGTCGATCGACTCCCACTCGTCGCCGACGCCGTCGGCTTCCTCGGGTTCGACGAGTCCGAACTCTGCGTCGTCGCTCATCGCTCTCCCCCGGCGCAGTCGGACCCGGTCATGTGTGGATGCTCACTCTTGGATGTGACCCTCCTCTTTCAACTGGTCGGCTTCCTGTTTGTCGTAGCGCCACGTGATGTCCGCCTTCTCGTCTTGCCAGTCCCACGGTTCGACGAGTACCACGTCGTCCTCGCGGATCCAGATCCGCTTTTGCATCTTGCCGGGGATGCGTGCCGTCCGTTCGACACCGTCCATACAGCGGACCTTGACCCGGTTCGCACCGAGCATGTTTGTCACGATTGCGAACACCTCGTCGTCCTCGGGCATCCGGAGGTTTTTCCGGCCTTCGTTGTCGCTCATACCTGACTCTTTAACGGCGAGGGGTTTAAGGTTTGCAAACTCTCAGCGGCCGGGGACGACCGTTCGAGCGGGACCGAGGATCGTTTCACCGCCGAGTGACCCGACGTGAGGAGCGTCGCACCACGACCCGAAGGAGTAAGGCACAAATCCTCGGCTGTGAAACGTGGCGTCAATGAGTACGACGCTGCCCGACGCGGCCGACGAGTGGGTCTCACAGTGGCGCGCCGAGTTGACCGACCGGGCGGCCTTCGCGGAGGCCGCCGCGGACTTCACCGCGACGTTTCGCTTCGAGATCACGCCCGACGAGTCCTACGACGGCGAGCCGATCACGATCCGTCTCGATGTCGCCGACGGTGACTGTCCGGCCGCAACACTGGACGAGGGATTCGATTACGACTTCGGCCTTCGCGGGCCGTTCGAGGCCTGGAAGGCGATGCTACAGGACGAACTGAGCGTGACTGATGCCGTCATGGACGGCCCCTTCACCGTCGAGGGCGACACGATGGCGCTGCTCCAGCGTCAAGAGGCCGTCGCCGAAATCGTGCGCGCGGCCCGTGACGTGGACACGACCTTCTCGGCGTAACGCTCGCGACGGATCACAGTCCTTACCTCGCTCCCTCGCTCCTGTCGAAGTATGCTCGACAAACTCGGCCTCCCCGGCATCGTCGGTGTCGTCGTCATGCTCGGCGGGATCGGTCTCGTCGCCTGGGTGAACGTCCTGCTGGCCGCCGGTCTGGCGTTCGTCATCGCTGGCATGGGCCTGATCGTCTTCGGTATGATTCAGAATCTCATGACCGCCTTCGGCCTCGGTGGCGGTGGGATGGGCGGGATGCCCTGATCGCCGAGCGCCTCAGCTCTCCGGTCGGTCGGCGCGGTGCTCGCTGATGATCTGATCGACCATCTCGGCGTTTTGCTCCTTCCGGCGCTGTTCGGCCCGCTCCTCCCAGTCGGCGACGGCGTCCTCGATCTCGTGCTCTCGGGCGACCGCCAGTTCGTCGACCTCCTGGACGGTGACCATGTCGGCTGGTGCGACGGGGATCTCGTGCTCGAAGAGGATCTCGTCGGCCACGTCCGAGAGCCCACCGTTTCGCAGGACGATCCGTGGATTCACCTCGGCGAGTCGCTGGGCCGTCGAGCGGCCCGCCCCGGAGGCGTCACGCAGCAAGATGACGTCGTCCTCGACCAGCCCGACGTTCTCGTCGGCGGTCTCGATGGCACCGGTGGTGAACTGCTCGATCACCTTCACCGAGGCCAGCCCCTCCTGCTTTTCCGAGACGTCGGCGAAGTTCGAGTGATCCAGCTTCCACAGCCCCTTCAGCCGTTCGAGCTTCGATTCGAGTTCCTCGCGGTCCTCGCGCTCGGCTTCGAGTTCGCGTTCCAGCCGTTCGTTCTCGCGTTCGAGTCTGGTCACCTCCCGGTCCTTGCGCACCTCGCGACGTTCCTCGCTGCGAGCCTGTGAGAGTTCGCGCTCTTTGGCCGAGAGCTGGTCGTCTTTCTGCTGGATCGTCCCCTTCAGATCGTCGACGTGGTCTTCCAGACGCTCGACGCGGGCGCGCAGGCGCTTGATCTCCTTTTCGTCCTCAGTGAGTTCCCGCGGGGTGTGCTCGGTTTCCTCCTCGTCGGTCTCGCCGTCGTCTGCCAGGTCGTCGAGGACGCTCTCGACGGACTCCTCGCCGGCGACGACGCGGGCGGTCACCTCGCCCACGTCCTCACGCGGGGGCACTTTCGCGGCGATGCGCTCGAACTGGTCGGCGTGGTCGTCGTACGCCGACAGCGCGGCGGCCATCGCGTCCCGCTCGTGATCGTTGTCGTAACCCTCGTCGCGGGTGCGGTGCTGTTTCACGTCGACCGCCAGATCGTGCTCGGGCGTCCACCCGGCCGCCGAGAACGACCGGCGCAGTTTCTCGACGGTCTCGGGCATCGGTGTCACGTCCGCGGCGACGACGATGGGGCGGCCGCGTTCGACGATCCACTCGGTGACGCCGGCTGCGTCGACGGTCCGCGAGGAGTACACGTCAAGCAGTTCGCCGTCGAGTCCCACGAGGGCGATCGCGGTCGTCGTCCCCGGATCGACGCCGACGACGACGTGATCGCGCCGTTTCGCGAGCGGGCGGAACTCGATCCCGTCGCGGCGCTCGCGCTCGATCTCGACGCGCACGTCGCCGGCCCGCATCCGCGAGACGGGGATGTCCTGCGGGCGGGCCTCGACGGTGAAGATCGCCTGTGAGAACCCCCCGTACTTCTCTGTCACGTCCCGTTCGTACGCCAGGCCGGCGTCGTCGAGTTCGGACTCGACCTCGCGGGCGCGCTTTTTCACCGAGCCGTGGATGCGGCGGGTGTACCGATCTTCGGACCAGCCGCCACCGCCGCCGGTCGAGCGCCCGCGGGCGACCTTGACCTCCGTCGTGTCCGTGAAGGCCGTCACCTCCTGGCCGACGTTCGCAGCGGCGAGTCTCGCGGCGGCCTCGGCCTCTTTCATCGGGTCCTTGCCGTAGGGGACGCCGTGGCGCGAGGCCACCCGGGAGAGCGGTTCGGGTTGTTCGGCCCCCGTCACCTGTACGAGCTTCGTTTCGTCGGGCAGACTCCCCAGGAAGTGGACGAGCGACCCCTTGTCCTCGGCCAGTTCGTACATGTTGTCCGTCGCGACGATCGACGGTTCCTCGTCGTCGATCAGCCGCCGGAGCTTTCGCAGGCTGACCACGTCGCGCTCGATCCCTTCGCCGTCGAACACCACCAGCGCGTACGACGGAGCGTCGCCGCGCACGTCCCCGCTCTGGATGTCGACCCCGAAGACCACCGCGTCGAGCGCCCCGGTACGCGTGTTCACAGCGCCGGCTAGGGGTGGCGTGACTATAATCCCCACGGCGGCCCGGTCGCTCACCCGTGGTTGTCGGTGGCGTGGCCCCGCTGGGCGAGTTCGTGGGCGCGGCGGTTCTCCCCGCGCCCGACGGCGCGGTATGTCACCGTCGGCACGTCGTCGACGGCAGCCCGGATCGCTGCCACCCGCTTTCGCCTGATCCGGTCGTCGGGGCGGGCGTCGACGGAGGGGTCGACCGCGTCGATAACAGCATCGTCGTCCCCGTGGACGTGGAGCGAAGCGATCCGACCGTCCAGCCCGGCGACGGCCTCGACGGCTTCCAGCAGTGCCCGATATTCGAGATGGGCACTGGAGACGAACGTCCGGATCGGGATTGACTGCTCGATCAGCGTCTCGGTCCCGTCGCCGACGACGACTCCCACCGCTGCCGAAGTCGGCGTGCCGTTGTCCCCGGCGTAGTGCACGCTGGCGTCGAAATACAGCAACAGCGACGGCGGGAGTCGATCTGTCCAGGGTGACACGCCAGATGCTGGGGGCGGTACGGCCAAGTCACTGTCGCCCGTCGAAGCGCTACGTTCAAGTGCGACCGCGGTACAACGTGTGAGTGAGCGCCGTTGGTGAGCGAATCCGTTGGATTCGCGATCCTCGTCAGAGTACTGCTCTGACGGGTGAGCAGTTCTGACGGAACTGCGAAGCCGGCGCGAGCGAACGAAGTGAACGAGCGCCGTTGGTCCAGTGGTAGGACATAGCCTTCCCAAGGCTAGAGCCCGGGTTCAATTCCCGGACGGCGCATACGAGGTTCGAACGAAGTGAGAACCTCGGGAACGCGAGCGGCGACGGGGGAGCCGCGAGCCATTCTGCGACGAACGGACGTGAAGAGTGGATGCGACACACGGGATCGAGCCCTATTAGTCGCGCACAGCGAGGAACGAGCGAGCACGTCCCCATCCGGTTCAACTTCCGATCGACTGCGTCGATCGGTGTTCGCGACCGCTCTGCGGTCGCTCCCGGACGGTGCACCTCTCCGAGTACGATGCGTTCGTCGGGCCGCCGACCCGCCGGACTCAAACCGCTCCGTAGCGTACGGCTGTCCATGACCGACGCTCCCGAGGGCTACGTCGACGAACTCGAAGCCAATCGCGACGAAAAGGATCAGTTCTTCGACGAACACCCCCAGTCGCCCATTCCGCCAGAGGAGCGGGACGACTTCGACGGACTGGACTACTTCGATCCAGCTCCGGAGTATCGCGTGGCTGCGACCGTTTCGACCGTCGACCCGCCCGAACCGGTCGAGATGGAGACCAGCGACGGTCGGACGGTCCGGTACCTGCGCGTGGTCACGTTCGCCTTCGACCTCGACGGCGAGGCGTACGAACTGGCGGGGTACCGGCAGCCCGACGACGACTCCGGAGGCGTCTTCGTCCCGTTCCGGGACAAGACGACCGGCCAGCAGACGTATCCGGGCGGCCGGTACATGGAACTGGAGCCCGACGGCGATCTCGCCGACGGCGACGAGGTCACGCTGGATTTCAACCTCGCGTACAACCCCTTCTGTGCCTTCAGCGAGACGTTCTCCTGTCCGCTCCCGCCCGAGGAGAACTGGCTGGAGACGACGGTCGCGGCCGGCGAGAAGGAGTACTGATACGGCGTATTGTCGATCTATCCCTCATCGACCGCACGACGATGGGCGGTCGATCGGGCACACGGCCACAGCAATCCGTCTGACACTCGGCAAACCGGCACCGATTTGTAGCGTGGCCAGAAAGACGGGGGCGGTATGACCGTCACGATCATCGGATCGCAGTTGGGCGACGAAGGGAAGGGCGGCACTGTCGACCTCTACGGCGAGGGTGCCGACGTCGTCGTCCGCTATCAAGGTGGGGACAACGCCGGCCACACCGTCGTCGTCGGCGAAGAGACCTACGAACTCTCTCTACTGCCCTCTGGCGTCGTTCGCGGCAAGACGTGTGTCATCGGCAACGGCTGTGTCGTCAACCCCGAAACTCTGTTCGACGAACTCGACGCGCTCCGCGAGCGCGGGCTGGACCCGGACGTGCGCGTCGCCGAACGCGCCCACGTCATCTTCCCGTATCACCGCCGCCTCGACGGGATCGAGGAGGAAGACAAGGACGAGGAAGTCGGGACGACGGGCCGGGGAATCGGCCCGACCTACGAGGACAAGGCCGGCCGCCGCGGGGTCCGCATCGGCGACCTGCTCGACCCCGAGGTCCTCCGGACGCGCCTCGAATACGTCGTGCCCCAGAAGTGCGCTGTCGTCGAGGACGTGTTCGGCAAGGAAGCCGGCGAGGAACTCGATGTCGACGACCTCTACGAGACCTACCGCACCTACGGCGAACGGCTCGCCGAGGAGGAGATGACCGTCAACTGCGGGAGCTACCTCCAGTCACGCATCGACGACGGCGACGAGGTCCTCTGTGAGGGCGCACAGGGCACCCTCATCGACATCGACCACGGCAACTACCCGTTCGTCACGTCGTCGAATCCGACCGCTGGTGGGGCCTGCACCGGCACCGGCCTCGGCCCGACCGAGATCGGCCAGGGCGAGATCGTCGGCATCGTCAAGGGGTACGCCACCCGGGTGGGGAGCGGGCCGATGCCCTCGGAACTGGCCGGCGTCGAGGGCGACACGCCGGGGTACGACGGCGACGCAGGGGAGGACGAAGAAAACCTGGCGACGTACATCCGCGACGAGGGCGGCGAGTACGGCACCGTCACCGGCCGCCCGCGCCGGGTCGGCTGGCTCGACCTGCCGGTCCTGCGCCACGCGACCCGCGCCAACGGTTTCACCGGCATCGTCGTCGGCCACGTCGACGTGCTCGCCGGACTGGACGAAGTGAAGATCGGCGTCAGCTACGATCTCGACGGCGAAACCATCGACGCCGTTCCGCCGACGACCGAGCAGTGGGGTCGTTGCGAGGTCGACTACAGGTCCTTCGAGGGCTGGCCCGAGGTCGACTGGGACGCCGTCGCCAGCGAAGGCTACGAGGCCATCCCCGAGAACGCACGGGAGTACCTCGAATTCGTCGAATCGGAACTGGAGACGCCGCTGTACGCCGTCGGTGTCGGGCCCGGCCGCGAGGAGACGATCGTACTGGAGAATCCGGTCGAGTAGACGTTCTGTCGGCTGTGAGGTCTCTTTTTATACTTCGAATGACACTGTTACGTTGATGCCCTCCACCGTCAGCAACGCCGTGTTTAGCGAGCCATCTGGCCGACCCACTGCGATCGTACAGTTCGCCGGATCGGTCGTTTTCGCGAGTCTGTATCTCTACGCCTGGAGCGTCGGCAACGCTGGTCCGAGCCGCTGGCTCCTCGGTATGGTGGCCGGATCGGCACTGGCCGGTGTCGCCGAATCTCTGCCCAAAGAGCGACGATGGGTCGCCGGTGTCCTCCGACTTTCGGCGATCTCCATCTTGCTGTGTCTGCTCGTTGCAACCCTCGTTTCGCCAGCGATCGTCACTGGCTAACTCGGGTCTGTCCCGCGATCGTTTTCGGTGGAATCGGGGACTCTTATCTCTCGACAGTCAGCAGCGCGACTCGCTCGCGTACCAGATCCGCGAGATCACCGCTCGTCGCGTCCAGTTCCGTGTCGCCGATCTCGAAGAACTCCCGGACGAGCGCCTCGTCGTACTGTCCGAGCGTCTCATCCGGTTCGAGCAACTCGGCCACCGCCGTTGCTGGGGCCCCCTCGTCACCGTTACCCGTCGGATCGTGGACGACCGCGACGACCGCCGACTCCCCCTCGCCGACCCCCATCGCCAGCGCACGGTTGATCTGCCGGCGGCCAGCCGCGTACAGCAGGATCTCGACGGCCCGATCGCGTGCGATCCCTTCTCCACGTTCGAAGGCTCGATCCGCCAGTTCGACGGCCCGCTCCAGATGCGCGCGGTCGACGACGTAGCGGGCGTCGAACGCCTGCACCGCCACGCCGTACTCGTCGCCGATCGCTCCGAGTCGCTCGACGAACTCGTCCACGTCCGCGACCGTCGCCGTCCCCTCGACGACCTCCATCAGCGATCACCCCGCATCAGAAGTCACCCAGACTGGCCTGGTCCTCGTCTTCCTCGGGCTCGCTCCGGCCGCCACTGTCGTCGCTGCGCTCGTACTCCACATCGTCCGACGGCTCCACGTCGTCCATCGAGGGGTCGCGGTGGCCGGCGTTCTCCAGGACGTTCTCTGCGGTCTTCTCCCGGCCGCGCAGGGCCGCCAGCACGACCGACTTGTCGGCGTCCCGGAGGTCAGCACGATTTCCGATGCCGGCGTCGAACAGCCGACGGGCGCGCTTGCGACCGACGCCGCGCACCCCGGCGAGATCGACCAGTTCCTCGCGGACGCCGTGCTCGACGCGGGTCCGGGCCTTTCGGATGGCAGGCGCGGCGTCCAGTCCGAGTTCGCTGGCAAGCGATTCGGCGGCACCGAGCAACCACTGCGCCCCCTCGACTTTGCCGCGGATGTCGCCCGGGCCGACGCCGTAGCGCTCCGTGATGGTGTCCTCGTCGACTTCGCTGGCCCAGTCTTCCAGCAGGCGGGCGGTCTTGAGCGCCGCCAGCCAGTCCTCGAAGCGGTCGTCCTCGAACTCCGAGGGCATCCGCCCGAGGAACTCGTCTTCCCGCTCGAAGGCGATTTCGCTGTACTCCTCGCTGTCGCCCGAACGAAGGTAGAGTTCGTACATGTCCGGGGTGCGCGAGACGAGGTGGTACAGTCCCATCGCCGTCGGCTCTTTCACTTCGCCGCCGGTTTCGTCCTCGGTGGCGAGGTCGCTGGCGGTCGTGAACCCTGCGGGCGCCTCGGTCTGCTCGTCGCCCGACGCGTCGGCGGCGTTAGCTGTGGCTGGCGTGCCACTGCGGAGGCCGTCGATGATCTCGGCGGCGCTCATCGGGTCGAGGTAGAGGCGCGAGACGGTGTGGCCCAGCGAGGTCGCCGACAGTTCGTCCCCATCACGCTCCAGGAAGTCGTTGCGCTGGAGATACCCCAGTACTTCGTCGACGACCCGCTCCAGTCGGCCGCTCTCGTCGGTCTGGTTCGCGTAGAGCGTCCGTTCGAGGAACTCCAGCAGCCCTTCGCGTGATCGGGCGAAACCGCTGGCGACCGTCGCCAGCAGGTGCGTCCGTAGCGCGGGCTCGGCGGCCAGTTTCGAGCGCACGGGCTCGGGATCGGCCCAGACGTAGCGCTCGAACAGTTCGTCGAGTTCGTCGTGGCTCGATGCTGGGATGATCGCTTCGCCGTAGGGGTCGAGCCCGGGCCGGCCCGCGCGCCCCATCATCTGGTGGACCTCCAGCACGGAGAGGGGCTGCATTCCGCCCGCGGTCCCGTCGTAGCGCCGCCAGTCCCGGACGACGACCCGACGGCTGGGCGTGTTGACCCCCGCCGCCAGCGTCGGCGTCGCGCTGACCACCTTGAGCAGGCGGTCGCGGAAGGCGTCCTCGACGAGTTCGCGATGCCCGCTGGCGAGCCCGGCGTGGTGAAATGCCGCACCGTCGGCGACGGCGTCGGCCAGGTCGTCGCTGGTCTCGGTGTCGCTCACGTCCCGGATCTCGCTCGCGACTTCGGCCAGTTGCTCGCGTTCCTCGCCAGTCAGCGCCTCGCGCGTGACGTTCGCCAGCCGTCCGGCCGCGGCCTCGGCGTTGCGCCGCGAGTTGACGAACACGAGCGTCGAGCCGTCGTCAGAGAGCGTGTCCCGGACGATCGCCGCGGTCTGTTTCTCGTTGTTCCGGACCCGGAGTTCCCGCTGATCGCCGTCTTCGAGGTGCAGGGCCTGTCCGTAGTGGACGCCCTTCTTCAGCGAGATCGGCCGCCAGTCCGAGTCGACGAGTTCGGCGTCGAGCCACTCCGCGAGCGCGTCGGCGTTCCCGATCGTCGCCGACAGCGCGACCGTCTGCATGTCGGGGTTGATCCGCCGCAATTTAGCCAGTGTCACCTCCAGCGTCGGGCCACGTTCGGCGTCGTCGACGAGGTGGACTTCGTCGCTGACGACGCAGGCCAGGTCGCTCAACCAGGGGGCGTCGTTGCGCACGAGCGAGTCGACCTTCTCGCTGGTGGCGACGACGATGTCTTTGTCGGCGAGCCAGCCGCCGTCGGACTCGTAGTTGCCCGTCGAGACGCCCACGTCCAGCCCGTACTGTTCGAACTGCTCGAACTCCGCCTGTTTCTCGCTGGCCAGCGCCCGCAGCGGGACGATATAGAGGGCTGTCCCGCCGAGCGCGGTGCCGTCGGGGTCGCTCGCCTCCTCGGGGTCCGCGGTTCGCGTGTCGCTTCGCTCCCGCTCACTCGTTCCGGGACCCTCCCGTTGGTCGGGTCCCGTGATCGCCGACAGCATCGCCAGTTGCGCGATCAGGGTCTTCCCGCTCGCCGTGGGGATGCTGGCGACGAGGTTCCGCCCGCGGGTCACGCCGGCCTCGACGGCCTCGGCTTGCGGTGGGTACAGCTCCTCGATGCCCGCCGACTGCAGGTGCTCGGGCAACCACGACGGGACACCGGGTAAGTCCGCCACGTCCATTACGCCCCGATTGGCCCCTCCCGGGGTTTAAACTGTCGCCCCTCGGTCGCAGCTCTCCCACTCCCCGTCCGTGTGACTCATCGGCAAGCATTAACTCCCTGGACCCTCTTGCATCGTCCTATGGATCGTGGTGGTGGGGCTGAAATCTCCGTCCTGCTGGTCGACGACGAGCCCGACGTGGCCGAAGTCACTGGCCTGCACCTCCAGCGCCAGAACGAGGCCTTCGACGTCACCATCGAGTACGGCGCCCAGGAGGCGCTGGACGCGCTGACCGACGACATCGACTGCGTCGTCAGCGACTACGAGATGCCACACAAGGACGGGCTCGATTTCCTCCGGGACGTTCGCGAGTACGATCCGACCCTCCCCTTCATTCTCTTCACCGGGCGAGGCAGCGAGGAGATCGCCAGCGAGGCGATCTCCGCGGGCGTCACCGACTACCTCCAGAAGGGGACAGGCACCGATCAGTACGCCGTGCTGGCCAACAGGCTGGAGAACGCCGTGGCCCGGCGCCGCTCGGAAGCGGCCGCCGCCGAGACGCTGGAACGGTACCAGACGCTCGTCGAGAGTTCGCCAAACCCGATCCTCGTCCACCGCGGGACGGAGATCCTGTTCGTCAACGAGCGACTCGTCGAACTCGTCGGTGCCGGGGACCGCGACACCGTGAACGAACTGGATCCGATAAAGTTCGTCCATCCGGAAGACCGCGACCGACTGGCAGATCGGATCCAGCGGATTCTCGACGGCGAGGGACCGACCGACTGGTCCGAGTGGCGACTCCGGCGTCTCGACGGGGAGACCCGCTGGGTCGAGAGCCGCGGTGCGCCGATCGTCTACGACGGGGAGCGGGCCTCCCAGGTCGTCTTGCGTGACGTGACCGAGCGGGCGCGCCGCGAGCGCCGACTCGAACGGCTCCACGACGCGTCCCGTGACCTCCTGACGGCACCCGATCAGGAAGCCGTCGCCGAGTGTACCGTCCGGACGCTCCAGGACGTTCTGGGCAAGGACGCCGTCGCCTTCTGGTATCACGACGGCGACGCCCTGCGGACGATCTCGGCGACACAGGCGGCCCGTGAACGGGTTCGGGAGACCGGTGCCGACACCGAAACGGTCAGAACGCTCCCCGAGTGGTCGGTCGAGTACACGACGTTCGAGGCCGGTCGGCCCCGCGTCGTCACCGACTACGCCGAGCGCGACGACGCCGTCACCGAGGCCTACGCGACGACGTATCTCGTCCCGCTGGACGAGCACGGACTGCTGGCGATCGGCTCTGGGGAACCGTACACCGTCGAACCGGCCGAACAGGAGATCGTCGGTATCCTCGCCCGGACGGTCGTCGCCGCGCTCGATCGCCTCGACCGCGAGACGCCGTAGAGCGACACCACTTTGCCCACGAGGCCGCAATCGCGGATATGCGCATCGAGTACGACCGCGACACCTGCATCGGGATGTTCCAGTGCGTCGCCGAGTGGGACGCTTTCGAACGCGACGAGGACGCCGGCAAGGCGGTCCTGGCCGACAGCGAGGAGACCGACGACGGCGTCTTCGTCCGGGAGGTTCCCGACGACGCCGAACTGGACGCCAAGTTCGCCGCCCGATCCTGTCCTGTCGACGCGATCGCGGTCTACGACGACGACGGCGAGCAGCTGATCCCCTGATCCCCTGATCCCGCTCGGTCGACGATCGGCCATCAGAAATAAAAGATTAGAAACATGATGGCGATTCAGGGTCGCTTCTTTCTCCCCTACCGTTCCCGGATAGAGAGGCTTAAATAGTGCACTGCTAACGGTTGGGATGAGAGCGGTTCACATCGCGGTCGCTAGATAACAACCATGACAGAAAACTACGACCTCGTCATCGTCGGCGGTGGGATCAGTGGCGCATCGCTCCTCTACACGGTCGCGAACTTCACGGATATCGAGCGCATCGCACTGATCGAGAAGGAAGCAGAGATCGCGGCGGTCAACTCTCATCACACGAACAACTCCCAGACGCTGCACTTCGGGGACATCGAGACCAACTACACCCTCGAAAAGGCAGAGCAGGTCAAGGAGGGCGCGGAGATGCTTGCGGGTTACCTGGAGAACGTCGACCCCGAGCGCGAGATGCACAGCAAGCGCTCGAAGATGGTGCTGGCCGTCGGGGACGAGGAAGTCCAGAGCCTCGAATCTCGCTACGACGACGAGGGCTTCGGCGACCTGTTCCCCAAGCTCGACGCGATCGAGCGCGAAGAGATCGCCGACATCGAGCCCAAGGTCGTCGAGGGCCGCGAGCCCGGCACCGAGATGCTCGCGCTGCAGACGCCGGACGGCTACGTCGTCGACTACGGCGAGGTGTCGCAGTCCTTCGTCGACGACGCCGACGATATCGACGGCGTCGACGTGTTCACCGGCGAGGAAGTGAAACGCCTCGACGACACCGACGACGGCTACATCGTCGAGACCGAGGACCGCTGGATCGAGTCCGAGGCCGCGGTCGTCGCCGCCGGCTCCCACAGCCTCCAGATCGCCAAGGAGATGGGCTACGGCGAGGGGATGTCGCTGCTGCCCGTCGCTGGCAGTTTCTTCCTCGCCGACGACTTCCTCAACGGGAAGGTGTACACGCTCCAGATGAAGAAACTCCCCTTCGCGGCCGTGCACGGCGACGCGGACGTCCACGACGACGGGATCACGCGCTTCGGTCCGACGGCGAAACTGGTACCGGCGCTGGAACGGGGCGAGATCTCGACGGTCTCCGATTTCTTCGACGTGTTCGGGCTGAACGTCGACTCCTTCTTGAGCTACGCCAACATCCTCGCCGACCGTATCTTGCTGCCCTACGTCCTGAAGAACCTCGTCTACGACATCCCCGAGGTCGGCAAGCGTGCCTTCCTGCCCCACGTCCAGAAGGTCGTCCCGACCGCAGAACTGGACGACATCGACCGCGCGAAGGGGTACGGCGGCGTTCGCCCCCAGATCGTCGACACCGACAACAAGACCCTCGATATGGGGGAGGCGAAGATCACCGACGAGGACATCATCTTCAACATCACGCCCTCGCCCGGTGCCTCGACCAGCCTCAAAAACGCCATGCGAGACGCCGAGCACATCGTCGAGGCCCTCGACGACTGCGAGTTCGACAAGGACGGCTTCCGATCGGCGACCATCGAGAACTTCCCCCGACTCGAAGAGACGCCCGACACCGAGGCAGCTGACGCCGGCGGCGCACAGCCGAAAGTGCCCGCACAGGACGACGACTGATACGGATTATTGTCGTTGCGTACCGGCGATCGTCGCCACGGGGTAGACGATTGCCGGTAAATCGCTACCAGATTCAGTGTGACGGCGTCGGTCCGATAATCGTCTCCATTCGTTGCTCATCGCCAGCGAAACTATCAGGATGGTTCAGTTCGGACTCCGTGTAGATGCTCCGTGGTGTGCTCCGGCAACTGATGGCGTGGTTCTCGGCCCTGTTCGGTCGCGTGATCGACGGCTTCCCGGCCGTTCTCGCTCGTTTCGGGCTGGTCGAGCGCGACAAGTCGACGGAGGCGCTGGACCTGGCCGCACCGGTGATGGTCACCGGCGGTCTGCGCACCCTGCTGCGGATCGTCGACTTCGCGATGGTCGGGCTGGCGCTGGGTGACGCCGCCATCGCCGGGCTGGAACTGGGCTTCCAGTACTTCTTTATCGGCTACGGACTCTCTCTCGCCGTTACCTCGGGGACGATCAGCGTCGTCTCGCGCCTGCAGGGCGCGGGCGAGCCCGATCGGGCGAACCTCGCGGTCAAGCAGTCGCTGTGGCTCGCGCTGCTGATATCGGTGCCCCTGACCGTGATCTCGTGGGTGTACGCCGAGCCCCTGGTCGGCCTGCTCACGAACGACGCCGACGCGATCCGCTTCGGCGGGATCTACCTCTCGATCGTGATGCTGTCGCTCGTGCCGCGGTTCTGGAGCATGGTCGCCGCGCGGGCGCTGGCGGGCAGCGCCGACACCCGGACGCCGATGTACGTCCGCCTGCTGACCCTGCCGACCAACGTCGCGCTCAACGGCGTACTGATCTTCGGACTTGGTCCCGCCCCGAAGCTTGGGATCGCCGGCGCGGCTATCGGTACCGCCGTTGCCAACACGCTCGCGGCAGCCGTGTTCTTCGGCCTGCTGATCTCCGGCCGGTACGTCGTCACGCTCGATCTGACCGGGCGGCAGTTCGACCTCGGACTCATGACTGAGATCGTCCGGGTCGCGCTGCCACTCAGCGCCATGCGCCTGCTCCAGACGTTCGCGCGCTTCCCGTTCCTGTTCGTCCTCGGCGTGATCGGGACGCCGACGGTCGCGGCCTTCGCGATCGGCCGCCGCGTGATGATGCTGGCGTTGATGCCCGCGTGGGGCTACTCGACGGCGGCGAGCACGCTTGTCGGCCAGCACGTCGGGTCGGGCGACGAGGACGACGCCAGCGCGTACGGCTGGCAGACCCTGCGGATCGCACTCGCCACGCAACTGCTCATCGCCGCCGTGCTCGTCGTGTTCGCTCGCCCGGTCGCCGCCCTGTTCGGCACGGCCTACCCCGACCTGACGGTCACGTTCATCCGCGTGTTCGCGCTGGCGGTCGCCGGCTTCAGCGTCTCCCGGACGATGCGAGGCAGCCTGCGAGGCGCTGGCGACACGCGCTGGCCGATGTACGGCACCTTCGTCGGCTCGTACCTCTACCGCATTCCCGTCGCCGTACTCGCGCTCCCGGTCGGGTTCGCGGTGACGATCCCCCTCGTCGGTATCACGATCGCCCCCGGACTCGGGTGGGGCCTGCCCGCCATCTTCGCCGCGATCGTCGGCGACTACTACCTCAAGGCCGCGGTCAACACCGGCCGCTTCTGGACGGGCAAGTGGCGCGACGTGGCGCGGGCGTCGGGGATCGGCGCGGGGGACTGATCCCGACTCGATTGTCGCCAGTGGACTAACCACTGCCCTGATGGACTGATAGGGCCGAGGGCTTTCGGTTCTGGCCCGTGACGGTCGCGCAGCCAGCAGCCGCTCCCGGCGAAACTGTGCTCGCGTCTCGTCGCGCAAACTCAAACCTTAATGACCGACGGGACAGAGTCACGCCTATGAGCAAACCAACGAAGATCGTGCTGGGGACCATCGCCGTTTCGGCGCTGCTGTCGCTGGCACTGGTCGCACAGCTCGTCCTCGCGTAGATGTTCAGCGAGCGCACGCTCTCGGGCGAACTCGATCGCGTCCGCGCGGCCCACGCACCCGACGCCCTCGTACTGGACTGCGAGCGGGACTTCGAGACGCTTGACCCGGCCGTCGCGGAGGACCTCCTGCTGGTGACCGAGTCGGTCGACCCGCTCTCTTTCCCCTCGGAGTGGGTGCCGGCGGACGCCCCCGAGGAACTGCACGCCTTCGCGTCGAGTGACTTCACGGTCGGGATGGCCGGCGACGGCGGCGTCGCCTGGACACACCAGACCGAGCCGCCGGTCGTCTTCGTCAAGCCCCGGCTGACGGGCTCGCCCGACGCGTTCGTCGACTTTCTCGTCGCCGAGGCCATCGTCGAAGTTGGCCTCGACGTGCCAGAGCAGTTCCTCGGGTTCTTCGGCGAGCGCTACCCCGAGTTCGCGACCGTCGCCGGCGAGCAGCTCGATCCTGTGGGCACCTACCAGCTGGCGGCCGCCCTCTTCGACGCCTTCGTCGGGCTCCACAGTCGCGACGCGTTCGCCGACTGGGCCGACGAGTTCCCCGACCTGTTCGACGCGTGGGTCGACGCCGGTGAACGGCTCGAACCCCGACTCGGCGGACTGTCCGAGGAGGTGGCGATGGGGCGAACCGACTTCCCCGCCGCGGCGGAACTGGCCTGCTCGGCAATCAAACACGGTATCGAGGTCACCCCGCCTTTCGCGGCGTTGGACACGAGCGCCTACCGCGAACACGGCCCCGAGTACGCGATCACCTGGGCCGAGAAGACGCTGGCCTCGCTGGCCTGAACTACCAGCATTGAAATAACGGCCCGCGCAACCACCACCAATGCACGCACTCGTTACTGGCCACGCCGGCTACATCGGCGGTGTCCTCGCCGATCAACTCGTCGACGCCGGCCACGACGTCGTCGGGTTCGACAACGACGACGATCCGGCCGACGACATCCGTGACGTGGACCGTCTTCGAACTGTCTTCGCGGACCACGACTTCGACGTGGTCTACCACCTCGCGGCCGACGCCGACGTGTGGAGCGACGACTGGCAGTACCTCGTCGAAAACAACGTCCAGGGGACGGTCAACGTCGTCGGCGTCGCCCGCGAGCATGACGTGCCGGTCGTCTTCTCGTCGAGCATCTCCGCGACGGATCAGTCCAACCGCTACGGTCACTCCAAGCATCTCGCCGAAGGCGCGGTGAGCGAGTACGACGGCGTGACGACGATCCGCTTCCCGAACGTGATCGGGGGCCCCGCCCCGCGCGGGCAGGCCCAGGCGATGATCGAACAGGCCCTCGACGGCGAGATCGAGGTGTGGGGGAACGGAGAGATCGTCCGGCCGTACGTCGACGTGAACGATCTCTGTACCGTCCTCCGCGATCTCGGGTCGGGGACGTTCGACGTGTCCAGTCCCGCTGCGGTCTCGTCGTACTCGGCGACCAACGAGACCGTCGGCGAACGCATCCAGACCATCGTCGCCGCGGAGACGGGCTCGGAACCTGCGCTGTCGGTGATCGACAGGACGCCGCCGTCACCGATGGAATACGCCGTCGACGACCTCGCCATCCGCGACCCGATCTCGCTGGACGAGTCGCTGCGCTCGCAGGTCCTGGCTGCGGTGGACGCTCGCCGTCAGTAACCGCCGACTGCTTCTGTCGGGCCGTTCGTCCCGTGAGTGTCACGCGTCGCGTGTGAGCGTTACCCACTGTTCCTCGACTCGCTTCCCGACTTGCGGAGCGGCCTCCAGAGACTGACTGTCGGCAGTGTGGACCGACTCACGGACCGCGTGTGATGCCGACGAGTCGTGGTAACTTCACTCTCGCAAGTGTTATCCCCTCCTCGCTCTTCTCTCTTTTCGTAATGGCAAACGGTAAGGTTGACTTCTTCAACGACACTGGCGGTTACGGTTTCATTTCGACTGACGACGGCGATCTCGACGATGACGAAGACGTTTTCTTCCACATGGAAGACGTCGGCGGTCCGGACCTCGAAGAGGGGACCGAGGTCGAGTTCGACATCGAGTCCTCGCCGAAGGGGCCTCGCGCGACGAACGTCGTCCGACAGTAATTCCGAGGGACGCTCGTCGCTGATAGCGGCGACTCACACTCTCGATTCTCAGACAGTTACGACACGTAGTCCCGACTATCCGGACTTCTACACTCGACACCGTCGTCTAGCGACGCCAGTCCTTCCACTGCTGAACTCGTTGCACTCCCGCGGACTACGTCGATTCGACGTATCGGTTCGCTGCCCCGAGACGGCTGGCGGCTCTTCGTCGACTAGTACCCGCCGTCGAACAGTTCCTCGAACACCTTGTGCTGGGCGGCCCGGAGGTGCTGGTGGTAGGTGGGCCGCGAGATGTCCATCCCGTCGGCGAGTTCGTCGCCGTCGACCTCGCGGGGCCACTCGAAGAACCCGCCGAGGTAGGCCGTCCGCAGTGCGGTCTCCTGGCGGTCGGTGAACCGTTCGCCCAGCGCGGCGCGGAACTCCTGCTGGGTCTGGACCGGCCGTTCGTGTTCGTGATAGCCCACCAGGTCCGTCGACTCGTAGTTGTCCTCGACGAGGCTGAACACCTCGCGGGCCTCCGCTTCGTAGGGGAGTTCGATGGCGTAGCGCGCGATCCCGTTCTCGCTGGTGATCGACTTGGGCACCGCGCCGTGGTCGACCAGCGTCGCGATCAGTGACTCCGTCACCGTCACGTCGAACAGCGCCCCGCCGTCGTGCTCGGCGACGCAACTGGCCTCTCTGACGGTGTCCTCACCGTCGAGCACCGCCAGCACGTCGTCGGTGTCGGCACCCTCGGTCGTGAGGTAGAGACGGAGCGAGCCGTCCTCTTGCGTGACGGTACCCGCCGATTCGATCGTCCCGCCCGCACGTCCCGAGAGCTTCGAGAGCAGGAGGTCCCGATCGTCGACGGTGAACTCCAGTTCGATCACCTTGTTCGCGCTGAGGATGCGCCCGCTCTCGATGGCGTTGATGGCGTTGGCGACTGCTCGCCCGAGCGCCTGCAGGACGATCTTCTCGCGCTGGTCGAAGGCGTCGGTCCGGTTGGCACAGACGTACAGCACGCCGTAGTTCGAGTCCGTGTACGAGAGCGGGATCGCCATCACCGACCGGACGCCGTTCTCCGACGCCGACGCGAACCAGCCGCCGGCCTCGGCCAGCCCGTCGCCTTCCAGTACCTGCGGGTCGCCTATCGCGAGCGCCTGCGCGCCGGGCGTGTCGCCGTTGATCGGTTCGGCCACGTCGGTCACGTCGATCGGGGCGTCGCCGTACCACTCCCGGGCGCTGATCGTCTCTGCGCGCACGTCCGGCCGCCCGAGCCACGCGAACGTGTAGGGGTCTGCGCCGACGAGCTGCTCGCAGACACCGGCCTCGACCTGCTCGCGCGTGGTCGCCTCGACCAGCACCTCGACGGTGTTCTGGATCAGCCCGTTGATGCGTTCGAGGATCGTCTCGATGCGCTCGCGGGCCTCCCGGACCTCCTGCTCGCGCTTGGCGCGGTTGCAGGCCGCTGCGGCGTTGATCGCCAGCAGTGCCGCGACCTGGCGGTCGTTGTCGTCGAACGCGCCGACGGTCGTCGAGGCGACGCTCAACGTCCCGTGAACCCCGATCGGGAAGTACATCGCAGACCGGATCGGTCCGAAGTCTGTGTCGGGGTCGTCGATCGTTCGCACGTCGTCGTACACTGCCGGCTCGCCCGACGCGAACACCTTCCCCGGCTGGCCCTCGTCGAGGTCGTACACCGGCCGCTCTGGCAGTTCCGCCTCGATCTCGTCGGTGCTCGCGGTCGGCCGCAGCACTCGCTTCTCGGCGTCGTACAGCCGGACCGTACACAGTTCGAACCCGAGCACTTGCTTCCCTGCTCCGGCGACGATGTCGGCGACCGACTCGCGACTCGGGGCCTGCATCAGCGCCCGCGAGGTCTCCTGGAGTCGGGAGATGAGTTCACGGCGACGCCGGCGGTCGGACACGTCCCGGACCACGCCGACCGCGCCGCGGAACGAGCCGTCGTCGTGCCAGAGTGCGGTCACGTGGTCCTCGCAGGGGATCGGTTCCCCCCGCTTCGGTTGCAACGTGAGTTCGAACGTCCGATCGAGGTCGTCGCGCTCGCCCGCCCGCAACTCCGCCAGCGCCCGCTCGATCAACTCGGCGGTGTCGCGGTCCTTGATCAACTCGGCCGGTTCGCCCCGCAACTCCTCGACGCTGTACCCCGCCAACCCGGCCAGCGCCTCGTTGGCGAAGGTGATTCGTCCGTCCTCGTCGAGGACGTAGACGCCGTCTTCCAGTGCACCGACGATCCCCGCGTACTGATCGACCACCGCCTCGTCGGCCGTAGCTTCGACCCCCCCATCGGTCACGAGTTCGGCGGTACCACGGTCCTCCCGTCGTGCCACCTCGTCCTGCGGTCCCATACCTAACAGGTTAGTGGGTCTGAGTACATAAACGGTGTGCCGACAGCGAGAGATCGCCGGTGTTCGGACGTGTTAGGGGCTGTCGTTGGTTCACGGTTCTCGCTGCGATTGGCTTCTCCTGCTCACGTGTCGCTACCGCTCGCGCTCGCCATTCAGCGGTGCTTCCCTTCGGTCAGCACCGCTCACTCGCGTGTCGCTCACGAGAACTACGTTCGCTCCCGCTCGTTTGTTCCGAGGACCGTTGCTCACTGTGTTCGCAACGCTCCTCGCTACTCTATCTGGATCGCGGGTCGCCCCGGCTCGGCCTTCCGGGCCAGGTCGGCGTCGGCCTCCTCGCCCGCTCGAACGGTCACCTCGGCGTCGAACTCCTCGGCGATCAGCCATCGCGCCCGCGCCAGCACCGACGCCTCTGTCGCGGGGTCGAGCGTGTCAGTCAGGGTCTGTTGTTCGGCCTGCAGGTCCTTGGCGTAGTCCGGTGCGCCGTCCTTGTCGCGGAACTCCTCGTTCCCCATGATCTCGCCGACTAAGTTGCCACCGTCGAAGCTGCGGGCGATCTCGTGGGCGTCGAACTTCCACTCGGGTGCGACGGCGATCTCGACGTGGCTGGGGTCCGCGATGTCGGCCACGTTGACGATCTGGCGCACGTCCTCGCGTGTGTCCTCGACGAGCTGTCGTTCGAGTTCGATCCGGTCCAGATCGCCCTCGAAGGTGGGCCACTCGGCCTCGGTGACGAAGCCATCGTTGTCTAGTTCCGACCACAACTCCTCGGTCACGTGGGGCGCGACGGGCGCGAGCAGGCGAACGATCGTCGACAGCGCCTCCTCGACGGTGTCGGCGTGGGGCTCCGTGGCTTCGGCGTAGCGATCCAGCAGGGAGAGCAGCTCTCGGGTCTCCCGGAGCGCCTCGGTGAAAGTCAGCTCCTCGTAGCTCTCCTGTGCGATGGCGGTGACGCGGTCGATCTCCCGGCGAACGTAGTCTGTCACGTCGCCGGCCTCTCCCTCAGGCGGGTCCGCGACGTGGGCCTCGACGGCGTCGTACAGTCGCTGGAGGAACCGGTGGCTCGACGCGACACCCTCGTCCTTCCAGTCGAAGTCCCGCTCGGGGCGGGCGGCCTGCATCATGAAGAGTCGGGCGGTGTCGGCCCCGTACTCGTCGACGATGTTCTGCGGGGAGACGACGTTGCCCTTCGACTTGGACATCTTCTCGCCCTCCAGCTGGACCATCCCCTGTGTGACGAGGTTCGAGAAGGGTTCGCGGTGAGAGAGCATGTCCAGGTCCGCGATGGCCTTCGTGACGAAGCGGGCGTACAGCAGGTGCATCACGGCGTGCTCGATACCACCGACGTACTGGTCGACCGGCATCCAGTCGTCCGCTCGCTCGGTGTCGAACGGCGCGGAATCGAGGTCCGGCGACGTGTAGCGCAGGAAGTACCACGAGGAGTCGACGAAGGTGTCCATCGTGTCCGTCTCGCGGCGGGCGTCGCCACCGCACTCCGGACAGGTCGTGTTGACGAACTCGTCGACCTCGTCCAGCGGGTTCCCGGTGGTCTGGACGAACTCGGGCAGTTCGACGGGGAGGTCCTCGTCGGGCACGGGCACCGCCCCGCAGTCGTCGCAGTGGACCATCGGGATCGGCGTCCCCCAGTAGCGCTGGCGGGAGATGCCCCAGTCGCGCAGGCGGAACTGCTTGTCGTGGCGCGCACCGGGGAGGTCGTCTTCGAGTGCGCTCCGGGCGTCGGCGCTCGTGAGGCCGTCGTAGTCGGCGGGTTCGGTGCCCGCGGTGCCTGCTGCGCTCTCGGCGACCTCGCTGTGGTCGACGACGCCGTCCTCGGTGTACGCGCCCTCGGACACGTCCGGGAGGTCGCCCTCGTCAGAGTCCTCGGGGCGGATGACCGGTCTGATCGGCACGTCCTTCTTCGTCGCGAAGGCGTGGTCGCGCTCGTCGTGGGCCGGCACGGCCATCAGCGCGCCCGTCCCCACGTCCGAGAGGACGAAGTCGGCGACGAAGACGGGGATCTCTTCACCCGTCGCGGGGTTGGTGGCGGTGAGGTCCGTGGCGACGCCGTTGGGTTCGTCGCCGTCGGGATCGGCAACCTCCTCGACGAAGTGAGCTACGTCCTCGTCCGCCGCTGCGAGATCCTGTGCGATCTCGGTGTCCGGTGCGACCGCGAAGAACGTCGCGCCGTGGATCGTATCGAGGCGGGTGGTGAAGATCTCGACCTCGCCGTAGCCCTCGACCTCGAAGGGGACAGTCGCGCCGTGCTGGCGGCCGATCCAGTCGCGCTGCATCGCGCGTACGCTCTCTGGCCACCCCTCCAGCTCGTCGATGGCGTCGACCAGTTCGTCGGCGTAGTCGGTGATCGTCAGGAACCACTGATCGAGGTCGCGCTGGGTGACGGGGGTGTCACAGCGCCAGCACAGTTCCTCGTCCCCTTCGACCTGCTCGTCGGCCAGGACGGTCTCGCAGGAGGGACACCAGTTGACTTCCGACCCCTTGCGCTCGACGAGGCCCGCCTCGTCGAAGCGCTTGAACAGCCACTGGTTCCAGCGGTAGTACTCGGGGTCACAGGTGGTAACCTCTCGGTCCCAGTCGTACCCGAAGCCCATCTCGTGCATCTCTCGCTTCATCCGATCGATGCACTGGCGAGTCCACTCTTCGGGGCTCGTATCTCGCTCCTCGGCGGCGTTCTCGGCTGGCAGACCGAACGAGTCCCAGCCCATCGGGTGGAGCACGTCCTCGCCGCACATTCGCTTGAACCGGGAGTAAGCGTCCGTGATCGTGTAGTTGCGGACGTGGCCCATGTGGAGGTTTCCCGACGTGTAGGGGAACATCGCCAGCACGTACTCCGGGTCGGTCGCGTCGTCGGGCGTGCGGAACACGTCTGCCTCGTCCCACTCGCCCTGCCACTTGGGTTCGATCTCGCTGGGATCGTACCCGCTGTCTGAGTCTGCCATCGTTCTTACTGAGTCTCAAGAAGCCCGGGATTAAAAGGAGTAGATGTTTCGCTCGGGAGATGCAGGCGTTCGAGAAAATGCCAGTGCGAAGGTGCAAACTCCGAAACACTCGCTTCGCTCGGCTTTCGGTGTCTCGATGATGGTTGGGTTCCAACGATCTACTCTTCCGTTTCCAGAAGCGTGCCGTGCTGGTCGATCTCGCCGGCGACGATACGCGTCGAGGAAATTCGCTCCCCATCCTCCGCGAGCACGTAGGGGGCGACGATCCCCTCGATCGGGGCGAACCCGCGCTCACGACGCTGGGCGTTGATATTCGCGATTTCGTGGGCGGTCTCTGGCGAGACCACCAGCGCGTCTACGTCTGGCTCGGTGACGGCGAACCCCTCCTCGTCCGCCAGCGGGCGGTACTCGACGGGGCGATCCCACTCGTCGATGGCGTCGACCGCCTCACGCACGCGAGCGATGCGCTCGTCGTGGGGTGGCACTGCGCGGCTGCGCGATGCCGTGGCCATCTCGTCAGTCGTCACGCCCACGAGCACGCCATCGTCGCCGTGCCGTAGCGCGGTCTCGAACAGACGACGATGCCCGTCGTGGATCGGGCCGAAGGTGCCGGCGACGACGACTCTCATACTCGTTCCGTCGCCCGCCGACTGCAAAATCGTTCGCCCCGCTACACTTACCCCCGTTCCGACCCACCCACCGAGTAGATGCCGAGTCTCGACGAACCGGTCCAGATCGGCGGCTGTACGATCCCCAACAGGCTCTATCGCGCGCCGCTCCTGGAGTGTGCGGGCAACGGACCCGGGGCGGTCGACACCCTGATCGACGAACTCGAACCGACCGCGGCCTCGGGTGTCGGCCTCGTCTTCCAGGGGGCGAGTATCGTCACCGAGGAGGGTGGCTGTGCCGCGCCGAACATGACGCGGGTCCACGACCCCGACTTCGTCGCCGAACTCGAGCGGCTGACGGGGACGATCCACGACCACGGCGGCCGGCTCTTCCTCCAGCTGGCACAGGGCGGTCTGCGCAGCATGGAGGTGTGGCACGCCCAGTACCGCCAGCGCAATCCCGCCCTCGAACAGCTCGCCGTCTCGCGCCCGCCGTGGCAACTCCGCCTGCTCGATCGGGCGGGACTGATCGGGCTCTCGCCGCGCGTACTGGACACGGGCGAGATCTACGATCTCGCCGAGCAGTTCGGTCGTGTCGCGGGCTACGCCGCGGATGCTGCCTACGACGGCATCCACCTCTCCGGGGCCAACATGAGTCTGCTCCAGCAGTTCTGTTCCCCGTTCTACAACCGTCGGGATGACGAGTTCGGACCCGATCCGGGTGAACCGGCGGCGGGCGGTCGCCGTTTCCTCGAAGCGGTCCACGACGCCGTCCGCGAGCACGCGGGTGATATCCCGCTCGTGACGAAGGTACCGGCGGAGACTGCCGCACCGAAATTCGTTCGAAGGCATCTTTCGTTCGAGGATGCCGTCGGCCTGTCCTGTGACCTCGTCGACGCCGGCTACGACGCCGTGGTCCCGGTCGAGGTCTCGACGTTCTGGGACATGAGCATCGTCCGGGGTGCCTACCCCGACCGGGCGTGGGACGCCGAGGACTTGCAGGGTGAGTATGCGTCGGCCTTCGGCGGCCCGCTGAAAGCGAGAGCCGTCTCGTTGCTTAACAGCGTTCAGGCCCGGCGCTTCGACCGTGATCCTGGGTGGAACGCCGACCTCTGCAGGGCGGTCCGCGAGCGCGTCGACGTGCCCGTCCTCTGTGAAGGCGGCGTTCGCGAACGACAGACCTGTGACCGGCTGCTCGGTGACGGCGATCGGGAGCGGCCGGCCGCGACACCGGCAGCCGACCTCGTGGGCATGGGTCGGCCGTTCTACGCAGAGCCCCGCCTTGGCGCGCGGCTGTTGGGCGGCCACGACGTGCTGTGTGAGAGCTGTAACAACTGCACCATCCCACAGGTCGCCGGCGAACCCGGTCGCTGTCGAACGCCGTCGATCGTGCGTGAGCGGGCGCGCCTCGACGAGCAGGGTGCCTACGAGACGGCTGACGCTGGCACTGACGACTGATAGCCTCGCTGTCAGGAGTCCGAAGGCTCATTTCGCTGGCTCCCTGAACCCGGAGCGATGGACGAGGCGATCGAGTCGAAACAGGTGAATCTATCTGTCGACGGGGACGAGACCGGGGTCCGGTATCTCACCGGCGGTGACGGGCCGCCGCTGCTGTTCCTGCACGGCATCGGGATGGACGCGGCGACGGTCTCATGGCGGTACGCACTGCCAGCACTGGCCGACGAGCGGACGGTGTACGCACCGGACTTCCCGGGCCACGGCGCGAGCGACAAACCGCGCCGGACGTACACGACCGACTACTACGTCGACGTTCTGTCGGCGTTCGTCGACGAACTGGGGATCGAGGGCGCGGGGCTCGTCGGGATCTCGATGGGTGGATCGGTGGCGCTGGGCCACGCGCTCGACGGCGGTGACCCCGATCGGCTGGTACTGGTCGACAGCTACGGGCTCGGCGGGGACGCCTACTGGCGGTCGGGCGCGAGCGTCGCCCTGCGTGTCCCCTTCGCAGACAGCATGCTGTGGGGCTCGATGGGAATGGGATCGCGAGTGGCCGTCCGGACCAGTCTCCGCGGGCTGGCCGGGACCACGCTGCCGGACGACCTCGTCGACGACGTCCAGGCGGCGATCTCGGCCGACGCGATGCGGACGCTGCGCAGCTGGCAGCGCCACGAGTTCCAGGCCGACGGCCTGCGAACGGACTACAGTGACCGACTCTCCGACCTCGACGTGCCGACGCTGTTGGTCCACGGGAGCGCGGATCCCTTGCTGCCGATCTCCTGGTCGAAACGTGCGAGCGAGCAGCTCCCGGACGGTCGGTTACTGTCGGTAGAAGGCTGCGGACACTGGCCGCCCAGAGAGCGGCCCGAGCAGTTCAACCAGGCAGTCGCTGACTTCCTGTAACTACGCTTCTTCGGGCATGTCGTCGATGAGGACGACGGCCTCGCCGTCGATGACGACGTCGCCGTCGTCGACCACGCGAGTCGTCAGGCGGTACTGGTGGTCGCCCAGATCTTCGACGATCTCGATCTCGGCGGTCAGTCGGTCCTCGGGTCGGACCGGGTTGTGGAACTCCAGGTCCTGCGAGAGGTAGATCGTGAGTCCGGGCAGGCGCGCGAGCGCGGCGCTGATGAGTCCGCCGACGAGTGTCCCGTGCGCGATCCGGCCGCGGAAGCGGGTCTTCGAGGCGAATTCGTCGTCGAGATGCAGCGGGTTCGTGTCGCCGCTCGCGGCTGCGAACTGCTTGATGTCGTTGTTCGAGATGCGCTTGGTGAACTCGACGCGGTCCCCGACGCCGAGGCGGTCGGGGTGATCGGCGCTCAGTTCGACGTGCCACTCCGGCAGGTCCTCGTCTGCTTCGATCCGTTCTGCCGGGAGTGTTTCGCCGTCCGCTTCGTCGTCGGGTCGGACGCCGAACGCGGCGAACGCAGCCCGATTGGCCGCTACGACGCTGTTGAACATGTGTGAGGACGTCTCAGTCCACGTGTCCAGCAGCGGATTCCTGTGAGATTCAGAACTCATCGCTGGGGAATCATTGGTACTACCGATATTAAAACATGGTGGTAGCACCTATTCGGCCGTGAGGCGCTTTCTACCGCCCGACAACGCCGGATTAAACAGTGATAATGGTATCTGGGATGACACTACTTGTGGGGATCAATGGTAACTGATGGTAGCAGATGGTATTGAGCGTAAGCCTTATCCCGTTGAAAGGTGTAGTTAGCAGTATCCGATGACCGACGAGAACGACGTCACGATGTGGCCCCCCATGTTCAAGGGGATGCAGCAAGCCAGCGAGCAGGCGATGGAGTCTCAGCAGGAGATGATGAAACAGCTGTTCTCGGCCGGCGGCGGTATGCCCGGCCTCGACATGAACCAGTTGGGCGCGATGAGCCAGATGGCGACGTTCAAGACCCGCGTCCAGAGCGGCGGACGCATCAGCATCCCCGACGCCGAGCGCGAGGCGCTCGACATCGAGGAAGGCGACATCGTCCAGGCGGTCGTTCTCCCGGTCAAGCGGAACCGAACGGAGTAAACCCATGAGCCAGTACACCACCCCCGTCACCACGGCATTCGAGATGCAGCGCGCGACGATCGAGCAGAGCCAGCAGGCCTTCAAACAGGGCATCGAGTTCCAGAAGAACATGAACGAGGCCCTCATCGGCAGCCTCGACAGCCAGGAGTCGGCACAGCGCCGCGGCGTCGAGCTCGCCCAGACGGCCGTCCACAACTACCTCGACACCGTCGAATCGTCGGTCCCGGGCGTCGCGCCCACCGTCGAGGAGATCCGGACGACTGTCGACGAGCAGTACGAGTTCCTCCTCGAGAACCACGCCGAGGTCTTCGAGAACGTCGAGGCCGAGTGGGCCGAGAGCGCGGAGACCTACGACGAGATGACCGGCGACGCCGTCGCCGCACTCGACGAGCAGATCGACCTGCTCGTCGAGGCCCACGAGGACCTCGAGGACCAGTCCGTCGAGGCCGTCGATCAGTGGGGCGACCAGCTCGAGGACCTTCAGGACCAGGTCGAGGAAGTCCAGGAGCAGGTCCGGGAAGTGCAGGAGCAGGCCGCCGACGCCGTCGAGGCCTAAACCGTCGCACCTTTTTGATCCGAACACCAACACATTACCATGAGTGATATGAACCAGATGCAAGACGAGTGGACAGAGATGGTCGAACAGATGAACGAGGCCGTCTCCGAGTCGGTCGAACAGAACATGAAGGCACAGGCCGCCTTCGTCGATTCGTGGGCCGACGCGGTCGAGGACTCGATCCCGGAAGAGGAGAACGTCACCGAGGGCATTCAGGGATACAACCAGGCCTACGAGGAGTGGATGAACGCGGCAGAGCAGATGCTCGAGCGCACGGGCGACGCCGCACAGGGCGAGGACGTGGACCCGACGGAGTTCCGCGACATCTGGCTCCAGTCGGCCAACCAGGCGTTCAAGCACGTGATGGGCACCTCCGCGTTCGCCGCGGCCAACGGCCAGCTCGTCGAGACGATGATGGAGATGCGCCAGCAGGCCGACGACATCGGGCAGGACTCGATCGCCCAGATGGGCTTCTCGACACGCGAGGACGTCGAAGAGGTCGGCGAGCGTCTCGTCGAACTCGAACGCCGCCAGCACGAGGTCGAACAGAAGCTCGATCAGATCCTCGACCACCTCGAGGAGTAACCCATGGCACCCGCAAACCCCTTCACCGCAGCGCTCGACTGGCAGCGCCAGTCCCTGGAAGCGATGACCGAGATGACCGATCAGGCTTCGGTCGCGCCCGAGCGCATCGAGACGATGCAGTCCGTCGAAGTCGGCGAGACGCCAAGCGACGTCGTCTACGAGGAGAACAAGCTCGAACTCCTCCACTACGACGCCGAGGCAGCCGGCATCGACGTGCCCGAGGAAGAAAAAGAGGAGATCCCGATCCTCATCATCTACGCGCTGATCAACCGGCCGTACATTCTCGACCTGCAGAAAGAGCGCTCCGTCGTGCGCCGCCTGCTCGAAGCAGGCCACGACGTGTACCTCATCGACTGGAACGAGCCGACGCGACTCGACCAGCACCTCACGCTCGACGACTACGTCAACCGCTACATCGAGAACTGCGTCGACGAAGTGAGCGACCGTTCCGGCCAGGACGCGATCAACATCCTGGGCTACTGCATGGGCGGCACCATGTCGGCCATCTACAGCGCGCTCAACCCTGAGAGGGTCAACGCGCTCGGCCTGATGGCCGCAGGCCTCTGTTTCGACCACACCGGTGGCGTCCTCGAAGAGTGGGGCTCCGACGAGTACTACGACCCCGAGGACGTGACCGAGACGTTCGGCAACGTCCCCGCCGAGATGCTCGACGTGGGCTTCGCGCTGATGGACCCGATCGACAACTACGTCTCGAAGTACATCCGCCTCGCGGAGAACCTCGAGAACGAGGGGTTCGTCGAGAACTTCGGCCGGATGGAGCAGTGGCTCTCGGACGGCGTCGACGTGGCCGGCGAGGCCTACGTCGAGTTCCTGGAGAAGATCTACCAGAACAACGATCTGTACAACAACCGCCTGGAGATCGGCGGCGAGCACGTCGACCTCGACGAGATCGACATGCCGGTCATCCAGCTGATGGGCGAGTACGACCACCTCATCCCGCCGGAGGCCTCCAAGCCGTTCAACGAGGTCATCGGTTCCGACGACGTGACCACGATGGAGTACTCGACGGGCCACATCGGGCTGTCGGTCTCGTCTAGTACGCACGAAGGGCTCTGGCCCGACGTGTGTGACTGGTACAAGGAACGCAATCGGCAGGCCGACGCGGCCGACGAGAGCGCGACCGCCGAGACGGCCGACGACGACGGCGTCGAGATCGACGTGGAGTCGCCGGCCGAGGCCGCCGAGGAAGCGGTCGACGACGTCGACGAGGCCGCCGCGACCGAGGCAGACGACAGCGAGACGGCCGTCGACGTGGAGACGGTCGCCGGCATCGGCCCGACCTACGCCGACCGCCTCCGCGATGCGGGAATCGAGACAGTCACCGAGCTCGCCGACTACGACGCGGCCGAACTGGCCGAGATCGCCGAGACGACCGAGTCCCGCGCCGCTGACTGGCTCGACCAGCTGTAGGGCTCTTCCGGTTCCGCTTTTCACCGCCCTGATGACCGAGCAGCGGCTGTGCTCTCTCTGTCCCTCGTGAGGTCCTGTTCTCGCCGGGTCGCTTTTCACGGCCGGGTGTGAACGGACTGATATGCTCGATGGACAGACCTGTCTGGTGACCGGTTCCTCCCGCGGGATCGGTCGCGGGATCGCGAAAGATCTGGCCGCTTACGGAGCCGAGGTCGTCGTCAACTATCGCTCTTCCGAGCGGGCGGCCGAGGATGTCGTCGACGCGATCGAGACCGACGGCGGCGCGGCGATCGCCGTTCAGGGCGACGTGTCTCAGTACGCCGAGGTGGAACGGATGCGCGAGGAGATCCACGATCGGTTCGGCCCGATCGACGTGTTGGTCAACAACGCCGGGATCACTGTCGACAAGACGTTCGAGAACATGACCCGGGAGGACTGGGACGCCGTGATCGACGTGAATCTGGGCGGCGTGTTCAACACCAGCCACTGCTTCTTCGACGATCTCAAGCAGTCCGAGGCGGGCCGACTCGTCAACATCTCGTCGGTGGTCGGCCAGCAGGGCAACTACGGGCAGGCCAACTACGCCACCACGAAATCTGGCCTGTTCGGCTTTACCCGGACGCTCGCCCTGGAGATGGCATCGAGTGGCTCGACGGCCAACTGCGTCGCGCCGGGGTTCGTCGCGACGGACATGCTCGACGAGGTCCCCAAGCGCGTCCAGGAGAAGATCCTCCGGCGGATCCCGCTGGACCGGTTCGCCAACATCGACGATATCGCGCCAGTCGTCCGGTTCATCGCCAGTGAGGAGTCTAGTTACATGACCGGGCAGATCATCGGCGTCAACGGCGGCATGGAGTGGTAGTCACTCTCGCTGGCGGCCGGATTCTACCTTCTCTTCGAGGTCGTCGTACACCCTGAAGTATCGTCCCATCCCACACTTCGTATGCGCGTCTCGGTGATCGGCGGCTCGACGGTGACGGACGAGGAGTACGAACTTGCCCGCGAGGTCGGACGACTGCTCGGCGAGCGCGGCCACACCGTGGTCTGTGGCGGTCTCGGCGGGGTGATGGAAGCAGCCAGCCGCGGGGCGAGTGAAAGAGACGGCAACACGATCGGCATCCTGCCGGGCGAACGGCGCGCGGCGGCCAACGACTACGTCGACACGGCCATCGCGACTGGGCTGGGCAATGCCCGCAATCCGCTCGTCGTGATGAACGGGGACGCGGCCATCGCCATCGACGGCGGTGGCGGGACCCTCTCCGAGATCGGGTTCACGCACGTCTTCGACCGGCCGGTCGCGGGGCTCGGGACCCACCAGATCGAGACGCTCGACTGGATCGAACACGTGGCGACGCCCGAAGCGGCAGTCGACTACACCGAGACGGTCAGCGGCTGCAGTGAGTAGTAGCTCACGTGGACACCCGGCCGTCGCGATAGATGTAGAATCTGCAACCGAGCACTGAGCGGCGGCGATCCCGCCGATGCGCTATTTCTGTTCGAATAGAACGCCCCGCAGTGTCGACTCCGATCTGCCGTTAATAGAAATAGCAGTAAAGATAATAGCACTTATTAACTAGAGGCCTATTGTTAATAACACAGATGACGGCTGACCTGACTCGACGACAGTGGATCGGCACGCTTGGAACCACGGCAGCGGCGGTTACTGGTGGGTGTCTCGATCAAACCGAGGCCAGTAGCAGTGCCAACGGCAACGACGAAATCACGGTCGCAGCCTCGTTCTTCGTGCTCGGCGATCTGGCGGCGAGCGTCGCTGGCGACGTGGCGACCGTCGAGACACTCGTCCCGGTCGGCCAGCACGGCCACGGCTGGCAACCCGGTCCCGATGTGATGGCTCGTGCGATCGAAGCCGACGTGTTCGTCTACATGGCCCAGGGGTTCCAGCCGTGGGCCGACGATGTCGTCGAGAACGTCCGCGACGGCGACAGCGAGACAGTCCTCGTCGAAGCGCGCCAGGGCGTCGATCTGTTGCCCGCGCCGGGTGACGGACACAGCCACGAGGGAGACCACGATCACGGGACGAGCGAAGACGACCACGACGGTCACGAGATCGAGACTGATCACGACGAGCACCATAACGAAATTCACGACGACGATCACCAGAACGAGCACCAGAGCGAGGAACACGACAGCCACAGCGAAGCCGGGGGCGACCACGAAGCGGTCGATCCGCACTTCTGGCTCGATCCACGGCGCGCGGCGACCGCCGTCGAGACGATCAGCGAGCGACTGGCCGCCATCGACGAGGCGAACGCGAATCACTATACTGATGCCGCCGCATCGACCCGTGAGCGACTGCTCGAACTCGACGCGCGCTTCGAATCGACGCTCGCCAACGCGAGTCGCGGGACCGTACTGGTCGCCGGGCACAACGCCTTCCAGTACCTCGGTAAGCGCTACGGCTTCGACATCGTGTCGCTGACCGGCCTCTCGCCGGACGATTCACCGACCAGCGACGACCTCAGACGTGCCCAGGCAGTCGTCGAGGAGCACGGTCTCGACCACGTCCTCGCACCGGTCATGGAGAGCGACCGGGCCGCCGAGGGAATCGTCGCGGACACGGCCGCCGAGACGGTGCTCCCGGTCACGGCGCTGCCCGGCCGCCACGAATCGTGGGTCGAGAACGAGTGGGGGTACGAGCAGATCATGACCGAAGTGAACCTCGCGACGCTGGAGGCCGCCCTCGACGCATGACGGTCGCACGCCTCTCGGAGGTGACCTTCGGCTACGGGGAGCGACCGGTCCTCGAGAACGTGAGTCTCCGGATCGAACCGGGGACGTTCCTCGGGCTGCTGGGACCGAACGGGTCCGGCAAGAGCACGCTCGTCGAGTTGCTGCTCGGCTTGCGCGAGCCCGACAGCGGCTCGGTCGAACTGTTCGGGCGACCGGCGACCGCGCGAAGCGCGACCCAGCGTGTCGGCTACGTCCAGCAGGACGTGACCGCGACCGCCCACGGCGTTCCCGTGACCGTGCGGGAGGTCGTCGGGACGGGGCGGCGCAGCGGGATCGGTCTCGGCGTGCGTGACGACGAACGGACTGCTGTCGACGCCGCGTTGCAGCGCGTCGGGATCGCCGACCTCGCCGATCGCCGGCTCGATCGCCTCTCGGGCGGTCAGAAACAGCGGGCGTTCATCGCGCGTGCCCTTGCAGCGGAGGCGGAACTGCTCGTGCTCGACGAGCCGACGGTCGGCGTCGATGCGACCGCCCGCGAGCAGTTCTACGGGCTCCTCGCAGCTCTCAACGAGGCGGGGATGACGATCGTCCTCGTCGAACACGACATCGGTGTCGTGACCGAACACGCGACCCGCGTCGCGTGTCTCGATCGAGAGCTTCACTTCCACGGCCCGGCGGACGACTTCGCCGACAGCGACGGGTTCGAGCGCGCCTACGGCAGCGAACAGCACGTCCTCAGCCACGATCACCAATGACCCGGACGCGAACCCTTGCGGCCGTCGCCGGCGCGCTGTTCGTCGGACTCCTCGCGCTCGTCCGGCCGACGGAACTGTTCGCAGCGGTCGACACTGTCGTCTGTGGCGTCGGCGGCGCGTTCGGGATCGGGATGCTGTGCTACCCGTTCATGCAGCGGGCGCTGGTGGCCGCGATCTGTGTCGGCGTCGCCGCGCCCCTCGTCGGGGGCTTTCTGGTCCACCGGCGGATGGCGATGATCGGTGACGCGCTCGCACACACCGCTTTCGCGGGGGTTGCGATCGGGCTCCTCGTCGGGTCGGCCACGTCACTCCCGCTGTCCCCCTACCACGCGGCGCTGGTCGTCGCGGTCGTCGCCGCGCTCGGTATCGAGACGCTCACGGCACGAACAGAGACCGCCGGCGACGTGTCGATGGCGATCGTCCTCGCCGGCGGCTTCGCGCTCGGGACCGTCCTGATCAGCCTCTCCGGCGGTGGCCTGTCCGTCGGGATCAAGCAGTATCTATTCGGCTCGCTGGCGACGATCACGCGGGCCAACGCCGCGCTGTTGATCACGCTCACTGCATCCGTGATCGCCGTCGTGTCGATCGCGTACCGGCCGTTGCTCTCGGTGACGATCGATGAGACCGCCGCGACCGTCGCCGGGACCGACGTGCGGCGGTACAACCGGCTCCTCGTGACGGTGACGGCCGTCGTCGTCGTGGCGGCGATGCAGATACTCGGTATCATCCTCGTGGCGGCGATGCTCGTCGTCCCGGTCGCGACGGTCGCCCCGCAGGCCCGCAGTTTCGCACATTCGGTCGCCCTGAGTATCGTCGCTGCACAGGTGGCCGTCGTCGGCGGTGTCACGATCGCGTACGTCGGCGGCATCGCTGTCGGCGGGACGATCGTCTTGCTCGCGATCGCCCTCTACGGACTCGGCACGCTCCGCGCCCAGCGGACGGTCACAGCCAGTCGGTGAAACTGCCCGAGAGCAGTGTCGCTTCCTGATGGTCGATGTAGCGGGACTGCATTCCCCAGATGGCCTCGGCCAGCGGGACGCCCTCGTCGACGGCCGTCTGGACCTGCTCGTGTTTCCAGCGTGCGGGTGTGAGCCGGCGGTCCACGCGCTCTTTGAGCGGCTGGATGTACTCCAGTGCGCGCTCGGTCGCGAGGCCGCGACTCTCCAGGCCTTCCCGGGCGAGTTCGAACAGTTCGCCGTAGATCTCGTCGGTGGCAGTCGTCTCGGTGCCGTCGGCGGTGATCCACTCGAACTCTGCGCGGAGGCCGTCCTCGGCGGCAGCGTAGAAGTTCGCCTCGGCGGTGTCCCACGCGAGCGATCTGAGGGGGTGCTCCAGCCGCGGGAGGACCGCCATCAGGCCGGCGAAGACGGCCTGGAACGCGACCGCGTCGCTGACGGTCGGCTGGCCGGGCAGCGGGCGGAACTCGATACGGGCGTTGGCCCCCGACCGCGTCGGGGCGTCGAACACCGGGCGTACCCACCGCCAGTACGAGCCGTGCTTGTGCCGGAGGTGGGCGATCTCGTCGTCGAAGCGGTCGCCTTTCGAGACGGGTATCGGGACGATCGTCGTATCGGCGACGACGTCGTCGATGGCGTCGTCGACGGTCTCGAAGTCGGGCGGGAACGTGACTTTCGGCTCAGCGGACGCTCCTTCGCTGGGATTCAACACCGACTCGAACACGCCGATCCGGTGTTCCATGTGCGCGCCCTCGACAATCTGGCTGTCGGACACGTCGTCGTACAGTTCCGGCGGGAAGAACGGGGAGTTGACCCCAAGCGCGACCAGCGGGCCGGCGATCCGTAGCGCGTAGCGGAAGTACTCCGGCAGGTCCGGGGCGTGGGGAATCTGGTAGTGGGGCTGGATGGAGGTGATGAGGCTCTCTGGCATCACCGTGTCGGCCTGCAGGCTGACGTTCGGGGCGTCGAGACACATCCCGGAGGGGAAGTCGGTGTTGGCCATCGCGTGATACCGCACCGCGGCCGACATGTTCGTCGCGATGCGCACGCCTTGCTCCTCGATGGAGTCACAGAGGTACTGGCTCGCCGTCTCGCCGGCGGGTGGCACCGTCCACATCCCGTCGGAGACCAGCTGGATGTTCTCGGTGTGAGTCTGTTCGAGTGCGGGCGCGAGGTTCGCTTTCAGTTCGGCGAACTGGGCCTCTAGCCCGTACTCGTTGAGCGGTTGCGGGCTGGTCTGCATCTCGGCGTTGTGTAACCCGAGTTCCTTCTCGAAGCCGATCAGCTCCAGCAGATTGCGGGGGACCCGCTGGAGGGCGTCGGTTCGGTCGTCGACGGCGTACAGCTCCAGCTCCAGCCCGACGATCGCCTCCGTGTTGTCGAAGGTCCCGGCCCGGACCTCGTCTTTGAGCCACTGGGCTTCCTCGGCGGCGCGGGCCTCGAACTCCTCGCTGTCGACCGACAGTACTGCTGCGACCTGCTCGGCCAGTTCCGAGGCGGACATACCGCCGGATTCACCGCCCGCCGTGTTAAGCGTAAGCCTCTCGACACCTCCGTGGTGACGCCTCCCACCCGGCGGTCGCCGCTCAGAGGTTCGGCAGGGGGACGACCACGATCGGTCGATCAACGTCCGAAAGAAGCGACTGCGCCGTCGATCCCAGCCCCGTGGCTCCTTCGACGCCGCGGTTGGGGCCGACGATCACCTCGTCGGGATCGTGCTCCGAGACGGCTGCCAGTAGTTCCTCGGTCGGTTCGCCCTCGGCTGTCTCTGTCGTCGGCATCACTGCTGCAAGTCGAGACCGAGCGACGTTGGCAGCGTCGCCGGCGTCCCGACCGGGGGCGTCCGGTTCGCGAACTGCGACCACGACCACCTCGTCGGTCGTGGGGTCGAGTCGTCCCTGGAGGTAGTCCGCCGCGGCGGCCGTGACGTGGACCGACGACGTTGCCACGAGGAAGTCCGTCATGCTCGGTCCGTGGTGAGCCGCCGCCAAACCGGTTGTGGCTGATAGGATTGTTATCGTTGCTCACTGACGAGCGTCGCCACGGGGGAGACGATCGCCGCTCGATCGCGACAACACTCCGTCTGAGACGAGCGGGAGACTTTTTTCGTCTGCCGTCTACGGGACCGGTAATGGATCTGGAATCGGTCTCCGGCGTGGGGGAGAAGACGGCGGCCGCGCTGGCCGAACTCGACGAGCCAGCGCGGGCCCTGCGCGAGGGCGACGTGGCGACGCTGGCCCAGGCCCCGGGGATCAGTGAGGGTCGGGCCGCCCGGATCGCCCGGGCCGCGATCCGCGACGCACACGACGACCCCGGCGGCTGGGCGGCGACGAGTCGCGCCCGCGAGATACACCGGGACGCGCTGGGGCTCCTGCAGGCACGGACCGTCACCGACTACGCCGAGAAGCGACTGGAGACGATCTACCCCAGTGCGGTCCCCGAACGCATCGAGAGCGTCCGCGAGCGGGCGCGGGCGGCGATGGATCGCGAGCCCGACGACACCGTCGTCGAAGCGCTCGCTGGCGTCGAACCGCTGGCAGAGCCATCGGACGTACGCGTTCGGGACCGGTGTCTCGCCACCACCGACGCCGAGCGCTACGCCGAGGCGAAGGCGGCCATCCCCGAAGTGACCGTCGAGGTCGTCGACGACGCCCGACAGCTGGCAGAACTGGGCCGCAGCTACGCCACCGTGGTCGCGCTCGACGAGTCGTTCGCCGGGCTGGACATCGAGGGCGACGTGCGCGTCCAGCCCGACGCCCTGGAGAATCCCGCCGACGTGGTGCCCGAGCGCCCGCTGGCTTTCTTCGCCCGCAATCGTGATCGGTTGCGGGCGGCAGCAACAGTACACCGGTCTGCTGACCTTGACACCCCTTGCGACCTCGACGTTCTCGACGACGCCCTCGCCCGCCTCGACGAGGACGGGAGTGTGCGGGGCGACGACGAACTCGACCGGTTGACCGTCGCCGTCGACGACCTGGACGCGGCGGTCTCGACGGCCGAATCCGTCGCCAACGACCACCTTCGCGACGCGATCGAGGAGCGGGACGTGACGATCGAGGGGACTGACCTCCTCTCGCTGGTCGAACGCGGCGCGGGCGTCGACTCGCTGCTCTCGCGGGAACTGGCCGACGAGTACGATGCCGCCGTCGCGAAGGCCCGCGACCACCTCGTCGACGCCCTCCAGTTGACCGACACCGAAGCGGTCGCCCGCCGGGTCATCCCCGACGACCCGACCTACCCCGTCGAGCGCAACGAGGAGGCCGTCTCGCGCCTCCGGGAGGAACTGACCGCCGCCAGAGATCAGCGGGCGACCCGTCTTAAGCGCGACCTGGCCAGTGATCTGGCGGGCCTGCGGGAGGCCGCCGAGGCGCTCGTCGACGCGGCGCTGGAACTGGACGTGGAACTGGCGATCGCCCGGTTCGCCCGCGATTTCGACTGTACGATGCCCGAAGTGGGCGGCGTCGAGAGCGAGGCGCGGAGCGCCTCGGAACGGTCGAGTAGCGCGGAACGTAGTTCCGCGGACCATTCGAGCGGGCAGAGCCCGCGAGAAGACGGAGAGCAAAGCGAACCGCGAGACGAGGACTGTGAGACCACCCCCGGCTTCGCTATCGAAGGCGGACGCTCGCCGCTGCTGGACGTGGCCTTCGACGATGTCGAACCGGTCGACTACCGCGTCGACGGCGTCGCCCTGCTGTCGGGGGTCAACAGCGGTGGGAAGACTTCGACGCTGGATCTGGTAGCGCTCGTGACGACGCTTGCTCACATGGGCCTGCCCGTCCCCGCCGAGTCGGCCCGCATCGGGCGTGTCCGGGAACTACACTACCACGCCAAGACACAGGGGACGCTGGATGCGGGGGCGTTCGAGGCGACGCTGCGCGACTTCGGCGCGCTCGTCGAGGGCGTCGACGGCGGTGCGGACGGCGGGGATCGAGTGATGGTACTGGTCGACGAACTGGAGTCGATCACGGAGCCCGGCGCGGCCGCGACGATCATCGCCGGTATCCTCGAAGCGCTCGAAGAGCGCGACGCGACCGGCGTGTTCGTCTCCCACCTCGCGGGCGACATCATCGACGCCGCCGACGCCGAGTTGACCGTGGACGGGATCCAGGCCGAGGGGCTGGTCGACGGGGAGTTACGGGTGAACCGCTCGCCAGTGAAGGGCCAGCTCGCCCGCTCGACGCCGGAGTTGATCGTCGAGAAACTGGCCGACGAGGCCGATGGGGCGTTCTACGGCGACCTGCTCGGAAAGTTCGAGTAGCGCCGCCGAACAACTGGCTATTTGTCTCCGCACGCCCGCCTAGCTGGTAATGCGACGACGGACCTTCCTCAGTGCAGTCGGTGCGAGCAGTCTCGCCGGGCTCGCCGGCTGTGGTGCCAGTGGCGGCACGAGCACGCCCGAACCCGGTGACAGCGAGGTACTGGTCGGCCCGAACAACAACTTCAGTTTCTTTCCCGACCCCCTGACGGTCTCGGCGGGGACGACCGTCACCTGGACCTTCCAGAACTCGGGTCACAACGTCAGTTGCAAGCCCGAAAACTGGGACAGCGCCTCTCTGCCCGACGGTGCAGAACCGTTCGCGAGCTACGAGGGGACCAACAGCTTCGAGACCTTGCCCGAGGGCGAGACCTACGAGCACACCTTCGACGTGCCGGGCACCTACGAGTACGTCTGTGTCCCCCACGTCGCCAACGGGATGGTCGCGACGGTCGTCGTCGAGGAGTAATCCGCATCACGGCTCCGACAGCATCACCCGCCGAGGACGTCGACTGCGACCGGCTCGTCGACCCCCGCCAGCGACACGCGGTCGACGACGTGTTCGGGCACTGCCTGCCGCCACGCCGCGACCGCGGCCTCGTGTGCCTCGCGGTGGCGTTCGACCGAGTACGTTTCGTCGGGCTGCTCCCTGAGTCGGTCGGCAGTGTCGTCGGTCGATGGGAACGCCGGACACGACGCTGCGAGCAGGTCCCGGGGCGGGAGCAACAGCTGTCGGTCGTCGGCCTCGTCGCCCGCCTGTTTCACGTGGAGTCGGGCGCGCATCCTGGTGCTGAACGGGGCCGTCACGCGCAGCACGGAGTCGGTGCCCCGCTCGCTGGCCTCGCGTGCTGTAACGATCTCGTCGGCCTTGACCACGACCGTCTCGACCACTGCGGGATCGGGCATCGCTCCACTCTCGGGGCTCGAACGATATCAATCGTCGGCCGGCGTAGCGGCCGGTGTGGTACTCCAGTCGGCGTCGGTCGTCGCGGCCTGCCACGCCATGACGAGCATCGAGACGATCAGCGCCGATCCCCACAGGAACGTCGTCGCGTGCAGTGGCGGGATCTCCAGTGCCGCCGCGGCCCACACCGTCAGCGGGACGCCCCACTGGCCGACGACGAACAGGCCGGAGACGGCCTGCCTGAGCCGGCCGGCCAGTCCGAGCGCGTCGACGGTGAAGCCGACCACGATCGCGAGGATCGACAGCACGCCCAGGTGGGCGTGCCCGCCGATCATCCAGCTCGGGACGGCCGTTCCACTCGAAAGGAGCATCGCCTGATACAGTCCGACCACCATCATCGTCGCCAGACCCAGGAAGCCTGACGTCTTGAGTATCCGAGTCATTTCAGGATTGTCACCAACTGGATCACAGATAAAGGTTACTCACGTTCCCCGCAATAACGGGGGCACCTGCCGGCAGTTTCACTTTCACCGTCCCTGGGGAATCGTTAAGTGGTGCGCGGACCCCGGTGAAAGTGATGAGCGATGACCCGGAGGAGGGGATGCTCTCCTGGGACGAGTCCGTCTTCCGCGACGAGCACGTCTTCGAGATCGACTACGTCCCACAGACGTTCAAACACCGGGAGAGCCAGATGGAGAGCCTGAAATATTCGCTCAGGCCCGCCGTCCGGGGCTCCCGGCCGCTGAACGTTATCGCACGTGGTCCGCCCGGCACCGGAAAGACCACGGCGTCCCAGATCCTCTTCGACGAACTCACCGCCCAGACGGACGTGCAGGCGGTGCGGGTCAACTGCCAGGTCGACTCCACCAGGTACGCTGTCTTCTCCCGACTCTTCGCCGAGATCTTCGACTACGAACCTCCCTCCTCGGGCATCTCGTTCAAGAAGCTGTTCTCCCAGATTACCGACCGCCTCGTCGAGCGCGAGGAGGTGCTCGTCGTGGCGCTGGACGACGTGAACTACCTTTTCTACGAATCGGAGGCCAGCGACACGCTGTACTCACTCCTGCGGGCCCACGAGGCCCACTCGGGCGCGAAGATCGGCGTCATCTGCATCTCCTCGGACCTGGATCTGGACGTGATCGAGGCGCTGGACACGCGAGTCCAGAGCGTCTTCCGCCCCGAGGAGATCTACTTCAACAAGTACGACGAACCCGAGATCGCCGAGATCCTCCAGGAGCGGGCCGACCGCGGGTTCCACGAGGGCGTCGTCGATACCCTCCTCCTCGACCGGGTCGCCGAACTCACCGCCGAACAGGGCGGGGACCTCCGCGTGGGGATCGACCTGCTCCGGCGGGCGGGGATGAACGCCGAGATGCGCGCCTCCCGCAGCGTCGAGATCGAAGACGTGGAGGCCGCCTACGACAAGTCCAAGTACGTCCACCTCTCGCGGCGGCTCCGGGAACTCTCCGATTCGGAGGCCGCGCTGGTCGAGGTGATCGCCCAGCACGACGGCGAGCGCGCCGGCGAGATCTACGAGGCGTTCCACGACCAGACCGACCTCGGATACACCCGCTACTCCGAGATCATCAACAAGCTCGACCAGCTCGGCGTGATCGAAGCGAGCTACACGAACGTCGACGGCCGCGGGCGCTCGCGGGAACTGACGTTGCAGTACGATCCCGATGCCGTCCTCGAACGGCTGTAGGCCGTCTCGTCACTGCGAGGATCGCTGGCTCGTCGATCCCGGCCGCGACTTTTTGTAGCATCGGCCACTACGGCAACCAATGCGACGACGACTACTGCGGAGTCCGACGGTCGCGACGCTGGCCGTCTTCCTCGGCGTGTTTCTCCTCCAGCAACTGGTGCGTCTGGTCGCGGGCGGCGGGGCGATGCAGGCGCTGTTCGCGCTGACGACGCCCGTGACGGCGAACCCCTGGACGGTCGTCACGAGCGTCTACGCCCACGGCGGTGTCTCGCACCTCGTGGCCAACGCGGTCGCGTTCGCGTTCGTCGGCGTCCTCCTCGAACGGGAGACGACGCCGGCCCGCTTTCACGCCTTCTTCTTCGTTACCGGAGCGGTCGCCGGGCTCGCCGAGGTGTGGCTCGCGGCCGTGCTGGGTTCGATCTTCGGCGGTATCGCCGGGCAGGTGAGCGTCCTGGGCGCGAGTGGTGCGATCTTCGCCCTGGCGGGCTACCTGCTGACGAGCAACCGCCTCACGGATCGTGTCGTCGGCTCCGTCCAGCTCAGCCCCCGGATCCAAATCGCTCTCTTCGCCGTCGTCGCCATCGCCATCACGCTCGCGACGGCGAGTCCCCGGGTCGCGCTCGTCGCCCACTTCACCGGCCTGCTGCTCGGACTGATCGCCGGCCGGGCACACCTGCTCCGGCCGGGCTCGGGCGAGCGCCGCCCCGACCCAGTCTGATCTAGACGGTCGTGTCACCGCATCCGGTCCGATCCGCGTTCCGTCTTATAGATCTCCACCGGAAATGCCGCGACTGCTGGCGGTTGACGAACGTTCCGTGCTCGAATCACGGACGAGCGGGTCCCAGTCTTGGGGATCTGCACCCGAAAATAGGGGGTGTGGTGGTGCTACTGGTCGGGCGAGACGAACACCTGTTCGTGGAGTTCCGTCGTCACCTGGTCCGCGAGCGTCCGGAGGTTGACGGCGTCCTCGCGGTTGTAGCTGATCAGCGTCTCCAGCGACCCGTCCTCGCCGCGCTCGTGTTCCTTCCAGAGTCGGACGGCGTCCCGGCCCGAGATGTCGGGTCGGTCGCGCTCGATGCCGATGTCTTGCTCGATCTGTTTGAGGCCGCCGCTCAGCCCGATCTGCTTGCAGGTGTACATCAGATCGAGGTGTGGCAGGTCCAGATCCACGTCGAAGTTCGCTTCGAGGAAGGGGACGTCGAAGCGCTTGCCGTTGAACGTCACCAGCAGGTCGGCGTCACCGACGGTCGCCGAGAGCGCGTCTGCGGTCAGATCGTCGCCGGCGACGAGCGTCTCGGTCTCGCCGCCCTGGTGGAAGCTGACCGTCGTCACCTGATTGCGGTGCTCGTCCAGTCCCGTGGTCTCGATGTCGAAGAAACACGCCCGGTCGGCGAAGGTCTCGTAGACGCGCCAGCGCTCGCCAGAGGGGAACTGCTCGTCGAAGTAGGCCACGTCCTCGTCGGAGAGGCGAGCGCGCCCCTCGTCGATGAACGTCTCGATCCGGTCGGCCGTCGTCGATCCGACGGCCTCGGGTTCGAAGTCGTCCCAGTGGGTGATGCCGGACTCCCAGAGCCCTCGCTCGGTCTTCTCGCCGACGCCACGTACCCCGATGAAACTGTTCTCGACGCGCACGCTCGGCTAGGTGGGGTCGGCCCCAATAAATGAGTCGGTCCTAGCAGTAGTATTCGGTTCGAGAATTGCCCGCGAGAACAGCAGGACCATCGAGACCTCGAAAGCCCTCGGCTTGCGTGCCGACTCCGCCGGCACGTTCTAAGGAGGCCGGTTCCACCGACCTCCCGGCTGGCGGTCGCTGAGCGGCATATCCTCTCCCCGGTCGGATAGTGGCCGCTCAGACGACCAAGACAAGCGCCAGACGCACCTCGCCCTTTCATCCGCCAGGGTGTTGCGTGCTGAGTCGGCGACGGTTCGGCGGCCGGACGATCAGTCTCGGTTCCGTCACCGGTCTCCCCGAGACACTAGTCCCCAACACCGACCGTCGCGTCAGGCGTCCCTTCTTCTGCTGGTTCGGGCGCGAGTTCGTCTGCGATCGCTCGGAAGGCGGCGGCGACGTTGCTGTCGGGTGCATCCTCGACGACCGGTTCGTTGCCGACGACGGCGGCATCGGGCACTGTCCCCAGCAGCGGTAGGCCCATCTGTGCAGCGACGTTCTCACCGTCGGTCTCGTCGCCGCGCGTCGCGACGACGCCTGCCAGGTTCCCGTCGACCTTCTCGGCGAGCCGGCCGGTCTTTTTCGCGTCGGTGACGGCTGTGTCGTCGGGCGTCGTCACCAGCACCACGGCGTCGCAGGCCGCGAATGGGATCATCGACTCGTGGGTCAGTCCCGCACCGGTATCCACGAGGACGACCTCGAAGCGCCGCTCCAGTTGCTCGACGACCGTCCGGAGGTTCCCCGGTTTCGCGGCCTCGTAGCGGTCGATCGCCGGGTCGCCCGGCAGGACCGACAGGCCGTCGACCGTCGTGATCGCGTCGTCGATCGACGCCGCTTCTGCCAGTACGTCGTGGAGTGTCGGCTCGTGGTCGACCCCCAGCACCGCGCCGAGGTTCGTCATCGCCAGGTCAGCGTCGACCACGACGACCTCGTGACCCCCGTCTCGAAGTGCCGTGGCGACGTTGACCGCCGTCGTCGTCTTGCCGACGCCCCCTTTGCCGCCCGCGAACGTGTAGCTGTGACCCCGCATAACGGGCGTTCACACTCGGCCCTGCCGCAAAAAACCCATTGTGGATGTCTGACGACCGTCTGACCGATCGTGTAAGGATACTAACTTGTGAACGGGTGACGCAACGGGCTTTTGGCTGTCCACGACGAATCCGTGTCCATGACTGCCGTCGAGACCAAACTCGACGCCGCGCGGGCCGATCTGGCCGACCGCGAGGGCGTCCTGATCGCGTTCTCCGGTGGCGTCGACTCCAGCGTCGTCGCCGCTATCGCCCACGACGCGCTGGGCGAGGACGCCGTCGCCTGTACCGCCAAGAGCGAGACACTCCCCGAAGCTGAACTGGTCGACGCCAACCGCGTCGCCGACGAGATCGGCATCCGCCACCAGATCGTCGAGTTCAGCGAACTCGACAGCGAGGATTTCATCCAGAACGACGACGAGCGGTGCTACCACTGCCGGTCGATGCGCCTTTCGGCGATGTACGACGAGGCCCGCCGCCTGGGTATCGACGTGGTCTGTGACGGCACCAACGCCTCCGATCCCGGCGAGGGCCATCGCCCCGGCCTCCGGGCCGTCGAGGAACTCGACGCCTACTCGCCGCTGCTGGAGCACGACATCACCAAGGAAGAGGTCCGCGAGATCGCCCGCGAGTACGACCTCTCGGTGGCCGACAAGCCCTCCATGGCCTGCCTCTCCTCGCGTATCCCGACGGGCCTGGAGGTCACGGAGGACCGCCTCTCCCGCGTCGAGAAGGCCGAACGCCTCCTGCGGACCTGGGGCTTCGAGCAGTTCCGCGTGCGCGACCACGACGGCCTCGCCCGCATCGAGGTCGGAGAGGAGGAGATGGAAGTGGCGCTCGACCCCGACTTCGTCCGTACGGCGCGGGACCACATCGCCGACCTGGGCTTCGACCACGTGACGCTGGACCTGCACGGGTATCAAACGGGCAGTGTGAGTCCTGCCAGTGAGGAAGACGACGAGGAGGCCGTCGTCGAGGACGTGTTCTCGACGGAGTACCCGACCGGGGAGTGACCAGCGGGCGGTTTCCCGAATCGATCCCGACTCGTCGGCCGTCCTACGCCTATTGAGCTGACGACAGCGACATCGAAGCCAACTGTGGGAACACTCTTCTTGTTACTTCCGATGGATCCCGATCTCGAAGAGATTCTCGGACTCAATGGTAAAATATGCCACTATAATTGGGATTAAGATTCCCTATAGCCAACTTTTCAACTCTAATTGTGGGTTTCCGATACTAAAAACGATTATAGGGCCTCCTATTTCGCGATATATCTCTTTTAGTAGGGTCTAATGAGGGAATTCTAGTGACGGATAGGGTTTTTGCCTACAGTTTAGCTAGACATGTGGATCGCAATGGGGACAAAACGCTATGGTACTCCCTTCCCAACCCTCGAGTATGCAGACTGTGAGCGTCGGCGACCGCGAACTGACGATGGGGAGCGATCATCTCGTCGAACTGCGCGAGAGCAACGATATCCTCGGCGATCCGGCGGCGCTGCGCGAGCGACTGGCCGAAGACGGCTACCTGTTCGTCCGGGAGTTTCACGACCCCGGCCTCGTTCGCGAGGCACGGGCGGACGTGCTCGAACATATGGCCGAGGAGGGACTGCTCCACCCCGACGAACCCGTCGAAGACGGCGTCATCCATCCCGACTACTTCGGCGAAGCGTTCGACATGAGTGCCGCGTCGTGGACACACTATCCGAACCTGAAAGAGCTGGTCGAGGGTACCGAGATCATGGACTTCTTCGAACGGTTCCTCGGCGAGAAGCCGCTCGCGCTCGACCGCAAGCTCGGGCGGGCGAAGGCCACCGGCCGGTTCACCGGCTTCCACGTCGACCGGATCTTCATGGGTCGGGGCACCGACCGGCTGTACACGGTCTGGCGGCCGATCGGCGACTGCCCGGTCGAGATGGGGCCGCTCCTGCTCTGTCCCGGATCCCACGAGCACGAGCGGCTCCGCGAGACGTACGCCCAACTCGACGTCGACCGGGACGCGGTCGAGGAGATGTTCTCCGAGGATCCCCACGACGTGATCGAGACGATCGGTGGCCCGCTGGCGACCGCCGACTTCGAAGCCGGCGACGCGCTGATCTTCGGACAGTACCTCCTCCACGGCTCGCTGACGAACCAGACCGACCGCTTCCGCATCAGCGTGGACACGCGTTACCAGTCCGTCGAGGACCCGGTCGACGGCCGCTGGGTCGGTTCGGATCCGATCGGGCACTACGAGTGGCCCCACGACGATCCGACGCCGATCGAGCAGCGCCGCGCCGAGTGGGGACTGTGAGGGCTCGGTGCCCGTCTTTCGCCCGTCCTGCCGGCTGTCTCACTCCTGGACGGCGATGGTCGTCGGTTCCGCGTCGGTCACGGCGACGTCGAAGGCGTCGATCTCGTCGCCCCCGAGGTACCACGTCGCGTCACCCGGGGCCGTCACCGAGAGCGGTTCGTCACGGAAGTTCGCGATCCACGTCAGCCCGTCCCGGTGGGCCAGTCGGACCTGTTCGGGGAGCGGTGCTGTCGTCGCGACCCCCGCCCGGTCAAGGAGGTCGTCGACGAGCGCGCCCGCGAGATCAGCGTCGGGCCACGTTCCCACGTAGGTAACGCTTCCGTCGCCCAACTCGGCGTGCGTGATCGCTGCCTCGCCGTCGGCGCGCTCACCCTCGAAGCGACCAAGTACCTCCGTTCCCTCGGCCGGTGCGAGCCACTCGTTCCAGACGCGACAGTCGAAGCGTCGGTCGTCGTAGACGACCTCGCTCTCGAGGGCCGCGGGCACGCTCTCGAACTGCTTGACGTCGGCCCCGACGAGGTCCCGGAGCGGGCCGGGCTGGGGGCCGTCGTGGAGTTTGTTGTGCGGGTCTTTGAGTCCCGACCGCATCGTCACCAGCAGTTCGCCGCCGCTTTCGGCGTACGCGTCGAGATGGCGTCCGAGGTCGTCGTCAGCGAGGTACAGCGTCGATGCGACGACGGCGTCGTAGCCGTCGAGATCGGCCGTCGGCGGGACCACGTCGACGGTCGTCGAGCGCTCGCGCAGCGCCCGGTAGTACGTTTCGAGGTGGTCCCAGTAGTCGAAGTCGGGCGTGTTCGCCTCGATGGCGAGCGCCCACAAATTCTCGTAGCTGTGCAGCAGTGCCACGTCGGCGTCGGGGACTGCGAGTCCGTCGTCGACGACGGTTCGGCGGAAGCCGTCGAAATTCGCCGCCGCCTGTGCGGCGTCCCGGTACCCGGCGTCGCGCGAACCGTCCCAGCTCAGGAGGCCGCTGTGGTACTGCTCCTGGCCCATCCGGCACTGTCGCCACCGGAAGTACGAGACCACGTCGGCACCGTGGGCCGTCGCGTAGTGTGCCCAGAGGTGCATCGCGCCGTCGGCCGGCTGGGGGGAGTACGGCGGCCAGTTGATGTCGCCGGGCTGTTGCTCCATCACCCACAGCGGCTCGCCGGTGGCGCTCCGGTAGATGTCGTGGTCCAGCCCCAGCTGGTCCGGGTCGCCGGCGCGGTACTGGTCGGGGGTGGTCTCGTCGCGCTCGGCCTGGACGTGGCCCGTCGGGTAGGAGTCCCACGAGGCGAAGTCGAGATCCGCCGCGAGGTCGTAGGCGTCCAGCGCGTCGAAGTGAGCCATGCAGTTGTGGGTGACGAACCAGTCGTCGTTCGCTTCCCGGAGGATCTCCGTCTGTTCGCGGTTGTAGGAGACCACACTGTCGCTGGAAAAGCGGTAGTAGTCGAGTAGCCGCGAGGGGTGGTGGTTGGCGGCCGTGTGCCGGGGCGGATCGACCTGTGCGAACGAATCGAGGTCCTGACTCCAGAAGGCGGTCCCCCACGAATCGCAGAGCGTCTCGATGTCGCCGTACTGCTCGCGGAGCCACGTCCGGAACGCGCTGGCACAGTCGTCGCAGTAACACCGGATCGTCCCGTGACAGCCGTACTCGTTGTCCGTCTGCCACCCGGCCACGGCCGGGTCGTCTGCGAACCGCTCGGCGAGGCGTTCGACGATCCGGCGGCTCTCGCGCCGGTAGACCGGGGAGTTGTAGCAGTAGTGGCGACGCCCACCGTAGTGGCGCGTCGTCCCGTCGTCTTCCTCCTGGAGGATCTGTGGATACTCGTCGACGAGCCACTTCGGCGGCGTCGCCGTCGGCGTACACAGCACTGCCTGCATGCCGTGGTCGCCGATCAGCGAGACGGCCCGTTCGAGCCACTCGAAGTCGTACTCGCCGGGCTCCGGTTCCAGTCGCGACCACGCGAACTCGCCCATCCGGACGTACTCGATGCCCGTCTCGGCGATCTGCTCGATGTCAGACGTCATTCGCTCGTCTGGCCAGTGCTCTGGGAAGTAGCAAACGCCGATGTTCATTGCTATAGGTGTGTGATCCACTCCATGAATAGTGTTTCGTCACCGTCCACTCGCGGTCTCGGTCGGGTTCGTCGCCCACTCGTCGTCGGTGAACCACGTCGGTTCCGAGACGGTCGTGGTCCCGACGCGGTCGTACCGGTAGTGGTACCGGACGGGGAGTGGCCGAGTACCGCCACGATTGACGTAGGAGACGGTCAGCTCGCGGACGAACCCGTCGGGGGCGATCACCGCTTCGACGCTGTAGTTGGTCGCTCCCTTGATCGCGGGATATCGGTCCATCTCGGTCCGGACCAGATAGTGGCGTTCGCCGCCGACGAGCGTCTCGGCGACGGTCGCGTTCTCGACGGCAAGATACCGCTCGATCGCCTTCGTTGCGAGCGGTCCGTACTGATCGGTCGCGTTCGGGGCCGGAGCGCGCCGCAGGCGTTCGACGAATCGGTGGTACCGGGTGTAGACGGTCTCCCCGTTGGCGAAATCCGAGGTGTTGATCCGCGAACCACGGCCAGCGTCCTGGTAGGTGTAGTGACGCGGTGCTTCCACCTTGAGCGTCTGTGTGCTGTTTGTCTCGCCAAAGTAAGTGTGTGCCTGCCAGGTGTACGACCGATTCCGAATCGTGTCGAGATGCGCGCTCGCGAGCGAACCGGCGTCGGTCACGCCGCCGCCGGTGAGACCTGGCGGGAGCGGGCCGTCTGGCTCGGCTGTCGGTGTCGTGGCCGCCGGCACCGGCGCGGGCGTCACCGTCTCGGTCGACGCCGACGGACTGACGAAGGTGCTACAGCCGGCCAGGACCGTGAGTCCAGCGAGTACCAGGAGGCCGACGCGCCGTCTCATCTACTCCGTCGTTGGTGGCGGAGTGACAAAAGCGTCCGGTCGAACGGCGTCGTCGACGGCATCGCAGGGCTCGGTTCGCTCGGATTCGGGTGTCTGAAAGACAGGGTGCTCGCTCGAAGCGCAGCAAAATCAGAAGCCGGTCGGAATCGCTCACGCGACGGGTGTCGTCCGTGACGGTCACGGACCTTGCACAGCTGTACAGCCAACAGTATCATACGGAACGTTATCGGTCTTTTCCAGATCGACTGCACGCAGTCGTACGGTCGACTGGGGAACTGTCGACAACCGTCCGTCTCAGTCGTTGGCCACGAACTGCCGGTAGTCGACGTCGGTCTCGCTGGTCTTGGTCTTGACCGACTGCTGGGTATCGATATCGAACAGATAGATGTCTTCCTCGTCGAACCCGAAGTCGACGGACATCCCCTCGTCGGGGTGCATCTTGCTCTCGACGCGAGCGGTCAGATCGATCTCGCCCATCGTCGCGTACAGGAAGTTCTCGTTGCCCATCTCCTCGACGACGGTGACGAGGCCGGGCATGCCGCCGTCGGCGTCAAGGCGCATGTCTTCTGGCCGGATGCCCACGCGGATACGGTCGTGGCCCTCGAGGACCGACGGGTCGTCGAAGGTGTACTCGAACCCGCCGGGGCCGTGCAGCGTCGCTCCCTCCACCTCGGCGGTGAAGGTGTTGATGCTCGGGCTCCCGATGAATCCGGCGACGAACTCGTTGGTCGGCGATCGGTACACGTCACTGGCCGTGCCGACCTGCTGGAGTTCGCCCTCGTTGAGGACGGCGATCCGGTCGCCCATCGCCATCGCCTCCGTCTGGTCGTGAGTCACGTAACAGGTGGTCACGCCGAGTTCGCTCTGTAGCTCCTGCAGTTCGGTCCGCATCGTCGACCGGAGCTTCGCGTCGAGGTTCGACAGCGGCTCGTCCATCAGGAACACCTCCGGATCCCGGATGATCGCGCGGCCGAGTGCGACCCGCTGTTGTTGCCCACCGGAGAGTTCCTTGGGCTGGTCGCCCAGCAATTCCTCGATACCGAGCATCTCGGCGACCTCCTCGACGCGTTCGTTGATCGCCTCGGTCGACTGCTTGGTCGAGAGCCGGAGCGGGAACCCGATGTTCTTGCGGACGGTCATGTGGGGGTACAGCGCGTAGTTCTGGAACACCATCGCCACGTCGCGGTCACGGGCGCGCTGGTCGGTCACGTCGTTGCCGTCGAACTCGATACTGCCGTCGGTCACGTCTTCGAGACCGGCGACACAGCGCAGCGTCGTCGTCTTCCCACAGCCCGACGGACCGACGAACACGAGGAACTCCCCGTCTTCGATCTCGAGGTTGACGTCGTCGACTGCCACGATCTGTTCACCGTCGTCTCCGAACTCCTTGCGTAGATTCGTGATATCTATTGTTGCCATCTTTGATCACCTATTGTTTGACCGATCCAGAGAGGATGCCTTTGATGAAGTACTGCTGCATCGTGAGGAACACGACGAAGATCGGCGTCACCGCCAGCGACGTCGCGACCATGATCTGGTCGAAGTAGACGCGCTGTGCGCCCACGAGGTCCGCCAGCGCCAGCGGGATCGTGTACATCTGGGGGTCCTGTAGCACGACCAGCGGGTAGAGGAACGCCTGCCACTGGTTGAGGAACAGGATGATCGACAGCGCCGCCAGCGACGGCAACATCGTCGGCAGCGCGATCTTGTAGTACAGCTGGAACTCCGTCGCGCCGTCCATCCGGGCCGACTCCAGCAGCGAGTCGGGGATCGCCTTCATGTTCTGGCGCATCAGGAAGATACCCAGTGGGTTCGCCGCCCACGGGAGGATCACTGCCAGGTAGGAGTTGGTCCAGCCCAGTTGCGTGATCAACAGGAACAGCGGGATGATCAGTAGCTGGATCGGCAACACCAGCGTCGCCAGGATGAAGTAGAACAGCGGTTCTTTGAACCGGAACTCGTACTTGGCGAAGGCGAACCCGGCCATCGAACACAGCACTAGTGAGAGGGCCGTGTACGACACCGAGATGATGATGCTGTTGCCCATGCTCCTGACGAAGTCGACGTTCTCTTGCAGGGCCTGGAAGTTACTGAACCACTCGAAGCCCGGCAGGAGGCGCGGGGGCCACGTGAAGAACTCGGACTGGGGGATCGTCGCGGCGACGATCATCCAGTACAGCGGGATCATCACGAGCACGACGATCGTCAACAGGAAGATATAGCTGCCGAACTTCCAGAGCGCCTCGTTGCGTTCTTCGGATCGCATTACTCCTCACCTCCGATGTTGATCTGGATTATCGACATGATGCTCACGATGACGACGAGGATCACTGACACTGCGCTGGCATACCCCAGATTCAGCTGGAGGAACGCCTGGTTGTAGATGTACTGGACGATCGTGATCGTCGCGTTCGAGGGGCCACCGCCGGTGATGACGTAGGGTTCCGAGAAGATCTGGAAGGTCCCGATCGTCGAGGACACTACCACGAACAGCAGGACCGGCCGGATCTGGGGCAGCGTCACGTGACGGAACTGCTGCCAGCGGGTCGCCCCGTCGATCTCGGCGGCCTCGTACAGTTGCTGGGGGACCGTCTGGAGGCCCGCCAGCAGGATGATCATGTTGTAGCCGAGCCAGCGCCAGGTGACGGCGATGACGAGTGTGAAGCGCGCGCCCCAGGCACTCCCAAGCCACGAGACCGGTTCGAAGCCGACCTGTGTGAGGACGTAGTTGACGAGCCCGACCTGATCGTTGAACAGGAGCAGGAAGATCGTCGAGTACGCGACCAGGCCCGTGGCGACGGGCAGAGCAATCAGGGTGCGGAACAGCCCCTTAGCGCGGATGAACTTCGAGTCCAGCACGAGCGCGGTCGCCAGCCCCAGAATCACCATCAGGGGCACCTGGACGAAGAAGATAAACGAGGTGTTGAACAGGGACGTGTGGAACAGCGAGTCCCTGAAGATGAGCCGCTCGTAGTGACTGAGACCGACCCATTCGAGATTGGCGATCTGCGGGATCGTCAACTCGAAGGGGCCGGCCGCGATCTGGAGCAGGATGTCGTTGGACACGCCAACGTAGTCGAAAAAGGAGAGGTAGAACGTGTAGACGGTCGGGAACAGCAGGAAGATCCCGAAGAGGATGAAAAACGGGGAGATGTAGGCGTAGGGAAGCCCCGGAATCTTCGGGACGAGGTCGGAGACGTCCTGGCGGGCGTACCGAACGCGATCCGAGAGCTGCTGGTACGTTCTCGACGAACGGACCCGAGACTGGATGGCACCGAGCACCATCTCAGGCTGCGCCTCCTGTCGACTCTCCGTGACAGCGGTTCCACCCGCTGGGCGGTACTGCGAACTCCTCGAACGGTCGATCCGAGGGAGACTCGTTCTCGTGACTGGACGAGGAGGTCCCGACGCTGTCGACACTCACGTGCCAGTCCAGCGCCGGCCGTCCCGTCCTGTCTCCGATCCTCGTGTTGTCTGTCATCATAGATCGTATGTGGAAAGATTGTGTCGCGTGCTACCCCAAGTTAGTTTCGGCTCTCAGGCCAGATCGCGGTCGGTCCGGTCCGCGACAGTCTGTGCAGCGTCCTGCATCGCCTGCTCGGGACCCTTGTCGCCGTCGAGCATGTTGCCGAGTTCCGTCTCGACCGCGTCCTGCACTTCGGGGGTGTCGGTCGTGTAGTTGTACGGCTCGATCTGCTCGGCGACCTCCGCGAACAGGCTGAAGATCGCCTGCCCGCCGTAGAAGTCCAGCTCCTCCTCGTAGATGTCGGCGTCGTAGGCCGTCGTCAGCGACGGGAACAGGCCGTACTCTTCGAGCATCATGTTCTGGACCTCGGGTGTGGTCATGGCGTACAGGCAGTAGTCGAAGGCGCGGTTGACCGTCCCCTCGTCCTCGATCTGTGCCGGGATCGCCATGTTGGAACCGCCGCGATTCGACGCCCGGTTGCCGCCTTCCTCGAAGGCGGGAAGCTTGTAGACGCCCCAGTTGCCGGCCGTGTCCGGCAGCTCTGCTCGAAGCGTCCCGTCCATCCACGCCGCGCTCGGGAGCGAGGCCAGCGTCCCCTCTGTGAAGGAAGTGAACCAGCCGCCCGACCACAGTTCGATCCGCGTCGTGATCCCGGCGTCCTGCATGTCCTGGAGGATCTGCGCGACGGCGATGCTGTCCTCGCTGGCGACGGCGACCGCGCCGTCGTCGGTGAAGGCCTGCCCGCCGCGCTGGCGGATCAGCATCCGCCAGAGCTGGGCCATCTCTTGTGGCGGGAGGTTGAACATCGCCACGTCGTCGGGCATCTTCTTGCCGGCCTCGATGAAGTCGTCCCACGTCTCGATGTCGTCGGGGTTGATCCCGGCGTTCTCGTACACGTCGCGCTTGTAGAAGACACCGGTCGGACCGATGTCCCACGGGATCGCGTAGTAGTTGCCGTCGTAGCTGACGGTCTGCCACTTGCCCTCGACGATGTCCTCAACGATGCCGGCCTCCTCGATTCGGCCGGTGAGATCTTTCAGGCCGTCGATGCTGCCGTAGCTGGTCACGTCGTAGTTCTGCACCACAGAGAAGTCCGGTGCGCCGGAGCCGCTGGTGACTGCGGTCTGGAAGCGCTGCTCCCAGGAGTCGCTGCCCAGCTCTTCGATGGAGATCTCCGTGCCGTTCTCCTCGTTGTACATGTCGGCCGCGTCCTGGAGTGAACGCGCTGCGATGTTCCAGCCCCACCCAGTCGCCGCGTTCGCCATCTGGGGCGTCGACGTGCTGCCGCCGTCGCTGCCGCCATCGCTGTCACCGTCGCCGCCACTGCCACCGTCGCCGCCGTCGCCGCCACTGCCACCGTCGCCACCGTCGCCACCGTCGCCGCCGTCGCCGCCGGTGTTGACGCTACAACCCGCGAGGCCTGCCGTGCCCATGAGGCCGAGTGTTCGCAGTAGCTGTCGACGCCGCGTAGTCGGGTCTGAAGACTCTGTCATAGGGAGTACAGTACAACCATTGCGGATAGTGGTATATTAAAATACCGGTAACAATCATGGAGTATGTCGGCCGTCCAGCTCAGTTCAGCTCCCGGACGGCCGCCACGGCCTCGTCCGGGTCGCCGGTCGGCGAGAACTCACAGCCGACGTGGCCCTCGTAGCCCGCCTCGTCGATGGCAGCGAAGACGTTCTCGTAGTTCAGTTCGCCCGTACCGGGTTCGTGCCGACCGGGCACGTCGGCCACGTGGATGTGGCCGATCAGATCGACGTGCTCGGTGATCGTCTGGATGACGTTGCCCTCGGTGACCTGCTGGTGGTAGACGTCGTACAGCAGTTTTACGCTCGGCGAGTCGACTGCGTCGACGATCTCGAACCCCTCGTCGCTCGTCGTCAGGAAGTAGCCGGGGTGGTCGACCGCGGTGTTGAGCGGTTCGAGCGCGAGTGTGACGCCCGCCGCCTCGGCGTCGGGGGCGACCCGCGAGAGCACGTCGACGATATTCTCGTGCTGTGTCGCCCGATCCAGTCCGTCCTGATCCGGGCCAGTCGTCGCGATGAGTGTCGGGATTCCGTGCTCTTCGGCGGTCTCGATCGACTCGTGGATCGTCGCGACCGCGTCGTCTGCCGTCGCCGGGTCGGTCAGTTCGCCGCCGGCGACACAGCCGACGACCTCGACGCCTGCCTCGTCCGCGGCGGCCGCGATCGCCTCCATGTCCTTCCCGCGCCAGTCCCAGAACTCGACGGCGTCGACGCCGGCCGCGGCGGTCCGGTGGAGCCGCTCGTGGAAGGGGTCGTCGTCGTACACCATCTCGATGCAGACGGAGAGGTCGACCATCACTCCTCACCCGCCGGCGCGGGGTCTAGGTCGCCCGAGTCGAGCATCGCCTGCAGCGGGTTGTCGTCGATCTCCAGCGGGAGGTCGATCCGGCCGCGCTGTCGTGCCGACTCCCACGCCGCGAAGATCAGTTCCGTCGCGTTCAGCGCGTTGTCGGCACACAGCTCCGGCGTCCTGCCGGTCTCCAGACAGCGGACGTTCTCCGCGATGGCGCGGTCGATGAACGCCCAGCCGTGGAGTCCGTCCTCGGTCTCGACGGTCTCCCAGCCCTCGCCGTCCCGGCGGATGCGCAGCGCGGGCAGTTCCTCGTCCTCGTCGCCCTCCGGCCCGACCTCGATGACGCCCGCCGAGCCGACCAGCCGGTTGTGACAGGCGATGGCGGCGGCCGGCCCGCCAGTCCCGGTGCTGTCAGCGGTGCCGATGCCGTGGACACCGTTCTCGTACTCCCAGTGGACGATCGCCTGGTTCTCGTTGTGCGTGCCAAAGAGGACGTTCTCCTCGGAGTAGTCGATCTGGCCCAGCACCCACTCGCCGGCCGCCTCGCCGGCGAAGTAGTTACACAGGTCGAACGAGTGGCTCCCGTAGTCGAAGATGCCGACCGGTGCCGAGAACTCCACACGCTGTAGCTCGCCGATCTCGCCGTCGTCGAGCAACTCTTTCGCCGTCCGGACGGCGTCACTGAACCGCCGCTGGTGGTTGAACGTCAACTGCACGTCGTGGCGACGCGCCTCCTGTGTCATCAGCTTCGCGCCGCCGTAGGTGTCTGCCATCGGCTTCTCGCAGTGGATCGCGTCGACGCTCTCGCTGCGGATACAGTCCACAGTGATGTCGGCGTGGATCGCCGGCGGGACACAGATCGAGACGATGTCCGGTTCGACGGCGTCCAGCATCGCCTCGTACTCCTCGAAGACGTGTTCGTCGTCGAGGTCGAACTCCTCGGCGAAGGCCTCGGCGTTCTCGCGAACGATGTCGGCACAGGCGACCAGCGTCGCCCCGTCTACTTTCTCGTAGGCCGCCGCGTGGTGATACGCCATCGCGTAGCCGTCCCGCCCGGGGTCGTCCGGTTCCGTTCCTGTACCGATGACTGCGACTGTGTACGTCATGCCTACGCAGGTTCCCAATTCGAGTTCAAAAGCATTCGTGAAGCGGCAACAGGCGTTTGGTCGACGGCGGCGACGCTGTCGTCTCGGTGTCCAGCGATCGTTTCCGCGCTCGAAGCCGGAAACTGCCCCAAAGAATAATCACCGACCGCCTGCTCTCTGTGGACAGCATGAACGACTGGATAGATCCCCAGACGATCGGTCGCAACCGACTCCAACCCCACGCCGACGTACTACCGTTCGAGGATGCCACTGCGGCCCGCACGGGTGACCGTGCGGCCTCGCCGTGGTTCCGGTCGCTCGACGGTGCGTGGGACTTCGATCTGGCACCGACACCCAGTGACGCCCCCGAGTCGTTCGCTGACCCCGCGTTCGACACTGACGACTGGGACGACATCGAGGTGCCGCTGAACTGGCAGGCAGCCGGCTACGGTGCGCCCCACTACACGAACGTCATCTACCCGTTCCCGCTCGATCCGCCCGAGGTTCCCACTGAGAACCCGACGGGCCGGTATCGTCGGACGTTCCACGTCGACGAGGCGTGGGACGGCCGGCAGGTCCGCCTCCACTTCGAGGGCGTCGACTCGGCGTTTCACCTCTGGGTCAACGGCGAGCGCGTCGGCTACAGCGAGGGCGCGCGCCTCCCCGCCGAGTTCGACGTGAGCGAGTACGTCGAACCGGGCGAGAACACCGTCGCCGTCCGCGTCTACAAGTGGACCAACGGAAGCTACGTCGAGGATCAGGACATGTGGTGGCTCAGCGGTATCTTCCGGGAGGTGTACGCCTACGCCGTCCCCGAGGCTCACGTCGCAGACGTCGACGTACGCACCGACCTCGACGACGACTACGCCGATGCCACTCTCTCTGCCGCCGTCGACGTGGCCAACGACGGCACGGCCGCGGCGACCCGGACCGTCGCAGCGACGCTCCGGGACCCCGACGGTGCGGCCGTGGCCGAACTGTCCGAGAGCGCCCACGTTCGGGCGGGCGAGACCGCGACGGTCGCCCTCGAAACCGACGTCGACGACCCCGCGAAGTGGACCGCCGAGACGCCGACGACCTACTCGCTCGACATCGAACTCCGAGACACGGACGGCGACGTGACCGAGGCCGTCGCCGAGACGGTCGGCTTCCGCGAGGTCGCCATCGAGGACGGGCAGTTCCTCGTCAACGGCGAGGCCGTCACCATCCGCGGGGTGAATCGACACGACTTCCACCCCGACCGCGGTCGCCACGTCCCCGTCGCGTCGATGCGCGAGGACCTCGAACTGATGCAACGGCACAACATCAACGCCGTCAGGACGGCCCACTATCCGAACGATTCGCGGTTCTACGACCTCTGTGACGAGTACGGGTTGTACGTCATCGACGAGACGGACATCGAGTGCCACGGCATGGAACTGGCCCGCGACACCGACCACATCAGCGACGCCGAGGCGTGGCGCGACGTCTACGTCGACCGGATGGTCCGGATGGTCGAACGTGACAAGAACCACCCCAGCGTCGTGATCTGGTCGCTGGGCAACGAGTCGGACTTCGGCGAGAACCACGTCGCGATGGCCGAGGACACCCGCGAACGGGACCCGACGCGGCCGATCCACTACGAACCCGACACCGACCAGGAGGTCTCGGACATCGTCGGGCCGATGTACCCGCCGTGGGACCAACTGGCGGAGTGGGCCGCAGAGGACGAGTACGACCATCCCGTGATCATGTGCGAGTACGCCCACGCGATGGGCAACGGCCCCGGCAGCCTCAGCGAGTACTGGGAGCTGATCTACGAGTACGACCGCCTGCAGGGCGGGTTCGTCTGGGACTGGCTCGATCAGGGCCTCCGACAGACTACCGACGACGGTGAAGAGTGGTTCGCCTACGGCGGCGACTTCGGCGACGAACCCAACGACGCGAACTTCAACATCAACGGACTGGTCTTCCCCGACCGCACGCCCTCGCCGGGGCTCACCGAGTACAAGAAGGTCATCGAACCGGTGACGCTCTCCGCGGGCGACCTCGCGGCCGGCGAAGTCGTCGTCGAGAACCGCTACGACTTCCGCGGCCTCGACCACCTCACCGCCGACTGGCGCGTCGAGGCTGATGGCGAAGTCGTCGACAGCGGAATACTCTCGCTGCCGGACCTGGCTGCCGGCGAGCGCGGGTCCGTCACGGCCCCTATCGACGGTGTGGCACACGAGGACGCCGAGTCCCTGCTCACCGTCGAGCTCACGCTCGCCGGCGGAACGGCGTGGGCCGAGGCGGGCCACACGGTCGCTACGGGTCAGTTCGAACTCCCCGACAGCGGCAAGCCGGTACTGCCGACCACCCGGAGCGGTCCGCTCTCCACCGAGCGGACCGAGGACGGGATCGTCGTCGCCGGCCCCGACTTCGAACTGGTGTTCGACGACACCCACGGCGCGATCGACTCGCTGACCTACCGGGGCCAGGACCTCCTCGTCAACGGCCCGCAGGTCGAGCAGTGGCGCGCGCCGACCGACAACGACCGCGGGCTCCCCCTCGACGGCACGCTGCTCTCGCGGCTGACCGAACTGTCCGAGCAGGGCGCGACGCTGGAACCGGGACAGTTCCGAACGATCGGGTTCGCGCAGCTGTGGCGTGAGCACGGACTGGACAGTCTGCAGTTCCGGACGGATGCTGTGCACGTCGACGACCCAGCCGATCAGGCCGGGTCGGTGGGAGACCCCACCGTCGACGACCACGTCGCGATCACCGTCGAAGGCCGACTCGCCCCGCCGGTCTTCGACCACGGCTTCGGGGTCGAGCAGACCTACACGATCGGTGACGACGGCACGGTCGCCATCGACACGACGCTCGAACCCGAAGGGGACCTGTCGATCCTGCCCTCGCTCCCGCGAGTCGGCCTCGACCTGACGCTGCCAGACGACCTCGAAACCGTCTCCTGGTACGGCCGCGGACCGGGCGAGTCCTACGCCGACAGTAAGCAGGCACCGCTTGTCGGGCGCTACGAACGCGACGTCGCCGACCTCCACACGCCCTACGTCCGGCCGCAGGCAAACGGCACTCGGACCGACGTACGGTGGGCGACATTCACCGACGACCGCGGCGTGGGGCTCCACGTCACCGGCGACTCACACCTCTCGGTGACGGCCCACCGCTACACGACGGCGGACCTCGAAGCCGCCGAGCACGACCACGAACTGCCCGAACGAGACGAGATCTCGGTGTCGCTCGACCACGCTCACTGCGGCCTCGGAACCGGAAGCTGTGGACCGACGACGCTCGAACAGTACCGGGTCGATCCAGAGACGGTTGAGTTCGGCGTCGAACTCCGGCCGTTCGCCGCGGAGTAATCACCCTCGAATTCTTCTTTACCACCGGCAATACCGGCCGTCTGCTTCTTTATGACCGTCGGTAGTCGAGGTAGATGTCGTCCTGCATCACCTGCGAGCGCCCGCCGTCGATCAGGATGCTCTCGCCGGTGACGAAGGTCGCGTCGTCGCTGGCGAGGAAGGCCGCCAGCCCGGCCACGTCGGCCGGCGTGCCGAGGCGCCCGACGGGGTGGATCTCCTCGGTGTACTCGTAGTCGTCGCCCAGTTCCTCGCTCGTTCGCTCGATCTCGATCCAGCCGGGGTTGATCGTGTTGACGGTGATGCCCTCGGGGCCCAGTTCCAGCGCCATCGCCCGGGTCATCCCGTTGATGCCGGCCTTGACCGCGTTGTAGGGGAACAGCCCCGGCATGGTGAGGAACGCGTGGTTCGAGGACATGTTGAGGACGGTGCCGCCCTCGGGCATGTGCTCGACGGCAGCCTTCGCACAGAGCCAGAACGAGCGAAAGTCCGTCTCGACGACGAACTCCCAGTCGTCGATCGTCGCCTCGCTGGCGCTCGTCTCGGTCTGGACGCCGGCGTTGTTGACGAGGGTGTCGACGCGGCCGTAAGCATCGACGGTGTGCTCGACGAGCGCCCGGATCTCGGCCGGGTCGCGCATGTCCGCTCGCACGAACGTCGCGTCCCCGCCGTCGGCCTCGATCTGCTCGACGACTGCCTCGCCCGGTTCGACCGAGCGGCCGGTGACGACGACGGCGGCCCCCTCGGCGGCGAAGCGGCGAGCGACGCCGGCACCGATGCCGCGGGTCGAACCGGTGACGATGACGACACTGTCTTCGTGTCTGCTCGGGACGGCGTTGGCTGTCGGGTCGGATGGCATACGACTGTCTCTGTCGTCGCGGCGGTAAAATAGGTACCGCTCACACTGAGACCCCCGCTTCGCTCGGGCTCTCGCTGTTCGCGTGTCGTTCGCCGTGCTCACTCCCGCTCACAATGACGAGGGCCGCTGCTCACTTCGTTCGCGTCGCCCCTCGTTATCTACCACTCGGCGACGCTACCGTCGTCGTGCCGCCAGACGGGGTTGTGCCAGTCCACGTCTTTCTGTGCCTGATCGCGGACGTACGCTTCGTCGATCTCGACGCCCAGCCCCGGTCCGGTCGGGATCTCCACGTAGCCGTCCTCGTAGTCGAAGACGGACGGATCGGCCAGATAGTCGAGGACGTCGCTGGTCTCGTTGTAGTGGATGTCGAGGCTCTGTTCCTGGATGAAGGCGTTGGGCGAACAGGCGTCGACCTGGAGACACGAGGCCAGCGCGAGCGGGCCGAGCGGGCAGTGGGGCGCCATCGCCACGTCGTAGGCCTCGGCCATCGCGGCGATCTTCTTGACTTCGGTGATCCCGCCGGCGTGTGAGAGGTCGGGCTGGATCACGTCGACGGTGCCGTTCTCGAAGATGTCCTTGTAGTCCCACCGCGAGAACAGCCGTTCGCCCGTCGCGATTGGCGTCGTCGTGTGCTGTGCGATCTCGGGGAGCGCGTCGTTGTGTTCGGGCAGGACGGGCTCCTCGACGAACATCGGTTCGTACGGTTCCAGTTCCTGAACGAGTCGCTTGGCCATCGGTTTCGAGACGCGGCCGTGGAAGTCGACGCCGATGTCGACCTCGTCGCCGACGGCCTCTCGGACCTTCCGCAGCCGAGTGACGGCGGCCTGGATCGTCGCCGGGTCGTCGACCCGCTCTATCTCTTCGGTCGCGTTCATCTTCAGGGCGGTGAAGCCGGCCTCGACCTGTTCGCGGGCCTGCTCGGCCACGTCGGAGGGGCGATCACCGCCGATCCACTGATAGACGCGGATCCGCTCACGGGCCGCACCGCCCATGAGCTCGTGGATCGGGGCGTCGAACTGTTTGCCCTTGATGTCCCAGAGCGCCTGATCGATGCCGGCGATGGCCGACATGAGCACCGGACCCCCGCGGTAGAACCCGCCACGGTACATCGCCTGCCAGTGATCCTCGATCGGTGCCGGGTCTTCGCCCAGCAGGTAGTTGTCCAGGAGTTCCTCGACGGCGGCTCTGACTGTTCTGGCACGCCCCTCGACGACGGGCTCGCCCCAGCCGACGGTGCCGTCGACGGTTTCGAGACGCAGGAACAGCCAGCGTGGCGGTACTTCGAACAGTTCGTAGTCGACAATCTCACTCATCGGTCGATGACAGTAATTTTGTATCGGTCGGTTTAGTCGTTTCGCCAGTGGGGCTCGAAAGTGTGTGGCCCCGAGTATCGAAGCGGACAGTCGTCGTCACGGTGCGTCATCGCCGGTCCCGTCGACCGATTACACCAGTCAGAGACGACAGCCGCTGGAAAGGTAGACGGGGGACAGCACTGTAGTGGGAAACGTGGTGGACCATGGCTGTACCGCTCGTCGTAGGGATGGCCGAATCACTCCTCGGCCGGGGAGAGTGCCATTCATACGGAAAGTTGTCGGTCTTTCTCGGATCGACCGCACGTAGTCGTGCGGTCGACTGGGGAAACGTCGACAACCGTCCGTATCAGCGAGCCCGACTTCGTTCCGGGCGATTCAACCTATAGGGGATGCAATATAAAAATCCACTCTCTCGGCGTGGTCGTCCCGACGTGCCCACCGGTCGCTGTCCGTGGTCGGTGCACCTCGACGGTGTACACTATGGGCGCACTCGAAGAATACTTTACAGCATTAATGTTGTAATGGTTGGTGCCGACTCCGTACACTAACAGTTGACGCGAACAGCAAATTACGGCATTAGTACTGTAATGGCTATCTGGCGGTGGTATACAAATGGTGTACCTGGGCATGACGACAGCCGACGGGCGTCGGATCGAACGCAGGCAGCGGGGCTGTCCGTGTGGTGACCGCTGGTCGTCGAATCCGGCAACACCGCCAGAAGAGCGTTCGCGATCGGGTGTCGCTTCGAAGCGTCGGAGCGTGCTATTCGCCAGACTGCCCGTCTGCTCGTGACCGTCGGGCGACGGTCCCGGGGTCGGCAGCGCCACTGTCGTAGGGACGGACGGTCAGGGCGAACGAGACCGGTTCGGGCTGGGGCCGATACTCTCTGAGGGGTTTGACTGGCGTCCCGCCGACACCCGCCACGGCCACGTCGGCGTACAGCGTCGTCCCGCCGGCCGACACGAGTTCCGGGAGCCGCGTGGCGTCGGCGAGGTTCTCGTACTGGTCGAGCCGGACGTTCATGGGTTGCTCGCCCGTGACGACGACCCCCGCGCTCTCGTCGGCGACGCTGGCCCAGCGAACGTCGGTCTTGTTCCCGTTGTCCGAGGGAAGCCGGTAGGGGACGAACTGTTCGTCGACGGTGCCGCTGTACCGACCGAGGGGGTACCCGGATTTCCGGTCGGGGTAGCTCTCCTCGGGGCCGCGACCGAACCACTCGAAGTCGGTCGCCGACGCCGGCAGGTCGAACTGGACACCGAGTCGCGGAAGCCAACTGGTCAGCGACGACCGAAGTGTCTCGGTCGGTGCAACGTCGACGGCCGTCGTCACCGTCCCGTCACCGCTGATCTCGTAGTCGAAATCGACAGTGAACAGCGTCGTCCCCTCGGTGTTCCGGAGGACCGTCTCGGCGGTGAGCCGGACGGTCCCGGCTGGCGTCTCTTCGACCGTGTCGGAGACGACCCTCTGATCGAGATCGTGCAGTCCCAGCGAGCGCCACTCGGACTCGTTGTCGTAGCCCCACTCCGTGTCGCTGTCCATGTGCCCCTCGTTGGCGATCGGGGCCCGGAACGCCCCGAACAGCGGTCCCTCGGTCGCCACGACCGTCCCGTCGTAGACCAGCTCCTCGAACAGCCCCCGGTCGCGGTCGAAGCGATAGCGGAACCGGTCGCCGCTGATCGAGACCGTCGTCTCGGACTCTTCGACGGTCATCGGGGTCGTCGTCCCGGTCGCGGCCGGTTCGGCCGCAGGTGGCTCGATGGGGACCGTGAACTCCTCGAACCCGATCTCGTGACCGGCCGGTGCCCAGTCGGTCGCTTCGGCCAAGCGCACCCGGAGCGTCAGGTGACACTCGCTCCCGGGCTGGAGTGTGGGCTCGTCGAAGGGCACGGCGATCCCGCGTGTCTCACCCGGATCGACGTCCAGCGAGAGTCGCCCGGACTGGACGACCTCGCCGTCGACCGACAGCGCCCAGTCGGTGTCGAACGCCGAGAAGCTCGTGGCGATGTGTTCGTTCGTCACCGTCAGTACCCCCGACGCCGGTTCGACCGCCTCGAAGGTAAAGGGTTGCTGGGTCTTCTTGATCTGGCGCAGTTCGGGCTGGGGCGTCAGATCCGAGAACGCGACGCCGTCGAGCAGGAACGGGTCGTCGTCGAACCACCACTCGCCGGGAGTGCCGTCCGGCACCACCTCTCCGGCCAGCGTCTGGTTGGTCCACTCCCAGACGAACCCGCCCTGCAGCCCGTCGATCTCCCGGACCAGGTCCCAGAAGGCGTCCTGCAGGCCGAGACTGTTGCACAGCGCGTGGGCGTACTCGCCCATGATCAGCGGCCGGTCCTCCACCGAGCTGTGCTGGCCGAGCGTGTGCGGGACCGGATAGCGTGGTCCCGAGATGTCCGCGAACGGTGCCGTCCCGGTCATACTCTCGTGGTACTGCTCGTAGGGGGCCGTCCCCGAGCCCTGGTGGTAGACGAACCGGGTGTCGTCGTTATCGCGGACGTAGTCGGCCATCGCCTCGTGGGCCGCCCCCTCTCCGGCCTCGTTGCTGGTGCTCCAGGCGAAGATCGACGCGAAGTTCTTGTGGTGTTCGACCATCCGCTCGAACCGGCTGAGGAACGAGCGATGGAAGTCCGGCTGTTCGTTGACGAAGTTCATGTTGAAGTGGGTCTCGACGTTGGCTTCGTCGACGACGTACAGCCCCAGTTCGTCGGCCAGTTCGTACGTCGCCAGATCGTTCGGGTAGTGGGCCGCCCGGATCGCGTTGACGTTGTGTCGCTTGAGCTGCGTGAGTTCTTCCTGGACCCGTTCGAACGGCACCGTCCGCCCGGTTTCGGGGTCGTGTTCGTGACGGTTCATGCCCCGGACTGTCATCGGCTCGCCGTTGATCAGGACCTGTCCGTCCTCGATGGCGTACTCACGGAACCCGACGCGTTCGGGGATGACTTCGACGACCTCGCCGTCGGGGTCGTGCAGTTCCAGGAACAGGTCGTACAGTGCGGGGTTCTCGTCGGACCACTTTTCGGGGTCGTCGACGGTCATGTGGAGGCCAAGGTCGGTACACTCCCGCTGATGGGTGGCCGTCTCGAGCGCTTCGACTGCAGTGCCGTTGTCGTCGAACAGTCGGCCGACGAGCGTCCACTCCTCGGCGTCGTCGACGGCCCCGCCGACCTCGGCGTCGACGGTCAGCGTCGCGTCCTCGTAGTCGTCGTCGAGGGTCGTCGTGACGCAGTAGTCCCGGACGTGGGCCGACGGCTTCGAGTAGCAGTAGACGCTGCGGAAGATGCCCGAAAAGCGCAGCATATCCTGGGTTTCGAGGTAACTCCCGTCGGAGAAGCGAAACACCTGGACGGTGAGTGTGTGGCTCGATCCCGGCACCACCGCGTCGGTCACGTCGAACTCCGAGGGCGTCATCGACCCCTGATCGTAGCCGACGTACTCGCCGTCGATCCAGACGAAGAAGGCCGATTTGACGCCCTCGAAGTGGAGGAAGGTGTGCCGGTCGCCGCCCCAGTCGGCGGGCACGTCGATCTCACGGCGATACGTCCCGACCGGGTTGAACGTCTCGGGGACGTTCGGTGCCTCCGGTTCGGTGTCGACTTCGGGGAGGCGCTCCCAGGTCAGCGCGTGGTTCCGGTAGATCGGTCGGTCGTATCCCGAGAGCTGCCACACTCCGGGGACCTCGATGGTGTCCCAGTCGGCGTCCCCGTCGAGTGCCGTCGGCAGGTCCGCCGGACACTCCGCCCACTGGAACGACCACTCACCGTTCAGCGATCGATAGTACGCTGACTGCTCCCACCGCGTCTCGGGTTCGGTCAGTCGATCGAACGCCCCACGCGCTGCACTGGTCGATCCGTAGGGCACGGTCGGTACGTGTGTTGGTTCGACATTCTCACCAATTAATGTCGGATTTTCGATATATCTGGATAGCCCCGAGGGTTGTGCTGGCTTTCGCGACACGGTTACTCATTACAACTCTGAATCCTTCGTATAAAGATTTTGGGTAACGGCCGTTTCGTGTGGGCCGTCGACACTGGCCGGCACGATCGACGGACAGTCGTCGAGTGAGGACTCGTACGACGGTGTTCTGGTGGTTACTCGTCGCCGACCCACTCCCACTTCGAGCGTTCGATCTTCTCGTCGAGACGCGCTCGCAGGTCCGGATCGTCCTCGTCAGTCACCGCCGCGCGCTGGTCGAGCAGTTCGAGCGCGTTCTCGAAGTGTGCTCTCGCCTGCTCGCTGTCGCCGTCGTCCTGAGCGTCGTCGCCCCGTCGTTCCTCGGCCTCGATGGCGTCGGCGAACGCTTCGTCGGCCGCCTGACGGACGGTGTCCAGTGTCTCGCCCACGCTTTCGGGTTCGATATCGAGTTCGGCACCGGCCCGCTGGAGTCCCGACTGAAACTGTTCGTAGCCGCTCACGAGCGGCGGCCAGACGGCAGTGGCGGCCACGTCCTCGTGGGTCGCACGCACCCGGCAGGCATCGAGCCGGTCGATCAGTGCGTCGTCGAGATCGAACGGTCCCAGGTCCATCGACAGCGAGTCGTCGCTGAACGCCGCCTCGGTGGGGCCACCGGTCTCGGCCAGCGACTGGAACGCCGAGCAGGCCCCACGGTACGCCGCGACTGCCTCGGCCAGTTCGCCGGCGTCGACGTGACCGTCGCCCGTCTCGATCAGTCCTCTGGCCTGAATCCAGTAGCCCCGGCAGGTCGCGTGGTCGAGTCGCGTCCGCGCCGCCTCGCAGTCGGCATCGAGCGCCGGCAACTCGACCGCGTTGAGGGAACTGGTCTGGCCGAGATCACCGAGTTCTTTGATCAACCTGTGGCGCCGTGCTCGCCCAGTATCGTCGTCACCCCCGGCGAACGCCTCCTCGATGGCGATGAGACGCTTCTCGAAGTCGTCGAAGAACTCGTTGGCCGACTGCCACCGGAGCGTGGCCCGCTCGATAGTCGTCGCGATCGCTTCGAGGCCGTCCGTCTCGGTCGGCGTGACGGCCAGTACGACGCCACTGGCATCTGTCACCGAGAAGCGCGTCGTGAACAGGGAGTTCGTCGCGGTCGCGTTCTCGACGTCGGCGTGGTCGATACTGCGGACGTAGTCGCCGTCGACGTCCGGATCGCGACAGTTGCCGACGACGAAGACGACCCGACGGTCGGTGACGATCACGACGACGCCGCTGTGGGTGCCCGGCTGCTCGACGGTCTGCCAGTCGTCGGTCTCTCGCACGAGGCCGTCGTCGGTCCCGACGACCAGGTGTGTCGTAGTCTCGTCGGCGTCCGTGTACGATTCGATCGTCTGTTCCCCGACGTGTCCGTCGACTGGCGTCTCGGCCCCAGTCCCGGGATCGCCCACTACGGTGACGCTGTTCCAGTTGCTACTCATTCTCGATCGCTCACTGAGTCGCAGACAGTCCGGGACAAAAAACGTACTGATCCCATGATATCCCTGTCAGGTCAGCTCACGCACATCGCAACTGCCCGACAGCGATCGGATATTTCGTCCGGGCATCTGTCGGTGGTCGGGGGAGCGGCGCTCGCGGGATCGGGTGTATTCTCGTGTCTGATACTGCGTCCGAGACTTTATGTGAGATACTCTCTACCGTTAGGGCAATGTCGAAGCATTCAGGAGGTGCTACCCCCAGGGGGAGTGCCGGAACCGTCGCCCTCGCCCACCGATTCGGTGGTGTCGGCAAGCGGGCACTGGAGACGCTCATCGACGGTTACACGGGCCAGCACCCCGACTTGTCGGTTCAGTTGATCCAGAAGGACAACGTGAAACTGGAGGTCAAGTGTGACTTCATGCGAGAAGATCCACCGGACGCGTGGATCAACTGGCCGGCCGAGAACCTCCGGCCGTACCACACGGCGAAGGTGCTCGAACCGCTGGACGACGTGTGGGAATCGACCGGCCTCGACGCCAACTGCCAGCAGGCCGTCCGGGAGGACTGCCGGATCGACGGCACCGCCTACGCCGTCCCGCTGAACGTCCAGCGGACGAACAACGTCTTCTACAACCGGTCGGTCCTCGACAGCGCGGGCGTCGATCCCCGGGCGGTCACGACGCCAGCGCAGTTCGTCCAGGCGCTCGAAACCGTCGAGGCAGAGACCGATGCCTGTGGCATCGCCCTCCCCCAGCGCAATCCTTGGGTCACGCTCCAGCTGTGGGAGACGGTCCTGATGGGGACCGACGGTGTTCGGACGTTCGAACAGATCAAAGACGGTGACGCCGCCGATCACGCTCGCGCGATCAGTACAGCACTCGAAATCGTCGAGCAGTGTCAGACCTACAGCCCGGAGGGCGCGGTCTACCTCTCCAGCGGCGGGGCCAACCAGCAGGTCGTCGACGGTGACGCGGGGTTCGTCTACGCTGGTGACTGGGCTGTCGGCGACTTTCAGGGCGCCGAGGAGTTCGAACAGGGCGAACACTGGGGCCACGCCCCGTTCCCCGGGACCGACGACGTGTACGCCCGCGCGGGCGACGCGTTCCTGGTCCCGCGAAAGGCGGCGACCGACGCGCGCCAGTCGTTCCTCGAGTACATCTGCTCGGGCGACGCGATGGCCCGGTTCTGTGCCGAACGCGGTGCGATTCCGCCGCGACTCGACGCTCCGATGGACCGGTTCGAGCCCTTCTTCAAAGACCAGCAACGTGACTTCGAACGCTGTTCGCACAGCCCGCTGACCGTCGTCGGACCGGGCGTCTCCTCGGCGGCCTTCATCGACCTCAAGATGGCCTTCGTCGACTTCCTGACCACGGGCGACATCGAGGCCACGACGGACCAGCTGGTCGCGGCGTTCGACGGCAACGCAGAACCTGTCGCGTGACTTCGCCCCGTCTCGAAGGCGAGTTTTTTCTCCTCTATTCTTCGCGACACTGGCCAGGTGAACTGCCAGCTTCGGGTCGTGGACAGGGTTAGTCGTCAGCCGAGGCGACGTCCGCAGAGACCACGTCGGCGGAGTCGTGTTCAGGCCGATAGGAGAACCCACACTGGGCCTCGACGACAGAGAAGTACCCCTCACGGTTCGCCGACACGAGGTTCACCGACAGCGGGTTCTCGGTCAGTGACTCGGTCGTCGCCTTTCGGATGCCCTGCCGACAGTCCTCGGGCGAGAGCCAGACGGCTCTGGAGAACTGGGCGACCTTCTCGCTGTCGTCCTGCAGGTCTCTGAGTTCCTCACGCGTGAGCAACCAGCCGATCCGGAGGTTGACGACCTCGATGCCGTCCCGGTCGGCGTGGTACGACCCCATCGCCTCGCCGGTGATCTTCGAGACGCCGTAGTAGGAGTCCGGTCGGTAGTCGTCACTGGCGGTGATCGACCGCGGCTGGTCCGGGAGTGTCTCCACGTCGTTCGTGCCGCCGAGGACGTGGTTCTGTTGGACGTGGTTCGTCGACGCGAACACGACGCGGTCGAGGTCGGCCTCCACGGCGGCCCGGTACACGTTGTACGTCCCCTCGATGTTCGGCCCGACCACGTCGTCCCAGTCGGCACCGGGGTCGGGGTTGGCCGCCAGATGGACGACAGCGTCGTGACCCGCGATCACGTCGCTCACTGCCTCTCGATCCTCGATGTCGACGACGACGCCGTCTACGTCCGGCGTCTCGTGGTGGGTGACCGGCGTCACATCGTGGGCCGACAGCGCTCGCAGCGCTTCGCGGCCGACGCTACCGGCAGCACCGGTGACTACGATATCCATGCCATCTACTCGTTGTTCGTGAGCAAAAAGCTTCTGCCCACTGTACCCGACGGCGCCGTCCTGGCCGTACCTTCGAACACCTTCGATTGTCCCACCTGTGGCCTTCGAACTCCTATATATATGCGTAAGTGAAGATGTGAAAAGGTATGATTAGATCTGGAAGCACTTACTGTAGATTTATGGCCGAGATCTATATTACGGGTATACAAATATCACAAACACAATCTAATGAGAAAATTTGGATGTATATTGAGGCATCAGTCCACAGAAAACCCTCTGTTACAGCATCGCGACGCGCATTCTGTTGGCCGTCTCGGTGAGCAGGCCGCTGATGTTGTTCTTCACGTCGATTCCCCGCGCTCGTTCGGCTGGAATGACGATCTCGATGGCTGCAACCGGCTGGTCCGAGGGATCGAGGACCGGCGTCGCGATCGAGACCCACTCGGAGGCGAACGGCAGCGGTTCGTCGAGGAGTTGGCGCTCGCGGAGTTCGTCGAGTTGGTCGGAGAGTCCCCCGTGAGTGTCCCCGATCAGTTCGTCGCGGCGTCCCTGCGAGAGATGTGCCAGGATCACCTTTCCCGCCGGGCTCTGGGTCAGTGTCTCGGTGTCGCCCCGCGTTCGCGGATACCCCGTCCGGTCGTTCGTGCGCGTGATGTAGACACACCGACACTCGCGGTCGTCGTCGTTGACCCAGAGGTTCGCCGGTGCGTCGAGCGAGCGCGCGAGCTCGTCGACCTTCTCGGTCTGATCGAGCACGGCGTGTGTGTCACTCGCCTCCAGCCCGTACTCGGTGAACTTCGGTCCCAGTTCGTACTCGCCGTCGTGGTTGGCGAGCGCGTCGACCTCGACGAGCGTGCGGAGGTGTTTGTACACGCCACCCCGAGAGAGGCCAGTCGCCTCGATCAGCTCCGCGGCGGTCGCGCCCTGTGATTCGGCGACCACGTCCAGAATCTCGAACGACGTCCTGGTCGCCTCGATACGATCGCTGCCAGACATGGGCGCCGCTAGGAGCTCGCCATGGATAAGTCCACTCTTAGTGTACTTCCCGTCGTCACGTCCCTCGCTGCTCCCGTGTCGTTCGCTTCGCTCACTCCCGCTCGCGTTTCCGAGACACCTCTCTTCGGTCGATGTCTCGCTGCTCGCGTGTCGCTCCTGTCGTCGCTCACGCTCACAATGACGAGGGCCGCCGCTCACTTCGTTCGCGTCGCCCCTCGCTCCCTACCACTCGACGAAGCTGCCGTCGTTGTAGCGGCGCACTGGTGTTCGCCAGTCGCTACCCTTGCCCGCCTGTTCGCGCACGCCTGCCTCGTCGATTTCGAGGCCCAGTCCGGGCTTGTCCGAGAGACTCACGTGCCCCTGTTCGCTCTCCAGATCGTCGACGTTCTCGACGTAGGCGTCGATGTAGCGCTCGCCCTGTGCGGGCTGCTGGACTGCGTTGGGGAGGTGATGGCTCAGCTGGCTGGTCGCGGCGTAGGCGATCGGCCCGACAGAACAGTTGATCATGAGCTGGGTGCCGTAGGTTTCGGCCATCGACGCGATCTGCTTGATCTCGCTGATCCCGCCCGCGTGAGTGATGTCCGGCTGTGCGATGTCGAGTCGGCCAGCTTCGAGATGGGGGCGAAACTCCCAGCGCGAGTACAGCCGTTCGCCGAAGGCTATCGGGATGTTGTGGTTCGACGCGCGGTCGAGCTTCTGGACGTGTTCGGGCCGAACGGGCTCTTCGACGAACATCGGATCGTACTCTTCGAGCCGCGACAGCACGCGCGGCGCCATCCCCGCCGAGACGTGTCCGTGCAGGTCGAGCCCGATGTTGACCTCGCGACCGACCGCCTCGCGCGCGACGGCCAGTGACTCACAGATCGCGTCGATGTCGGCAGTCGACTCGATCGGCGAAGTCTGGTAGGTGTTCAGGAGCTTCAACGCCGTGAACCCCTCGTCGACCGCGGCCGTCGCGAGCTCGGCGATGTCGCCGATCTCGTCGGGGACGATCTTCTTGTACAGCGGGACTCGATCGCGGCTGTGCCCGCCTAGCAGGTCGTACACCGGTTCGCCCGAGTACTTGCCCTTGATGTCCCACAGCGCCTGGTCGATCCCGCCGATCGCACTCATGAGTATCGGGCCACCCCGATAGAACCCACCGCGGTACATCCGCTGCCAGTGATCTCCGATCCGGCTCGACTCCTCGCCCAGCAGGTAGCCGTCCATCAACTCTTCGACCGCCGTCTTGACTGTCTCCGCGCGCCCTTCGAGGATCGGCTCTCCCCAGCCCACCGTTCCGTCACTGGTCTCGATCCGCAGAAAGAGCCAGCGCGGCGGTACTTTGAACAGTTCGTAGTCGACGATCTGTGCCATACCTCACCCACAGTGTTGTGCGGTGTTAAACTTGGCACTCGTTGCCTGCGTGGCGTCGCTGGGCGGTCGTGTCGGCGAACCGCCGACGGAAGCGAAAGGGGACCTCCGTCGAAGGCGAGATCGAGAACACCTACGGGTAACTCACTGACGACGAGAACGACGCCTCACGGACCGAGACCGAGACGCGCCTCGAGCAGCGCGGCATCGATGCCGACGCCATCCGGCGACTAAACAACAGCACGAAAGCGGTGGTACGAAACGATATCGAAACCCGCCACAACACTGGCCGAATCACGGTCGGCTCCTTCACTGTCTTCGTCGACGTGCAGTGTTCTGCCAGGACCGTGACACCCAGTACAGCGTAGACGAACTCCTCTCGAAGGGCGGCTATCGCTGTCAGGAGTCGAGTGGCGAGTCGGCGACCGACCGGTGACGGTCGCGATTCCGTTGCTTCACCGACGTACCTCGGGATCCCGGCGTTTGATACGGACAGTTGTGGATCTTTGCCGGATCGACCGCACGACTGCGTGCGAACGACCGGGTAAACGGCCCCAACTGTCCGTGTGAATCCGCCTACACCTCTTCGGTCGTCGGCTCCTCGGCCCCGTCGTCCTCGTCGCCACGCTCGCGCAGGCGCAATCCGACGATGAACAGTTCGTACAGTCCCGCCAGACCCACGCCGATCAGGGCCGCCTGCGTCGGCGCGAGCGCCAGCTCTCGGGCCGCGGTCAGCAACACCGGGTTCGGGCTGCCGAAGTAGCCGACGACGACGGCACCGAGGTAGATCGGGATGCGCGCGCTGTCGGCGGCCAGCCAGGCCCGTAGTGCCAGCCTGGAGCGACCGTAGCGACGGAGCAGGAAGGCCCCGACCTCGAAGACGGCGATCAGCGCCCCCGCGATGATCGCCGGCGTGGCGACCGGTCCGCCCGACGAGGCGAGCGCGTCGGTCACCTGCGCCGGGAGCGCGCCGTAGTAGCCCGGCGGCAGCGGGCCGGCACTGGCGATGTAGGCCCCGATCGCCGCCACGAGATACGCGGCCGGGCGGCCGCCGGCGGCCTCTTCGGCCGTCGGGATCGGCGACCCGGTGCCGGTCCAGCGCAGCAGGGTGAGCGTGCCCTCGAACAGCGCGATCATCGTCACGGCGACGATCAGCGGTGCCATCCCGGTCGGGTCCGGGCTGAACAGGAAGGCGACGCCAGCGAAGCCGGCCCAGAAGTACAGGCGCCGATCCGCCAGCCACTGGCGCGTGGTCACGCCCATCATGATCGCCAGCATCACGAGCAGCGGGATCTGGAAGATCAGGGCGAAAAAGCCCAGCATCAGGATCATGAGATTGAACGTCTCGGTGAGGCTGAAGGCGATCTCGGCGGCCTGCTCACTGTAATCGGTGAAATAGGCGAACATCGAGGGCAGCACGGCGAAGTACGCGAAGCCGACGCCGGTGGCCGCGAGCACGAGACTCATCGGGATCGAGGCGAGGTAGTAGCGACGCTCCCGCGGGTAGAGCCCGGGCCGCATGAACCGGTAGGTCTGGTAGACGCCGACCGGGAGCGCGATGATGAATCCGACGAGTGTCGACGCCTTCAGGTAGGCCAGCGGGACCGCCAGCGGGTGCAGGACGCGGGGGGCTTCCCCGCACTGGGAACCGGGACAGATGGCCGCGTCGCCGAGGAAGGAGTACCACAGGAAGTTCACGAGATCGCCGGCGTAGAACACCACGATGCCGGCGACGCCGAACATCACCAGCGTGACTGCCAGCAACCGCAGTGCCATCTCTTCGACGTGCTCGGTGAGCGGCATCTCCTCGTCGTCGGGAGCCGTCGCCGGTTCCGCGTCCGGATCGTACTCCGTCGTCGGCCGGGCCGTCGCACTGCCCCCACCACCGCCTTTCGCTGCGTGCGTTGCTTTGCCAGTCGGCCCCTTCGCTCGCCTGGTCCCCTCTGGGGCGCGCGCTTCGGGTTGTTCTCCGTGGGGCGTGTCGCTGTGTGTGGACTTGGCCGAGCGTGCTCCTTTCGACCGGTTGACGCCCTGATGTGTCGGTGACCCCTTCTCCATCTGGTCGCGCCGCGCGGCCGGATCGAGGTCCTCGTCGTCAACTTGCTCGTCGGTTCCGGCCTCGCTCTCTGCCGTCTCACTGGCTCTCGTCCCGTCGGACGCCTCGGCGTCGGGCCCGGTCGGTTCCTCGTCGACAACGTCGTCGGCGCGGTGATCCTTCCACCACTCCGAGGGGTCGTCGTCGACCGACTCCCCGCCGCTGTCGGCGTCGAACGTGTCGTCGCTCGTCGGGGGCGTCCAGTTACTCTCTTCGGCGTCGACCGCACCGAAGCTGTCACCGTCGTCGCTGTCGTCGCCTTGACCGTCGTCGCTGTCGTCCCCATCATCGCCGTCGGCGTCGCCGTCCTGAGCGTCGCCGTCTGCACTGCCACTGTCGGCCAGTTCGTCCGGGCTTCGTCGTCGCGTTCCGAGGCCACCGTGCGGTCCGAGTTCGCTCTCGTCTGCCGACTCGTCGTTCTCGTCGGCACTGTCGACGCTCTCGTCGCTGGAGCCGTCAGCCCCCTCGTCGTCTGTTGGACCGTCCTCGGCTCCCTCGGTATCGTCTGCGGTGTCGTTCTCGCGCTTTGCGTCCGCGGCGGTCGACTCCGGGACCGGCTGTTCGTCGGTCGAATCGCCCGATTGCGATTCGTCTGGCGCCTCGTCTGCCGGTTCGTCGGAGCCGTCGCGGTCGCCCATCTGTGGCCCCCTTGGCTACTCGTTGTTGTAAACTTTCTTTTCGAGGTGCCCCAGGGGCCTCGCGTGATGAACAAATTGATAACGCAGAGGGGGTAAGCACTCGGAAAGATGTCCACGGGGCTCGACCAGGACACGATGCAGTCGATCCAGAGCGGTCGGGAGACACTCGGATCGATGCTCAGAAAAGCCCAGAAGCATCTCCAGAAGGTGTTCATCATCTGGGTCGTCGGCCTCGTGGGGACGATCTACGCGCTGTCGAACTTCGTCTGGGACGCGGTCAAACAGCAGATGATCGAGGGGACGGAGGCGACGATCATCACCATCACGCCGTTCGACGTGATCCTCTTGCAGGTGAAGATCGGTGCCGTCGTCGGGATACTGATGGCCCTGCCGCTGCTGATCTACTACAGCCGTGACACGCTCCGTGAACGCGGGCTCTGGCCGTCCGACAGGGTACCGGTCTGGAAGCTCTGGGGGATCGGACTGATCAGTGCCGCCCTCTTTATCGGCGGCGTCGTCTACTCATACGAGCTGTTCTTCCCGCTGATGTTCGACTTCCTCGCGGCGAACGCCGACGCCGCCGGCTTCCGCCCGGACTACTCCATCGTCAAGTGGTTCCGCTTCGTCGCCTTGCTCGGTTTCTCGTTCGGTCTCGCCGCGCAACTCCCCCTGATGATGAGTTCGCTGAGCTACACCGGCATCGTCTCCTACGAGACGTTCCGCGATCGCTGGCGGGTCGCCGTCGTGCTGATCTTCGGCTTCGGCGCGCTGTTCTCGCCGCCGGACCCGTTCACCCAGGTGATGTGGGCGACGCCGCTCGTGGGGCTGTACGTCGTCAGTCTCGGCATCTCGAAGGTGCTGGTGCTCACTAAACGGGCCGGCGAGGAGGTCGGCGCGAGGTCCGTCATCAGGACCCGCTGGAACAAACTCGCGGCCGCCGCGCTCGTCGCCGGCGCCGGCGTCTACTACGTGATCGTCTCGAGTACGTTCCAGTACGTCCAGGCCTTCGCCGCGTGGTTCCCCTCGAACCGGCTCACAGGTGACATCGCCCGGCCAGACTTCTTCGGGCTCGGCGTCGAGTCGACGGCACTGGGGATCGCGGTCGTGTTCGGACTGCTCGTGGCCGTCGTCGTCCTGTACTACTACATGGTGCAGGCGCTGGACGTGGCCGCCGCCGAGGCGGGCAACTACGGCGACCCGACGGCCATCGACATCGAACCGCTGAGCGCCGGCGCGGTCCGTGCGGCACCGATCGAGCGCTTCGAGATCATGGAGGAGAGCGAGGCGCTGGAACTGGCCCAGTCGGCGATGGACGACGACGACCCGGAGAAGGCCGAGGCGATCCTCGACCGCTGGGACTTCGCACAGGACACCCAGGAGGGTCAGGGGACCGCCGGCGGTGAGGGGGCGTCCGGCGACGACGCCGCCGACAGCGAGGAGGACACCAACGTTCTCACCTCGACGACCGCAGGAGTGTTCAACGCCTTCACCGAGGAGGAGACGACCGAGGACGACATCGGCGGGTACTACTACGACATCGCCTTCATCCTCGACTCGCTGACCTCGAAAGCGATCTGGTTCGTCGTCATATTCGGGCTGGTAGGTGGCGCGACTTTCCTGTTCCTCTATTCGGGCATCCCGGGGGCGACGCCCGGCCCGATGTCGGATTCCGGGGCGGTCGTCGCCGAGAACGGGAGCGTCGTCGCCGAGAACGTCACCCTCATATCCGACAGCGTCTCCGTCGTCAGGGAGAACCGCACCCGCGTCGCCGACAACGCGGCCCTGCTCACTCGCTTCGGGTCGGGATCGGCCAGCCAGCAAACCGCTTTACTCCAGAACGATAGCCAGTTACTGTACAACGCGACCGTCTACAACACCACCGGGCTAGCCGGCGGCTCGGCGGCAACGGACGGGGCGCTCGTCCGTGAGAACGCGACGGTGTTGCTCCAGAACCAGACGAGGATCGACACCACCTCCGGGATCGGGATCATCAAGAACGCGTTCGTCTCGAAACTCCCGGCACAGCTCCAGTCCGACGTGACGTTCATCACGCTCCACCCGGTCGAGCACCTCATCTTCATCGTGAAGTTCTCGACGATCCTGGGCGCGTTCGCGGCCCTGCCCCTGCTGCTCTACTTCGCGTGGCCAGCCATGTCCAGTCGCGGCCTCGTCCACGGCAGCCGCGGCGTTATGGGCGTGTGGGGCGGAACACTGTTCGCCTCGTTGATCGGCGGGAGCCTCGTGGGCTTCCTCTACGTCGCACCGACGGTGATCTCCTGGCTCGCCGAACTGGCCCTGCGCAACAACATGATCATCTCCTACCGCGTCGCGAAGTTCGGCTGGCTCGTGCTGGGGCTGACCGTCGGGATCGGCCTGCTGTTCGAGATCCCGATCACGATGCTCCTGTTCCACCGGGGCCGGATCGTCTCCTTCCAGACGATCCAGAAACGCTGGCGAACCGTCACGCTCGGCGTGTTCGCCATCAGCGCGATGGTCTCGCCCAAGGGCATCTTCACGATGTTCCTCGTCGCCGTCCCGGTGACGCTGTTCTTCCTGGTCGGGCTGGGCCTGCTGTGGCTCTACACGCTGGGCGGTCGCCGGACGCCCGACCGAGTCGAGCCGGCCGACTGATACGGCTCGGTGTCGCCGTTTTCCCGCTCGGCCGCAGGACGGTGTGCGGTCGATCCGGGAACGATCTACACCGAGCCGTCTGACGCCGGTGTGGCTGCCCCGGTGGCGAGACCCCGATGGCTTATCTTCTCTGGCGAACACGCGTCAACTATGCCAAAGATCAGCGTCGAAGTCCCGGCGGAACTGCTGGAGGATCTGGACAAGCACGTCGGCGACGAGGGGAAGTTCGTGAATCGGAGCGAAGCCATCAGGGCCTCGGTCCGGAAGACGCTGGACATCCTCGACGAGATCGACGAGCGCGAGGGGCGACTGGACGACGAGTACTGATGCCCTCGGAACTCGAGAAGATGGTCGCGGGCGAGACCTACGACCCGAACGACCCGGAACTGGTCGGTGCCCGCGAGCGCGCCAGCGAGCTGACCCGCGAGTACAACCGCACGCGACGCGAGGAGACCGAACGACGGGCCGCCCTCCTCGACGAACTGTTCGGCTCGGTCGGCGACGCCGAAGTGTTCGCCCCGATCTACTGTGACTACGGCTTCAACGTCCACGCTGGCGACGAATTCTTCGCGAGCTTCGACTGCGTGTTCCTCGACGTCTGTGCCATCGAGTTCGGCGAGGGGTGTATGCTCGGCCCGGGCGTCCACGTCTACACGGCGACCCACCCGCTAGACGCCCAGGAGCGTGCCAGCGGTCTGGAGTCGGGCATCCCGGTGACCGTCGGCGATCAGGTCTGGATCGGCGGCCGGTCGGTGCTGACGCCGGGGGTCACCGTCGGCGACCGTGCCGTGATCGGTGCCGGGTCGGTCGTGGTCGACGACGTGCCGTCGGACGTCGTGGTCGCGGGTAACCCGGCCACCGTGGTGAAAGAACTCGATTGACGCTGGCGGCTGTCCGTCTGTACAGGGGTTCGCCACTTCCGGGCCGGCGCGTCCCCGACATCATTACACCAAACCCCGAGCGACGACGATCCGTTCGAAACGTCCGGACACTCGCTTCGAAGCGCTTTTGCCGGGGCCGAAGAAAAGCCACTCTATGCCCCTCGATCGGGAGACGGTCATGCAGGTCGGCCTGTCGACCGGCGCCGTCTTGCTGTTTATTGCCGGTTCGGTCTACGTGAGCACGATGTACGGAACGAACGGGGACCTCTCGCCAGAGGGCGGCGTCGCGATCGTCGCTACCATCGCCGGATTCATCCTCCTCATGCTGATCGCCGGGCTCTGGATCGAACGCCGGGAGTTCTAGCTCTCGGCCTCGCTCTCTCGCCAGTCCTCGATCTCCTCGTCGTCGGTCGCTTCGAGCATGTGTTCGTAGTAGTTCAGCGGGTGTGTCTCGTTGATCTCCTGCTCGCAGATGTCGTTTTTTCCCTGGCAGTCGCCGTAGGACTGCATCGTCGCACACGAGGGCGTCGAGTACTCCGTCGGACTGGTGTCCCCGCGGATGTGATCGACCTGGTAGCGCGTCGCTTCCTCGCCGAAGCCGGGGTTGACCTGGAACAGCTCGACGATCTCGTCGGTCGTCATCCCGATGCTCGTGAGGAAGGCCGCCAGCGCGAACCGCGAGTGGTGTTCGAGGTGTTCGCCTTTCTGGACCGCGTCGAGGAGGTGCTGCATACAGGGGGGGAACAGATCGGGGACGACCGTGTCGATCTCTCTCGTCAGATCGAGATCCGACAGCGTCGCCCGGATCTGCTCGACTTCCTCGTCGAGTTCGTCGGCGATGGCGTCGGGCACGTCGAAGGGCAGGCCGTCGTCGATGCGGTGGCGGATCGCCTGTTTGAGCAGGACGTGTAACTCCTCGGTTGTCACCGGCACCTCGCCGTCGGTCAGCGTCCGGTTGACCAGCCGCCACTCGTCGCCCCACTGGTCGGCCGCCAGATCGAGGTAGGTGCCCACGTCGATCCGGTAGCCGTCGGCGGCCTCGCGGACCGCCGCCGTGAGGTCGAACTCCGAGAGCAGCGCTGCCATCGACAGTGACTCGCTGTCGCCGTAACTGAACTCGTCGTCGGCGGTGAACTCCGCGACGAATCGCTCGCGAGCGCTCTCTGCCTCGGCCTGCGCGTACTTGCGGGTGCAGACGTACTCGTCGACGAGCGACACCAATACGCGAGCGACCGGGTAGGACAACAACTCCACGCGCGTGCGCCGGTGGGGATCGCCGACGCTACCGTCGGTGATCGCCCACTCGACGCGCTCGACCGCGCGCTCGACGACCACGTCTTCTGTGGCGACGACCTCCCCCAGATCGACCGCCGCCGCCTCGACGGCGTCGCGGGCCGACTGCAAGAACGGGTAGCGCGCGTGGAGCGGCTTCATCGCCCCACCCTTTCACGCGGGGGCGAATAAATTCGGTGGTCGTCGTCGCCGCGCTCGCGCTGGGCGTTCTCGGCGACGAGCGGGCGCTCGAACCGCTCGAAGCTCTCCGGGAACGAGCCGACGAGGGGACGGCGAGCGGTAACCGGGCACAGTTCGCAATCGGGAAACTCTCCGAGTGATACGGATTGCTGTCGGTAGGGGCGATAGAACTGTTCCCCACTCGACTCGAAACGACTCTCGACAGGTCAGCACAACAAGCTACTGACCAAACTATCGTGGCGCACGCTGTCGCTCGCGTCGGCGAGCGACGACACTGTGCGAGGGATGAGTGAACGAGCGGCAGCGAGTGAGCGAATCGGATGGGGAGGTGTGTGGCGCAGTGCTGTTCTGTGGTGTCGGTCGGAGCAGTCTTGGTGGAACGAACGGGGAGCGGACCGAGGGCGTTCAGTTCACTACCGTTCTCGCAGTCATCCAATCGACTTTATCTCCCCACGAAACATCCAGAACCCGTGCAACGAGCACGCTCGACTGAACAGTAAAGCACCCGTATCAAGCCAGAACTCAAATTTTCGAAAAGCATTCTACGACAACTGCTCTGCTGTCGTCCCTCACTCCTCGAACCGCTCTTCGAGCTCCCGGATGACCTGTTCGGTCTCACCGCCGTCGCCCCGGACCGCCCGCTTGTACTCCGTGTACTCGTGGCGGGAGACCTCGACGGTCCTGGTCTCGCCCTGGTGTTTCAGTTCGAGTCGGACGGTGCCGTGTGGGTTGTTACGTACCCGGTAGCTGGCGATGGCGGTGAACACGAACCAGAACGCCACCGCCCCGCCGAGGAAGTACACGACGGTCGTCGGGAACGCAAGCGACTCCGCGGTGCCGGTCCACTGACCCGGGTACGCCCGATCGAACAGGGCGACGCCGGCGACACACAGCACCGTCCCCGCGAGCACGCCCAGTCGCTCTTTTCGAGAGGCCGGGAGGACGACGACGACGGCAGCCAGCGACGTCGGCACGCCCAGTCCGGCGAGGACGCCGGCGATCGACTGCGCCTGCTGGGTGGTGTCGGCACCGAGCAGTTCCGCGAGTGGCGTCGTCACGAGCAGGATGCCGGCGACGACCGCGAAGGCACCGAGCGAGAACAGCACGATGCCGGCGTAGATCCGTCTCGGGTCGCGCCCGTCCCACTGCCGACCGCCGTAGGCGTCGCCGAGACTCTCCATGGCCGAGTACTCGGGAGCCGCCTACAAAAGCATCCGTCAGACGTTCGCAAGACGGGACGCGGGTCCCCGATGCCGTGTCGACTCGAACCGTGCGGCCGCACCAGCGATTGCGGCGGCGTTGGCGACAGGAGCCGCCACACCATAGCGCGGCGGCGTCGGCGACAGGAGCCGCCGCGCCTACTCCCGACGTTGGCGACAGGAGTCGGGACGCACTACTGAGCGCGGCGGCGTAGGCTACCGGAGCCGCCGCGCACTATTCGCTCTGGATGCGCGGCGCCAGCATGTACGTGACCGAGCCGTGGCCTTCCGCGAAGTCGAAGTGCATCTTGACCGGGAACTCGTCGCCCAGTTCCATCCGGACCTCGGCGTCCTTCGGGATCGCCTTGTTCATGTTCTTCAGGTAGTCAAGCGAGAACAGCGAGTGGGCGTCCCCCGGCGTGAGGTCGATCAGGTCCTCGGTGTCGAGTTCGAGGTGCACGTCGTCGGTGTCGCCCTCGGCGTCGACGTAGAACAGTTCGTCGGTGGCGTCGACGCCCAGCGCGATGTGATCGGAGACCATGTCGGCGGCCGTGACGGCCCGGTCGATGTCCTTGCCCTCGATGACGACGTGGGCCGCCAGATCGAGGTCGGGCAGGTCCGGTTCCTGGCGGATCGAGTCGGGGTCGATCAGCGCCAGCGTGTACTCCAGCCCGTCGATAGCGATGTGGAGTTTCCGGGTCTCTTCGTCCAGTTCGAGGTGGACGAGCTGGCCCTTGTCGGCCATCCCGGCGATGTCTTCGAGCCGAGAGAGATTGACGCCGATGAGACCGCCGTCGGTCTCGTAGGACTCGAACGCCGCGGCGTCGAGGGTGAGATCGACCATCCCGACGTTGGCGGGGTCGACGGCACGGATTTCGAGGCCCTCGTCGTTCAGGTGGATCTTGCACTCGTCCACCAGCACGCTCACTGAGTCGAGTGTCGCCTGGAGCGTGTCTGCGCTCACGATGGCGTTGAACATATGCGGACGGCTACGCCCCCATCCATTAAAAAGACGGTCATTCATCGCGTGCGCGCAACGACCCGACGGCGAACGAACGCGACTACACGTCCGGGTTGAACACGTCGTGGTTGGCCTCGCCCTCGCGGTTGATGATCGCCATGTTGCCCTTGCGGGCGACCCGCGAGAGGGCGTGGTCGACGAGTTTGATCGCGCCGGGCACCTCGGCGTGCAGCGTCGCCACCACGGTCGAACCGGGCTTGACCGGCGTCGTCTGGACGTTGACGTGGGGATCGCTCTGCAGGGAGCCCTGCGGGTACACCTCGTCCCAGACGGAACCGATCGGGTGGAAGCTCGAATCGAGGTTCGGGCCGCCCACGGCGAAGAACACCCGGGCGGTCTCACCCACGTTGATCGTCGGCGAGCCGTGCACGTCGGGCGTGATGGCGTACTTCTCGCCGTTCGTGAGGACGTAGGTCGGCTCCTCGGCCGCCATCGCCTCCATGTCGAAGTCGTGGTGGCCCTCCTCGCCGGCCGCGCCCGTGGTGTACAGTTCGTGCTGGCCGAAGTAGAGTTCGTGGTCCACTTCGGGCAGCCCCTCCTCCGGCTCGACGAGGATCATACCGAACATCCCCGAGGAGATGTGCATGTCGAGGTTCGGCACCGCACAGTGGTAGATGTACGAACCGGCGTAGGTCGCCTTGAAACGGAACGTGGCGGTCTCGCCCGGCGCGACCATCGACGCTTCTGCCCCGCCACCGGGCCCGCGGACCGCGTGGAGGTCGATGTTGTGTGGCATCGAGTTCGACTCCTCGTTGGTGACCGTGAGTTCGACGGTGTCGCCCTTGCGCACCCGGATCATCGGGCCGGGGATCTGCCCGTCGAAGCTCATGTACGTGTAGGTGACGCCGGGCTCGATCTCCGCAACCTGCTCTTTGGTCGTCAACTCGACCTCGACCGTCTTTGACGAGTCCCGATCGATGGGGTCGGGGATGTCGGTCGGATCGGCTGCGATGCGGTCGACGTCGGTCGATTTGGCTTGGTTCATGCTTGGCTCCTGTGGGCTCACTCGTTCGGTGGTCGATTCCTCGGTCGCTTGCTCGGCGCTGGGCGCGCTACAGCCGGCGAGGGCGGCGGTGCCGCCGACGCCGAGTGCCTTCAGGACGCGCCGGCGCGTCGCCAGTGGGATGGATGACATTGGATTGCCTCCGATAGATGGTGCTTGCCACCCGATCACCGTATAAAGAGTAGCGGCGTCTCAAACCGCCGGAACCGACCGAACCGGTTCGGCCAGTTAAATATGGGGTCGACGCGACACGGGATCACTGTCGAGCGAGCGTCGACAGCTCGCGCCGGTATCGGCCGCCGAACTACCCGAGATCACTCGGTCGATTCACGTCCCGCAGGCTCTCGTCCGCGTCGAGTGCTGTCAGCGTTTCGTCGCCGAGTTCGAGCGTTTCGAGCCGATCGAACGCCGCCCGGAGCGCCGACTCGCCGTCGGCGAGTGCCGCCTCGGCGGCCGTCTGCCCAGCGTTCGTTTGGAGCACTGACTGCGTGGGCTGGCGGGACCCCTCTGGAGCAGGCACGACCGCTTCGTGGCCGTCGAGTCGTTCGACCATCGCCGTGAGAAAGTGTGGGTCGACGTAAGGCATGTCGCAGGCGACCAGGACCGTCACCGGTGCGCCGACGGCCGCGAGCCCGGTCTGGAGCCCCGCGAGCGGACCGGCGTCGTCGACCGGATCGAGCGCGAACGCCACCGACGCGCCGGTCCCGTCGAGCGCCTCGGCGAATGCCGCCCGCTGGTCGGCCCGACAGTTGACGACGACGGCGTCGACGACCCTCTCGACGCGCTCGACGACCCGGCGGAGCATCGGCGTTCCCTCGACCGGGGCGAGCGCCTTGTCTCGGTCGCCGTAGCGTGTCGAGTACCCGCCCGCGAGGACGACACCGGCGGTTCGTGGCATGGCTGTCGTTCAGTCCGGCACGGTCAAGGGCGTATCCCTTCCGCGCGCTCGGTCCCTGCGGCCGTTGTCACGCCGTACTCGATCCTCGTCAGGTCGGCTCGCCAGTAGGTGAGCGTCCGATCGGCGAGGTTCCAGGCGACCTCGCCGCTGGTCGGGACCACGAACCCGTCTCGCTCCCCGTAGTCGTCCCAGTGGCCGGTCCAGCGGGTCCGTTCGTAGCTCCCGTCGTCCTGCAGTCGTGGTCGCTCGCCGACGACGCGTGTGACCAGATCGTCCGAACCGAAGTAGAACGTCAGCGAGGCGGTCGTTCCGCTGTCCTCGATGGTGGCGCGGGCGGCCCGGTCGTGGATCGGTTCCCACGTCACCCCGTTGCGGGGCAGGAGCGCCGTCGGGTACCAGACCGCCTCGGCGAGGTAGCGCATGAGCTCGCCCCGGTCGAGTTCGGGCGAGTGGTCGGCGTCGGCGACGGAGACCGTCGACAGCAGTGTCGCCTCTAGCGACCCGCGGCCGTCTTCGTAGGCGTCGACGACGCGGGCGGGGAACAGGGGCGCGACCGCGATGCTGGCGTCCCAGACGAATCCTGGTGGGTCGGTCGTGACGTACTGGGTCGCTTCGAGGGGTTTCCACGACGAGTCCACGTCGCCGAGTCGAAACTCCCCGCGCTGTTCGATACGGACGGTATCGATGTCGTCCGGGTCGTCGGGCAGGGCGGTCGCGAGGTATCGCCAGACCGGCGCTGGCAGGTCTGCGCGGTCGTCGTGGGTGGTGGTCGCGTCGGCGGTCGTCTCGGCACGGGCCAGCAGGGCGTCGACGCGTCGCTGGATCTCGCGGCCGAGGTTCGCTCTCTTCCGGCGGACGAGCGCGACTGCACCGAGGGCGAGCGCAAGCGCGGCCGTCAGCAGGGTGGTCTGTCGCTTCATCGGGGATCGGGCTCCGTCGGACGGGTGGGGGTACTCGGGGACATACACCTCGTCCTTCGACCGCTGCGGGCAAAACAGCGACGGCGGCTCCCGTCCATCTGGAGCGACCGCCGAACCCCTTCGAGTTAGTTATCCGTCTCGACGGACTACGACGCTCTAACTGACTATGTCTGGGAAAGACGACTACTACAACCGGGCCAAGCAAGAGGGGTACCGCGCTCGCTCGGCCTACAAGCTCAAGCAACTCGACGAGACCGCGGGCCTGCTGGGCCAGCACCGGACGGTGCTGGACCTCGGTGCGGCACCGGGCGGCTGGCTCCAGGTCGCCGCCGAACGGGTCGGCAGCGGCGGCGTCGTGATCGGCGTCGACCGTCAGCGTATCGACGACCTCGACGACCCCGACGCCAAGGTCGAGACGATCCGCGGGGACATGACCGACGACGCGACCAGCGACGAGATCCGCGACGTGGTCGGGGCCGACGGCGACGAGCGCCCGGTCGACGTCGTGATCTCGGACCTCGCGCCGAACATGACCGGCCAGTACGACCTCGATCACGCCAGATCGGTTCACCTCGCCCGACAGGCCTTCGAGGTGGCGACGGACGTGCTGGCGACCGGCGGCGACTTCGCCGTGAAGGTGTTCGACGGGCAGGACCTGGAAGACCTGGAGTCTGACATCGCCGAGGAGTTCGAGTACGTCCGCCAGGTCCGCCCCGACGCCTCGCGTGATTCGTCGTCGGAACTCTACCTTGTCGCCAAGGGCTTTCTCACCGCGCCGGTCGACGAGGGCGACCGACTGGAAGTGACGATCGAGGACGTGGGCAGCGAGGGCGACGGCATCGCCAAGGTCGAGGGGTACACCCTGTTCGTCTCGGGCACCGAGGCCGGCGACACGGTCGAGGTTCGCGTCGACGACGTGAAGCCCAACTACGGGTTCGCACAGCCGATCGAGGAGTGATTCGTCCGATGGCGCCGACGCGTTCTCCTGCCGGGGACGGATGACAGTAGCGTAACCTTTTCCACTCTCGCGCGCCCCCTGGTTAAAATATGGTCGAGAGGCAGTGTAGTATCTGCGCACGGGAGCGCTGTGGCCGTGGTTGAACTGGCCGCGCTCCACGTCACGCTACTGTCTCTCTCGGCCTGTATCTCTGCAGGGTTGGGTGTCTACGCCTTCCAGCATCGCGACGAACCCGGTTCGAAGGCGTTCGTCGTGCTGATGGCTGTCCTGACGAACTGGTCGCTCTCCTACGCGGCCGGTCTGCTGACGACGGACCTGGGGTGGCGGGTGTTCTGGATGCAGATGGTGTGGCTCTCGACGGGGACGATCGAAGTGTGGCTCCTCCTGTTCGCGATGGCCTACACCGGCCACGACGGGTTCGTCACGCGCAGGACCGTCGCCGCACTGCTGGTCGTCCCCGCGATGGTCGTGGTCGCGACCTGGACGAACGAGGCTCATCACCTGTTCTGGGTCGAGCACTCCTTCACGACGGTCAACGGGCTCGTCATCGAGAACCCGACGTGGGGGGTGCTGTTCTGGGTCCAGGTCGTCCACACCTACCTGCTGGTCGCGGTCGCGTCGGCGCTGCTCCTGCGGCTCATCTACCAGTCCGACTACCTCTACACGGATCAGTCGGCGCTGCTGCTGGTGGGTATCGCCATCCCCTTCGTCACGAGCGTGCTGGACGTGTTCGTGCTGGCCGATGCGCCAGCTATCGACCCGACGCCGTACGCCTTCACCATCACCGGCGTCGCTTTCGCGTACGCACTCTTCCGTCGACAGCTGTTCGATCTGGTGCCCGCAACCCGCCAGCTGGGACGCAACTCCGCGATCAGCCAGCTCGACGCGGGGGTCGTCATCGTCGACAACGCGAACCGGATCGTCTACTGCAACTCGGCGGCCGAGTCGGTGCTGGACTGTGACGCCGCCGAGGCCGTCGGTGAGGACGTGGAGCTGCTCGTCGACGAGTCCCGACTGGACTTCGATACGGACGACGCCCTGGTCGAAATCGAGCGCGAGGAGCGGACCTACGAGGTGCGAAACTCCCCGATAACGGACCGCCAGGACCGCCACATCGGCTCGACGCTGGTCATCCACGACGTGACCACGCGAAAGGAGCGCGAACGCCGACTCACCAGCCAGCGCGACGAACTGGAGACGGTCAACGATCTCAATGCCGTCCTCCGGGGCGTCAACCAGGCCCTGGTCTCCGCGCTGGACCGGTCCGAGATCGAGACGACCGTCTGTGAGCGTGTGACCGATTCGGACCTCTATCGGACGGCCTGTATCGCGGACATGCCCACCTGGACCGGCGACGCCGATCGGTGGACCGTCGCGGGCGCCGACGGTGACGCTCCGGGCCCGCCGGCGGTCGACGGGCAACTGGACGGCGACGAGGAGACGACCCTGACCCCCGTTGAGGACGAGGACGCCGGCACCTGGACGGTCGTCCCGCTTGTCTACGGCCGGACCGTGTACGGCGCACTCGGCCTGTATACGGAGCGCGAGACCGTCGGAGACCGTGAACGATCCATCCTCGGTGAACTCGGCGAGACCATCGGCCACGCGATCAACGCCGTCGAAACGCGGCAGTTGCTCTCTGCGGAGACGGTCGTCGAACTGGAATTGGCCTGCACGGACGGGGCCGAACCGCTGGTCGCGACCACTGCAGCGCTGGACTGTCAGTTGGACCTCGAGGGGCTCGTCCCCGCTGGCGAGGCAGGTGCCGTCGCGTACCTCGCTGTCGAGGGTGTCACGGCCACGGCGGCCCGTGACGCGCTCGCTGCGGAGACCACGGGCGACGTGCGTGTCGTTCGGGAGGGCGACACGGCCGGATTGCTGGAGTGGGGGCTAACGGGGGAGGCGCTGCTTGGCTCCCTCGTCGACCACGGTGCCAACGTCAACAACGTGTGTGCCGACGGTGGCCGGGTGCGGTACGAACTGGACATCGCCTCGGGGTCGAACGTCCGCGCGCTCGTCGACCACGTCACCGAGCAGTACGCGGACACCCGGGTGCTGAGCAAGCGTGAGACGACGAACGTCGCCGACGAGGACCCAGCGCTCCCGGGCGACTGGCTCGACACCCTGACGGATCGTCAGCGCGAAGCGCTGGAGGCCGCCTATCGAGCGGGGTACTTCGAGTGGCCCCGCGACTCCAACGCCGAGGAGGTCGCGGCGACCCTCGACATCTCCTCGCCGACACTCCACTCGCACCTCCGGAAGGCCGAGGGGTCGCTCCTCGCCGATATCTTCGACCGTGGCGAGGAGTGATACTGCCGGCTCTCGATCTGTGACCGATTTCGCCACCCGAGTAGCCGAGCGCTGCACGACGTGACGGCCGGCAGTATGACCGAACGCGGCGACGACCGCCCCGACGAATATTCGCGCCGGACGCTCCGCACGCTGGGAACGAACAGTGTCGGGAACCGCCGCAGTCGGGCGGTTCTGGTCTTTATCCGAGTGGGACTCTAGCTGGCTAGAGTGTCGTTACTTCTCCCCAACTGACGAGTGAGTGGACGATGAGCGACGACCAATCGACCGCGGATGGAACGGGAAACGACGGCAATTCACTATCGACCGACAGACGACGGTTGCTCGGGGCCCTCGGGACGATCGGAGCGGGGGGGCTGGCCGGCTGTGGCTTCCTCAGCAGCTCCTCGTCGAACACCCCGTCGACGGGCGGACAGTCCACCAGCACACAGTCTCAGGGGACGGACGCCGGCACGTCGACGCCCGGAGGGACGGCCAGTACCGCCGTGAGTGCGCGATCGCTCTCGAACCTCCCCTCGGGGAGCTGTAGCCAGGGGAGTCGGACGAGCCAGCGCAGCCTCGAGTCACCACGCGTGGAATCGGACACGACGCTGGGAACCGATGCGGACGTCATCCTCGCCCCGCGGGGTATCCGAGTCGCACAGGGGACGACGCTCACCGTCCAGCCCGGGACGACGCTCGCGTTCGGGCAGGGCGCCGGGATGCGCGTCGGTGGCACCCTCGAGGCGGCTGGCTCGTGTTCCGAGCCGATCGTCTTCACGGGTGAGACCGACCGGCAGGGGTTCTGGCAGGGTGTCGCCTTCGCGACCGGCGCGACCGGGACGCTTGAACACGTCCTCGTCGAGAACGGCGGCAGCGAGAACGGGGGCGCGCTCGTCCTCCAGTCCGACGGTCTGGTCAGCCTGCGCAACGCCGAGATCCGCGGGGCCGCGGGCGATGCGATCGCGGTGGGCCGCCAGGGCCGGTTCGCCGACTTCGCCACGAACGCGCTCGTCGAGAACGCCGGAGCGCCGTTCAGGGGGCCACTGGCGGCGACGGCGGCCCTCGACAGCGGCTCGGTGTACGGCAGCTCGGACGACAGCCCCATCGCCATCTCTGTCGGGACCGTCCCTTCGGGTGACCAACTGTCACTCTCAGCACTGGGTGTCCCTTACGAGTTCGGTGACGGGACGACGTTCCTCTCAGTGAACGGCCGACTCGAACTCGCGCCGGGCGTGGCGTTCAACTTCGGACAGGGCGGGCAGGTGACGGTCTCGTCGTCCGGCGAACTCGTCGCCGACGGGAGCGGCGGGGACCCGATCACGTTCAGCGGGCTGCAAACGACTGCCGGCTACTGGAACGGTGTCCTGCTGAACGACTCGGATTCGACCGCGAACGTCCTCCGGAACATCGAACTACGCGACGCCGGGTCTGAGGACGGCGCGGCACTCAGGATCAGGGGCGCGACGCGGTTGACACTGGAGAACAGCCACATCGAGAACAGCGCCAACTACGGGGTGCGTGTCGCACAGGCCGCACAGATGGACAGCTTCGCCGGCAACACCGTCACCGGCACCGTCGAACCGGTGTGGGTCTCCGCGCAGGTGGCCCATCTGGTCGGGGCCGACAACGACCTGACCGGGAACGAGCGTGACCGCCTCCACGTCTACGCGGGCGAGTACGACGGACACTACGTTCCCGAGGACGCTGACGTGACCTGGTCGGACCCGGGCGTCCCGCTGTTCCTCGAAAAGGCTCGCGGCGGCTGTTTCACCGTCTACGGGACACTGACGCTCGAACCGGGACTGGAACTGCGCTTCGACCAGGACAACGGCATCTACGTGACGGGGTCGATGAACGCGACCGTCCCGGCCGACGCCTACGACGGCGAAACACCCGACCTCGAGGACCCGCCGGACGCGTTCGTCACCTTCCGCGGGCAACAGGCGACCCGCGGTTACTGGCGCGGGATCGGCTACTCCGGAACCGACGACACGAACAACGTCATCGACGGCGCAATCGTCCGCCACGCCGGGCGGACGGGGATGCCCGAGGCGACCTACCAGCAACCGGCTGCCGTGCTGGCCATCTCGGGGGCCCGCCTGACGGTCGACAACGTCCTCGTCGAGCAAAACGAGAACTACGGTCTGTTCGTCCAGCGGAACAACCTCGTCCAGTCCGTCTCGGGACGCTTTCGCAACAACGGTCAACCGGCCCAGGTCTATCTCACTGTCGCCGACGTGCTCGACGGTGACGCCGACTACAGCGGCAACGATACGGATCGATGCGACGTGAAGACGTGGAACCGGGACGTCGGCGAGGCGTTCACCTGGACTGCGATCAACGTTCCGTATCGGGTCCTCCAGCCACAGTCCTCGACCGTCTCGAGTATCAACGCCGACGCGGAGGTCGAGGACGGCACCGAGATTCACTTCAAGAGCGACGGCGGCCTGCTGATCGACACCGACGGTTCGCTGCGTACGAACGGCTCGACGACCGACGACGGCGGCCGGACGACCGTCTTCCGCGGTGAGCAGGCGACGCCGGGATTCTGGCGGGGGATCCGGTTCAGGGAGACGACCGACCAGAACAACGTCATCGACTCGGCGGAGATCCGCCACACCGGCTCTCGGTACTGGCGGTTCCTCGGTGACGTGAAAACCGTCGTCGCCGTGTGCTCGACGAACGACGCGTCTGCCACCGTTCGAAACTCTCTTATCGCCGACTTCCGCGGTCACGCGTTCGACTACTCGGGGGCCGAGACCCAGGATCCGTCCGACGACTCCGTGTTGAACCTCTCCAACAACACGATCCAGCAGTAGCGAGGCGCTCCGTTTCCACTCTCGCTGGTCGGCCTCGTGCTCGTTGCACCCTCTGGGGGTTCTGGCCGATTGATTTACCCTGCTCGGGCACCTACGTTTCGTATGGACACACCGACCGAAACAGCCGTGTCCACCAGCCATGACGCTCATCGAACCCACTGACCGCTCCCGCAAGACCGCACTCGCACCGGACCTCCGCCGGCTCGACGAGCGGGCCGCTCGTGCCTGGACGGAATCGATGGCCGTGCGGCCACTGCCGGGGTCGCGCTACGCGGTCGACTCGGCGAGCGGCGCGACCTACGTCGTCGACGTGACCGCCGGGACGTGTACCTGTCCGGACCACCAGATCCGCGGCGAGCGCTGCAAACACGTCCGTCGGGTCGCCATCGAGATCACTGCACGCCGGGTGCCGCCGCCAGGCCAGACGTGGGCAGCCTGTGACGGTTGCGGAGCCGAGACGTTCGTCCCCGAGAACGCGCCCCGACCACACCTCTGTGGGACCTGCCGACTCGAACCCGGCGACATCGTCCTCGATCGGGAGACCGGCGACCGCCTCGTCGTCGCTCGGGTGACGTCCCGGCGAGCCGACGAAGTCCCCATCCGGGCCGCCGACTGCACGGTCGCGGACTACCCCACCAACGAGGGGTACCCGACCGACGATCTCGTCGTCGAGGCGACGTATCTCGGCGACGGTGATCGGCGCTACTCGTTCCCTCGCTCGCGGCTGGAGCGGACCGACGACGCCGCGCTCATTGGATGACCTGCGCCACGGCACCACACCACACGGCGCTTTCGCACGAGGAAACCGTCGCTCGTAAGCGTTTTGGCGACGGCCACAGTAGCCAGTTGCATGGCCGACTGTCCACTCGCGGACGACTGCCCCCAGTTCAGCGAGCGTATCGAGGGGATGGGGTGTCAACACTACGGCGACCGCGGTGGTGCCGAGTGGTGTAACCACTACAATCAGCCGATCTCGGAACTGAAGAGCCAGCCAGTCAAGCTCGGCGAGGAAGTCGTCGTCGAGGTCGACGACATCCACGAGAGCGGCGCCGGCGTCGGTCGCACCGACGACGGTTTCATCGTGATGGTCGACGGCCTCCTCCCGCCGGCGAAGGCTCGGGTCAAGATCACCAAGGTCCGCTCGAACCACGCTCGCGCCGACGAGGTCGAACGGCTGGAGATGGAGGAAGAAGAGGAAAGCGACGAGGACGACGAGAGCGGCTATCAGGGCGACGACGAGGACGACGAACGCCTGGGCAGTCGCGACAACTTCTGGGGCGGGTAACGGCGCCCGCGCGGTTTCGAGTGAGTGGACAGCGATGCGTTTTTTGCCGACTGTCGGCGGTGCATCGGGGGATTTATTCGAGACGATCGGGCAGGGTAGTCCGTGTCCCAGGACGATTCGATGGGATCGAGCGTCGCCAGCGATGATAGCGGGGCGGCTGACACGGCCTCGGCGACCGACACGGACGACGGCCCGGCGGTCGACCCCGTCGAAGCCCGTCTCGACGACGCCCTGGAGCGGGTGGCCCACGGCGCGACGGTCTCGATCCCGGGGATCCTCTTCCAGCGCGGTGCGACCCTGGCGTTCACGGCAGTTCTGACCAACGGGTTCGGGGCCGGTGCCTACGGCGTGTTCGCGGTCGCGCGCCGCCTCCAGCAGTTCCTGTTGCGTCTCTCGCTGGGCTTCCAGACGGGACTGAGCCGTTTCCTCCCGAACGCCGACGCCGACGACGAGCGCGACGTGTTGCTGACCGTCGCGACCGGACTCGTCCTAGGGATCGCGACCCTGTTCGGCGCAGCGCTGTACGTCGCGACGCCGGCCATCGTCGCGGTGACCGGTGAGGGCGCACGCTTCGGGACGTACCTGCGGATCTTCGCGATCGGCCTCCCGGCGAGCGTCTGGCTGTTCACCGTCTCCGAGATGCTGCGGGGGTTCGAGGCAGTCGCGCCCCGCACGCTGGCCCTGCAGATCGAGTTCCCGACCGCGCAGTTGCTCGTCGGCGTCGCCGGGACCGTCGTCTTCGCTGACCTGACGACCGTCGCCGTCGGCGTCGTCGTCGCGATGGGGGTCGTCGGGACCGCAGCAGTGGCGTGGCTCGTGCGCGATCGGGGTATTCGGCCTCGACTTCACGCCGCCACCGAGGACGTGGTGTGGCGCCGGTACGTCGGCTACACCGCCCCACTGTTCGCCGTCGGATTCGCGACCGTCGTCCAGAAGTTGGGCTTCTACCCGCTGATCGCACTCTTCCTCTCGGGTGTCGCCGGCGGCGTGTTCGCCGTCGGCGTGCTGATCGGCTTCCTCGTTCGACTGCCGCTGATGGGGATCAACCAGTTCATCCCCCCGGTCGCCGCCGCGCTGTACGAGGACGGATCGGACGCCGCCCTCTCGCGGTTGTACCACGTCACCAGTCGGATCGTGCTCGTCGGCGTCACGGCGCTGTCGGTCCCGGTTGTCGTCTACCGCGAGTCGGTTATGGGACTGTTCGGCCCGACGTTCGTCGAGTACGCACCACTCCTCCCGGGCTTCGTCCTCGCCCAGTACGGGGCGTGTGCGGCCGGCAGCGTGGGCATTCTGCTGATGATGACCGACAATCAGCGCCCGATGCTCGTGGTCAACACCGTCATCACCCTGCTGTTGCTCGTCGTCGCCGTGCCGCTGACGATCACCTACGGCCTGCCGGGGCTGGTCGCTAGCTACCTCCTGATGCTGACGCTGAACAACGGGCTGGAAGTAGCGGTGCTGTACCGGTTCGAGGGACTGCAACCGTTCACGCGCCGGCACCTGAAGCCGCTGGGCGCGGGCGTCGTGCTGGCGGTCGTCGTCCTGCTCGCGAAGGCGACGCTCCCGGCGGGACTCGCGCCGGTTCTCGGGAGCGTTGTCGGACTCGTGGCCTACGCGGCCGTGCTCCGGTGGCTCGGGTTCACGCCGACGGAGCGGCGGCTGGCCGCGACGCTGATCGATCGCTATCGCGAAGCCCTGCCCGATCGTCTCTCGACGGCCTCTCGGTGACGTTTTGGGGCCCGCGGTCACAGGCTATCGTATGGATCTGGAACTCGACGGCAACGTCGCACTGTGTACCGCAGCCACCAGCGGCCTCGGGCTCGCGAGCGCGACCGCACTCGCTCGTGAGGGTGCCCACGTCGCGGTGTGTGGCCGCACCGAGTCGCGTCTCGACGACGCCCGTGAGCAACTCGAAGCGACCGGATCGGGCGACGTGCTGGCGGTCGAGGCCGACATCACCGACCGGGACCACGTCGAGGCGTTCGTCGCGGAGACGGTCGAGGAACTCGGGGGCATCGATCACGTCGTCACGAGCGCCGGCGGGCCCGCCAGCGGCGACTTCCGCTCGACGACCCAGCGCGACTGGTACGAGGCCTACGACCTGCTGGTGATGAGCGCCGTCTGGACGACCCGCTTCGCCTACCCGCACCTCCGCGACTCCGAGGCCGGCACCGTCGTCAACATCACCTCCCGCTCCGTGCGGGAAGTGATCGACGACCTCGTGCTCTCGAACGCGGTCCGACGGGCCGTCATCGGCCTGATGAAGACTCAGGCCCGCGAGTTCGGCCCCGAGGTGCGGGTCAACGCTGTGCTCCCGGGCGCACATGAGACTCCGCGCATCCAGGAACTGATCGAGGACGCCGTCGAACGCGGCGAGTACGACAGCTACGAGGCGGGCCGCCAAAAGTGGTCCGACGCACCGCTGGGCCGGATCGCCGACCCGCGAGAGTGTGGCGACGTGGTCGCGTTCCTCTCCAGTGCGCGGGCCTCCTACGTCTCCGGGACGGCACTGCCGATCGACGGCGGTTCGATGCGGAGCTAGGGCGGCCTGTCGACCGCCGACGGTGTACTGCTAGCGACGTTCGACCTCGTCGATCCCGCCGATCTGCTGGGTCTCGCTCACGACGCTCTGCCAGAGGACGATCCCCAGGGCCGCCACGGCGACGATCGCCGTCACCAGATACCCCGTGCTCCCCACTGCGTACAGGTCGCCGGGGAAGAAAAACGAGAGCGCGAGCAGTCCGACCGCCGAGAGCCCCACGAGGAGTGGGACGACGAACAGCCAGAACTGCCGGGCGATCCCTGCCATGGTCTCTCATACAAAGCCGGTTTTGAAGACACTTTCGCCGGTTTCGACTGGAAAACGGTCGCGTTTCTAACGGGTCTGTGGCTCATACGGATTATTGTAGCCGTTTTCCCGGACCGACCGCACACTGTCGCGCGGTCGGTCCGGTAAAGATCTACAATAGTCCGTATCAGAAGGCGTCCTGCTCGCGGAGTCGTGCGACCACCTCGCGGACGCGCTGTGCCTCGTCGACGGGGACGACGAGCGTCCGGTCGCCGAAGCTGGCGACGACGAGATCGGAGACACCGACGAGGCTGACGTGCCCGTCGGTCGCCACGACGTTGCCCGCCGCGTCGATCGTGCTGGCGTCGCCCAGCACGGCGTTACCGCCGCCGTCCGTCGGGAGATAGCGGGCCAGCGCGTCCCACGCCCCCAGATCGTCCCAGTCGAAGTCGGCGGGGACGACCGTCACGTCGTCGGCGCGTTCGAGGATCGCGTAGTCGACGCTGACCGGCTCGATGGCCTCGAAGCCACCCGCCGGATCGCCGCGGTCGAGCGCCGCGACGAGCGGTTCGAGCGGGGAGTCGCGGGCCGCCGAGAGCAACGTTTCGGGCGTCCACGTGAACATCCCCGCGTTCCAGTAGTAACCGCGGTCGACGTACTCGCGGGCAGTTGCCTCCTCGGGTTTCTCGTGGAACGTTGCGACGGTCTCGTAGGCGTCTCCGGCGTCGGTCACGCGTCGTTCATCCGGTTCGACGTAGCCGTAGCCCGTCTCGGCCCTAGTCGGCTCCACGCCCATCGTCAACAGCCCCTCGGTTTCGACTGCGACGCGGGCCGCGTGCTCGGCGACCGGTCGGAATCCGTCGCCGACGACGTGGTCGCTCGGGAGGACCAGCAAGACGCAGTCGCCGACCTGCTCGCGGATTCGATGTGTGCCGTACACCAGCGCCGGCCCGGTGTCTTTCGGTGCCGGCTCGGTCAGGACGGCGGCGCTGGGGGCGTGGCCGCGGATCTCGTCGGCGAACGCCTCACGGGTGAGGACGTAGGTCTCGTCGGCAAAGGCCGCACGGTCGACGGTTTCGGCGAGCAGGGACTGGTCGCCGCCGAAAGACTGGAACTGTTTCGGGCGATCCGAGCGGCTGGCGGGATACAGACGCGTGCCGGTCCCCCCGGCGAGGATCAGTGCGACGATCGGGCGGTCCATGGTCGGGTTTGGACGGCTCTCCCTCTCAAGGTTTCGCGTGTCGGGACTGGTGGAGCAGCGATAGGCAGTCGCTTCGCTCCCGAAGCCACCGTGTACTCTTGAGCGACCCTCTCCTCGGAGCGCGTGCAGCTAGCGCGGTGGTAGTGTAGCGGAACACGTGGCCCATCCACGGCCAAGCCGGGGGTTCGAGCCCTCCCCGCCGCATTTTCGAGCAGTCCGGAGCAATTCGACTCGGACCGGGACGCGTCACTCGTCGTTCCAGGGCCCAACGTCGGTCAGATCCATCTCGTAGGACAGCAGCGACTCGCCGTCGTCGCTCAGGACGAACTCGCCGGTGAAGGACTCACCGTCGAGGACGTGGGGCAGCCAGATCCGATCGGTGGCCCACATCTCGTCGAACGGTGGATCGTCGGCGGGATACCACACTGGTTCGGCCTCTTCGGTGGTCGTCGGCGTTCCCTCGATCTCCTCGGCCGTGAACACGTGGACGAACATCGAGTCGTCGTCGGGTTCGTCGTCGCGGGAGTGGAAGCCGAACTCGCCGCGCTTTCCGACGTCGATCGGGTCGACGTGAAGTTCTTCACGGACTTCGCGACGGGCCGCTTCGGCCGGTGTTTCGCCCGTCTCGATCTTGCCGCCCGGCCCGACGATCTTTCCCTCGCCGAGCCCCCGCTGCTTGCGGATCAGGAGGAGGTCGTCGTCGACGATCGGATGGCACACCGTCGCCTCGTTCATGGCTGGCACGTCTGGTGGTCGGGTGATACGATTGCCGATGCTGACTCATCTTTCGGTGTGATCAAGCACGACACGTGAACGCCCTCGACCCGCTCGCTAGCAACTACGGCAACTGCCGCTTGTACTGAGCATTGAAAGCCCTCGTCCCGCTAGCCGGCCCTGCGCCGGCTACCGCGCCTCGCCCTTTCATCCGCCAAGGACAGCACAACACAGCACCGCACCACAAGCCTCCCCAACCGACTCCATCGCTCCCGCTGGTCGCTCAGTCGTCCCTCGCACAGTTTGGTCGCGCCACGAGGGCGCGACAGTGCGCGCCGAGCGGCTTTGAGCATCCGGGCGACCGAGCGGTCCGTCAGGACCCGGCAGGTCGCCCGGTTCACTCGACCGAACGAAGTGAGGGAGAGCCTTTTTCATCGACGTTTTTGCGCGAGCGGTGCGCGAAGCGCACCCGAAGCGGAAAAAGGTCGGTCACCATGTCTCGACTCTTCCCTCTTGTACGTCTTCGGCACACCCCTGACAGTCGGGGTGGTCGGGATCGAAGCAGGCCGGGCGGGCCTGGTCGTCCAGGCGGACGGCACGGCGTTCGGCGTAGCGTCGGCAGACGATCCGTGCTTTGCCGTCGTCGTTCTGGGGGAGGTCGGCGAGCGCCGAGCGTTTGGCGTCGGTGTAAGCCCGTTTGGCGTCCTCGATCTGGCGACCGGCCGAGCGTAGCGTCGAGCGCAACATCTGCTGGAACAGGCTCGTCCGGTCGTCGTCAGCCATACCCGTCCTTTCGGCTCGGCCCTCAAGAATCTTCTCTGCGGACGGGCGACGGCGAGTCGTCAGGGCGTACCAGCGCGATCAGATGCAAGACGATGCCGGCGGCGAGCAGGGCGAAGCCGGCGGACGATCTGACGGCGACGATCGCGGCACCGACGACCGACAGCTGGAGAGCGGTGAACGCGATTGCGAGCGATTGTTCCATGACGAATAGCTCTGCAAAGCCTGCCCTTATAGCCGTGACGACCGGCTGACGAGTTCCACTTTCACCGTGGTAGACGAGGCTTTATGTATCGAGGCGACCAACTGTCGATCGTCTCCCACCGAAAACACGCGGAGACAGAGATAGCAATGACAGATTTGCATACCCCCGCAGAAGAGATACACGAGCAGTTCGATGACCAGCTAGACGTGAGTGTCGACGAGATCGAGGAGCGTCTGGAGACGCTGGTCAACGAGTACAAGGTTCCGCTGAGCGAGGCCCGCCGGAGCGTCGTCAACACGTACTTAGACGACGCCGGCATGGACCGCGATCAGCTCTCGGGCGGTGGCGGCAACGAGGAGGTCGATATCGCCGATATCGACGCGCCCGAGGAGTGGGTCGACGTGACCGCGAAGGTCGTCGAGCTGTGGGACGCCACGGCCGATGCCGTCGCACAGGTCGGCCTGATCGGCGACGAGACCGGGACGATCAAGTTCACCAAGTGGTCGAAATCCGATCTGCCTGAACTCGAAGAAGGCAAGGTCTACAGCCTGCGCAACGTCGTCACCGACGAGTACCAGGGCCGGTTTTCGGTCAAACTCAATCGGACGACGACGATCGAGGAACTCGACGAGGACCTCGAAGTCGGCGACGACGCCGTCGAGGTCGAGGGCGCGCTGGTCGACATCCAGTCGGGCAGCGGCCTGATCAAGCGCTGTCCCGAGGAAGACTGCACCCGCGTCCTCCAGAACGGCCGCTGTAACGAGCACGGCGAGGTCGAGGGCGAGTTCGATCTCCGGATCAAAGGCGTGCTCGACGACGGCGAGGAGGTGACCGAAGTCATCTTCAACGAGGAGGCCACCGAGAAACTGACTGGCATCTCGCTCGAAGAGGGCAAGGAGATGGCGATGGACGCACTCGACACCACGGTCGTCGCCGACGAGATGCGACAGAAGGTGCTCGGGTGCTACTACAGGGTAACCGGCCCGACGCTGGGGCGCTACGTCCTGGCGAACGAACAGGAACGGCTGGACGGGCCGGTCGATGCAGAGGCGATGCTGATCAAAGCGAGGTCGATCTAGATGGCTGCAACACCCACCCGCGAAGTCGCCCGCCGCGTCTTCGCACAGGAGTTCAACGACGCGAGTTACACGTTCAAGGAGTCCGACGACGAGCGCGCACCGGTGTACGTGCTCCTCCCGACGGGCGAACGCGCCAACCGCGTGTTCCTCGTGGGGACGCTGACCGAGACCGAGGACGTGGGCGAGGACAGCGAGTACTGGCAGGGGCGGGTCGTCGACCCCAACGGCGACACGTTCTTCATGTACGCCGGGCAGTACCAGCCCGACGCCGCCTCGATGCTGCGAGAACTGGAGCCGCCGGCCTACGTGTCTGTCGTGGGCAAACCACGGACCTACGAGACCGACGAGGGCGAGGTCAACGTTTCGGTCCGGCCGGAATCGATCAGCGAGGTCGACGAGGCCACTCGCGACCGTTGGGTCGTCGAGACCGCCGAACGCACCCTCGATCGCATCCAGGCGTTCGAGGACGCCGAAGAGGGGGCCGAGATGGACGAGTACGTCCAGATGGCAACAGAGCAGTACGAACTCCCGGTCGAGAACTACCGGCGGGCCGCTGTCGGTGCGCTCGAGAGCCTGGAAGAGGAGCAGCGAGACGCGCCACAAGCGTAGCGAGTGGCGGGTCTCGGAACGGCGAACGCGGAGCGCCTCGACTGTGAACGGGGAACGCAGTGACCCGTGAACGAAGCGATGCATGAGCAGCGAGACGCGCCGCAGGCCGACCAGTAGGTCGGCTACGACGCCGTGACGGTCGGTTCACTTTCTTTCGCCGCCGGGCCAGCCGTGCGAGCGTCTGACAAACGATTAAGTAGGATGAACTGACTACTGCAACACAACGATGAGCAACAAGAACAAGACCATCTCGTTCCGGGTCAGCCAGGAGAAGTTCGAAACTCTCCGTGGCATCGCAGAGGAACGAGACATCTCGCTCTCTGCGGTCTTCCGGGACTACGTGGACCTGCTCGTCGCCCACGACGGACAGGTCGAGGTCGTCCCCGAGCACGAACTCAACGAGGCGACCAGCACGGAGGAGTCGACCGAGAGCTTTCCGCCGAAGGTCGAAGTCCCCAAGAGCTTCGTCCGGGAACACGAACGGCTGGAACTGGAGGCCGACCACCTGCGCGAACAACTCGAAGAACACAAGCGCTACGTCACCCAGCTGCGCCAGCAACTCGACGAACACGATCAGGAGGACATCGTCCAGCTGGAGGATCTCGACGGCGAAGACGAGGAAGACGCCTCCTACCGGATCGGTAGCTTCGACGACCTAGACTAGCTCGTCTCTGCTCTCTCTGGCCTGTTTCGCGACGTCTGTCTGCCCGTCCACGTCCGCCAGTGCCTCGACCGCCTCCAGGGTACGGACCGAGTCGTCGAGAAAAGAGAGCACGTCGCCGGGATAGGCGTACAGCATGTACTCGTCGCCCATCACGTCGACGATGGCGTCGGGCCCCAGTCCCTGGGCGCGCAGTTCCAGCAGGTACTGGACGAACTTCTCCTCGGGACAGCCACAGTGGGGGTTGGCCTGACAGTCACAGTCCAGGAAGTCCTCGGCGAAATCGAGCACCCGGTCCTGTGTGGCGTCGTTGAGCTTCGCCAGTCCCTCGCCCTGAAAGAGGATGTCCAGCGTCGCACCCTTGAACGCCCCCTTCGGGAACGAGGTCTCGATCTGAGAGACCAGCTGGCGGTGGTTCTTGATGTAGATCTTGTCCGTGATAGCCACGCTTGGGCCCGTGTACGGGTGTGGCGTGTAAAAGCGTCTCGAAGACCGCACGGAGTCGTAACGTATATGAGTTCCAGCGAAATATCTTAAAATGCCTCATCCGTGTCCGGGTTGGGGTAGTGGCATCCTACAGCCTTGTGGTGGCTGTGAGGCGGGTTCAATTCTCGCACCCGGACTTAATTCAGAAATCCTACACAATTGTCTGCGCAATTGAGTGCTATGCAGTTTTACTTTCACCGTGCAGGACTCAACTATAAATGCTACGACGACTACACTCGTATTTATGTCTGAACACGGCTGTCCGACCTGCGGGAGAGTGTTCGAGAGTCGACGCGGTCTAGGTGTCCACCACAGTCACGCCCACGACGAACGTCTACCAAACCGGACCTGTGCAGCCTGTGGCGAAGAGTTCTATTCTGAATATGATAAGAAGTACTGTTCTGACGACTGCCTCGATCAGAACGTTTCGTACAGTGGTTCTGACAACCCGAATTACCGGGACGCGAAAGACGAGACCGCTTGCGAGATCTGCGACGCAGTGTTCGAGTACTATCCCAGCGAGAAACCGGGAAAATTCTGTTCGGACTGCGTGGAATCGGAGTCGTGGCGCACGCCGCTCGACATCGACGGGGAAAACAATCCCCGCTGGAACGGCGGCAAGACGACCCTCTCCTGTGACGAATGTGGTGCGACGTTCGACCGCTACCCCAACCGGATCTCAAGTGAAGTCACGTTCTGTAGCCCGGACTGTCAGTACGAGTGGCTCTCCGACGCGTTCACCGGCGAGGGCCACCCCAACTGGGAGGGTGGGACGGTCGGGCCGTATGGCAAGGGCTGGAACGCGGTCAGGGAGGCAGCTCTCGAACGCGATGGCTACGAGTGCGTGCTCTGTGGCACGACCGCCGACCAAATCGGTCGAAATCCGGACGTGCACCACATCGTCCCCGTTCGAGCGTTCGTCGAGACGCCGGTCCTCACAGAGCGCGACGCCCACACCCTCGACAACGTCGTGTCGCTGTGTCCGTCGTGCCACCGGAAAGCGGAGTTCGGGCGCGTCTCACGCGAAGCACTCCGGTGGCGGGTCGGTCACTGCGGCGGCGTCGGCGAGTACACCCGGTCCGGGCCGATCTCGACCGAGTCGGCGGTTTGAATCTGCACGTAGAACTGCTGAACGTCGGTGTGGATGCCGATCGTCGCCGTTCGAATCGTCTCGTCGTCGACCGTGACACGGAGATCGACCGGGTATCTGTAGTCCTGGTACGGGACGAAGGAGTCGACAGTCGTAGATTCGCCGGCAGCCAGTCGTCCTGCAGTCGAGTGGTCCTCGTCGGCGTCGATTTCGTAGGTATGGGGGTGACGATCCTCGTTCTGGATAATCAGTGTCGCTCCGTCAGGGCCAATGAGCCCCCGACAGCCCGCGAGGAGCGTCGAAAGTCCCAGCCCGATGCCGGCGTTCACGAACTGCCTTCGATGCATGTGCTACCGAAACGAAATCTGACTGAATAGGTTTTGTGTCTCGGTGATCGAGGAGATGGCGTCTATCCCTGAGGTATAGTCAGGCCTGCGGTTCGAAGACGGTCGCCTCGCCCTCGTCGTCGGCTTTGTAGTTGGGGTTGGACTTGATGATCGTCAGCGCGGTCATGATGTCCGTTCTGGTGAGGAGGCCGACGAACTCGTCGTCCTCGTCGAGGACGATCAGGCGGCCGACGTTGTTGCCTTCCAGTTCAGTCAGGGCCGTCATGACGTCCTCGCCGGGCGAGACGGCGATCAGTTCCGTCGTCATCACGTCGCCGACGGTGTAAGCGTCGCGTTCGACTTCTTTGACGGCGCGGGCGTCTTCGAGCGTGACGAGGCCGACGATCTCGCCGTTGCGCTCGACCGGGTAGCCCGTGTGGCGTTCCTCGAACATGGTCCGGATGAGGTCGCGAACGCTCGTCTTGGCGTCGACCGTCGTAACGCGGTCGGCGTCCGTCATCACGTCGGCGACGGTCACACCCTCGAAAGCCGCGCGCATGACCGTCTGACGGGACTCGCCGGCCGCACCGATGTAGATGAAGAAGGCCAGCCCGATCAGGAGGGGATTGAACGGCGGAAAGAGACCGAAGATAGCCAGCAGGATGGCGAACCACTTGCCGACCTCCGCGGCGATCTCGGTGGCGCGGGCGTAAGGGTTCGTGCGGGCAAGTAGCGCCCGGAGCACTCGGCCGCCGTCCATCGGGAAGCCCGGGAGCATGTTGAACACGGCCAGTGCGACGTTCATCAAAGCGAGATAGCCCAGCACGAAGCGGAGAGCAGCCAGCGCTGTTCCGTCGGCGGGCACCAACAGAAACCCCGCGAGCGAGACGGTGCCGACGAGGACGCTGACGATGGGGCCGGCGAGGGCGATGAAGAACTCCTGTTTCCAGTCTTCGGGCATCTCGTCTAGCTGTGCGATGCCGCCGAAGAGCCACAGCGTAATCGACTCGATGGGATACCCGAAGCGGGTCGCCACGAGCGAGTGGCCCAGTTCGTGGAGGACGACGCCGACGAACAGGCCGACGGCGGCCGCGATCCCCAGTATCCACGGCAGATAGCCCGTCGAGAGGGTGGCTGCATCGAGATCCCCACCGAAGACGTTGAGCAACTCCACTGTCGACCCGACCTGCGAGCCGATGATCCATGCGAACAGCGGCAACACCAGCAGGAAGGTCAGGTCCAACTGGATCGGGATGCCGAAGGCACTGCCGATGCGGAATCGTCGCATACTCGCCAGTAGTCGGGGGAGGGGCTTAAGCCCCCTGCGCGAGGCGATCGCTGATTAGACGCCGAGCCACTCGTCGTTCCGGATCGAGTAGCCGTTCGACCGGCAGAATTTCGCGGCCTTCCGGCGTACTGCGCGCGATCCGGGAAGCGCCCCTTTCTCGTGGATTTGCTCGACGATCCAGTCGGCCACGACCCGGATCCCTTCGTCGTCGTCGTCGGCGTCGATCGCTTTGAGTGCCCGAAACGTCTTCTCGTAGGCGTCGCGCTGTGAGCGCCCGAGGTCGGTGTTCTGGAGGGTCTCACTGGCTTCGACGACCCGTTTCATCGCCGCAGCGATCGTCGGCCGCTGTACCCGGAGCCTGACGGCAGCAGGCGAGTCGAACTGCTCCTCGTCCGTGTCCGGTACGAGAGCCGCGACCGTTTCGGTCCCGTCGGGGGTCTCGATCGACCGGTCACCGACGGTGTCGACGATCTCCGTCCCGGTCGCCGGGAACGTCAGCGCGTCCAGGTCCGTCTCGAACTCCTGGAGTTGTGTTTCCTCGACCGGTGGTTCCGTCTCGTCGCTTCGCTCCAGTGCTTCGAGGGCGTCGCGCTCCTGCTGGCGCCGCTTCTCGTCGCGCGCTTGTTTGTCTCGGCCGCGTTTGTCGTCTGCCATTCTAAAGTGTTGGCTGTCCAACCTGATAACCCTGTGGTCCGATTCGCCGAACGCTGTCGACGGCAAGCCTTTGGCCCGCGATTCCCAACCCACTGCTATGAGCGAGCCACTGATTCGCCGGAGCGAGGACATCGAGTACGAACGGGTCGACGTCGCCGACGGGCTCTCGAAGGGGGTTCTGATCGGCGAGGAACACGGCGCGCCCAACCTCGCGATCCGACGGTTCACGCTCGACGCTGGCGGGTCGGTCCCGGAACACACCAACGAGATCGAACACGAGCAGTACGTGCTGACCGGCGAGTACACAGTGGGCATCGGCGAGGAAGAACAGATCGTCAGTGCAGGTGATTCGCTGCACGTTCCGGCCGGGACGGTCCACTGGTACCGCAACGACGGCGAGACCGACGCGGCGTTTCTCTGTGCCGTCCCGACCGGGGACGACAGCATCGAACTGGTCGAGTAGTTCGTCTCCGTGTCGTGCGGATTACTGCAGTCTCTTACTGGTGATCGTCGGGACGGGATCGACGATCACCGGCAAACAGCGACAGTAATCCCCATCAGACTGGTGTTGCCTCGTCGACACTGCTCGCGGACTGCGTATCGGTCGCCGAGGCGAACCCGTCGCCCCAGAGCCAGCCCGCGATGATCAGCGCGTAGAAGCTGAGGAAGACGCCGATGAGCGCGCCGAGACCTGGCAGCACGTTGAGGACCCCGGAGATCGCACCCACCACGAGGTTCAGTGCGATGACGTACAGCCACGCGACGATGTAGTCACGCGAGGTGACGACGCTCGTGATGACGCCGATGTCGAAGCCGGCTCCGATCGATCCCTCTTTGGCGTAGTTGGCGAGGCCGGCGAATCCGATGAAGCCGAAGATGATCGCGAGGACCCCGTAGACGAGGAACCCACCGAGCAGTCCGAGCAATCCGACGCCCGCGCCTGCGTCGGACCCCGTGAGCAATGCCAGCAGGGACCCTCCGACCATCACCCCGAAGACGATCGTCGGGATGAGTTGGTAGACGAACGTGATCACTGTCGCGATCACGCCCTCCTTGATCAGTTCTCCCCAGTCGTCGAACACCGGCGGTTCGCTCGCACCCTCCATCCCCGCCCGGAGCGCCCGCAGCAGGTACCCCTGTACGATGAACGCCGGGATCAGCAGCCACGAGAACAGGATCGCGATCCCGCCGATCGCCACCGTAATTACCCAGTCGTCCGATTCCATCGGGTACTTCGCCAGTTCTTCGATGTCTACATCCATGTGAATCATTGAAATGATCGAAGCAACATCATATAAACGTTTATATACTTCAAGTGGTAGCAAGCGACACGATTCCGAATTAGGCGACTCCGAACCGCTGAAATACCTCTGTCTCCTTCCTGCAGATGTGTCTCAGCAGGTCGCACGCATCGACACGCTGTTCCTCCACGAACACGGCGACGACTACAGGGTAGTCGTCCAGCGGGACGGTGACCGAGTGTTCCACGGCGTGCTCGAACTCAAGCAGACCGACGCCGGTCCACGACCCCGGCGTCTCCGTATCAAGCAGGGGTCCAGCGAGGACCTTCGCAGCCCGGACCAGTTCGTCGAACTCGCCCGGCGAGCCTCGCGCATCCGCATCTCCGAGCAGACCTCGGGGCGGGGTCGCACCGAGATCCAGGCGATGCTCGACGGCTACCAGCTCTCGGCGAAGGTCGTCCGGACCTGCCGGTACTGCGCCTCTAGCGGCCGCTACTCGCCGATCACCAGCGACACGGCGATCGCCACCGACGACGAGTACATCTGCCCCGACTGCGCGCGTCAGGAACTCGACCGCGAACTCGCGCTGACGGGTGCGCTCACGAGCGACGCGCAGGCCCGCCTCGAAGACCTCCTGCTCGAGGTGCAGGACCTCGACCGCATCGAGAACCTCCTGGCGGGCGAACTCGACCCCGACCTCACCAAGTTCGACGAGATCTCTGCGACTGTCGACGACATCGACCTCGTCCCCGTGGACTCACTGTCGCTCCACCCCGGCATCCAGGACCACCTCGAAGGCCGGTTCGACACGCTCCTGCCGGTCCAGAGCCTCGCCGTCGAGAACGGCGCGACCGACGGCGAGGACCAGCTCGTCGTCAGCGCGACGGCGACCGGGAAGACCCTGATCGGCGAGATGGCCGGGCTCGACCGCGTGCTCAACGGCAAGGGGAAGATGCTCTTTCTGGTCCCGCTCGTCGCGCTCGCGAACCAGAAGTACGAGTCGTTCAAAGAGCGCTACGGCGACATGGTCGACGTGTCCCTGCGAGTGGGGTCGAGCCGGATCGACGGCGACAGCAACCGTTTCGATCCCGGGGCTGACGTGATCGTCGGCACCTACGAGGGCATCGACCACGCCCTTCGGACGGGAAAGGATCTGGGCGACATCGGGACGGTCGTCATCGACGAGGTCCACACGCTCGGCGAGGGCGAGCGGGGCCACCGGCTGGACGGCCTGATTTCCCGGCTCAAATACTATTGCGAACAGGGCGAGACTGAGGAACAGTCTCGGAAAGGGCGAACGGGCGGAGCCCGTGAGCAGAACATCGGCCTCGACGGCACCCAGTGGATCTACCTCTCGGCGACGGTCGGCAACGCCAGCGACCTCGCGAAGAAACTCCGGGCCAACCTCGTCGAGTTCGAGGAGCGCCCGGTGCCGATCGAACGCCACGTCACGTTCGCCGACGATCAGGAGAAGACTCGCATCGAGAACAAACTCGTCAGGCGGGCCTTCGACACGAAATCCAGCAAGGGGTATCGCGGCCAGACGATCATCTTCACCAACTCCCGGCGGCGGTGTCACGAGATCTCCCGCAAGCTGGAGTACGATTCCGCGCCGTATCATGCCGGACTGGACACCAAGCGCCGAAAACGCGTCGAACAGCAGTTCGCCGATCAGGACCTCGCAGCGGTCGTCACGACGGCGGCGCTGGCAGCGGGGGTGGACTTCCCGGCCTCGCAGGTCGTCTTCGACACCCTCGCCATGGGGATCGAGTGGCTCTCTGTCCAGGAGTTCAGCCAGATGCTCGGGCGTGCCGGCCGCCCGGACTACCACGACAAGGGGACAGTGTACCTGCTCGTCGAGCCGGACTGTTCGTACCACAACAGCATGGAGATGACCGAGGACGAGGTGGCGTTCAAACTCCTCAAAGGCGAGATGGAACCCGTGATTACGCAGTACGACGAGGCCGCCGCCGTCGAGGAGACGCTGGCCAACGTCACCGTCGCGGGCACGCAGGCAAAGCGGCTCAACGACCGCATGATCGGCGAGGTCCCGACCAAGCACGCGCTTGGCAAACTGCTCCAGTACGAGTTTATCGACGGGCTGGAACCGACCCCGCTTGGCCGCGCAGTGACTCGATTCTTCCTCGATCCCGACCAGTCCTTCGCGATTCTCGACGGGGTCCGCAAGGGCCAGCATCCCTACGAGATCGTGGCAGAGATGGAGCTTCGGGAGTCGCGAGCGTAGGGAGCGACTCCCGGACAGGCGAACGGGGAGCAAGGGCGAGGCGCGTAGCGCCTCGAAAATGTGAACGGCGAACGGAGTGAGCCGTGAACCCAGCGACCCGTGAGTCGCGAGAGAACCGGGAGTAATCCGTCTGAGGTGACTGTTCGCTCCGAGGCAGGGAACCCCGGCCCTTTTTGAGTACTGGGTCCCCGCACTCTGACGTGACACTGCCACCCATCACGCCGGGGATGGCGTTCGTGTTCGCTGTCGTTGGGGGTGCGCTCGTCCTCTTCGCGACCGAGCGCGTGCCCGTCGACGTGACCGCTATCGGTGTGATGGTCGCGTTGCTGGTCGTCGAACCGGCCACGGCGCTGCTGGTCGACCTCGGCCTGCTGGCCGAGCCGCTCTACGTCCTCCACCGCCCGGGTGACGGCGTCGATCCGGTCGGCGTCGGACTCTCCGGGTTCGCGTCGACGGCGACGATCACCGTGCTGGCGATGTTCATCCTCTCGGCGGGCGTCCAGCGCACCGGCGTCGTCCAGATTCTCGGCTCGAAAGTCGCCGCGCTCACCGGGGACAGCGAGAGCAAACAGCTCGGGGCGACCGTCGGCATCGTCGGTCCGATCTCGGGGTTCATCAACAACACGGCGGCGGTCGCGATCCTGTTGCCGATGGTGACTGATCTGGCCCACGAGGGGCGGACATCGCCGTCGAAACTGCTGATGCCCCTCTCCTTTGCCTCGATGTTCGGGGGGATGCTCACGCTGATCGGGACCTCGACGAACATCCTCGCCAGCGAGCTTTCGGGTCGGCTCGCCGTCGACAATCCAGCCCGGTACGGCGCGCTCCACGAGTTCTCGATGTTCGAGTTCACCCAGCTGGGGGTGATCCTGCTCGTCGTCGGCTCTCTCTACCTGCTGACGGTCGGGCGCTGGCTCGTCCCGGAACGCATCAAGCCCGTGAGCGACCTCACAAAGGAGTTCGAGATGGCCGACTACCTCACCGAGGTCGAGGTCCGCGAGGACTCGCCGATCGTCGGCCAGACCGTCCACGAGGCCCTCGAAGAGAGCGAGTTCGACATCGACCTCGTCCAGTTGATCCGTGATCGCCGGACCTTCCTCGAACCGCTCGGGCCGAAGGTGATCCAGGCCGGCGACGTGTTCGCGCTCCGGACCGACCGGGACACACTCGTCGAACTGCTCGACACCGAGGGCCTCGACGTGGTGCCGGACGTGACTGTCGACGAGAACGAACTCGAACTGCCCGAGGAACGACAGAATCTCGTCGAGATCGTGATCGCGCCCGGGTCGTCGCTCGTCGGCGAGTCACTGGCCACGACGAACTTCCGCCAGCGCTACGACGCGACCGTCCTCGCGCTCCGGCGCGGCGGGGAACTGATCCGCCAGCGCATGGACCGCACCACCCTCCGCGTCGGTGACACCCTCCTCGTCCAGGGGACCGCCGATAACATCGACCGGCTGAACAACAACCCCAACTTCATCGTCGCACAGGAGGTCGAACGCCCCGACTTCCGGGAGGGGAAGATTCCCGTCGCCGTCGGTATCGTCGCCGCCGTCGTCGCCGTTGCCGCACTGACGCCGATCCCCATCGTCGTCTCGGCGCTGGCGGGCGCGCTGGGCATGATCCTCACCGGCTGCCTTCGACCGCCGGAGGTGTACGACGCCGTCCAGTGGGACGTGATCTTCCTGCTCGCGGGTGTGATTCCGCTCGGACTCGCCCTCGAGGCCACCGGCGGCGCGACGCTAATCGCGGACCTGCTCGTGATGGCCGCGCCCGCACTGCCGGCGCTCGTCGTGCTGGGCCTGATGTATGTCGTCACTGCTGTCCTGACCAACATCATCTCCAACAACGCCAGCGTCGTCCTCATGATCCCCGTCGCCGCCGAAGCCGCCGTCCAGTTGAACGCCAACGCCTTCGCGTTCGTGCTGGCGGTGACCTTCGCCGCCTCGACGGCCTTCATGACGCCCGTCGGCTACCAGACCAACCTCTTCGTCTACGGGCCCGGTGGCTACCGATTCACCGACTACGTCAAGGTCGGCGCGCCGCTCCAGGCGGTGTTTGCGGTGGTGACGACGCTGGGGATCGCGTTCTTCTGGGGTCTGACGCCGCCGTGAGACTGCGTGGCGATGTGCCAGCGCAACGAAACCCTTTACTCTCCGACGGATGCATCTGTAGATACGGGACCGTGGGTTAGCCTGGTATACTTCGGGCCTTGGGTGCCCGTGACCCCGGTTCAAATCCGGGCGGTCCCATTACTTTGCGACGAGCAACACCGCGAGTCGCAAGTATACGACGAATGCCCGGATTTGAATCCTGGAAGACGAACGCAGTGAGTCTTCTTCTGGTTCACAATCTGGGCGGTCCCATCCACCGTTTTCATCGTCGCCCTTCCTCGCAAGCCGTAGGCTCGCTGTGGAGAGGGCTGCTCGAAAAACGCGGTTCACGCGAGCGAAGCGAGTGTGTGCTCGGCAGAGCTTGCTCTGCCGGTGGTGAAAAAGACTCTCCGAGTCGCGCTTCGCGCACTCGGAGTGAAACGCCTCGCTTCGCTCGGCGTATGCACGGCGGCATGGGGTTCTTCGAGCGTTCGATGGGACTCTGAAATCGTCCGCTGCGGGAGATTCTTCCAGGAGGTCGAGGTCTGTTTTTGCCGTTGTTCTTCCTCGTCAAAGGACGTAGCGTAGCTAGAATTCTGTCACGACCAGCAGGATCAGTATCACTACTCCTCTCGCACGGCCTGCAACTCTACGGCTCCGTCGTCCGTCACCTGCCATTTTACGCGTCGGTCCTCCAGTTCCAGCAACTCGACGACCGATTCGGGAACCGTCGTTCGATAGTGGGTCGTGTCGGTGCCGTCGCGATCCGACGCGGGAATCTCGGTGAGTGCGGTGATCGTCATACGTCACCGTAGCCACGCCACGGATATGAACTGGGCAGACACCGGTAAGCGTTGACGCCGTCCAGTGTTGGAATCACTTCCACCCCGCTTTGCGAACCTTCTTGAGCGAGGACGCAGTACCTTGTTCCGACCCAATGGCCACCGGCGTCGACAACACCGAACTCACCGACGCGTTCGAGGAGTTCTACCGCAACTACTACCGCAACGAGATCGGTGGACTCGCCCAGAAGTACCCCAACGACCAGAAGTCGCTGTGGGTCGACTGGCAGGACCTCTATCGCTTCGATCCCGATCTCGCCGACGACGTTCGAAACCGACCCCAGCAGATGCAGGACTACGCCGAGGAGGCGCTGCGCCTGTACGACCTCCCCGTGGACGTGAAACTCGGCCAGGCCCACGTCCGCTTTCACAACCTCCCCGATTCGACGGACATCCGCGAACTACGTCACGAACATCACAGCACGCTGGTCACGGTCCAGGGGATCGTCCGCAAGGCCACGGACGTGCGCCCCAAAGTCACGAACGCCGCCTTCGAGTGCCAGCGCTGTGGGACGCTCACGCGCATCCCTCAGGCGGCCGGGGACTTCCAGGAGCCCCACGAGTGCCAGGGCTGTGAACGCCAGGGCCCGTTCCGGCTGAACATGGATCAGTCGGAGTTCGTCGACGCCCAGAAGATTCGCGTCCAGGAGTCACCCGAGGGCCTGCGTGGCGGCGAGACACCGCAGGCTATCGACGTGAATATCGAGGACGACATCACCGGTGAGGTGACCGCCGGCGACCACGTCCGTGTGACGGGCATCCTGAAACTCGACCAGCAGGGCGACGACCGCAACAAATCGCCGATGTTCGACCTCTACATGGAGGGGATGGACATCGCCATCGAGGACGAGCAGTTCGAGGACATGGACATCACCGACGAGGACAAGAAAGAGATCATCGAACTCTCGAACGAGGACGGCCTCTACGACAAGATGGTCGGCGCGATCGCGCCCTCGATCTACGGCTACGAGCGCGAGAAACTCGCGATGATGCTCCAACTCTTCTCGGGCGTCACCAAGCACCTTCCCGACGGATCTCGGATTCGTGGCGACCTCCATATGTTGCTGATAGGAGACCCTGGGACAGGGAAGTGCCTCGCAGGAGACACGCGAGTAACGCTCGCAGACGGTTCTGAGATCCCCATCCGAGAGTTGGTCGAGCGGAATCTCGACGATCCCAGGCCCGTCGACGACGGCGTTTGGGACGAGGTGGACTTCGACGTCCCCTCGCTCCAAGATGATGGGACCATCGCCCACCAGCGAGCGACGAAAGTCTGGAAGCGCGAAGCGCCGGACAACCTATATCGAATCCGAACCGCTACTGGTCGAGAGGTCGATGTGACGCCGTCGCATCCGCTGTTCGTTCAATCTGAAGGGCGGTTTCAGGCGGTGCAGGCAGACAATCTTTCCGAGGAAGACTTCGTGGCTGTTCCGCGAACGATCCCGTCTAACGGCAATCCTGAGTTGAACGTCGATTTCAGGCAGGCGCGTTCGCACAACCGTATCGACCTCGATTTGCCCGATAACTGGACACCGGAACTTGGGCGGCTGATCGGATACATCGTTGCCGAGGGATACGTGGAACAGCGTGACGATAACACTGGCTTCGTTTCGATTACGAACAACGACCGCGAAATACTGGACGATGCGACGGAGGTTTTGAGATCGCTAAACCTGAACGTCACGGAGCGCCAAGCACACGATGGGAAAGACGCCCACGAACTGATGTGCTCTGCGGGCGAGTTCGTCAGTTTCCTCGCGGAACTGGATTCGAATTTGCTCTCGTCGTCTGCTGACCAGCGCGTGCCACGACCGCTGATGCAGGCCACGGAGGAAATCAAACGTGCCTTCCTCAAGGGGTACATTGAGGGCGAAGGACACGTCTCGGCATCCCAGCGCGAAATCACTGTCGCCTCGATGAGCAGACAGTTACTTGAGGAGGTTCGAACACTGTTGCTCTCAGTGGGGATCACCTCACAGTTACAGCCTCGCGACAACGGGAGCTACCGTCTCCGAATTTCGGGCGACGCTTTCGCCACGTACACTGAACGAATTGGATTCGTTACCGAGAGAAAGGCCGAAGCGTGTGCGGCTCACGCCGGCCAGTCGAGTAATACGAATCTCGATGTCGTTCCTGATGTCGGAACCGACCTTCGCCGTATCCGGGAAGCACTCGGTCTCACGCAGCACGACTGTGGCATTCCGCGGACGACGTATCAACACTACGAGCGGGGACGGCGGAACCCGAGCCGTGAGAGTCTTTCGTCGGTGTTGCGAGCCTTCGAGGACCGATTGAACGAGATCGGTGCATCAAACAAACAGGCGTCTGAGGCGACGACAGACGGGGGAGGCTTCGAAAGTATCCGTCGTGATCTGGACGCACTTTGGGGGCTCGTCGAGGGTGACACTGGGTGGGACCGGATTGAGTCCATCGAACCGATCGAACCCGACGACGAGTGGGTATATGACCTCGAAATCGAAGGGACACACAACTATCTCACGAACGGCGTCGTCTCTCACAACTCCCAGATGATATCATATATAAAGAACATCGCGCCCAGATCAGTCTACACCTCCGGGAAGGGATCCAGCAGCGCCGGGCTCACTGCAGCGGCGGTTCGGGACGACTTCGGCGACGGCCAGCAGTGGACCCTCGAAGCAGGCGCACTCGTGCTGGCGGACCTCGGTATCGCGGCGGTGGACGAACTGGACAAGATGAACCCGGACGATCGGAGTGCGATGCACCAGGCCCTGGAACAGCAGGAGATCTCCATCAACAAGGCCGGGATCAACGCGACCCTCAAATCGCGCTGTTCTCTGCTGGGCGCGGCCAACCCCAAGTACGGCCGGTTCGACCAGTTCGAACCCATCGGCGAGCAGATCGACCTCGAACCCGCACTCATCTCCCGGTTCGACCTCATCTTCACGGTCACCGACAAGCCTGACGAGGAGGAGGACCGCAACCTGGCGAGTCACATCATCCAGACCAACTACGCCGGGGAGTTACACACCCACCGCACGGAGAACCCGGCCTCAGACTACACGCAGGAGGAGGTCGAGAACGTCACCGAGGAGGTCGCCCCGACGATCGAACCCGAACTGCTGCGCAAGTACGTCGCCTACGCCAAGACGAACTGCTTCCCGACGATGACCGAGGAGGCAAAAGCCGAGATCGAGGACTTCTACGTCGACCTGCGCGTGCAGGGGACCGACGAGGACGCCGCGGTCCCTGTCACGGCACGGAAACTCGAAGCGATGGTCCGTCTCGCGGAGGCCTCCGCGCGGATTCGCCTCTCGGATTCCGTCGAGCAGGAGGACGCCGAGCGCGCCACCTCGATCGCCCGCTACTGCATGGAGCAGATCGGCGTCGACCCAGAGACCGGCGAGTTCGACGCTGACGTGGTCGAGACGGGCACCTCCAAGAGCCAGCGCGACCGCATCCAGAACATCAAGGGCATCATCGACGACATCGAAGACGAGTACGACGAAGGTGCACCCATCGACGTGGTCATCGAGCGCGCCGAGGAGGTCGGCATCGACGAGAGCAAGGCCGAACACGAGATCGAGAAGCTCAAACAGCGTGGCGAGGTGTACGAGCCTCGCACCGACCACCTCCGGACGACGTAGATGGACCGCATCTCAGCACTCCGGAACGTCGAGGACGCGCTCGCCCGGTTCGAGGACGGCGAGTGCTCGCTGGCGGATCTCGAAACGGAGGTCAGGGGGATCTTGCGCACCTACGCGACCGACTTCGACGGGGAGTTGCGGGCCTACCGCGCCGAGGGTGGCGACGCCGACGGTGTGATCGTTCTCGCGAGTTCCCGACCCGGCGCTCGTGAACGCGTCGACGCGCTCGTCGAGTCGCCGGGCCGATTCGACGTACGCCCGGTCGACCGGTGAGTGCCGTCGCGTGATACGGACAGTTGTCGGTCCCTCTCAGATCAACCGCACGCAGTCGTGTGGTCGACTGGAGAAACGCCGACAACTGTCCGTATGAGGGAAAAGGGATTTGCACGAGTAGTGCGTGGGCACTCCACAATGCAGGTCGTCTCCGACCAGCTCGACGGCGCAGCGACCATCTTGCTGTGTGCGTCGTCGGGTCGGGACGACGACGAACTCTGTGAGCGACTGTTGTGTGACGCTGCGACGGTCGGGCGAACGGTGCTGTGGGTCTCGTTCGGTCGTACGCCGGCGGAGTGTCTATCGGGGTTCCCGAACGAGGAGGCCGATCGGGCGGTGCTGGCGGTCGGGACGCCACAATCGGGGGCGGCGATCACCGACGACAGCGTGACTGTCGACGCCGTCTCGACCCGGAGTGACCTCACCGCGCTCGGGATCAAGCTGAGCCGTTTTCTCTCATCGTCGGACGGGGAGATCTCGGTGTGCTTCGACTCACTGACCGCGCTGCTGGAACACGTCGACCTCGAGACCGCCTACGATTTCTTGCACACGGTCTCCAGGCAGTGCTACGTCGAGGGCGGGCAGATTCACTTCCACCTCGATCCGGCGGCCCACGATCCCCAGACCGTCGCGGCAATCACGTCGCTCTGTGACGCCCACGTCGACTTCGACCGGACGCCGGCGGTCCGCGTTCGAACTGACGCTAATTGAATAAATTTAATATCGAGACGTAAAGAAATCGGTTTGTGTTCCTCGTGATCACCTACTCTCGTCCGGCGCGCACGTCGTTGCGAAACGTCACCCGTGCCCACGAGGAGACGACGGTGCGACAGTTCGGACGTGCGGCGCTGCTCGCTGGCTCCGCTTTCGGCGCCTTTCAGGCCCTCCGGTTACGGGAGAAACACGGTCGGGACGTACAGGTCGAACGTGTCGAGCCGTTCGTCCCGGAAGACGTCCCGGCCGACGTGCGGGAAGCGGCTGCAGCCTACGAGGATCGTGAGAAGGCGACGGTCCCCTATCGCCAGTTCGCGTCCGGACGGGAGTTGCCGACGCCAGGGGAGTTGCGGGAGATCGACCTGTGATCGTTCGCCACGACGGTCGGACGTGGTGTGGGAGCGTCGCTGATCTCCGAGACAGCGACGTCGAGGGCCGCGAGGTCGTCGCTGCGATCCGTGGCGAAGACGCGCCGTGTCGGATCCACTGTCCCGCTCCCGGCCCGCTCTTCGAGCGCGTCGGGTTCGTCCGGCCGGGGATGGGGTTGCGGGTTCGCCCCGCACTCGCCGCGGCCGCCCGGTCACGGGGGCTGACTGTCCCGGTAGATTCGGAACTCGAACGCGCTCGGGCCGAGCGCGACCAGTTCTCTGTCGAGCGGGGCCAGCAACACCGAGCGACGGCTCCGACCGCCGATCGGCAGGAACTGCGCGAACGCGTCGCCGAACTGCGAGGGCGCGTGCAGGCGCTCGAGGACTGTGACCGCGACGCGAGCGACGAGCGAGCGGCGTTGCGCGAGGCCGCCGGACGACTCTCCGAGGTCGAGACGGCCCGTATCGCCGCCGAGGAGTACCGCGAGCAGACGCGGGCGACGCGCGATCGTCGCGACCGTCGGATGCGACTCGACGATCGGGTTGCCAACCTCGAGCGGCGGGCCCGGTCCCAGCTGGTCGAGCGCGTCCGCGAGCGCTACGAGCGGGCCGTGTTCGCACTCGATCCGACCGTCGAACCCTTCGACGCGCCGCCGCCTATCGCCGCCCTCGCAGTGCTGCGGATCGCGTCGGTAGGTGCGCCGGTGGTGCTCGCGGTCGATCACTTTCCGACGCTGGCCGCGGCCGCCGACTGGGTCGGTGGCCCGGTGGTCCGCTGTGACGGCTGATACTGCCGGCTGTAACTTCGTGAGGATCTTCGCCACCCGGGGTGGCGAAATCGCTCACAGATTTACAGCCGGTAGTATGATACGGAACGGTGTCGGTCTGTCCCAGGTCGACCGTACGCAGTCGTGCGGTCGACGGGGAAACGGCTCCAACCGTCCGTATGATCCGAGTGTTTAAATCGGGGGACGGTACCACCCTCGCCATGGTTTCGATCGATGCGACCGCGAGGACGATCGACGGCGTCACGCTCGTGACGGTCCACCTGACCGGTGACGGCGTCGCTCGCCGGATCAGACTCGTCCACCGTCTGGACGGGCCCGTCTGGCCGCCGCGACGCGAGGGCGAACCGGAACCGGGCTGGGACGAGACGGGGTACGAGGGCATCGTTCCAGCCGACGGGACGCTGGCACTCGGCTACGCGACACCTGCCCCGCCCGACGAGGAGCCGGTCTCCGTCGAAGCAGCGACGCCGGTTCGTTCCGACCCGGACTCGACCGTTGTCGACGGACCTGCCGGCGTCCTCCAGCGTCTCGGCGAGCCGGCGCCGCCTCGCGATGCGGTGCCACTGCCGACAGCGGATGATCACGATCTCCGTGTCGACGGCGAACCGGACAACCGGTCGGAGACGGACGCGGACGTACCGACCCGGTCGAAGTGCGACGACGACACGGGCACTGATGGCGACGAACTGCCGACCGATCCCGTGACCGAGTGGTTCGATCGGGTCGAGCAACGGGTGGCGACCGTCGAGCGACTCGACGCGATCGAGTCCGTCCCCGACGCCACGGCGGCCGTCCGGTCGGCAGGCGGACTGGCACCGGCCCGGCGAGCACATCGAGCGACCGAGGCCGACCGGCGTCGCCTGCTGGCGGTCGCCGATCGGGCCGAGCGACTCGCGGCCCGGATCGAGACGGCCGACCCGCCGCTGGCGACGCTGGAGCGGTTGCGATGATCCTCGCCGTCACGGGCGGCAAGGGTGGGGTCGGCAAGTCGACGGTGGCGTACAACCTCGCGGCCGGCCTCGACGCGGTCGTCGTCGACGGGGATCTCGGCATGGCTGACCTGCCGGCATCACGCGGCCCCGACCTCCACGACGTACTCGCCGACCGCGCCGACCCGGTCGAGGCCGTTCGCGAGGAGACGCCCGTGTCGATCCTTCCCTGCGGACGAACCCTGGCCGGCGCTCGGGCCGGCGATCCGACGGCACTCGTCGCGGCGGTCGAGGCGGTCGAACGTGCCTACGGAACCGTCGTCGTCGACTCGCCCGCAGGACTGCGGGCCGACGTGGGACTACCCCTGTACGTCGCCGACGCGTGCGTGGTGGTGACGACGCCGGCCCGACCGGCACTGACCGACGCCGTCCGGGTCCGCGAACTCGCTCGCGAACTCGACGCCGGGCTCGTTCGCGTCGTGGTGAACCGCGTCGACGACGCGTTCGACGCCGACTCGGTCGCGGACCTCCTCGGCGCACCGGTCGTCACTGTTCCGGACGACGACGCGGTCGCACGGGCGCAGGCGACCGGGCAACCAGTCTGTCAATCGGTCCCCGACAGTCCGGTGTGTGCTGCCTTCGAAGCGCTGGCCGGGGCTGTCGAGCGGGAACTGCGCCGACAACCACACGTCGAATAGCTGCTTCGAAGAACGCCCCTTCCCGCCGAGAACCGGCGTTCCGTCTCAGTCCGTGAGCGCCTGATAGGTCGATCGGACCGTCACTGGACTCACGCCGGCCGCGTCGGCGGCCATCGCCTGTGTCAGCTCGTACGCCCGTTCGCTGGCGGCAGTGTACAGGCAGGCAGCGGCGACACCCCCCGGGTTCTTGCCGGCGACGAGGCCCTGCTCCTCGGCGGCGTCGACCAGTTCGGTCGCACGGTGTTCGATCTCGTGGGGCACGTCGAGTTCGCTCGCGAAGCGCGGGAGGTACTCCCGGGGATCGATCGGGCCGGTCGGCAGGCCGAGCTCGCGATTGATCGCGTCGTAGGCGACCCGCAGTTCGTCGCCGTCGGCCTGGGCATCTGCGGCGACCTCTTCGACAGTCCGTGCGATCCCACCCGTGCGACAGGTCGCGTACACCGCGGCGGCGGCGAACCCCTCGATCGAGCGACCGACCAGCAGATCGGCCTCCTGGGCGGACTCGAACAGCACGCACGCCCGATCACGGATCGTCGTCGAGAGGTCCAGCTGGCTGACGAGCCGCCGGATCTCGATGAAGCCGATGCGCTGGTTCCGGTCGCGCTTGGACCCCGTCTGCGCGCGGCTGTGCTCGCGGCGGAGGCGCGCCATCTGTCGGCGCTTGCGCCCCTTGAGTCGCGTCGAGCGACCGATCTCCGTTGAGAGCCCACGGTCGTGACGCGACCGGGTCAGCGGCGCTCCGGTACGGGCTTTCTCTTCGCTGTCGTCCTCGAACGATCGCCACTCCGGTCCACGATCGAGCTGGTCCTCGTCGACGACGAGGCCACACTCGGTACAGACGGTCTCTCGGGTCGATGCGTCGATCGCGCCGTCGCATTCCGGACAGCGCTGGGTTACAGCACTCATTCTATTTCGAACTGCGTCCGGATCGGATATTTAAAACCGGGCCGTTCGGCCGTTGTCGGACGATCTAACCGGAGATCTACCTACCGGTAACCGGTAGGTGGTTCGACCGTAGTCGTCTCCCTGACCGCTTCGATCCGCCGATCCTTTCGGATATTCACCAGCCTTAAATTACTGGCTGATGGAGTCTGTGATAATGGGGCTGTCCGAGATCGCCGCGGGGATCGAAGTGACGACGGAGCAGCGTGATCGGGGCGTGGCGTCGGTCGACGGGACGGCCGGGACGCTGGCCGAGCGTCTCGACGGTGTCGCGTCACAGTTACCCTGTGATCCCGGTCCGGCGGCGACGCTGTTGGAGGCCTACGCCGCCGGCAAGAGCGTCGGCGACGCCGCCCGGGCGGCAGGCCTCCCGCCGGTGACGGGTGCCAAGACGCTCCACCTGTGTGGCGAGCAGGTCGATCCGCTCACGCCGCGCCAGCGTGACGTGCTCGGTGACTGGCTCGACGGGCGACTCGCCCGGAGCGAGGCCCGTCAGTTGACGGGCGCGAGCGAGCGCGAGTTCGCGCTGGCGACCTACGTCGCGACCCACGACCCCGTGGCGGAGGCCCGCGAGGCACTGGAAGGGGCATTGACCCGGTCCGACGCGACGACTGATCGGCAGGCGTCGCTGGGCGATGCGGTTGAGGAGCTAGGGGACCTGCTGTAGGCGACACGTTCGCCGCGATCAGACGGACAGTTGTCGCCGTTTCTCCAGTCGATCGCACGACAGCGTGTGGTCGATCCGGGACAGACCGGCAACTGTCCGTCTCATACAGTTTACTGCAGCTATTTACCGATGATCGTCGACCCCGTCCCGATGATCACCGGTAAGAGACTACAGTAAACCGTATCAGTCGAAGAAGCCTTCTTCTGGGAAGTCGAGGTCGAGCGAGCAGTCACACAGTCCTTCGACCATCTCGGCGACGGCGGGTGCGTAGTCGGTGTCCGGATCGACGGCTGTCGGGACCGCTCCCTCCTGCTCGCCGACCGGCAGTTCGTAGTCCGGCTCGGTGAGCGCGCTACCGCCGTCGGCGAAGGTCGCCACGACGGCGTCGGCATCGAACCCGAGGTCGACGAGTCGTCCGCGCATCCGCGGGAGGTGGTCGTTCCCGCGTTCGGTCGCCGGCGCGACGAGGGCGCGGCGGTCGGCACCCCGGACGGCCGCGACGGCCTGGTTGTCCGCCACGGGCGGTACGTCCACGAGGACGTGATCGTACCGCTCTCGGGCGTGGTCGATGCACGTCTCCAGGCGCTGGGCTGCGTCGACGCTCTTGGCGCGGGCGAGCCGTTCGAACGGTGCGTAGGCTGGCGCGAGCGCCGCTTCGCCGGCCAGGTCCGGCCAGACCTCGACGAGCGCCTCGGAGAAGCCGGCCTCGTCGACGACGACGCTGGTCAGTTCTGGATCGAGTCGCCCGCCGACGTAGGTCGACAGTCCCTGCGTGTCGAAGGCGGCGTCGAGAACGGCGACGGAGTGGCCGCCGCGGGCCAGCGTCGCCGCCGTCTCGACGACGGTGCGCGTGGTGCCGACGCCGCCGGCCACGCCGACGAACGCGAGCGTTGCTGTCATCGTATCCTTCGATCGATCGGCACCGAATAAAAATGGCCGGACTCACTACTCCGGGGTGCCGGACTCCGGGCGCACCGCAGCGGGCTACACGTCGATTTCGGCTTCGATCTCGTCGAGTTCCGCGTCCGAGAGATCGGGTCGCGAGCCGAACATACTGTGGACCGGGCCGCCGCCGTCGCCATCGAACCGTGGGACGACGTGGGCGTGGACGTGTGGCACCTCCTGGCCCGCTTCCTCACCGTTGTTGAACGCTATCGTCGTCGCTGGCGCGTCGACGGCGTCCTCGACGGCCGGGACGACCTCGTGGAGGGCGCTGTACAGCCCCGTCGCTTCCTCGCTGGGGACGTCGTCGAGTCGCTCGTGGTGCTCTTTCGGGATCACGAGCGTGTGGCCCTTCGCCAGTGGGTTCGCGTCGAGAAAGGCGACGGTGTCGTCGGTCTCGTGGACGATACGACCGGGGATGTTGCCAGCGATGATCTGGCAGAAGATACAGTCCTCGCTCATGGTTGGTGGTGGGGTCGGGGATCGTATGAAGATTCGGGCTCCACCTTTTTCCAGCGGGGTGCGCCGACGGCGCACCCCACTTGCAAAAACGTGGGTGAAAAAGCAGTCCCTCGCTTCGCTCGGGACTGTGTTAGTCGCTGGCTTCAGCCGCTTCCACAGCCACAATTGATATCTCCATCTCGACGCCTTCCACGTCCCACGTCTTGCGGTGGCCGTCGTCGACCGATCCGAACTCGTCGGCACGGACTTCATCGGCGATCAGGTCCTCGTGCTCACGAACGAGTTCGGCCACGCGGTCGTCGCTCACGTCGAGATCCAGTCGGATGCGTTCCTCCAGATCCAGTTCGAGGTCCTTGCGCATCTCCTGGACGCGTCGGATGACCTCGCGGGCGTAGCCTTCACTCTCGATGTCCTCGTTCAGTGTGGTGTCGACGTAGACGACGCCGCTGCCACCGAGGGCGTCGAACTCCGTGCTGGCGACGCCCTCGGGCGTCTCGCGGCGGAACGTGACCATCTCGTCGGTCAGCTCCACGGCCTCACCGAGCGCGTCGTTCACGGCGGCTTCGAGTGCGTCGAGACTCGCGTCCTCGATGCGGGCCTCGTTGAGTGCGTTCATCACGCGGCCGGCGTCGTCGCCGAACGCCGGGCCGAGCTTGCTCATGTCGGCCTCGGCGGAGTAGGCCAGTTCGCCCCAGCCCTCGCCGGAGCCGACGACCTCGACTTCGCGGGCGTTGAGACGGTCTTCGAGGAGATCGGTGTGAGCGCCGACGGCGTCGACGATCGCATCGGAGTCGGTGTCGATCACGACCCGCGTCACGGGCCAGCGGAGTTTCCGCTCGGCCTGCTGGCGGGCGTTCGAGCCCGCTTCTTCGACGGCGCGGGCGACGGCGACCTCGTCCTCTAGCTGGGGATCGCGCAGGTCGTCGTCGGCCTCGGGCCAGTCACACATGTGGACCGTCGGGTGCCCGTCCTCGCCCGTGAGTGTGCCGTAGATCTCTTCGGTGACGAGGGGGGTGAAGGGCGCGAGCAGTGCGACGACCTCGCGCAGCACCTGATACAGGGTGGCGTAGGCGGCCTGCTTGGAGTCGCTGTCTTCCTCTTCCCACATGCGCTCGCGGACCAGCTGCACGTAGTAGCGGGAGACGTCTTCGACGACGAAATCGAGGACGGCCTCGATGGCGTCGTCCTGGCGGAACTCCTCCAGCGCCTCGGTGGCCTCGGCCTCGACGCTCTGGAGCCGAGAGAGGACCCACTCGTCGGCGAGTTCGAGGTCTACATCTGCGACGGTGGTTTCGGCCGGATCGAAGCCGTCCATCCGCATGTACGGCAGCGGGAAGCGGAAGACGTTCCAGAGGATGTTGAGCCGGCGCTGCATCTCCTCGGTCCCGTCGTACGAGAAGTTCATGTCCTCGCCGCGGGCCTTCAGCGAGAGGAGGAACGCCCGCATCGGGTCCGTGCCGTAGTCGTCCATGACCTCGCCGGGGTCGACGCGGATGTCCCGGGATTTGGACATCGCACGCCCGTCGGGCATCAGCGCGTGGCCGTGCATGAGCACCCGATCGTAGGGGCTCTCGCCGACCGCCGCGGTGCCCATGCCGAGCTGGGACCAGAACCACCCGCGGGTCTGGTCGTGGGCCTCGATGATGAGGTCGGCGGGCCACAGTTCCTCGAAGGGCTCGGTCTCGCTGGGGTACGCGATGGTTCCCCACGTCGCGACCGAGGAGTCGAGCCACACGTCGAACACGTCGGGGACGCGCTCGTAGGTGACGCCGTCCTCGGTGATCGTCAGGTCGTCGACGGTGTCCTTGTGGAGGTCGACCTCGTCGGGAGCCACGTCCTGATCGACGCGCTCGGCGAGTTCCTCGCGGTCGCCGACGACGATTGCGTCGGCCATGTCGCCGGACCAGTCTGGCGGTAGCCAGATCGGGATCGGGATCCCCCAGTAGCGCTGGCGGGAGACGTTCCAGTCCGGGGCGTCCTGCACGAAGTCACGGAAGCGGTTCTCCCGGGCGTCGTGGGGGTACCATTCCGAGTCGCCGATGTTGTCCAGCAGGTCCTCCTTGATGTCGGTGATCGTGATGAACCACTGGTCGGTGACGATCTGGACGATTCCGGTGTCACAGCGCCAGCAGTGGCCGTAGTCGTGCATCGTCGTGCCGGCGGCGAGCATCTGCCCGTTGGCTTCGAGGTCGGCGATGATCTCGTCATCGGCGTCCTTGACGAACTGCCCCTCGTACTTCCCGGCCGCGTCCTCGTAGACGCCGTCGGTACCGACCGGACAGAAGATGCCGAGGCCGAGTTCCCGGCCGCGCTCGAAGTCCTCCTCACCGTGGCCCGGTGCGGAGTGGACCAGCCCGGTCCCGTCGCCCTCGGTGTCGACGTAGTCGGCCTCGTACACCTCCAGCGCGCCCTCGCCGTCGGGGGCCTCGGGCACGTTCTCGCGCAGCGGGTGCTCGTAGGTCCAGCCCACGAGGTCCGAGCCCGACAGTTCCTCGACGACCTCGTAGTCGTCGTAGCGGCCCTCGCGCAGCACCTCGTCGACCTTCGGCCTGGCGACGTAGAGGCGTTCGGTCTCGCCGGCCTCGTCTCGCGGCTCATCGCCGCTCGACCGGTTCGAGGCGCGTGGCGCCTCGCGCTCTGCCTCGACGGCGACGTACTCGCCCTCGCCGTCGACCGCGACGAAGGTGTTGGCCGGGATGGTCCACGGCGTCGTCGTCCAGATGACGAGGCTCCCCTCGCGATCGGTGAGGTCGAACTTCACGTAGACCGACGGGTCCTCGACGTGGTCGTACTCGACCTCGTTGTTGGCGATGGCGGTCTCACACCGGGGACACTGCGTGATCGAGCGCTGGCCCTGCTCGACGAGTCCTCGCTCGTGAGCGCTCTGGAAGCCCCACCACGCGGCCTCCATGTACTCCGGTTCGACCGTCCTGTAGGGATCGTCCCAGTCCATCCAGACGCCCATGTCCTGGAAGTCCGACTGGAGGCCCTGCAGGCTGTCCTCGGCGAAGTCGCGGCAGGCGTCGATGAAGTTCTCGACGCCGAACTCCTCGATGTCCTTCTTGTTCGCGAAGTCCATCTCCTCCTCGACCTTGGTCTCGATGGGCAGCCCGTGCATGTCGTAGCCCGGCCGGTCGGTGACGTTGTAGCCCCGCATTCGCTTGTAGCGGATGTACACGTCCTTCAGGCTCTTGTTCCAGGCGTGGCCCATGTGGGCCGACCCGGAGGTGTACGGCGGCCCGTCCACGAAGAAGAAGTCCTCACCGTCCTCGCGATGCTGTTTTGCCTGCTCGTAGGCGTCGACGTCCTCCCAGTACTCGAAAACCCGCTCCTCGACGGTGTCGGGGTCGTACTGGTCGTCGACTTCCCCGAACTGCGTTCGGGGGCTCGATGAGGGTTCCTCATCGGTGTCGTCGGAACGTTCCATACCCGAGTACATCGCCGCCGGGACTAAAGGACAATCGGTTGCATGTGACCGTCGTTCACTGCGACAGCGGGCTCTGCCGGTCGTCAGTCGGCCCAGTCACCGCTCGCGCTGCAGGAGGAGACTGACTGTCTCGCCTGTCTTGTCGGTGATCGGGGCCGCCACGTCCCAGCCGTCAGCTCCGAGTTCGTTCAGTTGCTCCATCGGGGGACTCACGTCACCACCGAGTCCCGCGATCATCACGTCGCTGTCGACCTCGATCGTTCGGTACTCGTAGGAGGGCATACGCGGACAACGGCGGCCAGCAGCGGCAAACGCTTTGTGGTTGCGCCGTCGTCACGGCTTTGTGCGCCAGGGTCGTTCCTGGTCGTGTGTGCCAGTTCCCCGACCCCGACGAGCGCCACCCCCTCACCGACGACTGCCGGCGCTGTCCCGACCTCGTCGAGTCCCGGAACTGCATCTCGTGGGGGAACGGCCGACCCGATGCCGATCTGGTCGTGGTCGGCGAAGCCCCGGGTTCCGGCGACCCCGACGCCGAACAGTGGCGAGGCGGCAACGACACTGGCATGGCCTACACCAACGCCGTGAGCGGCCGGAAGATTCGCGAACTCCTCGCGGACGCTGGCCTCGGCCATGAGGACTGCTTCTTCACCAACGCCGTCAAGTGCCACCCCGAGGGCAATCGCGACCCCACCGGAGCGGAACTGAAAAACTGTCGGCCGTACCTTCGACAGGAGATCGATCTCGTCGATCCCGTGGCGGTCGTTCCCACGGGGAAGCACGCCACAGGGTCGGTTCTGGCGATGACCGACCACGAACTCGACGGCTTTCTCGACAGTGTACTCGACCCGAAACAGTGCCCTCCGCTGGGGGCCGCCGTCGTCCCGCTCTTGCACCCGAGCTATCAGGAAGTGTGGCTCTCGCGACTGGGGTACGACCGGGCGGGCTACGTCGATGCGGTCCGGACGACGATCGAGAGCCTGTGACCCGGCTGGCGACAGGCCACGCGCGCTAGCACGGCCGAAACACCGCCACAGCGACGAAACGCGGTCTTTAAACTCGTGGGCGGTCGCCTATGGAGTATGACTGCTGCGGACGGGACCAACGTCCTCTTTATCGTGCTCGACACGGTCCGCAAGGACCACCTCTCGGTCTACGGGTACGACGAGCCGACGACCCCGACGCTGGAGCGATTCGCCGAGGAGGCGGCCGTCTTCGAACACGCCGTCGCGCCGGCTCCGTGGACGTTGCCGGTCCACGCGTCGCTGTTCACCGGCCTGTACCCCTCCGAACACGAGGCAACCCAGGAGGACCCCTACCTCGACGGCGCGACGACGCTCGCCGAGTCGCTGTCGGCCGCGGGCTACGACACCGCCTGCTACTCCTCGAACGCCTGGATCACCTCCTACACCAACCTCACGGCGGGGTTCGACGACCACGACAACTTCTTCCAGATCATGCCAAGCAAGTTCCTCTCGGGCCCGCTGGCGAAGATCTGGCAGACGATGAACGATAACGATGCTCTCCGTGGCGTGGCCGACCGCCTCGTCCAGGTCGGCAACAAGTTCCACGAGTACTTCGCCTCCGAGGGCGGCGGCGACACGAAGACCCCCGCTGTCATCGACAAGACGATGGACTTCGTCGACGACTCGGAGAACTTCTTCACGTTCATCAACCTGATGGACGCTCACCTCCCCTACCACCCGCCAGAGGAGTACGTCGAGGAGTTCGCCCCCGGCGTCGACTCGACGGCGGTGTGCCAGAACTCCAAGGAGTACAACTGCGGCGCTCGCGACATCGACGCCGAAGAGTGGGACGATATCGAGGGGCTGTACGACGCCGAGATCCGTCACATTGACGACCAACTGGATCGCCTCTTCTCGCACCTCAAAGAGACCGGCCAGTGGGACGACACCATGGTCGTCGTCTGTGCCGACCACGGCGAACTCCACGGCGAGCACGCCCTCTACGGCCACGAGTTCGGCATCTACGATCAGCTCGTGAACGTCCCCTGCATGGTCAAACACCCCGAGATCGATCCCGAGCGCGACGACGAGACGGTCGTCGAACTCGTCGACCTCTATCACTCCGTGCTGGACGCCACGGGCGTCGAGGGCGACGGGGTCCGACTCGACGACGCCCGGTCGCTGCTCTCGGCCGACTACCGCGACTTTGCCGGTGAGGCCGGCCCGAGCGGTGCCGAGGGCGCGCACGGGCCGCGGGGCGACGTGGGCTTCGTCGAGTACCACCAGCCCGTCGTCGAACTGCGCCAGTTGGAGGGGAAGGCAAGCGCCGCGGGCATCACGCTCGACACGGACTCGCGCTTCTACTCCCGGATGGGCGCGGCCCGCTCGACGGATGGGAAGTACATCCACTGCACCCGTATCCCCGACGAAGCCTACCGGATCGACGACGACCCCGGCGAGACAGCGGACCTGGCCGGGAGTGACGACGAAGTGCTCGCGGAACTGGAAGGCGAGCTGAACGACTTCGTCGACCGCGTCGACGCCGACTGGCCCGACGAGGCCGACGGCACCGACGGCGAGGTCTTAGACGAGATGGACGACGACGCGAAGGACCGACTGAAAGACCTCGGCTACATCGACTGACCGTGTCCGACGACGGCTCCCCGGTGCTGCAGCTGTTCGACCGCCGCACGATCGGCCAGATCGTGCTGGGGTTCGGGATCGCGGCACTGGTCCTCTACTTGCTCGTCGACTTCGTCGGCACGGAGGACGTGCTCGACCGGCTCGCGGGCACGGAACTGCGCTGGCTGGCGATGGGCTGTCTCTCGACGCTGCTCTGTCTCACGGCGTGGGGCAAGTCGTGGCAGATCGTGCTGGACGTGGCCGGCGTCAAGGAGTCGTTCCGCCGTCTCGTGGTCACCTACTACGCCGCGACCTTCGCCAACTACGTGACGCCGCTGGGCCAGGCTGGCGGCGAGCCCTTCATCGCCTACGTCCTCTCGCGGGACACCGACGCCAGCTACGAGGACGCGCTCGCGTCGGTGGTGACGGCGGACCTCCTGAATTTGCTGCCGTTCGTCACGTTCTCGGGGGTCGGCTTCGCGGCGCTGCTCTACCAGTCGACGCTCCCCGAGGTGCTGGAACCGCTGGCGGTCGGGCTGTTCGGCGTCGCGCTGGGCGTCCCGGTGCTGGCCGCGGTCGGCTGGCGCTACCGGCTCTCGCTCGGTCGACTCGTCATCCGGGTCGCCGCCCCGATACTCCGTCATACGCCCCGGCTCACGGTCGAGGGGCTTCGGGGTCGTCTGCGTGAACTCAACGAGGCCTTCCAGCGGATCGCACGGGATCGCACGGCGCTCGTCAAGGCGATGACGTTCTCCTACGTCGGCTGGATCTTCTTCGCGCTCCCGCTGTACTTCGTCGCCCTCGCGATCAGTGACGCGATGATACCGCTCCTCCTCGTCTTCTTCATCGTCCCCGCGAGCACGCTAGGCGGCGTGGCCCCCTCCCCCGGTGGCTCCGGCGCTGTCGAGGCCTTCCTCGTCGTGTTGATCGTCGCGCTCACCCCCATCGCCAGCGACGGCGCGACGGCCGTCTCGATCCTCTACCGCGTGGCGAGCTACTTCTTCGCGCTCGTGGTCGGCGGAGGTGCGGCGCTGTACGTGATCCGGCGGAACTAGTCTCTCGGTTGCTCTGCCTCCCACGTCCGTACCAGCGCCGCCAGCGTTCGGTTCACGGCCACCTTTTTCCGCGCCGGGTTGCTCGCTCCGCTCGCGACCGGTACTATCTCGCTTCCCACGCTCGCACGAGGGCGGCCAGCGTCCGGTTCACGGGAACGTCCACGTCGCCCGACTGCGCCACCACGTAGCCGTTGATCGCGTCGATCTCGGTCTGGCGGCCTGCCTCCACGTCCTGGCGCATCGAGGAGGTGTTTCTCGCGGTGTCTTCGGCCACCCCAAGCGCCGCCGCGGCCGCGTCGTCGCCCGAGAGGTCGATCCCCTGCTCGCGGGCGACCGTGGCTGCCTCCCGTGCAGCCCGTTCTGCGACCGCCGCGGCCGGCCCGTCGACGAGCGCGCCGTTGGGCACGCGAGCGAGTGCCGTCGTCGCGTTGATCGCGGCGTTGACCGCCAGTTTCTCCCACAGCCGACGGGGCATGTCGTCGGCGACGGTCGTCTCGATCTCGCCGTCGGCGAATGCCCGCCCGACGCGATCGGCCAGTTCGGACTCGCCGCCCTCGCGTGGACCGAGCACGACCTCACCGATCCCGGTACACTCGACTTCGCCGGGGCCTGCGAGGCGTGCGCCGTAGGTACAGGTCCCCGCCAGCACCGGGCAGGACAGTTCCGCCGCCAGCGTCGCCTCGTTGCCCATTCCGTTCTGTAGGGACAGACAGGCCCCGAGGTCGCAGTTGGCGAGCGCCGCGGCCGCCGTCTCGGTGTCGCCAGCCTTGACGGTCACCACCGCGAGGTCGGCGCTCGCCGGCGGGTCGGTCCGGGCCCTCGGCCGCACGTGGGCCTCGATCTCGCCGCGGATCTGCAGGTCAGACTGCTCGACGGCCGCCACGTGTGGCTCGCGCCCGACGAGCGTCACGTCGTGAGAGCGCGCGAGCATGCTCCCTAGCAGGCTCCCGAGACTCCCCGCACCGAAGACGACGATGTGCATACCCCTCCTGGGTCGGCGGCCGGCAAAAACGCGGCGGGGCGAGCGACGACCCGAGACGAATCGACTGCGGTGGCGCGCGCTGTCGCGCCCTTGTGGCGCGACACAATTGTGCGAGGGATGAGCGACCGGAGGGAGCGAATCGGCTGGGGAGGGTGTGGAGCGGTGCTGTGTGGGCGGTCCCTGGCGGATGAAAGGGCGAGCCACGGCCGCGGTGAGTAACACGAACGGAGTCGCTGGGCGGCCGCTATCGGAGTGAGCGAAGCGAACGAAGATATGCCGGCCAGCGACCGCGAGCGTGGCGAGGGCTTTCAGTGGGTGTTAGTGAGGCTGGTAACTGAAAGTGCTAGCGAGGGCGGCGAGGGCTTTCAGTGGGTGTTAGTGAGGCTGGTAACTGAAAGTGCTAGCGAGGGCGGCGAGGGCTTTCAGTTGTCGGTCGGTCTGGAAACGCTGGAGTGAGACGAGGATCCACAGTGCCAGCGAGCGTCGATCGTGAGTGCAAGTGCTGGGCGAGGGCGTTCAGTTTGTCAGCGTTTCAGCGTCGGCGATCAGCACGCACTTGCCGTCGGACAGCCAACGGTGGGTATGAGCGACCGACTGGAGGACGATCCTGCGGGCGAGGTCGAGTGGGCGACCGACACGCCCCGGTACCGTCTCACGCTCCCCGCGACTGAAGACGAAGCAGCCCTGGACGTGCTGGCTGCCATCATGGACGCCAGTCCCCGCCAGCCGGCATCGGCCGAGTTCCGCGCCACTGCGGGCCGCCGAGCCGACGCCGACCACGCCCGGCGGGCGCTGTCGGATCTGGCGGCCCACCCCGACGTGACCGTCGGCGACCGCGAGACCAGCGGGGCGGTTCCGATAACCGGCGACACCTTCGACGCGCTGGCGGTCCTCGCCGACGAGACCCGCGTGCTGGTCGTCCGGGACGAGGACGGTACTGCGATCCTAAAGCGTCGGGACGATCGGTTCACGTTTACCGTGCCCGAAGCGTCAATCGAGGTTTTCGAGTCGTCGCTCCCCGAGACGCTCGTCGAGCGACTCGAACGGCTCGACGACTGATCGGCTGTTCGCCCACGAATGGGTTCACCGGGCACTTCAGAATTCACTCGAAGTGATTCACAGGGATGTCCACAGGCTGTCGTCCCGTGTGCATCAATCCTCACGGATCGCTTCGCTCCCCGTTCGTCCTGCCGAGCTTCTCACTCGCTTCGCTCGCTCCGAATCTCGTTGATTCCCGTGTGTCGCTCACTCCGGAAGAGCAAGCTCTTTCGTGCTCTCGTTCGCTCTCGCTCGGCTGTTTCGAGGACCGTTGCTCACTCCGTTCGCAACGCCCCTCGTTAATCCTCACGGGTCGCTTCGCTCCCCGCTCGTCTTCTTCGAGATTCTCACTCGCTTCGCTCGCTCCGAATCTCGTTAATCCTCTTCCCAGTAGTAAATATCCTCTTTGGGCGCGCCACAGTCGGGACACTCCTCGGGGATGTCCTCGATCTGCCCCATCGCGCCACACTCCCAGCAGCGCCACATCAACTCCGCCTCGCCGGCTTCGCCGGCGCGGATGTGTTCGACCGACATCGCCTCGATGCCGTCGTCCAGCGTGACGTAGAAGCCGTGTTCGTCGAAGCCGCGGATCGTCCCGAGTTTCTGCCCGTCCTCGTCGTAGATGATTTCACCGAAGCCGAGGCCGAGGTCGCTGGCGGCGTCTGGCATGTCTGACATGGTGTGACACGGTTCGAATCGCTGGGCAATAAAGTTCAGTGAAACAACAGCTCCGGCACGACAATTACGACGCCGAAACCGCGTTCAGGAGAAGAGGCTCGTGTGGACCGGGGCGTGGTCCGGGCCGTCGTCGCCGTCGTCGTCGGTGGTGTCCGAGATGGCGCTGCCGCCGACGCCCTCCGAGAGGAAGTCCGCGACCGGCGGGCCGACGCGGTCGGGTTCGACGAGGAAGGCGTCGTGGCCGTAGTCGGAGTCGACCACGTGGTGAGCGGTCGTGGTGTCGGTCTCGCGGAACGCCTCGGCCAGTTCCTCCGACTGCTCGGTCGTGAAGTGCCAGTCGCCAGTAAAGGACATCACGAGTGCCTCGCCGTCGAAGGCGGCCACGGCGTCGGCATCCGATTCGAACCCAGAGGAGAGATCGTAGTTGTCCATCGCCCGCGTCAGGTAGAGGTAGCTGTTGGCGTCGAAGCGGTCGACGAACTTCGTGGCGTTGTGATCGAGGTAGGACTCCACGTCGCGGTACGGGAAGAAGCGCCCCGCCGGGTCCGTCGGGAAGGCGCGCTCGTACTCCCGTGTGGCCGCCCGGCGGCCGAAGCGCTGCTCCATCGTGGCCTTCGAGAGGTACATGACGTGGCCCAGTTCCCGCGCTAGCGCCAGTCCCTCGTCCGGATCTGGTTTGTCGTCGCCGTAGTAGTCGCCGCCGTTCCAGTCGTCGTCGGTCGTGATCGCCCGCCGGGCGATGCCGTCTAGCGCGAGACACTGGGGGTCCAGTCGAGCGGCGGCAGCGATGGTGATGACACGCTCGACGTGGTCGGGGTGGCGCTTGACCCAGTCCAGCGCGTTCATCCCGCCGACGCTCCCGCCCACCACGGCGTGGAGGTGCGGGACGCCCAGTTCGTCCAGTACTTTGCGCTGGGCCTCCGTCCAGTCGCCGACCGTCACCGGCGGGAACTGCGTGCCGTAGGGCTCGCCGGTCTCGGGGTTGGTCGACGCCGGCCCGGAGGTGCCGTAACACGACCCCGGATCGTTCACGCAGATCACGTAGTACTCCGTCGTGTCGATGGCCTTGCCCGGCCCGACGATGTTGTCCCACCACGCGAACGCCTGATCCGAGTCCTCGAACCGGCCGCGACCGGCGACGTGGGCGCTGCCGGTCAGCGCGTGACAGACGAGCACGGCGTTGTCGCCGTCGAACTCGCCGTAGGTCTCGTAGGCGACTTCGAGATCCGGGATCGTCTCCCCGCAGGCGAACTCGAACTCCCCCAGCGAGACTGTCTGATGGTCTACGTCCATGGTGTCACTCCCGTTCCCCGATACATCCTAGCTCGCCTCCTCGATCGCACGATCCAGATCGGCGATCACGTCCTCGGTGTCCTCGATCCCCACCGAACACCGAACCAGATCCGGCGTCACGCCGCTGGCGCGTTGCTCTTCCTCGCTGAGTTGCGCGTGGGTGGTGCTCGCCGGGTGGATCACGAGCGTCTTGGCGTCGCCGATGTTGGCGAGGAACTGCGCCAGATCCGTCCGCTCGCACACCTGTCGGCCGGCCTCGAAACCGCCGTCCAGCCCGAACGTGACCATGCCGCCGAAGCCGTTCGAGAGGTACTGCTCGGCGAGGTCGTGAGTCTCGTGATCGTCGAGGCCGGGGTAGGTCACCCACGCCACGTCGGGGTGATCGTCGAGGAACTCCGCCACTGCCATGGCGTTCTCGCAGTGCTGTTCCATCCGCAACTTGAGGGTCTCACACCCCTGGAGCGTGGCCCAGGCGTCGAAGGGTTTCTGGCCGTCGCCCAGCGAGCGCACGGCGCGCTGGCGGGCGGCGTAGGCAAAGCCCTGATCGCCGAACTGCTCGGCGAAGGTCACGCCGTCGAAGGCGGGGTTGGGCGCGCCCAGTTCCGGGAACTTCTCGGGGTGCTCCGTCCACGGGAAGGAACCGCCGTCGACGAGGACGCCCCCCACCGTGGTCCCGGAGCCGTGGATCCACTTCGTCGTCGACTCCCAGATGATGTCTGCGCCGTGGTCCAGCGGCGTGCACAGGTATGGCGTGCCGAAGGTGTTGTCGACGAACACTGGGACGCCCCGCTCGTGGGCCACCTCGGCGATCTCTTCCATCGGTGGGACGACGAGCGAGGGGTTGCCAATCGTCTCGTAGTGGACGTAGGCGGTGTTCTCGTCGATCGCCTCGGCGTAGGCGTCGGGGTCGAGCGTGTCGACGAAGCGAGCCTCGATCCCCCGACGCGATCCCATCTTCGAGAGGTAGGAGTGAGTTCCGCCGTAGATCGACGACGCCGTCACGACGTTGTCGCCCGCGCTGGCGAGGATCGACGTGCCGGCGTCGAGCGCGGCCATCCCGGAACCGGTCGCGACGGCAGCGGTCCCGTTCTCCAGCGAGGCGAGGCGGTGCTCTAACATTGCCACCGTCGGGTTGTCGAACCGCGAGTAGACGTTGCCAAGATCGTCGAGCGCGTAGCGGTCGGCCGCGGTGTCGGCGTCCTCGAAGACGTACGATGTCGTCTGGTAGATCGGCGGGGCACGTGCGCCCGTCGCCGGATCGGGCTCTTCCTGCCCGGCGTGGACACAGCGCGTTCCGAACCCCTGGGTGTCGTCGCTCATGTACAACACTCATATTCCTCTAGACTTCTATAACTACGAGTTACGGCAAAACTCGCTGTGTGTGCCACTCGACCGCTTCGACGAACAGCGCCGTTGGGTAACGATCAAGACTTATACCGCCACACGCCTGAGGTGTTGTCAACTTGACTCTGCTTCGCTTCAGCCGCCCTCTCTCCCGTTGACGAGCCATGGCAGGTGACCAGTCGACGTTCGGCGATCTCGACGGCCGGCGCGATTACTCGCGAGTAGCGCTCGTGATCGTCACGCTGCTGGCGGTCCTGCTGGCGACGATGGCGTTGCCGGCGCTGTCGCCTGCGGGCACGGACACGCCGGCGTCGTCGCTGGTGCCGATCCCCGAACAGTTGCGCCAGGGCGGTGGCGGCGGCAGCGGTAGCGGCAGCGGCGGCGATCTCGGTGGGCTGGGCGCGCTGAGTCCCGGCGACCAGACGCAGGTCGGAGGGTCGCTGGGCGGCGAGTCCGCCCTCCGGTCCACCAGTGACGAGGTTCACTTCCGGGTCCGGAGCACGCAGCCGAGCTACTGGCGGACGGGTGCCTACGGGGAGTACACCGGCGAGGGATGGGAACAGCGTGACGAGACCTCGCCGGTCGAAGGGTCGATCCCCGTGCCGGGCCAGCGCGACACCGAGGTGACCTACGAGGTGACGCTGGCGCGGGGTGCCACGGCGCTGCCGACCGTCTGGCAGCCGTCACAGCTCTCTCGACAGGGGGTCGCCGTGACCGCCAACGGCGCGGTGCGAGCCGACCGGACCGTCCCGGCCGGCACCAGCTACACCGGGGTCAGCTATCAGCCGCCCGACGACCCCGCTCTCCTGCGACAGGCCGGCCGGGAGTACCCGGCGGCGATCGAGGAGCGCTACACCCAGTTGCCGGCCGACCGCCCCGAGCGACTTGCGCGCTTTACCGACGAACTGACGGCCAACGCCTCGACGGCCTACGGCGAGGCCCGCGCCATCGAGCAGTTCCTCGAAGCCGACAAGACCTACTCGCTGAACGCGAGTCACGACCCCGACAGCCCCGAGGACATCGCGACGCAGTTCGTCTTCGACATGGACCAGGGGTACTGCGAGTACTTCGCCACGTCGATGGTCGCGATGTTGCGCACGCAGGACGTTCCGGCCCGCTACGTCGTCGGCTACTCGACCGGCGAGGAAGTGAGCGAGAACACCTACGAGGTCCGCGGGATGAACGCCCACGCGTGGGTCGAGGTGTACTTCCCGGACGTGGGCTGGGTCCGTTTCGATCCGACACCGAGCGACGCACGCCGACAGGCGGAGGCCGAGGAGTTGGGCCAGGACACGCCAACACCGACGCCGACGGCCACGCCGACCCCGACACCGAGCCCAACACCTACGCCCACTCCCACGCCGACAGCGACTCCAACGCCCCCGACGCCAGCCGAGAACACGACCACGTCGACCCCGTCGGGATCGACCCCGACCCCGACCCCGACGACGCCGACCGAGAGTGAGGATGGCTACCAGATCGCCCTGAACCCCGAACCGACGCCCGGGGCGACAGTGACCGTCACTGTGACCGAAAGCGGCGTCCCGGTCGCCGACGCCCGCGTGCTGTTCAACGGCGAACTCGTCGGCGTGACGACGACCGAAGGCAACGTGACTGGGGAAGTCCCCTACACGCGCTCGCTCAACGTCACGATCGACGGCAACGCCAACCAGCGGGTGATCGGCCACGGCGTCCCGACCGGGGAGAACGGCCGACTCTTTCGACCGGCACAGCCGCGGGCGTACAACACCGAGACCTTCGAGTTGAACACGACCGCGCGGCTCGTGCTGTCCGGATCGATCCACACCGGCAGCGAGATCGGGGTGACCGCGCTGGTTTCGGGCGAACCGGTCCCCGAGGCGACGGTGACCGTCGACGGGACGCGCGTCGGCACGACCGACGAGCGTGGGTGGACGACGCTCACGCTCCCGACCGATCCGGGCGAGACCACCCTCGCCGTCGAACGCGGCGCAGTCAGCGGGAACCGGACGCTCACGCTCGGCGAACTGAACGCGACCGTCGAGTCGACGACTCCGCTCGCACTCCCCTTTACTGACGTGCGAGTCAACGCGACGGTCGCGGGCCAGCCGACGGCCGGCGCGGCGGTGACCGTCGGCGGCGAGCAGGTCGCGACGACCGGCGTCGACGGGACGGCGACCGTTTCGCTGCCGCTGAACGCCAGCGCGACCGTCGGCGTCTCTCGGTACGGCCAGACGCGGACGGCGACCATCTCGGGGCTGTACACCAACCTCGGTATCGTCGTCGGCGTCGGGTTGCTCGCGCTCGCGGTGACGGGCACACTCGCGCGTCGCGCCTCGATCGGGCCGCGCCGGATCGCCCGCTGGCTCGTCCGGGCCGGACGCGGGGTGGTCGCCGCGCTGGTGGCGCTGGCTGGCCTGCTCGACCGGGCGCTCTCCCGGTGTCACCGACGCGTGCTCCTGACGGTCGATCACCTCCGGGACCTGCTGGCGAGGCGCACGACGCCCGCGGCGCTCGTGGCCGCGTTCCGAGCCTGGCTCGACGAGCGTGCGAGCGAAGCCGAGGAGACACTCGCCGCCGGGATGGACGCGGTCCCGGCCGTCGGCGGGAACGGCGAGGAGGAGTCCGTGGACGCCCACACCACGATCCGCGAGGGGTGGTCGGGGTTCCTCGATCACGTCTCGCTGGTCCGGCCTGAACGCCGGACACCGGAGGCGATCGCGGCCCACGCTGTCGAGGTCGACGACCTCCCCGCCGAGGCGGTCTGGACGCTCGTCGACGCCTTTCGGGCCGTCGAGTACGGCCAGCGCGACCCCGGCGAGCGAGTCCCGGCCGTCGACGAGGCGCTCGCGGCGATCGAGCGGTCGGTCGCCCAGGCCGACGGTTCGACCGACGACCCGCCGGAGGGCGCTGACGCCGACGGAGGGACGGGGGTGGCCGACTGATGCGCCTGCGGATCGTCCTCTTCGGAGCGCTGGGCTCGCTGGCGACGGTGGCGGCCGCGGGACTGCTGTTCGCGCCCGACTTCGTGCTGGGGCTCCCGGCCGTCGAGGGGGCCGTCACGGCCGCCGAGAACGCGAACAGCCGCCACCTGTTGTTGCTCGGGAGCCTGCTGGTCGGTCTCTACCTCTCGGTCGCCGCGCGCTCGGCCACCCGGCCGGTCCGCGAGGGCGACGGTGACGACGAGTTCGACGACGCGACCGCGGACCCGCCCGAAGCCGTGACGACGGCTCGGCAGCGCCAGACTGCCGAGGACCTCGACGAGGCCATCGAAGACGCCGTCGACGGTGACGACGACTCGCTCGACGCCGTCCGCGAGCGCCTCCGCGAGACGGTGACGGCGGCCTACGCGCGGACGACCGGCGCCTCGACCGAGGTCGCTCGACAGGCCGTCGAACGGGGCGACTGGACTGACGACCGAACCGCCGCCGCCGTCCTCGCCGGCGAGGACGGGCCGACCTTCTCGCTGTGGTCACGCCTTCGCCTGTGGCTCGATCCCGAGACCGAGCGCCGGCGTCGCCTGACGTGTGCTGTGCGTGCCGCCGGGGGGCTCACGGAGGGGTGGCGATGACGGAGCGCGACTGGTGTCGGATGGGCGTGCTGGCTGGAGTCGCCGCACTCACGGAGGGGTGGCGATGACCGAGCGGGTCCGCCGGTGGGGAGTCGCGCTGGCGGGAACCGTGACGCTCGTCAGCGTCGGGCTGCTGGCCGCCGAGCCAGCCCTGTTCGCCGGCGCGGCGATCCCGCTGGCCTACGTCCTGTTCGGCGCGATATCACGGGTCCCGTCGGGTGCGCGACTGGAGGCCAGCCGTTCGGTCGCCGCCGCGGCCCCGACGCCGGGCGACCCCGTCGACGTGACGCTGACCGTCGAGAACACGGGTGAGACGGCGCTGACAGACGTTCGAATCGTCGACGGTGTCCCCTCGGAGCTGCGCGTCGTCTCGGGCTCACCCCGTGCCTGTCGTTCGCTCCGCCCCGGCGAGTCGACCACCGTCGAGTACGCCGTCCGCTCGAAGCGGGGCACCTACGCCTTCGACGACCCCGTCGTCCGGGTCCGTCCGCTGGCGGCGACCGAGGTCGCGACGACTGCCCTCGACGCGGCCGGTGACACCGCGCTGACCTGCGCGAACGTCGTCTCGGAGGTGCCCCTGGCCGACGCGACGCTGCCCCGCGCCGGCACGCTCCCGACCGACAGCGGCGGGAGCGGTCTGGAGTTCCACGCCACGCGGGACTACCAGCCCGGCGACCCCGTCTCCCGGATCGACTGGCGGCGCTTCGCCAAGACCGACGAGCTCACCACCGTCGAGTACCGCGAGGAGCAGGCCGTCCGGACCGTCCTGATCGTCGACGCCCGGCCGATCACCAGGGTGACTCCCGAGGCCGGCTACCCGACGGGCGCAGAGCTGTCGGCCTACGCCGCCGAACGCCTGCTCGACGCTCTCTCGCGGTCCAGCGTCGTCGCCAGCCTCACCGCTGTCGGGCTCGCCGACGAGGACCTCGTCGGCGGCCTCGACCCCGACGGACTCGCGTGGGCCGATCCCGACGGCGGGGCCGAGAGCCCGCAGGCCAACCGCGTCTTCGACGGCGTCCAGTCGGCGGCCACCAGGGACGGCGTCGCCGCCGACGGCGGTGGGCTGACCAGCAGTCGGTCCCGGGTGAATCAGTCCGCCGAGGGCCGCCAGCCCGACGTACGCGACGTACTCGCGCGCCTGCCACCGACGGCGCAGGTCGTTGTCTTCTCGCCGCTGCTCGACGAGTGGCCGGTCGAAGTGGTGACGAGCCTGCGGGCCCGGAGCTATCCGACGACTGTCGTCAGCCCCGACGTGACCGGTGGCGAGGAACTGGCCCAGGCCGTCGTCGGGCTGGAACGCCGCCTCCGCCTCGAATCAGTCGAACTCGCCGGCGCGACGCTGATCGACTGGGATCTCGTGGATCCGATCGACATCGCGATGCGTCAGTCACTCGCGGAGCTGTTCAACCGATGATCGGCGACGAGTGGCGACCCACGACGACGAGCACGGCGCTGGTGGTCCTGGTCACGCTTGCGACGGCGACCACCCTCGTGCGGGCGATCGACGTCGCTCTGCCCGCGACGCTGGGGGCGGTCGGTGCGGTGACGCTGGCGCTGGCCGTCTGGACCGCCGGCTGGGAGCGCCGGCACGCCATTGGGACGACGCTCAACAGCCTGCTGGCACTCCCCGTCGGCGTCGGCATCGTGGCCGCCACCGTCGGGACCGTCATCACGCTCTCGGGCGTGCTCTTTCCGGTCCCCTCGCTGGCACAGCTCCCGGCGACCGTGATCGATCTGACGGCGCGGGCGATGGTCGTCGTCGGCGCGGTCGGCGCGGTGTTCGGTGCCAGCGTCGCCGTCGGCAACGTCCTCGACCGCGAGAGTGCGATGCGGACCGCGTCCGGTTCGCTCAAGACGACGATCCTCCCGATGGCGCTCGGGCTGGTGCTGGTCACCGGCGAGATCCTGGCCTTCCTCGAGTCGAGTCGCGACATCCCTGGCCTGGGTGCAGTCGCCGGCGACGTGTTGCGGACGCTGACGACGATCCTCTTCGACCCGCCGGCGATCCGGCCCAACTTGACGACGTTCCTGTTGCTCGTGGCGCTCGCGTTGATCGCCGTCCGGCGGATGCTGGCCGCGCTGCCGATCACGGAACTCACGACCGACTCGGGCGTCGAGCGTGCCGTCGCGGGCGTTCGCCGGGTGCTGTTCTGGGCCATCGCCCTGGCCGGCCTCGGTATCCCGATCGGCCTGCTCACCGACTTCCTGCTGCCGGCCGAACAGCTTCGGGCGCTGCTGTCGCCGCCGGTGTTCGAGCTGCTGACGGCGGTGACGACCGCGGCGGCGGTGCGGTCGCTGGCCTGGTGGACCATCGTCGGTGGCGGAGCGACGCTGATCATCGTCGGCCTGCTGCGCCACGTCGTCCAGACCTCGGCCGACCGGATCGGGGCGACGCTCGCACCGTACGCTGGCGGTGCCATCCTCGTCGTCGTGACGACGCTCGTCGCCGAGCCCGTGCTCTCGCTGTCGATCGACTGGGTCGCCGACACCCTCCCCGGTGCCTTCGGCCCGCAGTTCCGCGAGATCACGCAGACGGTCGTCGAGTTCTATGGCCCGCTGGCGATCGTGATGACGGCCGTCGGTGTTCTCCTGCTGGTCGCCTCGGCCGCCGCGACGGTGCTGTGGCTCACGCTGCTGACGAAGTACCTCGAGGACCGGACGGCCGGGGTCGGCATCGCCAGCGCCGCCCTGTTCCAGACGGCCGCCTTCGCCGGCGTCGTCGGCGTCTCCGTCCCGGTGCTGTTCGGGAGCCTGATCGCCGCCGTCCTCGTCTGGGACGTTGGCGAGTTCGGGACGACGCTGGGCGAGGAGGTCGGCCGCCGGGCCCAGACCCGCCGAACCGAACTCGTTCACGCCACCGGAACGCTGGCGGTCGGCGGTATCGGCGCGGCGATCGCGCTGGCGGTGAGTCGCTACAGCGTCGGCGCGATCACGATCTCCGGTGGTACCGTCGTCGCCGGGCTGGTGGCGGTGCTGGCCGGGTTGCTGGCGCTGCTGGTGGCGTTGCGGTGACTGCTTTCGGCCGACGGTTCCTTACGTCGGCGAGACGGCGGGCACTTCGATCCGTTCGACCACGTCCCGGACCACCGTGGCCGGCTCGGTGTCTCGGACGCTGGCGTCCGCTGTGAGGACGAGGCGGTGGGCGAACACGTCGCCGACGACCCGCTGTACGTCTTCGGGGACGACGTAGTCCCGTCCTTCGATGACCGCCCGGGCGCGGGCGGCCTCGAAGAGGCGCTGGATTCCCCGCGGGGAGACGCCCACGTCGACGCGGTCGTCAGCCCGGGTCGCCCGGCCCAGTTCGACGACGTAGTCCCGCAGTTTCCCGTCGACGGTGACCGTCTCGGCGACGCGCTGGAGTGCGGGGATGCGCTCGGCGTCGACGATGGCGGTGACGCTGGGGGCCTGGTCAGTCCGGTCGGCCCGGCGGTCGATCAGTTCGCGCTCGCCCGCGAAGTCGGGGTAGCCCATCGCCGTCTTGACGACGAAGCGGTCGCGCTGGGCTTCGGGCAGTCCGAACGTCCCCTCCTGCTCGACGGGGTTCTGGGTCGCGATGACGAAGAAGGGGTCGGGCAGTTCGTGGGTCTCGCCGTCGACGGTGACCTGGCCCTCGCCCATCGCCTCCAGCAGCGCTGCCTGGGTCTTGGGCGGCGCGCGGTTGATCTCGTCGGCCAGGACGACGTTGGCGAAGATCGGTCCCGGCGCGAACTCGAAGCTTCCGGTCCCCTCGTTGTAGACATTCGACCCCGTGATGTCGGCCGGCAGCAGGTCCGGCGTGAACTGGATGCGGTGGAACGACAGGTCCAGTGCGTTCGCGAAGCTCCGGGCCGTCAGCGTCTTGCCCGTCCCCGGCACGTCCTCCAGCAGCACGTGGCCCCTGGCGAGGATGCCCGTCAGCACCGCTTCGAGGAACTCGTCGTCGGCGATCACCGCACTGCCGACGGCGTCGAGAATCTCGGCACACGCGCGGCCGGCGGTCTTCTGATCCATACACGATTGCTGGGTGAGCGGCCAGTTAAGTTTGGTCGCTCGAACGCGCGACAGACGGCGTGGAAAGGTGACCCCGTCTGTCGTCAGGTCGCGGTCTCGGTCTCCGCTTCAGTGGCGGTTTCAGTTCCCGCTTCGGTGGCGGTCTCGGTTCCTGCTTCGGTGGCGGTCTCGGTGACGTTCTCGGACGGCGTCTCGGTGACGTTCTCCGATGGCGTTTCCGTCACATTTTCGGTGGGCGTCTCGGTGACGTTCTCGGACGGCGTCTCGGTGACGTTTTCCGATGGCGTTTCCGTCACGTTCTCCGTGGGCGTCTCAGTCGGCGGTGCCGGCGTTCCGGGCGTGCCCGCGGGGAACACGAACGTCTGGCTCGCGTCCTGGGTCGCCACAACGCGGAACGTCGGCGGGACCTCGGTGCCGTTCTCGGGGACGTTTCCGATGGCCCACGCCGAGTAGGCTGTTCCGGCCGTCAGGTTGACGTCGACGGTGGCGACGGCCGGTCCGTCGTTGTCCGCCGTCGCGACCCTGACTTCGACGGTGTAGTTACCGGCCGGGACGGTCAGGTAGTCGGTGGCGTTCGTGTACGAGACGTTCTCCGCGAGGACCGTCTCTGTCGCGGTCGCTTCGTCGGCACCGGTTTCCATCTCTTCGTCGGTGGTGTTCTCCGCTTCAGTTTCGGTTTCGGTATCCTCCGCTTCAGCTTCGGTTTCAGTATCCTCCGCTTCAGTTTCGGTTTCGGTATCCTCCGCTTCAGCTTCGGTTTCAGTATCCTCCGCTTCAGTTTCGGTTTCGGTATCCTCCGCTTCAGTTTCGGTTTCGGTATCCTCCGCTTCGGTTTCGTTGTCAGTGCCTGCATCGTCACTGGCGACGGCGACGACGTCGACAGCCGGTGCGTTCGGCGAGAGGTGGACGATCCGCAGCGCGGATTCGTTGTCAGCGGGCGTGCGTGCGTCGTCGGCGTACGCCACCGGTGTCACTGCCCCGTCGGCTTCCGTGTCCATGGTCGCTGCGACAGTCGTCGTCGTCCGCGGTTCGAGATCGACTGTCTCCTCGAACACGACGGCGTCACGCACACCGACGACCGTGACGGTGACGTTGTGCGTCCCGGCGTCGAGCGCGAGGTAGTCGCTGACCGCACCGAAGGGGACGCCCGACGCGACGCTCGCGTTGTCGACGTACACGTCGACTTCACCGGCGCCGGGTGCGGCGTGAGCGATCCGGAGGTACGATGTCGACTGTGTAGTCAACTCGGCGCTGTCGTCGTTGCCGGCGTCGGTCTGTTGTCCGAAGCCGACCCCGACGACGGCAGCGCTCGCGATCAACGCGACCGAGAGCAACAGTACGAGAACGTTTCTGTATGAACTAGCTGGCATGCATCGGGGTAAATCCGCCTCTCGGCCTTTGTTATGCGAGGGCAAGTGACCCACACCGCCGTCGGTCGATTCGTGTCCGCTGGGCCGGTTTCCGAGTAAGCTGACCGTTGTCCGGATCCCTCGTGGATAACTCGTTCCTGTCCGCACGCGTCGATCGGCGGGTGGTACAGTGAAACGCAGGATTATCGAACCGACAGACGAGGACGTCGTCGGTAATCGAGCGTTTCGCCCAGTTGTGACCGCCGAGAACGCGAGTGTGTCGACCCCCCCTCCAGTATTTTCATATCGTATGGGATGGATTTAACGGGTATGGCCGATCACCGCAGCTGTCCGGCGTGTGGTGGCGCCATCGACGAAGACTGGACGCACTGCCGACACTGCGGCGTGGCACTCGACGACTTCTCGCCGGGTTCGATGTCGTTCGACCTGGGTGATGACGGACTGGGCGACCGGCCACGAGCGCCACGAGCGCCGCTGGTCGTCGCCGCAGTCGTCGCCTGCTTCGTCTCTCTCATCACGGTCTCAATCTCCGTCTGGGAGACCTGAGCCCGTTCCCGGCTGCTTTCGGTCCCGGCGCGTACACGTTCTACCTCTCATATATAGCGGACGACGTGATCGAGACCATCCGAACAGGGGCCGGTCAGTCTGTTCCTGATGCTGCTCCTGGTCGGGTGCGTCGTATTCGGTCACGAAGCACACAGGCTGCGAGCAGACGGCGCGGACGACGGGTCCGTGGACGACGTGACGGAGTGACCGCGAATCAGCGACCGACCCGCTCGCGACCGGTATCACAACTACCATACTGCTCCGCGACGACCCTCGACATACTAGAGGTGCCCAACGTGACGAAAAAAAGCGAATTCACGGACGACTACCCCGACAAGACGCTGTACATCCCCGGACCGACGGAGGTCCGCGACGACGTGATCCAGGAGATGGCCCAGCCGATGTTCGGCCACCGGATGGACCGGATGACCGACCTGTACACCACGATCGTCGAAGACACGAAGACCTTCCTCGGGACCGACAACGACGTGATCATCCTCACGGCCTCCGGCACGGAGTTCTGGGAGGCCTCGACGTTGAATCTCGTCGACGAGAACATCCTCGTGCCGACCTGCGGGAGCTTCAGTGAACGGCACGCCAACGTCGCCGAGCGCCTCGGTAAGGACGTCGACCGCCTCGAATACGAGTGGGGGCAGGCGATCAAGCCCGAGGACATCCGCGCAGAACTGGAGTCGAGCGACAAGCACTACGACGTGGTCGCGACGGTGATGAACGAGTCCTCGACGGGCGTTCGCAACCCCATCGAGGAGATCGGCGACGTGGTCGCGGAGTACCCGGACACCTACTTCGTCGTCGACGCCGTCTCCGCGCTGGGCGGTGACTACGTCGATATCGACGAGCACAACATCGACGTGATCTTCGCCTCCACCCAGAAGGCCTTCGCGATGCCGCCGGGGCTGGCCGTGTGTGTCGTCAGCGACGACGCCTACGACCGCGAACTCGAGACGGAGTCCGCGTCGTGGTACGGCGGCTTCCAGCGCTGTCTGGACTACTACGACCGGAAGGGCCAGACCCACTCGACGCCCGCGATTCCGGTGATGCTGGCCTACCGCAAGCAGATGAAACACATGCTCGAGGAGAGCCACGAGGGTCGCGACCAGCGCCACCGCGAGATGGCCGAGTACACCCGCGAGTGGGCCCGCGACCACTTCGACATGTTCCCGGAGGAAGGCTACGAGTCCCAGACGGTCTCCTGCATCGAGAACACGCAGGGGATCGACGTGGCCGCCACCATCGAGGAAGTGTCCGAGAAGTACGACATGGTGTTCTCGAACGGCTACGGCTCTGCCCTCGGTGAGGAGACGTTCCGCATCGGTCACATGGGCGAACACGACCGCGAGAGCATCGAGGCCCTGACCGACGCGATCGAAGACGTCGCCGGACTGTAGCCCAGTCACCGGGCACTGACTGCACGTGGCCGGCCTGTGTTCGCGTCGCGATCTGGCGACTCCCCGTCTATTATCACTCGTCGAATTTGGGGCCACAGGTATAATGCGGTCATTACCGTCGTCGACAGTAGTATGCGCAATCGAACCGTCACCTGGATCGCCTCGCGGTACAGTCGCCGCATCGGTGCGGCGATGGCGATCACGCTCGCCGTGACGCTGTTTTTCGGTGTCGTCTTTGCGATCCACGTCGCCACAACGGCTGGTGCTGGTCTCTCGGGTATCGCAGGCACGTTGTTCGTCATCGTTCTCAATCTCGGCCTGCTCGCGATCGTGCTGGGCGGGAACGTGACACTGGAGATGCGTCAGCTCACGGACGCCGCCGCCGAGATCGAAGACGGCGACCTCGAAGCTTCGCCCGACATCGACCGCGCGGACGAGTTCGGTCGGCTTTCGACGGCGTTCGACAACATGCGAGACTCGCTGAACGAGGCGTTCGAGGCGTCCAAACAGTCCCGCGAAGAAGCCGAGCAGGCCCGTCGTGAGGCCGAATCGGCACAGGCCGAGGCCGAGGCACTGAACGATCGACTGCTCGACGAGGCCGAGACGATCGGCGACGCGATGGACGCGGCGGCCGACGGTGACTTCACACACCAGCTGTCGACCGACGCGGACGTTGACGCCATCGAGCGGATCGCGGACGCCTACGAGGAGATGACCGTCGACCTCTCGGGAACGGTCGCGGAGATCCGCGAGTTCGCGAGCAGTGTCGAGCGTACCAGCGGGACCGTCGCCGAAGACGCTGCCGAGGTCGAGACGCTCAACGAATCGCTGGCCGCCGACATTCGGTCACTGGCAACCGACGTCGAGACACAGGCCGAGCGCCTCCAGAGCGCCGTCGGCGAGACGAACGATCTCTCTGCGACGATCGAAGAAGTCGCCTCGACGACCGACGAGGTCGCCCGGCGCGCGACCGAAGCCGCCGAGACCGGTGAGACGGGGGCAGCCCGTACCGAGGACGCTGCCGCGACGATTCAGCGCGTCGAAACGGCCGTCGACGAACTGGATCGTCTCGTCACGGCGGTCGACGACCGCATGGACGAGGTCGGCGCCACCACCGAGATCATCGACGAGATCGCAGCACAGACCAACATCCTCGCGCTCAACGCTAACATCGAGGCCTCCCACGCCGGCGACGGCGGAGACGGGTTCGCCGTCGTCGCCAACGAAGTGAAGGGACTGGCCGAGCAGACACAGGAAGCCATCGACGAGATCGACGAGATCATCGACGGTGCTCGTGAGGATGTCGACGACGTGACCGACGAGATGGACCGTACCCGTGAACACATCGAGGACGGCGTCGTGACGGTCACCGAGGCCGGGGAGACGCTGGGTTCGTTGACCGATACCGTCGACGAGGTCGACGACGCGATGGCCGAGATCGCACGAGCGACTGACGACGGTGCGGCCGCGACCGAAGAAGTGTCCGCGGCGATCGATCAGGTGGCTGAGGCCGCCCAGCGAATCGCGGACCACTCACACGAACTGGCCGACACTGCCGACGAGACGGCGACGACGATGGGCGACGTGCGCCAGCGGGCGGACGAACTGGCCGACCAGACCGCCGATCTCAAACGCCGGCTCGACACCTTCGAGACCCGCGACTTCGCGGCCTCGACCGGATACGATGCGCCCGAACGGGCCGCCGTGGAGGGTGACGATGATTGACCTGCCGCTCGTCACCACCGGCTCGACGGCCGTCTACGCCGTTGCACTGGTGGTCCTGCTCCTCTGGCTCCGCCGGGTCCCCGTCGACCGTCGCACTCTCTGTTACCCGATCGTCCTGATCGTCGGGACTAGCGCCGTCGCCGTGGGGCTGAACACGGTCGGCGTCGGACTGGTGACGATCAACGGATACGAGGTGACGTTCCCCACCTTCCTCAACGACCTCTTCTCGTACGCCCTGCTGTACCTCGTCATGGCACGGATCGGCGGCATCGAGGGTCGGGCGCTCGCGCTGGTCGTCGCCACACCAGTCGCACAGCGGGTGGCCTTCGAGTTCGGCGTGGTGTTCGGCGGCCTCTTCGGACTCGGTGCGCTCGGGTTCGTCATCGTCGCCCACCTCGCGATCGCCGCGTACCTGCTGGGGCCGATCTGGCGAAGCATCCAGTCGATGCCCGAACAGCGCCGTCTGCTCCACTGGAAGGCCCGGAACCTCGTCCTGTTCCTGATGGGTATGCTAATCGTCTACGCCCTCATCTCCGTCGGTGGCATCTTCGACACTGTCACTTCCGATATAATCAACCAGTACATGGGTATCCTCATCCGTGTCGGGTTCGCCGGCTTCCTCTTTACCAACCTCGACGCCGTCGGTGGCGCATCGCTGCGACCGTCCGCACGCGAGACCGGGGGAGCGACCGCCGACTAACTCATACGATCGGCTGTCACTTCGTGATGGTCTTCGCCGCCCCAGGGTAGCGAAATTGTGCACAGATTTACAGCTGCTCGTCTCAGTTCGCGTTTTTCGCCCCGCTCTCCTCGCGCGCAGACGGTCCGTCAGCTCTCCGTCGACCAGCCAGCGACGCGCTCAAACTGCCGTAATCAGAGCTTACCGGCAGTACTGTGACCTTTTCACATGAGTCTCGCAGCACCCGGACGGCCCCGACAGCCGCACGGGAGTGGTAGGCAACTGTTGGCCGTACGACGCTTGCTGGTGTGAGGGTGCGACCATTCCGCTCTTACCCCGTAAAAATCCCCTTTAATAGAAAGACCACTCTACCCGAGTATGCCGGAACCTACCGGAGACCGAAGTCGAACGGAACACGAACCACCGACCCAGCACGACGCGCCGTTCAGCCGACGGCGCTGCCTCGAACTGACCGGGCTGATGCTGCTGGGCGGTGTCGGTGTCGGCGCGGCGAGCGCACGCGAGTCCGAATCCGCCAGCGAAGCCGACGACGCGGTCGTCGGCCGGGAGAGCCAGGGGACGGGTGCGAGCGGTCCCGTGGTCGGCGGTGGCGAGGGGTACGAACACACCGTCGCACCCGAACAGGCCGACGTTACCGTCAGTAGCCGGAGCGAACTCGACAGCGCACTCTCCAGTGCGGCCAGCGGTGACGTGGTGTACGTGGCCGGCGACGCGACTATCGACATGGGGAGCGCCGAGGAGTGGTCGATTCCCGCCGGCGTCACACTGGCGTCGAACCGCGGTATCGACGGCGCGGCCGGTGGCCTGCTCCAGACCACGTCGGTCCCGTGGCCGCTGTTCCTGCTCCGGGAGAACGTCCGCGTGACGGGCCTACGCGTCAGCGGCCAGTACGACGGATACGTCGACCACACCGACGACGGTCCGGTCAGCATCGGCCTGCAGGCGACGGGGTCCGGCGTCGAGATCGACAACTGCGATGTCTCGGGCTTCTCCCACGCCGCGATCCGACCCTACGACGACACGCACATCCACCACAGCGACGTGCACCACAACCCGATGGACGGACTGGGCTACGGTGTCAGCGTCACTCGCGGCGAGCCACTGATCGAGTACAACTACTTCAATTACAACCGCCACAGCGTCGCCGGCGCTGGCGGCTGTGGCTACACGGCTCGCTACAACCACTTCGGGCCAGAGACGGTCGACCACGTCCTGGACATGCACAGGCCCGGCGGCACGACGATCGAAATCCACCACAACACGGTCGAAGCCGTGAGCCACGTCCAGAACGACGGCGAACCGGAGGCCGTCGGCATCCGCGGCACGCCCGACGACGTGGCCGACATCCACCACAACTGGTTCTACAACCCCGACGAACCGAAGTCTTCGCCCGACGGCTGGGACGGCAGGGCGATCACGCAGGTCCACACCGGCTCCTGGCAGCACGTCGAGTACGAGGGCAACCACTACGGCAGCGACGAACCGGCCGACGACATCGGCTGTCCTCGCTAGCGAGACGCCGACCGACGGGAGGGATCTCGGAACAGCGAACGGCGGAGCCGTGAGCACTGGTCCACCCCCACTGACGCGTCTTCCATCCGGACGGTCGTCCCCGCCGCTCGCCACTCGGTACTTCTTTTGTCCGCCGCCGGCATCCTCGACTCAATGAGCACGGAGACGCAAGCCGCACCTGCGGACAACCCCTACGTCGAGGACCCGCCCACGGAATTCGCGGCGGTCGAAGCGCTGACCGAGGAGGAGGCTGCCGAACAGGCCACGACCCTCCGCGAGGCGATCCGATACCACGACTACCGCTACTACGTGCTGGCCGATCCGGCGATCGGCGACCGGACCTACGACGCCCTCTTTTCACGACTCGAAGCACTCGAAGAGGCTTTCGACCTCGATACCGAGGGTAGCCCCACCCAGCGCGTCGGTGGCGAACCGCTCGACGAACTCCAGTCGGTCGAACACGTCGCGTCGATGGGGTCGATCGACCAGGGCGGCGAGGAAACCGAGGTCCACGAGTTCGACCGCCGCGTCCGGGATCGGCTCGCCGACGCCGGCTACGACGGCGAGATCCAGTACTTCTGTGAACCGAAGTTCGACGGTCTCTCCGTCGAGATCGTCTACGAGGACGGCGAGTACCAGCGAGCGGCCACGCGTGGCGACGGCGAGGTCGGCGAGGACGTGACCGAGAACGTCCGGACGATCGCCAGCGTCCCACAGCGCCTGCGCGGGGACTACCCCGACTTCCTCGCCGTTCGGGGCGAGGTGTACATTCCCCGCGAGGCCTTCACGGAGTACAACCGCGAGCGCGTCAAGTCGGGCGACGATCCCTTCGCGAACCCCCGCAACGCCGCCGCCGGGACGCTCCGACAGCTCGATCCCTCCGTGACGGCCCAGCGTCCGCTATCGATCTTCTTCTTCGGCGTGCTCGATTCCTCGGCCACGTTCGAGTCCCACGGCGAGTTGCACGAGCGGTTCCCTGAGTGGGGCCTGCGGGTCTGTGACCGGATCGAGGTGGTCGACGACATCGAGGCAGCCATCGACTACCGTGACCGGCAACTCGACGCTCGCGACGACCTGGACTACGAGATCGACGGCGTCGTGTGCAAGGTCGACGACACCGACGCCTGCGACCTGCTGGGGTCGACCAGCCGCGCCCCGCGCTGGGCCTTCGCCTACAAGTTCCCGGCCCGCAAGGAACGAACCGTCCTGCGGGACGTGGTCGTCCAAGTCGGCCGTACCGGCCGGCTCACGCCCGTCGCGCTGCTGGATCCGGTCGAGGTCGGGGGCGTGACGGTGTCGCGTGCCTCGCTCCACAATCCGGCCCAGATCGAGGAGCTCGGCGTCGACGTGGGCGATACGGTCCGGATCAAGCGCGCCGGCGACGTGATCCCCGACGTGGTCGAAGTCGTCGAGAGCGAGGCCGACGTGGCCTTCGACTTCCCGGACGCCTGCCCGGTCTGTGAGAGTCCCGTCGAGCGCGACGGGCCGATGGCGTTCTGTACGGGCGGGCTGGCCTGTCCCGCACAGCGCGAGCGGGCCGTCCAGCACTACGCCAGTCGCGACGCGCTGGACATCGAGGGGCTGGGCGAGAAAGCCGTCCAGCAACTCCTCGACGCCGGCCTCGTCGAGTCACCGGCGGATCTCTACGAACTGACCGTCGACGACCTCGCAGCACTCGACGGGTGGGGCGAGACCAGCGCACAGAATCTGGTCGCGGAAGTCGAGGCCGCCCGCGAGCCGCCCCTGTCCGACTTCCTCGTCGGTCTGGGCATCCACGACGTGGGGACGGTCACCGCCCGCAACCTCGCTCGCGAGTTCGGCAACTTCGCGGCGATCGAGGCCGCCGGCGAGGACGGCGACACGGACGCCTTCGAGACGGTCGAGGACGTGGGGCCGATCGTGGCCGCGAGCATCTGTGACTTCTTCCAGGGCGAGCGAAACAGGGCCGTGCTCGACGCCCTGCTCGACCACGTCGATCCCCAGGACGCCGAGACCGGCGGCGGCGACGAACTCGACGGCCTGACGTTCGTCTTTACTGGCTCGCTGGACGAGTTCACCAGGAGCGAAGCACAGGAACTGGTCGAGCGTCACGGCGGCTCCGCGACCAGTAGCGTCTCTGGCAACACCGATTATCTCGTTGCTGGATCGAACCCGGGCCAGTCCAAACAGGACGACGCCGAGACCGAGGACGTACCGGTCGTCGACGAAGCGGCGTTCGAAGAACTGCTGGCCGAGCGTGGTGTCGAGACGGGCGAAAACGAGTGATACTACCGGCTGTCCATCTGTGAGCGATTTCGCCACCTTGGGGTGGCGAAGATCCTCACGACGGTACAGCCGGCAGTATGATACGGCAGGCAGTACGAATCGCCGGTTCGTTAGAGGTTGCGCTGTTCAGATAAGAAATCGGGAGAATCGACCACGAAGCACCGAAAGCCCTCGGCACGCTCCGGGATTCTGTGCCGGATATCCTCACTACGTTCGGATAGTGCCGCCGCAGAACCCCGGACCGAGCCTCGCCCTTTCATCCGCCAAGCTCGTGGACTGCTCGGCTATCTACGTCCTGGTGGATGAAAGGGCGAGTGCAGTTGCGGGAACCCGGACCCCGCAAGCACCGACTGGAGCGCAGCGGCGGTCCCGGGACCGCAACTGAACGAGGGCTTTCGGTGGTCTTGTGAACGCAGTGAGCGTGACCTCGAAAGTCGAGCGAAGCGAGTCCTTCGGTGCCTCAGTGTCCCAGTACGCAGGGCTTATTTGAGCCTACTTCACAGATCGGCGAGGTTGAACGTGTAGTAGCTGATCGCCGCGGCGATCCCGACCCAGACGAGCATGGCGACGAAGACGGCGGCGTCCGAGTAGTAGATCGGTAGCGACCCCTGGCCGCCACAGACCACGGTCTCGCCGAACAGTCCCTGCTGGACCTGGGGCGCGCCGTTGAGGACCTGCGTACAGATCGACTCCATCGCCGGCGGCTGCTGGCTGAACATGCTGAACCGGGCCGAGCGGGCCGCGTTGGCTCCTTCCCCGAGCATCGAGTTGGTCAGGGTCTTGTACGCCTGACTGGGGTTCAGCAGCTTCAGTATCAGCACGGCGTGCCACCGGATCGAACCGCCGATCCCGAGCTGGTTGGCCATGATCTGGCCGACGCCGTTGGCCAGCGAGTTCCAGCCGAACGTCAGGTAGAAGTACGCGAAGAAGCTCGCGATCCCAGAGCGCATGCTCGTGGAGAACGCCCCCGAGATGCTCACCGTGATCGAGACGAAGACGATCGCGAAGCCGAACGTGAACAGGGCGAACAGGCCGTACAGCTCCGGCTGGAACGTCACGGACGACGCGACGAAGAAGAGCGCAGCGACGCCGTAGGCAAAGAGGAGCGGCACGCCCACGACCAGACACCGGCCCAGCACCTTCCCGAGGATCACGTCCTTGCGCGAGTGGGGCAGCGACAGCAGGAGCTTCAGCGACCCCGACGTGCGCTCTTTGGTGATCGCGGCGTAACCCACGAAGATCGCCACGACCGGCAACAGGAACGTGACCATGTTGAGATACAGCGAGGAGATCAGTACCTGCATCCCGAGTTGCTGATCGCCAGCGGTGATGTTGAGGTTCAGGCCGAGGTACAGCGCCCCGGCGACCGGGAGGATGAAGAAGACGACGAAGATCAGCGAGAGGAGCCACAGACCCCTCGACCGGATGGCGTCCCTGAACTCCTTCTTGGCGACGGTGTACCAGCCAAAGGTGTCTCGCAACTGTTCGTCGACGGCACCCAGCCCGGCCGCGACACCGTCGAAGGGGTTGTCTTCGGTGCTCATTGCTCCGGGGCCACCTCCTCGGTCTCGGTGTAGGCGGCGAAGAGATCCTCCAGCGAGGTCTCCTGGGCCTCGAAGTCCGCGACGGTGACGCCCGCGTCCTCGATGGCGTTGAGCACCGTCATCTTCGCGCCGTCGTTGCAATCGATGGTCAGTCGGTCCTCGTCGATCGAGGCGCTGTCGACGCTGCGCAGTTCCGTGACGGCCTCGCGAGCCGTCTCGCCGTCCGCCTCGTCGCCGATCGTGACGACCAGTCTGGTGTCGCCCGTCGCGGCGTCGCGGAGCCCATCGACGCTGTCCTTGGCGATGAGTTCGCCGTCGTTGAGGATGCCGACGGTGTCACAGACGGCCTCGACCTGGCTGAGGATGTGCGAGGAGAAGAAGACCGTCGCGCCGCGCTCGTTCTCCTCGCGGACGATGTCCCGGAGCAGTCGCGCGCCGTTTGGGTCCAGCCCGGTCGTCGGTTCGTCGAGCACGAGCAACTCTGGCTCGCCGACCAGCGCCATCGCCAGCACGAGGCGCTGGGCCATCCCCTTGGAGTAGCCGCCCGCCTTCCGCGCGCCCTCCTCCTGGCTCAGACCGACACGGTCGAGCAGTTCGTCGGGGTCGTCGTCGGCGTCCTTGGACTCGATGGCGAACTCGAGGTGCTCGTAGCCGGTCAGTCGGTCGTACACGTCGTACCCTTCCGGCAACACGCCGGTTCGCTCGCGGATCGCCGTCGACTCCTCGTGGGCGTCGTACCCGAGGACCGTCGCCGTCCCCTCGGTCGACCGCACGAAGTCGAGCAGGATATTGATGCTCGTCGACTTGCCCGCGCCGTTAGGCCCGAGGAAGCCGAAGATCTCACCTTCATCGACGGTGAGATCCACCGACTCCAACGCGGTCACGCGGCCGAACCGCTTCGTCACACCGTCGAGTTCGATCGCTGCCATACGCCCCGATTTTACCCCCATCACGTAAAATGTTCGTGGAACGTGTTCGAAGCGAAATCGTCGCGATCCGTTCGACGGACGGTAATCACGGCGAACGCTGACCGTTCGCGCCGCGCCGCCAGGTCACCGTCCTCACGAGGGGGTTCGACGACGGGTAACGTCGGCGTACCGGGAGACCGATCGGTGTCGTCCGCCGCTCTTTCGTCTCGCTCGATAGCACGCCGCTACCACTCGGTACTGCTATCGTTCCGTCCTGAAGCGGACCGAACCGTCTTCGGGTTTAATACGAGCATCGCTGGAACGGCCGACTGCGCCGGGACGCCGCCCGGTGTGCCAACACGGGACGATATCATGTCACACCAGCTACAGCAGTCGCCAGTCGACACGAGTCAGCAGTACCGCCAGCAAACTGCTCCGCGCCAGCAGTACAACCAGCAGACACTGCCCGCGCACACGCCACAGCAACCGGCGTTCCAGCAGTTCTCACAGCAAGGAACCCCCCAGCAAGCCCAGCAGTCCGTCCCTCAGCAGCAGGTGCCAACACAGCAGTCCGTGCCTCACCAGCAGGCCCAGCAGACCGTCCCACAGCAGCAGTCAGTCCCCCACCAGCAAGTGCCCCAGCAGGCACAGCAGATGCCCCAGCAACAGGCCCAGCAGCTGCCCCAGCAGGCACAGCAGCAGATGCCGATGCAGACGGTTCCCCAGCAACGGGCCCAGCAGACGGTTCCCAAACTGTCCCAGCAGGGGCTGGCCCAGTCGGTCCCCCAGCAGTACGGCACGGGGACGCCCTCCCAGCAGTCCGGGCAGCGGTTCGCGTCCCAGCAGCCCCTCCACCATCAGGCACAGCAGGCCCAGCAACTGCCACAGCAGTTCGGCCAGCAGCCACCGATCGGCCAGCAGGCGGGCATCCAGAGCGTTCCACAACAGCCCCGTCAGCAGACCCTCGCGGGACAGCAGCAGACTCTCTCGGGACAGCCGATCTCGCAGGCTCAACAGCCCATCCCGCAAGCGCACTCGCAGTTCGAGGCGAGCGCGCCGATCCAGTCCGGGCAGGTGTTCGCCCGGCCGATGGACGCACAGCAGATCGGCCAGCCGTCCCAGCAGTACCAGGCATCCCGCGGATCGGAGCTGGGTGGCTCCTTTCGCTCCCGGAACGAACTGGGGCAGTCGGCGCTCGGTCAGCAGTCCCTGGGCGGCCAGTCGCCTCCGGGCGTCCAGTTCGGGTGAGGTCGCGATGAGCCAGCAGCCCCAGGGCTCGTCGTGGCGCTGGCAACAGGCCCAGCAGTGGCCCCAGCAGCCACAGCAGTGGTGGCCTCAGGGCCCTGCTCCCCAGCAACCGGTCGACACGCTCCAGCAGGCCGCACCGAGCCAGGTCCGGTCAGCCCAGTCGCTGCAAGGGCAGACCCAGCCACAGGGACGGCGACACGGCCAGCAGGCGATGCCCGGACAGCAGGCCCAGCAAGGGGTCGCGACCCAGTGGTCGCCAGCGACTGTCGAGGCCCAGCCCCAGGCGCAGGTCCCGCCGGTGGACGTGCTCGAGACGCCGGCGGAACTGCTCGTGCTCGTCGACATGGCCGGGTTCGACGAGGACGACATCCAGCTCGACATCGACAACGACGTGCTGCGGATCGCCGCCAGTCGCACCCTCGAAATCGACGACGACGAGACGCTGCTGGCCCAGGAACGCCCCACCCGCTTCGAGCGGTACCTCCAGCTCCCCATCGAGGCCAACATCGAGGAGGCCAGGGCGAAGCAGGACGGCGGCGTCTGTCGGATCACGCTCCCGAAGTCCGAGAGCGCCCAGGGCAACCACCACCGGATCGGCTTCCAGTAGTCCCCACACGGACGCCACAACGGCAGTAGGACGGTCTTACCGCCGGACCCCGCCCGCCGCGACCTTTCTTCGACGTCCTCCTGTCATCGTACCGTACGAAATCCTTTTCCTACCGTCCGAGTAAGCCGTGAGTACACTCGCCGTGTGTGGCGATCCCACACCCGGTGGTCGATCGAACAATGGGACAGCATTATCGCGTCGTTTCCGAGGTCAGGGCGGACGGAGAGTGGCTGGACATCCCCGACGAGGCCGTGGAGGTCACCGTCGAACCGCTGGCGCGGGCCGGCCAGGTCCGGGTCACGTATCTCAAACCGACCCGGGAGGTCGCGGTCGACGGCGGCGAACCCGAACCGCGCAAGTACATCGACTAGCCGCTCGCCGGCCCTCGCGACGGCGCTCCGATCACGCCTCTCAGATCTGCTCGTCCGGATCGAACTGCGAGCGGACGCGCTCGACCTCGCGAGCGTAGCGCTCGCGCTCGTCGTCGTCTTCGACCGGTTCAAGGTCCTCGACCGGCACCTCGACGGCCGCCGTCGGCGGTTTCTGTCGCAGCATCGTCGTCGATCGCTGGCTCGTCTGTGCCCGCTGGCCGTCGGGCGTCGCGTACACGAGCGTGACGAGGTTCTTGTCCCAGTAATCCCGTTCGACGAGCCAGCACTGCTCGGTCTCGGACTCGCTGTCGGTCATTGAGCGGGCGTTGGTGCGGGAGGGCTTAGGGTCTGTGGGTCGGGATCGATGGTGCTGTTCATAGGGGTTATCGTCGTAGTCCAGCGATTCTCTCTCGGGAGCATCGAACACCAGCGCCGGCCGAGCCGCTTGTTCTCTCCGACCGGCTACGATAACCCCTCTCAGGTGAGCACAACCTCGGAGGCTGGCATTGATGTGAGACTTCTTTTCAGATACTCTCGTAAAGGTGTCTCTGGGCGCACGCCATCGAAGTTCGGGCGGTGATGACCCAGCCTAGACAGCTAGAGACCGATTACTTCTCCCGAGGTCGGCTGGTCGACGGTATGTCAGAGCGACACCGCGACGGCAGCAATCGACAGTCAAGCAGTTACAGCCGACGGCGCTTCCTTGCGACGACCGGCATCGCAGCTACAGTCGGGATTGCCGGGTGTAGCGGCGGTGGTGACGGTGGAGCCGACGATGGATCGGGAGCGGAGACTGACGGATCCAGCGGTGACGGGGAGTCCGATGGTGGATCGGAAGCAGAGACCGACGGATCCAGCGGTGACGGGGAGTCCGACGATGGGTCGGGGGAGGAAACTGACGGATCCAGCGGTGACGGGGAGTCCGACGGGAGTGACGGTAGTGATTCGGCGGGGAACGGTGGCCAGAACTGCCGTGATTTCTGGTCGGGATACCTGCGGTTCGAACCTGGCGAACGAGCGTTCACGTACAGCTGTGACTACCCGGAGGTGTTCGGTGAGCAGTCGGACGCGACGCCGGGATTCGATGAGTACCAGGAGGGGCTATTCATCGCTGAAGTCGAACCGGACAGCCAGAGCTGGGACTACTTCCAGCTCAACCTCCAGCAGACATCGAACGGGACTACCGAGGCCCAGGCAACCTTCGGCGAGACCTGGGAATCACTCACCCAGACAGAGTTCAACGGAGAGACGAGAACCGCATATCTGTATACGGCTGATGCTCGAAGCGTGACGACCTGTGGGATCTACCTCCCGTACGAGGTCGACGGGCGGACACTGTATTTCGAGACCAAGTTCGTCCTCAGAGCGAATGTCCCCGACAGCGAAGAAATATCCCGCAGTTGTATCGAACACATGGAGGAGACGGCGACCCACATGCTCGAATCGCTAACACCCAACCCGGACGCAACCGGGCTGGGAGCCGGCCTCTTCGTCCCGACGACGACCAGCGAGAGTAACTGATGGGCTCTCGGGAGGCGTAGGGCCGCGACTGCACGAGGGCTTTTCAGTGTTTCCAACCCGGAGACAGGAGTTGCGTATCTGGGCCCCACCGGGATCGATCGGCCGAAACGTGACGTTGTGGCCGCCAGAACAGAACTGTTAAATCAGTGGTTCATGATGGAGATAACAATTCGTGGCACGTGTGTGCACGCTACGATGCCGACTGTGGGACGCGCCGACGACGGCGTGACAGTGATAGCGGTGAACTGGGGCTTCCAGCCGCGGGGCTAGCTGCGACAGTCGTCTCGACCTGAAAGGGTGCGTCGACGGGCACGCCGTGTAGTGCCACGGAGTGACAACCATGACAGCCGACGATTCATCCACACGACTCTCGCGGCGGACGTATCTCAAGGGAATCGGCGCGGCGACACTCGCTGCTGGGAGCGGGGTCGCGGCCGGCCAGCTCTCCGACGACGACATCGTCTCGGTCGGTTCGGGGAGCTTCGCGACGGCGATCCCCGACAGCTACGACGCGACGCCGCCGACGCCCGAGTACGTGACCGACGACGTATCGCCACCGATCCCGACCAACGACTGGTGGAGCGGGCTGCTCTTCGGTGCGTACAGTTCCGGGTCGATCACGGGGTTGCCCTACTACGCGACCGCCGGCGAGGGCGGCCTGACGGTGCAGTACCCGTCCGACTGGAACGGCGACCCGGCGACCAAGGACACCGTGGTCTCGGACTACGCCGGGACGCCCCGGATGACGATCGGTCACTCCGCGGTCGACGCCTTCGCCGACGCCCGCGTCAGCGGCTGGGGTGACTGGCACGTCGACACTCGCTGGGGTGCCGGCACCGACACGACGATGGACCTGACGATCACGAAGGGGTCGCCCTTCTTCTTCGCCGAGTACTCGGGTGGCGGCGCGAGTCTCACTTTCCGGGACCACGAGGGCGAGGTCGCCAGCGAGTCGCAGGTGTCGACGTTCGCAGACCGGGGCAACGTCCTCGGTGTCACCGTCTCGGCCAACGACTACGACAAGCACTTCGGCATTTTCGCGCCCGAAGGTGCCTCGTGGTCGGGCACGGCCGAACTCACCTCCGATCTCGCGGGCGAGGGCTATCTCACCGTCGCGGTCCTGCCCGACGACGAGACCGCCACGTTGGACACGTTCGCGGCGTACGCGCACAACCACATCACGGGGACCACGATCGACTGGGAGTACGTCGAGACCGAGAACGGCGAGCCCGTCTCCGAGGTCCGGACGACCTACCGCTACGAGACCGACGCGATGGACGGCGCCGACGCTTCGGGGACCCTCGCGGCCCTGTTCCCCCACCAGTGGAAGTACACCGACGACGAGCTGACCGACCACACCTTCTGGTCGCCCCGTGGCACGCTGAAGCTCCGGGCCGGCACCGACTTCACGACGGCCCACACCTACCAGGGGACGCTCCCCTACACGCCGACCGAGGGGACCCACGCCGACGGCCAGTTGGAGAGCTACATCACCGGCCTGATGGAGGACAACGACCGGTTCCAGTTCGCGGTCCCGGGAGCGGCCTACTGGGCCGGCAAGGACATCTACCGGCACAGCGTCGTCTCCCCCCTGGCCGAGCAGACCGGCCAGTCCGACGCCCACGACTACCACCAGACCGCGCTGACCGACCGACTGGAGGCGTACCTCACCGCCGGCGACACGCAACTGGACACGGAGTCGGGCGCGGACATGTTCTACTACGACGAGGGGCTGGGCTCGCTCTTTGCCTATCCGACGGACTTCGGTGCCGTGAGCTCGGTCAACGACCACCACTTCCACTACGGCTACTTCGTCTACGGGGCCGCCGAGATCGCCCGTTCGAATCAAGAGTGGGCCGCCGAGGACGCCTGGGGCGGGATGATCGACCGGCTCGTTCGCGACTACGCCAACTGGGAACGCCCCGACCACAGCGCCGAACTGGACGCGGCCGGGGATCCGAAGAACAGCTTCCCGTTCCTGCGGCACTTCGACATCTACAGCGGCCACTCCTGGGCCGGCGGCACCGTCGGCAACGTCAAGGGGAACAACCAGGAATCCTCCTCGGAGGCGGTGATGTCCCACGCGGCGATGATCCGCTGGGGCGAGATGACCGGCAACGAGGCCCTGCGAGACGCCGGCATCTTCCTGTACACCCAGGAGACCCACACCGTCTGGGACTACTGGTTCGACCCCGAGGACGACTCCCTGCCGGACACGTGGGGCGACGAGGTCACCGATCCCGAGTACGTCGGCCCGGACTTCGAGTACGCGACCAACGTCTGGGGCGCGGGCTACTGGCGCCACATCTGGTGGGAGATGTCCGATCCCGTCGAGAACTTCGGGATCAACTGGCTCCCCGTGGGCCCGCACTCGCACTACCTGGGCTGGGACCCGTCCTACGCCCACGAGAACTGGAACTTCATGGTCGACGCCCGCGAGCGATACAGCGGCATCGACGACGCCACGGGCGGCTTCCTCGGCGGCTTCGAGCCCACGGCGTGGGGCTACCGGGCCTTCTCGAACCCCTCGGACGCGGCGGACCTGATGGACCCTGCCCTCCCGGTCGACCCCGGAGGCAACTCGACGCCGTTCATCTATAACTACGTCCACTTCATGGAGATGGCCGGTGTCGTCGACACCGACGTTGTCGCCGACACCCCCTTCTATCAGGTGTTCGCCGACGGCGAGCAGCGCACGTACGTCGCCTACAACGCCGGCGACTCGTCGACGACCGTCACCTTCTCCGACGGGACGACCCTCGACGTGCCGGCCGGCGAGATCGCCCACACCCGTTCGGGGGCCAACTACGAACCCGATACGGCCGCGCCGTCGGCACCGTCGGCCCTCGTCGCGAGCGACACGACGAGCTACGGGACGGATATCGCCTGGGCGCCCGCCAGCGACGAGGGCTCCGGCGTCCTGCCGAACCACGAGAGGCAGGGCTCGGGAGACGAGCGAAGCGAGTCTGCTGGCGTCCAGTACTACCGCGTCACGCTTGACGGCGAGGCGTACACTACCGTGACCGACAGCGAGGCTCGCGTCGAGGGCTTCGAACAGGGGACGACGTACGAGGTCGGCGTCACCGCGGTCGACGTGTTCGGCAACGAGAGCTCGGCCGCGACGGTCGAGGTGACCGCCGACAGCGAGGACACCGCCCCGCCGACGACGCCGGGCGGGCTCTCGGTCGAGGCGACCCGGACCGAACTGGCCGTCTCGTGGGAAGCCGCCAGCGACGTGGGTTCGGGCTCGGGTATCGACCACTACGTCGTCTCGCTGGAGGGTAGCGAGCGGACCGAGACTGGCGACACCAGCGCGACGCTGACCGGGCTCTCGACCGAGACCGAGTACACCGTCGCGGTGTCGGCGGTCGACGGCGCGGGCAACGAGGGTCCGGCGGCCTCGATGACCGTCTCGACGCTCGCCGAGGGTGTCGCGCAGCAACCCTATCAGGGGCCCCACACCGTCCCCGGTCGCGTCCTGACGAAGAACTTCGACCAGGGCGGTGAGGGACGGTCGTTCCACGACGCGACCGAGGCCAATCAGGGCGGTGACTCGTACCGTGAGACCCGCGTCGACGTCGAGGCGACCAGCGGCGGCGGCAGCCACATCGCCTACATCGCGGAAGGCGAGTGGCTCGAGTACACCGTCCAGGTCGAGGAGGCCGGCACGTACCCGGTCCAGGCCTCCGTCGCCTCGGCTAACGGGGGCGGCAGCTTCCACCTGGTGATCGACGACGACCGGACGACGGAGACGGTCAGCTTCGACCCGACCGGCGGGTGGCAGTCCTTCTCGACGATCTCGGCCGGCGAGGTCGAACTGAGCGAGGGGCAACACGTCGTCCGGGTCGTCATGGAGGCGAATCAGTGGAACCTCAAGTGGCTCCAGTTCGGCGACACCGGCGGCCGGGGCACGCCGACGCCCACCAAGACGCCGACACCAACGGCGGCTCCGACCGCCACGCCGACCGCGACGGCCACCGAGGCAGAGCACGACGACCACGAGCACACCACGACCACGAGTGGCTCCGGCCCCGGCTTCAGCGTCGTGTCGACGCTCGCTGGCGCGTCGATGCTCGGGCTGGCGAAGTTCCTGTCCGACGAGCGCGACGAGTAACGAGGGGCGTGTCGAGCGGATCGAGAGCGAGGCGCAGAGCGCCTCGAAGGTGAACGGGGAGCAGTGACCCGTGAACGAAGCGATGCGTGAGCAGCGAGCCACGGTCCTCGTTTAACAGCGAGCGGGAGCGACGGAAGGAGCGACACGCGAGTAACGAGTGCTCCCTCGTTCTCGTTTCTGGTACTCTCGCCAGCAGCTACTTGGGGGGTGATTGCCAACCTCCCCTTATGACGGGTTGGCTCGATCGGGTCGAGGATCTCCTGTACGACGGCGAGGAGATCGTCGAACGGGTCCCGATCGCCGACGGCGGGGTCGTCGTCACGTCCCACCGCGTGCTGGCCTTCACGCCCGACGGTGACGGGGCGAACTTCAGGGACGTGGACCGGCCTAACGTCACCGGTGTCGCCGAACAGGCGAGCGGCGAGTGGGGTTTCCTCCAGCAGGCGATCAAGGCGCTCGTCGTCGGTGTCGTCCTGCTGGTCGCCGGCCAGACAGTGAGCCTGGACTCGATGGTCACCGGCGTCACCATCGACTCCAGCGCTGCACAGGTCGGGATGGGCGGGATGCTGGGGATGCTCCAGCAGTTTCTCTCGTTGATGGCCCAGCTCGACGAGCTGCTGACGGTGTTCGGCGCGCTGGCGCTGCTGTTCGGCGTGGTCGTGTTCGGTGTGTTCGTGTGGACCCGCGAGCGCGAGCTGATGATCGGCGTGGCCGGCGATGACGCCGAGGATCTGCGCTTGCCGGCTCCCGAGGACGCCGACGAGATGGTCCAGCGGTTGGAGCGTGCGATCCGGCCAGACTCGTAGCTCTGACGTGGGTTCTGTCGATCGTTGGTGTCTGTCTGGCACGGGAGCTTCTGTTTGGTCGACTTGCGAACTGATCAGGTGGTTCGTGTTGTTTTGGTTCGGAATACTGTCGCTCACGGTACTGCAACAGTGACCGGGCACTGAACGCCCTCGACCCGCTGAGCGGTTCTGTGCGGGATATCCTCGCTGTGCTCGGATAGTGCCCGCGCAGAACCGCTCAGACGTGCCTCGCCCGTTCATTCCACCAGGCCGGACCGCAGGACAGCACCGCGCCACACACCTCCCCAACCGACTGCGGTGCTCGCTCCGCTGTGCTCCTCATCCCTCGCACAGTGTGGTCGCTCGACGGAGCGAGCGACAGCGCGCGCCAACGCTGATTGATCAGTGTATCACCGATACTGATCACTGTTGTGACGGTGGCATGCGGGCGACCGAGCGGTCCGTCAGGACCCGGCAGGTCGCCCGGTTCACTGCTCCGAGCGTAGCGAGGAGCAGCCTTTTTCACCCATGTTTTTGCGCAAGTGGTTCGCGCTTTGCGCGAACCCGAAGCGGAAAAAGATGGTGTCGTGACGTTCAAAGCCGTCCGGCGCTAACGGGTCGCCGATGGACGCGACCGCAGTACGCGAGGCCGCCGCCGACCTCCCCACCGAGCCCGGCGTCTACCACTTCGTCGCGGACCGCGTGCTGTACGTCGGAAAGGCCGTCGATCTGCGCGACCGGGTCCGGTCCTATGCGGACCCGCGCTCGGCGCGGATCGCCCGGATGGTCGAACGCGCGGAGACGGTCGAGATCAGCGTCACCGACACCGAGACGCAGGCGCTGCTGCTGGAGGCGAACCTGATAAAGCGCCACCAGCCGCCGTACAACGTCCGACTCAAAGACGACAAGTCCTACCCGCTCGTGCAGTTGACCGACCACGCCGTCCCGCGGATCGAGGTGACCCGAGATCCCGAGGAGGGTGCGACCGTCTACGGCCCCTTCACCGACAAGGGACGGGTCGATACGGTCGTCAAGGCCCTGCGAGAGACGTACGGGCTGCGCGGCTGTTCGGACCACAAGTACCGCGACCGCGACCGGCCGTGCCTCGACTACGAGATGGGGCTGTGTACCGCGCCCTGCACGGGCGAAATCGGCGAGGCCGACTACGCAGAGGACGTGGCGAGCGTGCAACGCTTCTTCGGCGGCGAGACGGGCGCCCTCGCGGACCCGCTGCGCCGTGAGATGGAGGCCGCTGCACAGACCCAGGAGTTCGAGCGGGCGGCCAACCTCCGTGACAAACTCGACGCCGTCGAGGCCCTCCACGGCGATTCGGACGACGCGGTCCAGACGACTCGCGACGAGCGGGCCGTCGACGTGCTCGGGGCCGTCCGCGAGGGCGAGACCGCGACCGTTGCTCGCCTCCACGCCGCCGACGGGCAACTGGTCGACCGCGAGCGCCACCGCCTCGACGCGCCCGACGGCGACGGTGTCGGCGAAGTCCTGTCGGCCTTCGTCACCCAGTACTACGCCGAGCGGGACGTGCCCGACGCGGTGCTGTGCTCGGAACGGCCCGGCGAGGACGTGATCGAGTGGCTCGCCGGCGAGGGTGTCGACGTGCGCGTGCCGGGGGCCGGCCGCGAAGCGACACTCGTCGATCTGGCGCTGAAGAACGCCCGCCGTGGCGGTCCCGACCGGGACAGGCCCGCGGCCTTGGCCGACGCGCTCGACCTCGATGCTGCGGATCGGATCGAGGGGTTCGACGTGAGCCACGCCCAGGGCCGGGCCGTCGTCGGCTCGAACGTCACGTTCGTCGACGGCGACGCCGAGAAAGCAGACTATCGGCGCAAGAAGTTGCCCGAGCGCAACGACGACTACGCCAACATGCGTGCACTCGTCCGCTGGCGGGCCGAACGCGCGATCGAGGGGCGGGACGACCGGCCCGACCCCGACCTGCTCCTGATCGACGGCGGCGACGGGCAGTTGGGTGCGGCGCGTGACGCGCTGGCCGAGACCGGCTGGGACGTCCCCGCCGTGGCGCTGGCCAAGGACGAGGAGTTGATCGTCACACCGACGGGCACCCACGACTGGGCCGACGACGACCCGAAACTCCACCTCTGTCAGCGGGTCCGCGACGAGGCCCATCGCTTCGCCGTCCAGTATCACCAGACCGTCCGCGACGAGGTGGCGACGGCGCTGGACGACGTGCCGGGGATCGGTCCCGCGACCAGAAAGCGACTGCTCCGACGCTTCGGGAGCGTCGATAACGTCCGAGCGGCCTCGACCGAAGAACTGCTGGCGGTCGAGGGGATCGGCGACTCGACCGCTCAGACGATCGACTCGCGGCTGTAAGCTGTCGGCGCCCGACCTAGATCGACACGTCGACGGTCCGATCGTCGCCGAGGCCGCTGATCGCCAGTGATGCCGACCCTGGCCCCGTCGTTTCGACGTGGATGCGGCCGGTAAAGGAGGTCTCCATGCCGGTGATGATACTGTTGGTGTCCCCGCCCACGTCGTCACTCGTGTCGATCACGGCGACGCCGATGGCCTCGTTCCGGCGGAGTTCGGTCAGGAAGTTCGAGTTGAGAAAGCGGTACACAGAACGGGTGTCGTCGGCCGCACTACAGAGCGTCGAGGTGAGGAAGATGCCCGAACGCATGCGCCCGTCGGCGATTTCAGGAGCCGAGACGAGCATCGAGAGTTCCATCCCCAGCGTCGTCAGGTCGCCCGCATCGTCGACGGCCGTCACGTTCTGGCCGGCCGACGAGCCCGAGCACGTCAACACCGACGAGCGGTCCTTGGAGCCACGCCTGACCTGGCCCAGCGATCGCTGGACACCGACGCCGCTCTCGTCGGTCGAGAGGATCAGTGAGTGTTCCCCCTCTTCGGCGGTGACGAGCCGATAAAACACCGATTCGAGGGCTTCGCGGTCGCCGCCGGTCAGCAGGATGCTCGTGCCGTCTTCGAGCGGGCCGATCGGGAGGTCTTCGACGTGGAACTCGCCGCCGCTTCGGACACTCATTGGTCGTCCTCCCCGTCCCGTGCCGTCCGAAGCGACTGCCTGAGTTCGAGGATCTCCATCGCCGTCTCGGCGAACTGTTCGAGTTCGGCGCGCTCGGTCGCGTCGTACGTCCGCGGTTCGTGATCGATGAGACACACCTGTCCGATCACCTGCCCCTCTGGTGTCGTCATGTTCGCCCCCGCGTAGGAGACGATGCCCAGGTCGTGCAACTGATCGTTGTTCGCGAACCGTTTGTCCTCGCGGATGTCTTCGACGACCATCACGTCCTCCTGGAGCATGCTGTGTGTACAGATCGTCTCCTCGCGGGTGAGCGAGTCCCAGTCTGCGCCGGTGCAGGCCAGGAAGTTCTCTTCGTCTTTCTCGAGTAAGCCGATGAATGCTACGGCGGCGTCGAAGTGGCTGGTGATCAGGTCGGTCAGGCGCTCGAAACTGTCCTCGATCGGGAGGTCGTCGATGTCGTACTCGGCCAGCGCGTCAAGTCGCGATCCCTCGTCGTCGGGCGTCAGAAAGCCCACCTGTGCGCTGTGGGAGATCACGTCGTCGACGACGAAGCCGAGTCGCTCGTCGGCGTCGGGCAGGTCCTTGTTCAGGTACTCGACGATGACCTCTTCGACCGCGTCCGTATCGATCTCGTTCGGGCGCGTGCTCGTGTACAGCACACACGGCGTCTGTGGGGCCTGTTCGCGGACGGACCGCACTACGTCCATTCCGGTCCCGTCCTCGAGATCGTACTCTGTGACGACGCAGGCGACCGACTCGGATTCGAGGTAGTCCGTCGCGTCGGCGACGCTCGTGCTCTCGAGCGGATCCAGTCGCGGTTCTTCGGCGAGCAGTGCTGTCGTCTCTGCGAGATCTTCTCCGGTATCAACGCAGAGAACTGTGTTCGATACCATTACTCAATACGGGACGTACTGGTTGATAACGATACAGCCGCCATTATCAGATGTTGTACTGTTCGAGTGCAAACAGCAATCCGGATCGCTCCATCGGTTCGGTAAACCCGTTCCTGCGATCCATAACCACGCTTCCGTCGCCAGATGTTTGCGCGCTGCGTCCCTCGCTTTACCTATGGCGCTTGGTCGACGACTCCTGCTGGCACTGGCCGGGCTGGCCGGACTGCTGTTCTACGCACTGCTGGCAGTGCTGGGCTATCGCGTGGCGAGTGCACTCTGGGCGCAGCGTCCGGATCGGCTGACGACGATCCTCGTGGTCGTCACGACGGGGGTTGTGCTGGGCTACCTGAGCTATCGCACCGGGACGACACAACTCAGGCGACAGCTCGACGCCGCCCCGCTGGCGCCCGGTCAAGCCCCGACCGTCCACCAGCGTCTCGGGGCGGTCGCAGATCGGATGGAGATCGAGCCGCCGGAACTGCTGGTCGCCAGTCTGGGCGCACCGAACGCGCTGGCGATCGCGGGTGACGGCGGGGCGATCGTCCTCGACCGTCGGCTCTTTGGCCTGCTCTCGGCCGCGGAACTGGAGGCGCTGCTGGCACACGAACTCGCCCACCTCGAAACGAACGACGCGCTGATCCAGACGGTCACCTACAGCCTCGTCCAGACGGTCGCGGGGCTCGTGGCGATGGTCGTCCTCCCGATCGCGCTCGTGCTCGGTGGCTTCGCACGCGCACTCGCGCTCCTGCGGGGCCGCCCGGAGTCCGCCCACCGATCGCTCCTGGGCCGGGCACAGCGGTTCGCCCTCATCGTTGTCGCGGGGCTCGGCGTCCTGATCACTGTGCTGGCGATGGGCTATTCGCGGCGGCGGGAGTACGCCGCCGACGAGCGCGCTGGCGAAGTGAGCGACCCGCTCGCGCTCGCCCGGGCACTGACGAAAATCGAACGCGCTTCGACGCCGGGATTCGGCCTGCTGACGCCGCTGTACGTCCACGGCGACGAAGAGGGCCCACTTACGCGACTGCTCTCGACGCATCCGCCGCTGGACGAGCGGGTCGAACGCCTCCGTGAGATGGCCGAGGGCCGTCGCATCGATGTGCGGTGATCACGCCGCTGCGCGCCGACATCACTCGGTTGGCACGTGTCGAACCCCTCTCGTAAGCCGCGACCGCTCGAACGCCGGGCGGTCGCCGGTCATAGCTTCCCCCCGAGCACCTTCGCGCCGGTCAGCACCGGGTCCCATACCGGACTGAACGGCGGCGCGTACGAGAGGTCGAGATACGAGAGCTGTCGGGCCGTCAGCGCTGCGTGCAGCGCCGTCGCGACGGTGTCGATCCGCTTTGCGACGCCTTCTTTCCCGACCATACTCGCTCCCAGGACCCGCCCGCTGCCTGCGTCGCCGAGGAGCGTGATCTGGATCTCCGAGCCGCCGGGGTAGTAGTGGGCTCGCGACGGCGCGGTGATCGTCACCGATACCGGATCGAAGCCAGCCTCGCGCGCCCGTTCCTCGTCGATGATGCCTGTCCGGGCCACCTCGAGGTCGAACGCTTTGACCGCGGCCGTCCCGGCGATCTCGCCGACTGGCGTGGGGTCGCCCGCGACGGTCTGGCCGATGGCGCGGCCTCCCCGGTTGGCCGTCAGCGCCAGCGGGACGTGGTCCGGTTCGCCGGTCACGACGTGGGTCGCTTCGGCCACGTCGCCGGCGGCGTAGACGTGCTCGTCGTTCGTCCGGCCGTACTCGTCGGTCGCGATGGCTCCCGTCGGCCCGAGTTCGATCCCGGCGGCCTCGGCTAGCTCCGTGTTCGGCGCGACGCCGGCCCCGACCAGCGCGAGGTCGACCGGAACGGTCTCGTCGCCCGCGGCGATCGCCTCGACGCGTTCTTCGCCCCGAATCGCCTCGACCGCGGTCTCTAGGTGGAGGCGGATCCCCTGCTCGTCGAGGTGGTCTTCGACGGCTGCGGCGGTCTCGGCACCGAACGGCTGGAGCGTGTGGGGCAGCATCTCGAAGAGGTGGACTTCGAGTCCGTGGGCCGCGAACGCCTCTGCCATCTCGATGCCGACGTAGCCTCCGCCGACGACCGCGACGCGCTCGACGCCCCGTACCGCAGCGTCGGTGCGCTCTTGCTCTGTCTCCGTCGCTTCGCCCAGCGCTTCCCTGATCGCGGCCGCTTCGTCCATGTCGTGGAGCGTGAACACGCCGTCGAGATCGAGGCCGTCGATCGGCGGTGTCACCGCGTGCGCCCCGGTCGCGATCAGCAGGTCGCCGTAGGGCTGTGCCAGTTCCCCGTCGGGACCGGCGACGGTTACCGTCTGGTTCTCTGGATCGATCGCGGTCACCTCGTGCCCGGTGCGCAGATCGATGTCGCGCTCTTCGACGAACTTGTCGGGCGTCACCGTGACGAGATCGTCCAGCGTCTCGACCTTGCCTTCGACGTAGTACGGGAGTCCGCACGCGCCGTAGGACACCCACTCGCCCTTCTCGACGACGACGACATCGCCGTCGGGGTTGGCCCGCCTGTACTTGCTCGCGGCGCTCATACCTGCCGCGTCGCCGCCGACCATTACGAACGGATCGTTCATACCCGTTCGTTGGGTCGCCAGCGCCATAAGGTATTGCAAGATATACACAATTCTATCTGCTGACCTGTCGCCCGGGTCCGTGACGAAAGCGAATATCTATCCGGATATAGGCGTCATCTTCTCCATAGCCACTTCGAGTGGTGTGTCGTGATTGTAAACTCGGTCGTGGCGGCGACACACTTTTTCACGAGCGCTACAATACTATCTCTACGGTGCCGACAGACGGCTGACGCCGTCCGCCACCGACCACCCATGTCCTCGAACGACCCCGAACACGACTGGCAGACCGCTATCCGCGAACAGCGCCGTCAGAAGGACCACTACTTCGCCGACCACCCGCGGTCGCCGCTCCCGGCGGCCGAACGCGACGACTTCGACGGACTGGACTACTACGGCATCGACCCGGAGTACCGGTTCGAAGTCGAACTCGATCCGTACGGCGACCCGGAACCGGTCACCGTCGGGACCAGTACCGACGGCGAACAGACGTATCTCGAATGGGGAACGTTCACCGTCACCGTCGACGGCGAGCCCGTCACGATCACGGCGTACAAGCCAGACCGCGAGGCAGATCGACTCTGGGTCCCGTTCCGCGACGCCACGAGCGGTGGGGAAACCTACGGTGCGGGCCGGTACCTCGATCTCGAACCCGACACGCATCGAATCGACGGCGACACCTGGCTCCTGGACTTCAACGAGGCGTACAACCCTACCTGCGCCTACTCGGACCGCTACGAGTGCCCGCTCCCACCGATGGACAACTGGCTGGACGTGCGTATCGAGGCCGGTGAGAAGGCGTTCCACGAGTAGCCACACGCACTCGCCCCGACCGCCCCGATCGATATTTTGTATCGCGCTATCTGATTTACGGCTCGCTTCGCCGCTCTCACTCTTCATTTCGGCGGAACGCCAGAAACACCGGCGAACGGCTTTGTGATGTACAATCTTCAGTGCGAGCCCGACGACCGTCGCTGGGTCCCCCGGAGGCGGTCGGGACCACACGCGTCCAGAGCAATCTGCTTGCTCTCGGAGCGGCGCGCGCGACACTCCGTCGTCCTTGGTCTCGTCGCGGCGTCGCGTCAGCACGTCGAGGGGTGGATCGTCGCCGGTGGACTCGGTTCGGCCTCCCCAGCGGGTGACCTGAGCTACGTGGAACTGTCGGAACGGCGCGCCAGGTGCTGGATCGCTTCGTCTACGGTATCGACGGTCGCGTCGGGAACCGCTCAGATCTGCGACGATACTGCCGGAGCTCGCCCTGGGACATCGCCGCCGATGGTCGAGAACTGTGAGCCGAGCCCAACAACGACCTGCACGCGTGCGAGCTGTCCGGGTGCGTCCCTTCGGTACCGCTCGGCCAGCCGTGTCGATCGACAGTGGGGTGTCGAGCGGATCGGGCTGTCCGTGTGCGAGCGTCTCGGTCACCTTTTCGGTTGTGTCCACGTGGCAACTGATCGGGTGTGAGTCCGGTGGGAAATCGCTCTCGTCGTATCCAGCAGGTCCAGCGACGACGTGGCGGGGCCAGCGGTCGATCACAGCACCCCAGGGGACGTGGGTGGCGTCGATGGTCTCTCCCGGAGAGCGGGGCGACCGTGGGAACGTCGGGTGAGATCGCTTCGAGAGAGTGCTCGTCGTACCGCGACAGTGGCAGTCCCGTCGCTAAGAGTGTCGCGCAGGGCCCGAGTGCGAAAATCGACTGTTCGAGTCCGCAGAGTCCTGTTCGACGGCGAATCGGGCTGTCTCGCCGTCGATCGATAGCTGTCGATACGAATAGCAATAAATCACTATCGGCTATATCGAATGTGGTCGGCGAAGAGGTGAGACCAGTTCTTTCACACAGACAGTTGCAGACGTTCCCTCGATCGACTGCACGACTGCGTGCGGTCGATCTCGGAGGCCGACAACGGTTCGTATCGGTGCAGCGAGGCTCCTCGAGTTGGAACTCCTGTGAGCAAACGAACGGCTCCTGATCGTTCGATGCTTACACCGAGGAGAAGTACGACTGGCCGAAACGGAGCAGGTCTCGATCGAACTCGTCTGGATTGTCGACTCGAAAGTGGAAGAGGCGATTCCGCATATCACCGATTTCGAGCACTAACTCGCGAATCACGTCCTGTTGATCATCGAAGAGCGATTCAAACTCTTCCCAGTGGATAGAGATGAACTGGGCGTAGTGTCCGTAGCTACAGTGTTCGACCGAGGCCGGTGTCGGCAGTGGATGATCATCGTCGAAGGTCTCGCCCAACTTCTCCGACAACGAATCGCCAAACACTCGTCTGAAAATCTCCCGCAACTGCATCTCGATCGACTCGATCAACAAGAACGGCTCGAGCATCTGTTTCAGTTGCGTCAGGAGATCGTAGTCAGTCAGGATACGCCACTCATCGTCTCGATCGACCACGATATACGTGTACTCCGCGAGTGCATCGAATATCGCGAGCAGGTTCTCGTCCTCGCTGATTGTGTGTGCATCTTCGACTGCTGCCCCGACTGATATCTTGTCGAGCGTTTTGTGCCCGACCTCTAGCTCGTGGAACGCAAGGAGCGTCCGGACGACCGACCGGTAGGTGACAATCCCGACTAACTCGCCATCCCGCTCAACGCCGATCTGCGTGTACCCCCTCTCGAACATCCGACGAAGCGCCGTTTCGAGCTCGAGATCGTGCTCGACGGTCTGGAGCCGGTTCTCGATCGGTAGATCTGCGATCGTGTACATCAGTGTCTGGAGAGTAGACGCGTAGACAACTATGCGTTTCCGTGTGTCTCAACACGACAGGTGAGTCCGCACACTCTCGCGAATCCTCCCGTGTGGGTCTCTCCTGGTGTCGGAGGCGGCCTACAGGGCCGCTACGCAGGAGATGAGAATGTCGCACGGCAACCGAAGCTGCCAGGCGTCCGGCTGTTAATTGAGGAGATTATGGTCGGTGGCTGTGTCCACCTCGTCCTGCACCGCTGGAGTCGCTTCGGCGAACGCCCGCAGACGCGTCACGTCGACAGTCTCTGACAGCGTCGCGAGAGCTCGGTCGGCGTGGTCTTGCCGCTGTTCGGCCATCGCACGGAGGTTTGCCTGGTCGAGTGTGGGTGGCACAACTGGTGCTTCGCTCGGATCCACATCGAGAATGAGACGGATCTGTCGGACGACGCCGAGCTCTCGTCCGAGTCGCCCGAAGTGCTGGTCGTTCGGCACATCGTGACCGGCGAGCGCCCTTCCAAGGTTGGCAGCACCTTCACCGAGACTCCCTGCCGTCTCGTCGAGAAACGCCGCTTTATCGTGCTCGACCGACTCGGCCGGCGTGTAGGCGCGAGCAAATGTTCCCGTGATCGTTTCGAACACCTCCGTCAGTATCTCGAAACAGTCACCCGAGTGAGAATCGGGGACCGAACCAAGTGCCGAGAATGCCGCTGAATACAACTGATCTCCGGCCAGCAGCGCTGCTGTCGGCTCCAGTGTGACCGAGTGTGCGTGTTTGTCCGTGAGTGTGACGAGCAACCGACTGCGGAGACGCACGGATTCCCTGAGTAGCTCGATAGCGGCGGCGGCTGGAAGGACGTCCTCGTAGTCGTCGTGTTCTGACAGTGAATCGTACACGCTCACTACCAGTTGACCGTACCACCTATCGCGGGATTCCTGTAGTACATTCCGGACAAGCGGGAGATCGACCGTGTCTCCGAGCACTGTCTCTATTTGACGCTCTATCTCTGCAGAGCCGATACGATCTGACTTACTCATTGGGTTCTATTATCGTCTGTTACTTTCTCGACGCTCCTCTCCAGCCCCCGCAACCAGAACGAGCCACCGCCGAAGCCCGAACCAGCGTTGAGACGCGTACTCATGGGCGTTGCCTCAGTTCCGAGTCGATATACGAGGCAAGCGAGACGCGTGTTGCCGCCGCGGCGCTTTTGCGGTCTGTCGTCGCGCGACTGTACATCGCGCCGTTGACTGTCGCCAAGATATGTTCCGCCACCCGCGAGGGATCGACGTCACGGAACGTGCCCTCGTCGATGCCGCGTCCAACGATACCCCGAATGGTGGCTGCCAGTCGCTCGTCGATCTGCGTGAATTGCTCGCGAAACACCTCGTTCGTCACGGCCTGGGACCGGAGGCCGACCAGTACCGTCTGGAGATGCTGTTGTTCCGCGTCGGGTTGCAGTGGGAGGAGCTTCTCGATGACGTGTTCGAGATCCTCTGACGGTTCGTCGCCCGTCTCTGTATCGATCGTCTCTTCGAATTTATCGACAGCGAACGCCAGAAACGCGGCCAGGAGCTCGTCTTTCGTGTCGTAGTGATAGTAGATTGCGGCCTTCGATTTATCGAGCTCCTCGGCGATCCGGGAGATCGACAGGGCGGCGTAGCCGTGATCGAGCAGTGCTCGATAGGTGGCCTCCATGATCTCTTCTTCGGCGGTGCTCCAGGTCGTTTCGGGTGTGCCGGTAGTCATCGTTTCTCCGAGTAGTTCTCGTCGAGCTGGTCCAGTTCGGTCACGTCCACGACTTCGAATTCGGTCGTACACCAGTGACAGAATCCGAGATCGAGGTCGATTGGCTTCCCACACGCGGGACAGAGTGGGGTTTCATCGGCCTCCGTTGGCCCGACAGTATCGCCTGCCTGCACTTCTTCGGTTCGTGTCTCGATCTTCGCAATGAGATACGCATCGAGTGCGCTGGCGCCACTGATGAGGACGACCGGAAGGAGCGACAGCGTATCGCTGAACGTCCCAGAATTAATGGCGGATATCGTCGATTCGGGGACGAACAGTACGGACGCGACGACGGTAACTCCCAGCCATCCGACGGCTCTGAGCCAGCGTCGGAGATATATGTGGCCCAGTCCGGTGACCGCCGTGCTCAAGAGCGCAGCGAGCAGTGGATTGTTTCGGAGCGAGGTCCGTGCCATACTGCTTACTAAACGTTCGGTAGGTGTTAAGTGCTTCGTCTAACGTGCCAGGGCCGTTACGGGAGTGAAGTACGACGCTTCTCTCGAATCGACCGAATGGCTGTCAGAAACCCATATTAGGCCGACAAGAGACTTTTCGGGGTGAGTGCGACTCAGGTTGTGGCGTCTCTCTTCTGACGTGGGATGAGGGGAAAGATTGATACTTACCGAACGTTCAGTATTCTATGCGGCGTAAACTCAACGCCAAAACGCACCATGACCGATGAATCTCGACCCGCTGACGAATCGACAGGACCGTGTCACGGCCGCCACCTCGCTCGCTGGGGTGACGAGACATCTCTTTACGAGGCTGTCACCGACGCCGTGTCGACAGTTACTGGCGATGCTCGCTCGACAGTCGCCTCCCGATACGACAAGTCACACGCATACGCACTGAGCCAACTGTTCGGAAAAGTCGACGGGGTATCGACACCCTCCACTGGCGTTGTCAAGTTCGTTCTCTCCGAGTGTGTCGTCTCGGTCCACAGTCATGGGGAACTCTCAGTGAAGCTCGCTGATCCTGCACGCAGCGAAACCGACTGACAGCTAACATATGCACGAATACACCAACATCGTTAGAACCAGCACGGAAGCGAAGTCCACCGGCAGCCAAACAGCGGTGGGTCGGTTCGTCACGGCGGTAGCGTCCGTTGTCACGACCGTGCCCCTGGCTTGGAATGGCACGAGAACTGTCAACCGGGCAGGAATCAAGACTGTTGAACCAGCCACCGTCGAAGCTGACTGCACTAGCGGGAACACCGCTGCAACATAATTCCCATGCGACATTTTGGACTCAAAGTTCGGATGGCTGTCGTCGGTGCACTTCTCGCTGGACTCTACCTCGTGGCCGTGGTGGCAGCGATGGCCGCGTTCGGCCAGGGTATCCTGCCGATCGCCATCGTGGGGAGTCTCCTCCTCGTCGGTGCTCAGTACAAGATCGGAAAGTGGGCCGCGTTACGGAGCGTCGGTGCCGACGATCTGTCCGAACAGCAGTACCCCCAGATTCACCAGTTCGTCGAGCGGGTCTGCCGCGAGAAGGACATGAAGAAGCCGTCGTTGAAAATCGCCGATATGGGCGTCCCGAACGCGTTCGCAGTCGGCCGCCGCGGCAACGGGACCGTGGTTATCTCCACGGAACTGATCCAGTTGCTCGACCGCAACGAGCTGGAAGGCGTCATCGCCCACGAGCTGGCCCACATCGACAACCGCGACGTCATCACGATGCAACTCGGACAGGGCATCGCTTCGATCGTCGCTATCGTCGCTCAATATATCGTGCTGCTCACCGGCGAGAACGACCTCGCGGACTTCTTCCTCGCCGTCGTCGTCGGGAACATCGTCCAGTTCATCTCGATGCTGTTCGTGCTCGCCATCTCCCGGTACCGCGAGTACGTCGCTGACGCCGACGCCAGCGACGTTATCGGGCGGGGTGAGCCACTGGCTCGCGCTCTCGAGAAAATCCAGGGCGGGAATCAGCAGGCCCAGCAGTCGACTGGGCGTGCCCAGCGTGGCCGTGGACCGGCCAACCGGCGCGGCCGCGGGCATCAGCGCTCCCGTGACGCGAACGTCGATCAGCAGGTGAGCGCACTCTGTATCTCCAGCCCTGACCGTGGTTTCCTCCAGCGTATCGTCTCCACCCACCCCCCGATGGAGAAGCGCATCCAGCGACTCCGTTCGTAGCTGGCCGGAATCCGTGACGGATCTCAGCTCACGGGTCTCTCGGTTCGCGTGTCTGTCGTCCTCGATCTGGCGTGGAGTCGACCCGGTGGTCCAGGCCGAACTGACCTGGGAGTTCCAACACGCGCCGACCGTGACGGCCGATAACCCGCTGGGCTGTTGGAGACGGAGACAGTGCTCGGATGGCAAGGCTCTCGCTCATCGTCAGCACAGAGTGATACCGCCATCGAGCATCTCAGAGCACCCTCACTCGACGGGGAGAACGACACCGGGTCGCTGGCAGCTCACCGACCGTGGGCGCAGGCACCGCTCACTCGCTCGTATCGTCCGCCCGAACACGTGAGAGGCGCATCGCGTTGCTGGTGACGCCGACGGTCATGCCGGCGTCGCCGGCCAGCACGGCCAGCCAGATGGGAACCAGTCCGAACGGCACGGCGAGGGCGAGACCGGCCTTGACCGCCAGGCTCGCGACGATGTTCTGCCGGATGACGCCGTTGGCTTTGTCGGCCAGTTCGTAGAGGTAGGGCAGTCGCGAGAGGTCGTCGCTCATCAGCGCGATATCTGCGGTTTCGAGGGCAGTGTCGGTGCCGGCCGCTCCCATCGCGACCCCGACAGTGGCCGTCGCGAGCGCGGGCGCGTCGTTGATCCCGTCGCCGACCATCGCCACGCCCCCGTCGGTCGCCCCGTCCAGGTCCTCGATGGCCGCGACCTTCTCGTCGGGGAGCAGTTCGGCGCGGTACTCGTCGACGCCGACCTGTTCGGCGATGGCGCGGGCGGTGCGCTCGTTGTCGCCGGTCAGCATCACGGTTTGCCCGACGCCCAGCGTTTTGAGGCGCTCGACTGTCCGTTTCGCTTCGGGCCGTATCTCGTCGGCGACGGCGATGACTCCCTCCAGTTCGTCCGCCGTGCCGACGAGCACGACCGTCTTGCCCTGGGCTTGCAGTTCGGGGACGGTCTCTTCGAGCAGGTCCAGACAGTTGTTGCGATCGCAGAGCTGTCGGGCGGTCTCGGTGACGACGCCGCCGTCGGTGGTCGCGTGGACGTGTGAGAGGTCGAAGTCGAGTTCCTCGAAGAGGCCGGGCTTGCCGGCGAAGTGTGGCGTCCCGTCGAGATCTGCGCGGACACCTTTGCCGGTGATGCTCTGGAACTCCTTGACTTCCCTGGCGGCGACCCCGCTCGCACCTGCCTCGGCGACGATGGCCTCGCCGATGGGGTGTTCGCTTCGCTGTTCCAGCCCGCGAGCACATCTGAGAACGTCGTCCTCACTGTTTCCGTTGAGAGAAATAACGTCGGTGACGGTCAGCTCCCCCTTCGTCAGCGTGCCGGTCTTGTCGAAGGCGACGGCGTCGACGGAACCCATCGCTTCGAGGCTGTCCCCGCCCTTGATCAGTACGCCGTTTTTCGCGGCGCTCGTGACACCCGAGACGACCGAGACGGGCGTCGAGATGACGAAGGCACAGGGGCAGGCCAGCACCAGCAGCGTCAGGCCGTACACGACGGCCGTCGACCACGCGACCCCCGCGACGACCGGGCTGGCGAGGGTCACGAGGACGGCGAAGGCGACGACGACGGGCGTGTAGTAGGCGGCGAAGCGATCGACGAACTGTTCGCGCTCGGTCTGGTTCGACTGAGCGTCCTCGACCATCTCGACGATCTGCGAGAGGGTGTTGTCGCTGGCCGCCGAGGTCACCTCGACTTCCAGGTACCCCTCCTCGTTGATCGTCCCGGCGAACACCTCGTCGCCGACAGTCTTGTCGATGGGGACGCTCTCGCCGGTGATCGGGGCCTGATTGACGGCGCTGGTGCCCTCGCGGACTTCGCCGTCCATCGGGATCTTCTCGCCCGGGCGCACGACGACCACGTCGCCGACGGTCACCCGTTCGACCGGCACCGTCTCCTCGCCGCCGTCGCGCTTGACGGTCGCCTCGTCGGGCGAGAGGTCCATCAGCTCTTCCAGCGAGTTCCTGGCCCGATCCATCGAGGCGGTTTCGAGCAACTCCGCGAAACTGAACAGCACCGCCAGCGTCGCGGCCTCGAAGTACAGCGACTCGCCGAACACGAGGCTCGCGGTCAGTGCCCCGAGGATGGCCACCGACATCAGGAAGTCGATGTCGAGATTGTAGTTGCGCGCCGAGTAGTAGCCGTTGCGGAGGATCTCCTGGCCGCCGACGGCGACGGCCACGAGGAAGAGCACGCTGGCGACGTGGAGATCGCTGTCCAGTACCGTCGCGACTATCGGGTTCAGACCGGTGAACGCGAACTCCAGTGCCAGCCCGATCGTGAGGACGGCCCCGCTGACCCCGGTCTTGCGTGCCCGCGGACTCGTCCAGACGCCGCCAGCGTCGTCCTCGTCGTTCTCCGTGTCGGCCACGTCGTAGCCAGCCCCTTCGATGGCGGCGACCAGTTCGTCCTCGCTCACGGTCGCCTCGTCGTAGGACATCTCGACCGTCCCGGTCGTCGGCCGTGTGTCGTAGCTCACGGCGCCGTCGACGCGGTCGAGGGCGTTCTCGACCTTGCCAGCACAGGAGGCACAGTCCATATCGGGGACGGAGAACGTCGTGGTCGCGCCCTCCTCGACGCCGTACCCTGCTCCCTCGATCCGCTCGACGATGGCGTCTTCGCTCGTGCGGCCGGCGTCGTAGGTGACCGACAGCGTCCCGGTCGTCACCTGCGGGTCGATCGACTCGACCCCGTCCAGTCTCTCGACACTGGTCTCGACCTTGCCGGCACAGGAGGCACAGTCCATCTCCGGCACCGAGAACTCGGCGACTGTGCCGTCCGGTGATTCGCCACCGCTCCCGCCGTCGTCACTGGCGTCTCCGTGATCGTGTTCGTGCGATCCATCGGGCGGTGAATCGTCGTCGCGTGCTGTCATTACTTGAACGAAGACTGCCTAATCTTATTAATATCACTGCTACGAAAACGGGCTAATTTAGCTGATTTTAATAATCTCATCCCCATAATTTGTTAATACCGGACTGACAGCGTCGAGCTACACGCTGTGAAATCGACGATGCGATCGAGCGAGATCGGATTCTGTATCGTGCGCAGAGATTTATCGCTGTCGCGCAAGTACTGCCACTCGAAATCGAATATCCCGTCGGAAAAGCGATTTGTGTGCCGTTCGTGGCCGTTACCAGTCTAAGCTCGCGCCGCTCTGGTACTCGGTGACCTGCGTCTCGAAGAAGTTCTTCTCCTTGTTGAGGTCGACCTGTTCGGAGAGTCACGGGAACGGGTTGTCGGTGCCGTACTGCTCGGGCAGGTCGAGCTGGTCGAGCCGACGGTCGGCGACGTGCTCGACGTACTCGGCGAACTGCTCGGCGCTCATCCCGAGTATCTCGTCGGGGCAGGCCTCGTAGGCATAGATCTTCTCCAGATCGACGGCTTCGGTGATCAGGTCGACGACTTCGGCCTCGAAGCCCTCGGTCCAGACGCCGGGGTTCTCTTCCCGGATCTGGTTGATCAGGTCCACGCCGAAGCCGTCACGGACCGAGGTACGCATACGCCGAGGGGTAGGGTGGCGTAGTTTACATGGACCACTCTATCATACTGACCGATGGAATATCAGCTCTCACAGGCCTTGCATTCGAGGATGTCTCGGCTGAACTTCTGTGCGGCGTTCACGCTGTGTTGGTAGTAGAGACTCTTCACCCCTTTCTTCCAGGCCTCGATGTAGAGCTGGTTGATCTC
>Ga0207754_100025_pt1 | contig 182821 bp, 196 predicted proteins | sample A23E1SouthBayCA_FD_187728 | JGI IMG/M metagenome (GOLD analysis project Ga0207754, IMG submission 187728) | Aerobic enrichment media microbial communities from Eden Landing Ponds, California, USA - A23 E1 (SPAdes) | ecosystem: Environmental > Aquatic > Marine > Unclassified | place: Emeryville... | reverse complement strand
GTTGAGCCGGAATCGGTCAGTACACGATCCCGGCGTGAGCAAGCGAGCCGGGATCGGTTAGAACACGCGCCCGGCGTGAGCAAGTTGAGCCGCCAGTGGCTGCCACACGATCCCGGCGTGAGCAAGTGAGCCGGGATCGGTTAGAACACACTGTCGGCGGTCGCAGCCCCCACCACGCTGAAGATCGCACCTACCGAGACCGCTTTCAGCGTGGTCTTGCTGACTGCCATCGGCGTGGGATCGGGCAGAATCTCTCCCTTCACGAGGAACGTCTCCGGAGCGGTGAAGGCGAGCGCGAGGATCGCCACCGATCCGAAGGAGACGGCCATCAGCGAGACGAAGCGGATCGGGACCCCTGCCACTTCGGCCTCTGCCTCGGGGTCGCGGTCGTCGTCGGCCTTGTACAGTGCGCCGTAGCCGATCGCGAAGACGATGGCCACGACGGCGACGGCGTGCCACGTGCTCATGTTGGCCGCCAGCACCCACACCTCCTCGGTGACGACGAACGGGCCGGCCAGCAGGAACCCGCCCACGAGCTGCTGGGCCGTGTCGGCGATCTTGTAGCGCGGCGGCCGTGCCATGCGGTGGTCTGTGAGGCGGGTCGGGAAAACACTGGTGTTCGCGGACGGTACACCCTACAGAGTCGCGGCGAGGCGGTGCCAGCCATTCCGATAGTACAGCAGATAGGCGATCGGCAATAGAGCGAGCGCGAGCGCCGGCCAGGCAACGGCCTGCGTGAACGGATCCGGCGGTGTCACGAGCGGACCAACCACCAGCGCGCCCAGAATCGCGAGCAGCGCCGTCTCGGCCGCCCGGACGCCGTCGGTTCGCGGTCGCTCGCGCTCCCAGCCACGACGGACGACCAGATAGAGGACGATGCCGAAGGGGACCGCCAGCACCGCCAGCACCCACAGTGACGGCCGCTCGACGCCGTGGGCGATGGCGTCGCGGTGGGTCCAGTAGGCCAGCAGTCCTGCGGTCGCGACGAAGAAGACGAACCCTGCCAGCAGCGGCGCTCGCGTCGTAAACTGTGTGGCCAGCGGGTCGATCACACCGCGACCCTCGCCCGGGCGAACGATAGGCGTTTTGCCGTTCGGCCGCCACCACTCGAACATGAGCGTCAGCGACGCATTCGACGAGTGGGCCCGATCGGGCAAGGATCAGGGTATGGAGGAGCGCCACTGGCACACCGCCAAGCACGCGCTGGCTCGACTGCCCGCAGAGGCCGGCGACATCGTCCTCGATCTGGGCTGTGGCTCCGGCTACGCCGGGCGCGCCCTGCGCGAGACCAAGGACGCCGGCCGCGTGTACGGCGTCGACGCCGCGCCGGAGATGGTCCACAACGCCCGTTCCTACACCGACGATGGACAGGTCGCCTTCGCTGTCGGGGACTTCGAACACCTCCCGTTCGCGGACGACAGCATCGACCACTGCTGGTCGATGGAGGCCTTCTACTACGCCGAGAACCCCCACGCCGTGCTGGACGAACTGGCTCGGGTGCTGCGCCCCGGGGGGACCTTCTACTGCGCGGTCAACCGCTGGGAGGAACACGTCCACTCCCACGAGTGGGAGGAACTGGTCGGCGTGCCGATGCTGCTGTGGAGCGAAGCCCAGTACCGCGAGGCATTCCGCGAGGCGGGCTTTTCGGTCGCCAGCCAGGATCGCATCCCGGACACCGAGGTCGAGATCCCCGCGGACGACGCGTTCCCGACCGAAGACTGGGAGACACGCGAGGCGATGGTCGAGCGCTATCGGGAGTACGGCACGCTGCTGACCGTCGGTGTGATCGCCGAGTAGGACAAGTATCTGGCGGATATTTCCTGTTGTGTATGCTACAATAGGCCGTCGAATATTGGCACGTAACACCATCCTCAAGTATTATCGGTCTGAGACGATCTATGTCTATGAAACGGCGTTCATTTTTCAAAACCGTCGGAGCGAGCGGGCTGGCTGCGGCGGGGCTGGCAGTGGGATCGACACCGACGGCTGCCGATCCGGAAGTCACCACGGAAGTCGTCGCACCGAAAGAAGGGATTCGCGGGCTCGGGAACACGGGGGAGTGGTTCTTCTCGGTGCATCCGTTCGGTGCTCACAGCACCGGCGATCCGTACTGGTACTACTTCGCCGAGAATGGCAACATCGAGGGCAGTGGCGGATTCGGTGAGCGCTCAGCGCAGGGTCGGTACGGGTGCGCGCGGAGCGACGAGGCGGCCTACGTCGGGTACTACGACGAGATCCAGGAGTTCACGGACACGGGCGAGGTCATCGAGCACACTGCCCCCGCCGAGATCCAGTCGCTGGCCTACGACGACGAGAGCGGCCAGCTGTGGGGCGGGGGTGAGAACGGCCGGGTCTGGCAGTTCGACGACCAGATCACCGTCGAGCAGTCCTTCGCGTTCCCCGGGTCGGTGTTCGGCCTCGCACACGACGGGGAGTACCTCTGGGCCGTCACGACCGAGAGCGGCAAAATCATGCAGGTCGATCCGTCGTCCGGCGATATTGAGGAGGCGTACGGCTATCCGGTCTCGGTCACGATCTACGACCTCACCTATCTGGACGACCGGCTCTGGTTGGCCGGCGACGGACGGCTCTACGGGACGAACATCTCCGCGTCGATGGCGACGGAAACACCGACTGCCACGCAAACGTCGACGCCGACGGATTCGTCGCCCCGTCGGATCGACGAGGCGGAAGTCACGTCGGAGGTCGTCGCACCGAAAGAGGGAATTCGCGGGATCGGGTGGTATGACGCCTTCTACTCGGTGCATCCGTCCGATGTCCACGACACGGGGGATCCCTACTGGTATCTCTTCGACGAGAGCGGAAGTATCGAGAGTAGTGGGGAGTTCGGTGACGAGGGCAGCGCCGGTCGCTACGGCCTGGCGGTCGGCGACGAGACGACCTACATCAGTCGCTACGACGAGATCATAGAGTATACCCGGAGCGATCCGATCACCCATTCTGTCCCCGCTGAGGTCCATTCTCTCACCTACGACGATGCCGCCGGTCAGCTGTGGGCCGGCGGCGCGAACGGCCGCGTCTGGCAGTTCGACGATCAGATCACCGTCGAGCAGACCCTGACGTTCTCCGGATCGGTCGGCGGACTCGCCCACGACGGCGAATACCTCTGGGTCGGAACCAGCGACAATAGCCACATCCGTCGGGTCGATCCGGCGACCGGCGATGTCGACGAGTCGTTCGATCCGCCGGTCTCGACCCAGATCTACTCATTCCTGTATCAGGGCGACCGACTCTGGCTGGCCGGTGACGGTCGAGTCTACCAGACGAACCTCTCGACGACGGCGACGGCGGAGCAGGCGACGCCAGAACCGACGCCGACACCGACCCCGACCGACACGCCGACGGCCACGCGGACACCGACCGCGACCGCGGACCAACAGACCGCGGATTCTCCGCCGGGTCCGGGCGGATCTTCGGACGACAACCCCTTCGAACCGCCGGATTCAGACGGGACGGAAACCGCGTCTGCCACCGAATCACCGGAACCGACGCAGACGCTGTCACCCGAGCCAACGCAGACGGAATCTCCCACGACGACCTCGGGTCGGGTCGACGAACGAACCGAGACGCCGGGCGGGAAGACCGAACCCGACGAGGACCGTCCCGGAACGACTGTCGGGTCCGGTCCCGGAATGGGGATCGTCAGCGGCCTGGCCGCCCTCGGTGTCGGTGCGTGGCGGTTCTCGGAGTCCGAGTCGGAGTAACGGCCGGGGGCCTCGCACTTTCAAACCAGTTAAGGCCGGCCCCGCCCTCCCGTGTGGTATGAGTGAGTCCGAGCGTGCGGGTCGGGAGGAGGTCTGGATCGAGAAGTACCGCCCGGAGACGCTCGGCGAGGTCGTGGGCCACGAGACCATCGTCGAGCGCCTGCAGAGCTACGTCGACCGCAACGACCTGAGCCACATGCTCTTTGCGGGGCCGGCCGGCACGGGCAAGACAACCAGTGCTACGGCCATCGCCCGCGAACTGTACGGCGAGGACTGGCAGGAGCACTTCCTCGAACTGAACGCCTCGGACGAGCGCGGGATCGACGTGGTGCGCGACCGGATCAAGAGCTTCGCCCGCACCTCCTTCGGTGGCGTCGACTATCGCATCATCTTCCTCGACGAGGCCGACGCGCTCACGAGTGACGCCCAGTCGGCGCTCCGCCGGACGATGGAGCAGTTCTCGAACAACGTCCGCTTCATTATGTCCTGCAACTACTCCAGCCAGATCATCGACCCCATCCAGTCCCGGTGTGCGGTCTTTCGCTTCTCGCCGCTGGGCGACGAGGCCGTCGAGGAGGAGATCCGCCACATCGCGAGCGAGGAGGGCATCGAGCTCACCGAGGACGGCGTCGACGCCCTGGTCTACGCCGCGGGCGGGGACATGCGCAAGGCGATCAACGGCCTGCAGGCGGCGTCGGTCTCGGGCGACGTGGTCGACGAGGAAGCGGTGTTCGCGATCACCTCGACGGCCCGCCCGGAAGTGATCCAGGGGATGGTGCAGGACGCCATCGACGGCGACTTCACGGCCGCACGCTCCCAGCTGGACGATCTGATCACCGACGAGGGGATCGCCGGCGGCGACATCATCGACCAACTGCACCGCTCGATCTGGGAGTTCGACGTGCCCGACGAGGACGCCGTCCGCATTCTGGATCGGGTCGGCGAAGCCGACTACCGCATCACCGAGGGCGCGAACGAACGTATCCAGCTCGAGGCGATGCTGGCGTCGCTGAGTCTGGACGACTGATCAGGTCCCGCCCACCGTCGTGTTCACGGATGTGTTCGTCTCGAGGTCGACGTCGGTGCCAGAGACGTTCCCATTGGTGCCGCCAGTCTGCAAGATGATCGGCGTGCCGTCGTCGTCGGTCGCGAGGATCACCTTGTCGGAGGCGTCGATGCTCTTGATGTACTGTTGCTTCAGGACGACCGGATTCTCCTGGAGTGCCTCGCCACGGATCTCGATGACTCGGGCGTCGGCCTCTGCCCGAATCTCCTGGCGCTGCTTTTCACGCTTGGCCTGCTGGATCTCGAACTTCTTCTGTTCGACGCGCTGTTTCGCGATCTCCTTGTCGTTGAGTGCCTCGTCGTAGGTGTCCGGGAGGTTGACCTCTCGGACCTGCACTTCTTGCAGGACGAGCGCCTCGCCCTCGAACGCGGCCTCGAGTTTCTGCTGTGCCGCCGCTCCCAGCCGTTCTCGCCCGTCGCTCGTGTAGATCTCGCTGGTCTGGATCCCCGCTGCCTCGTCACGGAGCTGAGACCGGACCGACGGTCTGATGAGTCGCTCCTCTGCTTGCGAGACCGTTCGCCACTCGGTCACGAAGCCGGCGGCGTCGCTCTCCTGTACCCTGTAGCGGACGGTGATGTCGATGTCGACGGAAGTCCCGTTGATCGTCTGGACCGTCACGGCGTCGTCCTGCGCTGGCCGATCACCTTCGCCCCGTGTGCTCGCCATCGTGTAGGTTCGCGGCCTGACTTCGACGTCTTGGACCGAGTCCTTGACCGGGACGATAATGTGGGCGCCCGGTTGCTGCTGGTCGCCAGTGACGGCGCCGAAGGATTTCTGCACCCCGACGTGGCCTTCCGGAACCTGGTGGTAGCCACCGAGAAGCGTCGCCGCGACGACGAGTCCGACGACACCGAGCACGACGTACCGACTGGTTCTACCGACGTCGATATCGATGTTGTTCCCGTCGTCGGGTCCGGGACCGGGGATATCACTCATCGTCGACACCATCGTAGTCCGCCGAATCACACGCCTGTGGAGGGACCATGCTACAAGCTGACGTGTAGTTCCACTAATGCTCGTCGGTAGCGGGACGAAATGTACGCCGCGTCGCTGGCTCTCTCACCACGACCGTCCTGTCGTGTCAGACACGACCGCCAGCGTCGCGTCGTTCATCACCAGTACCAGAGTGCCCATCACGGGCGCGCCAGCGATCCCGCCGAGGACGCCGGCTACGAGGCCGGCAGCTCCCGTGGCAGGCTGACTCTCGTGGACGCTTTCTGTCGACATGTAGTCGACGGGTCGCCCGTGGCGACTATGGGGATACCGCGCTCGTGAGCCGCCGGCCCACGACTGGGAACTGCTTACGCAGCACTCCCGGAACCGACGGACGCCGGCGTGAACGGGGTGTTTCCGGCAAGGGCTTCGGAACTGTTTTACCCGCTGCTGGGCCAACAGTATCCCAATGAGCGACCTCGCCGACGAATATCGACTCGACTACTTCGAGGAGGAGGGGTTCCATCGCCTGGAGTGTGACTCCTGTGGCGACATGTTCTGGACTCGCGACGCCGCCCGCGACACGTGCGGTGAGCCGCCGTGTGCCGAGTACGGCTTCATCGACGAGCCCGGCTTCGACGAACCGCTCTCCCTGGAGGAGATGCGCGAGACGTTCCTCTCTTTCTTCGAGGAACGCGACCACGGCCGCGTCGATCCCTACCCGGTCGCAGCCAACCGCTGGCGCGACGACGTGTTGCTGACCCAGGCGTCTATCTACGACTTCCAGCCCCACGTCACGACCGGCCAGTCCCCGCCGCCGTCGAACCCACTGGTGGTCTCCCAGCCCTGCATCCGGATGCAGGACATCGACAACGTCGGCAAGACGGGCCGGCACACGATGGCCTTCGAGATGGGCGGCCACCACGCCTTCAACGCCGAGGAGGGATCGGGCTACGCCTACGAGGGTGAGGTCTACTGGAAAGAAGAGTGCGTGCAGTACTGCGTCGAGCTGTTCGAGCAACTGGGCGCGGACGCGGGCGAACTGACCCTCATCGAGGACGTGTGGGTCGGCGGCGGCAACGCCGGCCCGGCCTTCGAGGTGATCTATCAGGGCCTCGAACTGGCGACGCTGGTGTTCATGCAGTTCGAGCAGGACCCCGAGGGCGACTGGGAGATGAAGGACGGCAACACGTACTCGGAGATGGACCGCCGGGTCATCGACACCGGGTACGGGATCGAGCGCTGGACGTGGATGAGCCAGGGGACGCCCACGGTGTACGAGGCCATCTACCCGGAGATGATCGAGTTCCTGCGGGAGAACGCCGGGCTCGATTACTCCGACGAGGAGGACGAGATCGTCCACCGCGCCGCCAAACTGGCGGGCCACATGGACATCGACGAGGCAGAGGACATCGAGGCCGCCCGCGACAACATGGCCGACCAGCTGGGCGTCTCGACGAGCCGGCTCGTCGAACTGATGGAGCCACTGGAGGACATCTACGCCATCGCTGACCACTGCCGGACGCTCGCGTACATGCTCGGCGACGGCATCGTCCCGTCGAACGTCGGGACGGGCTACCTCGCGCGGATGGTCCTCCGGCGCACGAAACGGCTCGCCGACACCGTCGGCGTCGACGCGCCGCTGGACGAACTCGTCGACATGCAGGCCGACCGGCTGGGCTACCGGAACCGCGACACGATCCGCGACATCGTCCGCACCGAGGTCGAGAAGTACCGTGAGACGCTGGATCGCGGGGGCCGGCGGGTCCGACAGCTGGCCGACGAGTACGTCGAGAGAGACGAACTGATCCCGGTCCGTGAGCTGATCGAGCTGTACGACTCACACGGGATCCAGCCCGACATGGTCGAGGAGATCGCCAGCGAGAAGGGCGTTGCCGTCGACGTTCCGGACGACTTCTACGGCCTCGTCGCCGAACGCCACGGCGGCGGCCAGGCCTTCGACGAGGAGGACGAAGTGCCGTACGAGGACCGCCTGGCCGAGCTCCCGGGCACCGACCGACTCTACTACGAGGACCAGCAGCGCATGGAGTTCGAGGCCGTCGTGCTCGAAGTGTTCGACCGCGACGACGGCGACTACGACGTCGTCCTCGATCAGACGATGTTCTACCCCGAGGGCGGTGGCCAGCCCCCGGACCACGGCACCATCTCGACGGACGACATCACTGCCGACGTGACAGACGTACAGATCCACGACGGCGTCATCCTCCACACCGCCGACGAGGATCCCGGTACCGGCGAGTTCGTCCGCGGGCAGGTCGACGCCCGCCGCCGCCGGAGTCTGATGCGCCACCACACGGCGACCCACCTCGTCATCCACAGCGCCCGGCAGGTGCTGGGCGAGCACGTCCGCCAGGCCGGTGCCCAGAAAGGCACCGACTCCTCGCGGATCGACATCCGCCACTACGAGTCGATCACGCGCGAGCAGGTCAAACAGATCGAACACCGCGCCAACGAGATCGTGATGGACAACGTCGGCGTCACACAGGAGTGGCCCGACCGCCACGAGGCCGAGGAAGAACACGGCTTCGACCTCTATCAGGGCGGCATCCCGACCGGCGAGCAGATCCGCCTGATCCACGTCGCCGAGGACGTGCAGGCCTGCGGTGGCACCCACGTCGCCCGTACGGGCGACATCGGGGCGATCAAACTCCTGAGCACAGAACGCATCCAGGACGGCGTCATCCGCCTGACTTTCGCGGCTGGCGACGCGGCCATCGACGCCACCCACGAGGTCGAGGATGCCCTCTACGAGACCGCCGACCTCTACGACGTGGCCTTCGGCGACGTGCCCGAGACCGCCGAGCGGTTCTTCGACGAGTGGAAGGCACGGGGTAAGGAGATCGAGGAACTGAAAGAGCAACTCGCCGAGGCCCGCGCCAGCGGTGGCAGCGACGCCGACGAGGTCGAGGTCGCCGGCACGACCGCCGTCGTCCAGCGGATCGACACCGACATGGACGAACTCCGGGCCCAGGCCAACGCCGTCGTCGAACAGGGCTCGGTCGCGGTCCTCGGATCGGGCGAGAGCGGCGCGCAGTTCGTCGTCGCGGTCCCCGACGGTGTCGAGATCAACGCCGGCGAGGTCGTCGGCGAACTCGCATCGCGGGTCGGCGGTGGCGGCGGCGGCCCGCCGGACTTCGCGCAGGGTGGCGGTCCCGACACAGACGAACTCGACGACGCACTCGACGACGCGGCGGAGATCCTGCGACGAGTCGCGAACGTCTGAACGAGGCGTTTTCTCACGGACGGTCTGTCGCGTGTGACCACTCGCGATCCGAAACTAGAAGCCACGGCCACACCTATAGTCGGTCGATGTCCGACACTGGATCACGGTGGTCGATCCTCGGTATCGGGGGCGCGCTGAGTCTCTGCTGTCTCTTCGCTGCTCCCGCGGCGACGGGGGCCGCCGGCGGTGCCGTCGCCGGCGGGACGACGGCCGCGCTGGGTGGCTCGCTCGTCCAGGTCCTCGTGGCCGCGCTCGCGGTCGCGACGCTCGCCGTCGCGTCCCGTCTCCGCCAGGGACTCTGAGGCGACTGGCGTGTGCGACGGATCGTTCGCGGTGTTCCAAAGCACCAACCTACTTTTCCTCCGGTGCGGAAGTGGCGGGTGATGCCCTACTGCCTGGCCTGCGGGACGAAGACGGACTTCGACGTGACGGACTGTCCCGACTGTGGTGAGGCGATCCGGCGGCGGACCGACCCGCCGGGCGACGACGTGCCGGCGTCGTCCGAGCAGCGACTGTACTGGGACGATGACGACGCGGGGACCGACACGGGAGACGACACCGCTCCGTCGCCCGACGGGCGTCCGCTCGCCGGGATCGACGACATCGGTTCGACCGACGACGCTGGTTCCGTCGTCGAGACCACCCCGTCGTCCGCCCAGTCGGTCGACGACGAATCCGACACGACCCCGCCGGCGACCGATCCGGCGGGCGAGTCACCCTTCGCGGACAGATGGTCGCTCTCCTTCGCCGCCGGCTACCCGGTGCGGGGCGACAGGGGACCGCTGGTCGTCGGTTCGATCCTGGAGTTCGTCGCGCTCGTGATTCCCGTGCTGACGCTGTTTACTGCAGGCTACGGATTCCGACTCCTCCGGGCGGTAGCCCGCGGGCAGCGGGAGCGCCCGGCGTTCGAAGACTACGGCCAGTTGCTCGTCGAAGGTGTCAAGTTCTCGCTCGTGGCGCTGGTCTACGTGGCGTTCGCCTTTCTTGGGTCACTCGGTGCGATCGCTGTCGGGGCCGTCGACGAGCCCTTCGGGATCGCGCTGTGGGCCGCCGTCGGGTTGCTCGCGGTGTATCCGCTCCCGTCGTCGCTGACGGCCTGCGGCGCGACCGACGAGTTCCGAACGGCGTTTTCACGGTCGCACGCGGGGGCCTTCGCCGTCTCACGGACGTACCTGAAGGCGTGGCTCGCGTGGCTCGTCGGCGGCGTCGCCGTCTCGGTCGTCGCCGTCCTCTCGGTGCTCACGCTCGTCGGCCCGATCGTCGTCCGGACGTGGTCGATCTACTCGTTCGCGGTGCTGTGGGGCTACTACTACCGCGAGGCCGCCGCCCGTGGCGTCGTCCCGCCGGCCCCGGACGAACCGGTCTCGTAAGCGTACGTCACCCTCGTTCGGCGCTGTCCAGACGAGAGATTGAACGTGGACTGTTTGAAGCACCGAAACTCAAGTGAAGCGAGTCTTTCAGTGCTACCAATCGGTGTCTTTTCCGAGTCGCATCTTCCCTCCGTCGAACCGAAGCACAGAACCGGACGCGCGTGCTCGATGCAGGTATGCCGACAGCGACGAACGACGGCGTGTCCCTTCACTACGAGACCGACGGCAGCGGCGACGCGGTCGCGTTCGTCAACGACGTTGGCGCGGGGGCGTGGCTCTGGGGCTGGCAACACGGTGTCGTCGCCGGACCGTACGAGAGCCTCGTCTGGGACCTGCGGGGGACCGGGCAGTCCGACACCCCGAGCGGTCCGTACAGCGTCGCGACGCTGGCCGACGATCTGGCGGCCGTCCTCGGCGAGGCCGGCGTCGACAGCGTCCATCTCGTGGGCGCGGGGCTGGGTGGGATGGTCGCGCTTGCCTACGCTCACCGCTACCACCGCGCCGAGTCACTGACGCTGTTCGGGACCGCCGCGAGCGGCGACGCCGTGACCGATCGACTGGACGACCTGCGCGCCCCCCTCGACGACCCCGCGGCGCTGGGTACATCACTGCAGGCCGCGTTCGTCTCGGAGCTGGACCACCATCCGGAGATCCGCGAGGAAATCGTCCAGTGGCGACAGACCGACGACGCCGATCTGGCGGGCTGGGACGCACAGGCCGCCGCGATGCGTGCCTTCGAGGCCCCGCCGCTGTACGAGGTGACGCTCCCGACGCTCGTCTTCCACGGCGTCGACGACGTCATCGTCCCCGAGAGTGCAGGGGAGCAACTCGCCGACGATCTGCCGCGGGGCGAGTACCAGGCCGTCGAGGGCGGCCACTGGGCCAACGTCTCCGAGAGCGCTGCAGTCTCGGACGCGCTGATCGGGTGGCTCGACGAGCAGTCGAGCGGCGACTGAGGCTGGCGGTCCCCCGTCGACGAGCGCGGCAAATACGACCGCGGATCTGTCCACTTTTGGGGTTCCAGCGTCTGCCTATGAGTGATGAGTCTCAGGATCGCCCTGCTGAACGCGGCCCACGACGGGGAGCTCAACCGCCGGAACTTCAGGCGGGAACTGGACGCGGACCTCGTCGAGTACGACGTCACCGAACGCGAACTGCCCGACACCTTCGCGTTCGACGGCTGTGTCGTCACCGGGTCGCGCGCCTCCGTCTACTGGGAGGAGCCGTGGATCGCGGACCTCGCCGAATGGGTTCGCGAGGGAGTCGAGCGCGACGTGGCGTTCCTGGGCGTCTGTTTCGGCCACCAGCTACTGGCCCACGCGCTGGGCGGCGAGGTCGAGCCGATGGACGACTACGAGATCGGCTACCGGTCCGTGAGCCACGACGGCAGTTCCGAACTGCTGGACGGCGTGAGTTCCGAGTTCACCGTCTTCACGACCCACTCCGATCGTGTGGCCGAACTGCCGCCGGGGGCCGAGCAGTTCGCCGAGAACGACTACGGGATTCACGGCTTTCGCACGGACGACGTGTTCTCGGTGCAGTTCCACCCCGAGTACGACACCGAGACCGCTCGCGAGGTCACGCAGGGGAAAGACGAGCACCTCTCCGAGGAACGCATCCAGCAGGTGCTCGATGGCATCACCGCGGATAACTACGACGCCGCCTGCGAGGCCAAGCAACTGTTCGACAACTTCACCGACTACGTCCGCGAGAAGCGCGTCGAGTGCGAGAAGGGCAACGTCGCCGCTTCGGACGACTGATCTCCTCGGGCCGTGGTTTTCCCGCGGTTCACGCCGATGTTCGACCCCTTACTAGACCGACAGCCGCCGGTCGGTCGCTGGTGGACACGTCGCGCGAGGAGCGGTCGGTTCGGTGGCTCAGTTTTTTACCGATGGTACCCATACCAGTAGTAATGTCACAGGGTCAACCAATGCGAACGGAGCAATTGTACGTCGACGGGAACTGGCGCGAAGCAGCGGAGACGATCGAAGTGCGTGATCTGGCGGACGACGGGACATTCGCTCGGGTCGCCGCAGCGAGCACGTCCCAGGCCGAGGAGGCGCTCGCCGCCGCCGAGAGCGCTCAGCGCACGTTGCGGGAGACGACGCCGGTCGAGCGCGCCGCGTGGCTGGAGGCCATCGCGGACGCGCTGGTCGAGCGAAGCGAGGAACTGGCCGAGGCGATCGTTCGCGAGGCGGGCAAGCCGATCGCTTCGGCCAGCGGTGCGCCCGCCAGTGCGGCCGAGCGGCTCCGCTTCGCTGCGGGGGAAGCCCGAGATCTGGCGAGGAGCTACGGCGAGTACCGGGAGGGCACGACGGCGGGCCACGAGGGATGGCAGGCGATCGTCAAGCCCGAACCGATCGGGACGGTGCTCTGTATCGCGCCGTACAACTACCCGCTGGTGACGACGGTGTTGCAGGTGGCACCGGCCCTGGCGGCGGGCAACAGCGTCGTTCTCAAGCCGTCGAGCAAGACGCCGGTCACCGCGGCGATCCTCACCGACGTGATCGTCTCGGCCGTCGACCTTCCGGACGGCGCGATCAACTTCGTCCCGGGGCGGAGCCGGGAGATCGGCGACACGCTCGCTGGCGACGAGCGGGTCGACACCATTGCGATGACCGGCTCCTCCGGCGCTGGTGAACACGTCGCCCGGGAGTCTGGCATCACGAACCTCTTGCTGGAACTGGGCGGCAACGCACCGGCGATCGTCTTCCCCGACGCGGACCTCGCGGACGCCGCGGGAGCCTGTGCCAGGGGGTCGTTCCGGTACGGCGGCCAGCGCTGCTCGGCGGTCTCGCGGGTCGTCGCACACGAGTCAGTCCACGACGAGATCGTCGAACGGATCACGGCGACCATGGACGACTGGGTGTCCGGCGACCTCTTCGACGAGGACACGACCTTCGGGCCGCTGATCGACGAGTCCCAGGCCGAGTGGGTGGACGAACTCGTCCAGGACGCTCGCGACGCGGGCGCGGAACTGGTCACCGGGGGCGACCGCGACGGCGCGTTCTACGAGCCGACGGTCCTGGCGGACGTTCCCCAGGACGCCCGTATCGTCCACGAGGAACAGTTCGGGCCCGTCGCGGCCGTCACCACCTTCAGCGACGAGGACGAGGCGATCGCGGTCGCCAACGCCAGCGACCTGGCGCTCGACGCCTCGGTGTTCACGACCGATCACGACCGTGCGATGCGGGTCGCCGAGCGCGTCGACGCCGGCGGCGTCCACGTCAACGGCGCGCCCTCGCACGGTCTCGGTGACATCCCATTCGGCGGGAACGACGTCTCGGGCATCAACCGAGAGGGGATCCACACCGCCATCGAGGAGATGATTCGGAAAAAGTCGATCATCCTGTCGCGCGGGTCGTCACAGTAGTCGCCCCAGGCCGGCGTATTCACCGATCAGGATACCGTATTGGGTCGATCCGGGACAGAGCGACAGGACTCCGTATCAGGCCAGATCGCGCCAGCTCCGTTCCGGCGTCCAGTCGAACAGCGTCTGGGCTTTCGCGGTGTCGACGAGTGCGGCGTGCCCGTCGAGATCGCCACGGATCTGGGCATCGGGGTAGATCTCGTCGACCAGTTCTCGTGTCGGCACGTCGGCGCAGGTATCCGGGGCCGACACCCACACGCGCTCGTGGCCCTCGAAGTCGGCGTCGACGGTCTGCCGGATCAGATCGACCACGTCGACCATCATCGCGTAGGTGAACAGCGTGTTGCGCTGGGCGTGGAAGTTCTCGGCCGCGCGGATGCCGTCGAGGCTCTGGTCGGTCTCGACGAACGCATCGCGGGCCATCGCCTCGTCGACGACCCACGGGAACCGCAGGGACGTGATCGTCGTCGGGGCGTCCGAGGGCCGGCGCGCGAACCCGTCGGCGGCGACCTCCAGGGTCTGCTTGCCCAGCCCGTAGGGATTCGCCGGCGTGAGCCGGTGGTCCTCGTCGACGGGGAGGTAGTCGACGGTGATCGGTTCGGGCTCGAACCCGCCGCCGATCGCGCTGAAACTCGACGCCAGCGCCACTGTGTCGATCCCGAGTTCGCCCGCGGCTTCGAGGACGTGGTAGCTGGACATGACGTTGCTCTCGTAGGTTCGGTAGCCGGGTGTGGTGTTCGGCGTCCCGAGCGTCCCCAGGTGGACGACGGCGTCGGCGTCGCTCTTTGCCAGCGACCCGTACACCTCGCCCGCGTCCAACAGGTCCGTCGTGAGGTAAGCGTCGCTGTGGTCCTCGTCGCGCTTGCCTCGCGAGAGGTTCACGGTTCGGTAGCCTTCGGAATCGAGGTGTTCGAGCAGACTCCGCCCGATCCGTCCGTTCCCGCCGGTGACGGCCACGGTGTCGGTCATGTTCGAAGCGTCGTGGGCACGGTAGAAAATGCTCGGGTCCGATCGTGTGTGGTACTTCGGGGCACACTTTTGCCCGTCGCCCCCATATCACGGCTATGCTCGACTATCTCGATCTGGAAGCGGATCTCGACGGCGAGGAGCGGATGATCCGGGACACGGCCCGCGAGTTCGTCGACGAGCGGGTCCGACCCGACATCGGCGAGTGGTTCGATGACGGTCGCTTCCCCGAGCACCTCGTCGGCGAGATGGGCGATCTCGACTTCTACGCGCCGACGCTCGACTGGGGCGACCTGCCGGGCGTCGGCCCGCAGTCCTACGGCCTCCTGATGCAGGAACTGGAGGCCGGCGATTCGGGCGTCCGCTCGATGGCCAGCGTCCAGGGAGCACTGGTGATGTACCCCATCGACGCTTTCGGGAGCGACGCCCAGCGAGAGGAGTGGCTCCCCGCGCTCGCGTCGGGCGACGCGATCGGCTGTTTCGGGCTCACCGAACCCGAACACGGCTCCGATCCCGCGAGTATGGAGACGACGGCTTCTCGCGACAGTGACGGCTACCGCCTCTCGGGGACGAAGACCTGGATCACGAACGCGCCGATCGCGGACGTTGCAGTCGTGTGGGCGCGTTTGCGGACGGACGGACGGTCGAGTCCGTCCGATCGAGGAGGCGACGGCGATGGGGCAGTTCGGGGCTTCGTGGTCGACACGGACCGTGACGGAATCGACACGAACGAGATCGACGGCAAACTGTCGATGCGAGCCTCTTCGACCGGGGAAATCCACCTCCGGGACGCGTGGGTGCCCGAGGATGCCGTTCTGCCCGGTGTCGAGGGGATGAAAGGACCGCTGTCCTGTCTCACCGAGGCGCGCTACGGTATCGCGTGGGGCGCGGTCGGTGCAGCGCGTGACTGCTTCGAGACCGCTCGGGAGTACGCCACCGACCGCGAGCAGTTCGGCGGCCCGATCGCCCGCTTTCAGCTCCAGCAGGAGAAACTCGCCGAGATGGCCACCCGTATTTCGACGGCCCAGCTGCTCGCGTACCGGCTGGCCGAACTCAAGGACCGGGGCGACCTGCGGCCCCAGCAGGTGTCGATGGCCAAGCGCAACAACGTCCGGATGGCCCGCGAGGTCGCCCGCACCGCCCGAGAGATGCTGGGGGGCAACGGGATCACGACCGACTACCCGCCGATGCGCCACGCCGCCAACATGGAGACGGTGTACACCTACGAGGGCACCCACGACATTCACACGCTGATCCTCGGAGCGGACCTCACCGGGATCGACGCGTTCGAGTGACGCTCCGTCCCGCGACGCTCACCGTCGCGTTCCGTGTACTACCGGCGCTGGCCGGCTGTTCCGTCGGCCCGACAGACTCGCCACCCGGATAGTGAATTGTATCACAGAGCCACAGCCGACAGCATCAGTCGAACCGCCCGGTCGTCGCGCTACACTCCTCACACAGCGTCACCAGCGCCTCGCCGTCGTCGGCCCACTCGATGGTCTGGTGAGTCCGCTCCCCGCAGTCGGGACAGTCTCGCACCATCTCCGTTTCGCCGGCGTCTCTGGGCGCGCCCAGTCCGAGGGCCACCACGCGCTCCTCGCTCTCGTTGGTCCCGCGCTGCCACTCGCCGGGCGCGAAGCGGATCACTTCACCCGACTCGACGGCCACGTCCCCCTCTTCGGTCTCGAACGTGACCGTCCCCTCCTGCACGTAGAAGACTTCTTCCTGGGCTTCGTGGCGGTGATACCCGAAGCCGAAGCTGTCGCCGGGCGCGAGTTCGTAGTAGTTGATCGCCAGCTCCGTCGTCTCCAGTACCGGACTGAGCATCCGTTTGACTGCAGCCGGTCCCATTCGCGACTCGACGGCGTCGATACGGCGTTTCTCCATAGTTCGGCTTCGCCAGCCAGGCGAAAAAAGCAGCTGGGTTATTCACTCCGGTCGATGTCGAGTTCGTCGTCGAGGTCGCCGAGCCACTCGGTCTCTTCGAGCTGCTCGAGCTGCTCGCGGAAGTGTGTCTTGCAGACGCCCACGGAGACACCGTCTTTCTCGACTGCGATATCTGCTTCACTCTCGCAGTAGTGACACTGCATACCCACGCTTGGGGCCGTGCGACATTGAAACCTCCGTTCGACGGTCACTCGGCCGACACGTCTAGCCGCTCTCTGATTCGCGACCACTCGTCGCCGGCCAGCCCGGCCAGCCCCAGTCGGTCGCCGTGTGCGTCGCTGCCGCCGGTCGCGAGCAGATCGTACTGCTCGATCGCACGGTTCACGGGCGACAGATCGACGCTGCCCTCGTAGGGATACGCCCGCTCGACGGTGTCGAGCGTCTCACAGCGAGCAAGCGCCGCCGCGGGGTCGTCGTACCGGAGTGGGTGAGCCAGACCCACGATGTCACAGGCCCCGGCCAGCAGATCCCGTCCGTGCTCGAACGACGGCACCTCGCGAGCCACGTAGCAGGCGCAGTCGTCGCCGATGAGGTCGTCGAACGCGCCCTGTACGTCGTAGTCGCTCACCTCGGCGATGGCGCGGGCGATGTGTGGTCGTCCCAGCCCGGGACGCGGTTCGACGGGGAGCGAGACGCCCAGCCGATCCTCGACGCGGTCGATGATCTCCGCTCCCCGTTCTTTCCTGTTTTGCTGGATCCTGTCGCACTCCTCGACGAGCGCGTCAGTCCGGCGCGCACCGTAGCCCAGCAAGTCCAGACGCTGGTCGCCTGCATCGACGCGCAGCTCGATGCCGTGGACTAGTGCGATGCCGTCACGGCTGGTCACCGGTCGGTCGAGGTCCGGATGGAGACGGTCGTGGTCAGTGATCGCGACGGCGTCGATCCCTGCCCGCCGTGCGACCCTCGGGACCCGTTCGAGCGGCATGGTCCCGTCCGAGTTCGTCGTGTGTACGTGGAGGTCCGCGGCGATCATACTCGTCCCTCGACGCCCGCCGGAAAGCGCGTTGCGGTCGTGGTCCTTATACGCATTAAGGGGCATATGGATTATTAATAATGAAGGTTTATTAACGACCATTAACTTTCACCACTCATGCGACTGTTCGACAGCGCAGACGAGATGTTCACCACACAGAATTACCCCGCGACGACGGCCGACATGATCGACTCACACGGCCACCTGACCCTGGAGCTCCCCAATGGCTCCGAGACCATCGCCGACATCTTGGGTCGCCTGACCGAGGAAACGTACGAGACCGAAGAGCAAGCGCGACTGGCGGCCTACAGCGCCGTCAGCCAGAAGGGCATCGGCCGCAAGGGCTACTCCGATCGGGACCCCATCTGCATGGGCGAAGACGGCCCCGACCAGGTTTCCTTCTAGACCATCTTTTTCCCCGGCGGGTTCGAATCGCGCCTCCGGCGCGCTCGAACCACTTGGGCAAAAACATGGGTGAAAAAGGCTCGACCTCACTACGTTCGGTCGAGCGAATCGTGCGAACTGCCGGGTCCTTCGGACCGCTCGTTCGCGCGAATGCTTTCCAAGCAACCAACACACCCATTGCCCACCCGGTTCGTGTCCGATCCCGCGACGAAACAGGAGTGTCTTCGGCCAAAGGCACTTCCATCACCCGCTCGAAGTCCGAATGTCATGTCCTCTGACCGCGTTATCGAGCTTCTGCGCAAAGCCTACGGCGACGAGATGGAGACCGTGATGAACTACCAGACCAACGCCATCGTCCTCGACGGTGTCCGCGCCGAGGAGATCAAGGAGAGTCTCCAGCAGGACATCCAGGAGGAGCTTGGCCACGCCCAGCAACTGGGCCAGCGCCTGAAGCAACTGGACGCCCGCCCGCCGAGTTCGGCCGACTTCACGGCGCGACAGGACTCGCTCCAGCCGCCGGAAGACTCGACGGACGTACTGTCGGTGATCGAGGGCGTCCTCGACGCCGAGGAGGACGCCATCGCGACCTACCGCGACCTGATCGACGCTGCCGAGGACGCCGACGATCCCGTTACCGAAGACCTCGCGGTGACGGTTCTCGCGGACGAGGAGGCCCATCGCACGGAGTTTCGTGGCTTCCAGAAAGAGTACCGACAAGACTGAGCGTTGACCGGCGCGGCCGCTGTCGCCGGTTCCACACCGTCTCGCATTCACCGCTCCAGAAAGTCCGGTAGATCCATCGCCTCGGTGCTGTCTACGTCCTGCTTGTCCAGCAGCTCCGAGGGTTCCAGCGCTTCTGGGAGGCCGTCACGGCCGCCAGTCGGGCGCTCGTCGGGGTCGATGGCGGTTTTCTCGCCCCTGACGAGGTCCGCCCAGACTGCCTCGCCGTTGTCGTCGGTCGATTTGGCAGCAGCCGTGGCCTCCTGTCGGCCCTCGCGGTAGGCGAGTTCGACCATGCTCTTGTTGTAGTTGGTGCCCATCTCGTCGTAGATGGCCTCCAGTTCCTCACGGTTGTACTCGCCGAGTCTCTCCGCGACGCCGATGGCGTAGGCTCGTTCGGCGGCCTCGTCCTTGTCGAGGGCGTTCCAGTCGTCGAACTCGGCGTCGTAGCGGCTCATGACTCGACTTTCTCACCCGGATGGACGCGCAGGCCGGTGTCGGAGAAGCTGATCCGGCGGATGTCACAGTCGATGGCGGTCCCGCGCATCTTGATCACCTGCAGGCCGCGTGTCATCGAACCGCCGTCGAGGAAGTTGTGGAAGAAGACGACGCCGTGGGCCAGATAGTGCTCGTCCGAGTAGGAGGTGGGATCGGTCATCTCCGAGATCAGGAGGACCGTGGCGTCGGTCTGTTTCAGTGCCGAGAGAAAGCCCGTGATCTCTTCGGATACGTCGGTCAGGAAGTGCTGGAGCAGCATCGTCGAGTCGATCACCACGCGCTCGACGTTGTTCTGGTCGATGAAGGCGACGAGCCGATTGGTCAGCCCGCCCTCGGTCCCGAACTGGGTGATCGTGCGCTTGCCGCTCTCGGTGACCAGATTGAGGAACTGGATCGCGTCGGACTGCATCGCCCGGTCGAAACCGAAGTCGTAGCCGGCCATGTCCTGCATCAGTTCCTCCTTGGTCTCGTGCATCGTCACGTAGAGACAGTCGTCGCCCCGCTTGGCCCCCTGGGTGATGAACTGCGCGCTGAAGGTCGTCTTCCCGCTCCCCGGCGGCCCGCTGATCACGTAGAGCCGGTTCTCCAGCAACCCCCCCTGTACGAGTTCGTCGAACCCCGGGACACCACTCTCGATTCGCATACCACACGAAAGACCGCATCACGTAATAGGTGTTTTCGCTCCGTTTTCACGGCTGATAACTTCCAGGTGGTTGACGATCGTTTCTCAGAACGTGCGACCTGCTCCTGGTGACTGCCACGTGACAGTTCGCGACTGCAGTCATACGGTTTGCTGGGGCTATGTATCGGCGATCGTCGACCCCGTTCCGGCGATCACCGGTAAGAGACGACACCAAACCGTATCACCGCAGTCGGCTGGCACACTCGCGACAGTAGACGTACATCGAGTCGCTGTCGTTGTGCGTGCCACACTCGCGACAGTGGATGCCGGTGGTCTCGCCGTGCTGTGTGTCGACGGCGACGGAGGCACTGCCCTCGACGGGGCTCGGTGTCGTGTCGGGCGACGGATCGTCACCCTGGAAGTACCGGTAGAGCAGCAACTGCAACAGCCCGAAGCCGACGACGTAGGCGATGAGCCAGACCAGGACGCCCATACTGTGTTATTGATTACCACTGTACTTGGATGTTCCGGCAGAGAATCAGGGTCGATAATTGAACCTGCTCCCGTGGTGGAGTGATCCGGCTCGGATCGTCGACGGCGTCACCGATCCGGCGGCGTCAGGTCGCGCTGGAACTCGTCGAACACCCGCAGGTCGTCGGGCAGGTCGAAGTCGAGCATCCGCTCTTCGCGCCGGTCGACGTTGGCGTCCTCGATCGGTTCGGCGACGGACTCCCAGCCCTCTTTGATCCCGATACTCTTGGCTGGCGTGCCGGCGGCGATGTGGTGGGCGGGTACGTCCTTGCCGATCGAGGACTTCGCCGCGAGGATCGAGTTCTCCCCGAGTCGGACGCCAGCCCGGACCATCGAGTCGTAGGTCACGCGCACGTCGTCCTCGATGATCGTGTGGTAGTTGTCGACGTGGGTCTGGTCGACGGCGTCGTGGTCGTGTGTGTAGACGTGGGCGTCGTCGGAGATCGACACTCGGTCGCCGATCGTCAGTTTTCCGCGGTCGTCCAGGTGCACGTCGTCGTGGACGACGACGTTGTCGCCGACAGAGATGTTGTGGCCGTAGGTAAACGAGATGTTCTTGAAGAACCGGCAGTTGTCGCCGACGTCTTCGAAGAGGTGCTCGGCGATCATCTGGCGAAAGCGGAGCGCGAACTCGACGTTGTCGGCCATCGGCGTCGCGTCGAACTGCCGCCAGAGCCACTGGAGGTACTTCGACTTCGTGAACCGGTCTTCGTCCTTCTCGGCGTAGTACTCACTCTCGAGGGTGGCGTTGCAGGGGTCGTACCCCTGCAGGCGGACCCGTTCGGCCGGCGACACGTCCTCGCCGGACTGCCAGCGCTCGTAGGCCTCGCGGTCGCCGTGGAGGTCGATCAGCACGTCCTCGACGACGTCACAGGTGTCCTCGTCGCTGGCGAGTCGCTCGTCCACCTCGTTGATGAAGGCGCGCAGTCCCTCCTCTGCCAGCGGCGGCAACGAGACGTGACGCTTTGTCATACCGCGAGCAAGGCGGGCGGCGCTGATATGGGTTTCCGTTGGGCCGCCGTTACCGGTCAGTAACCGGGGGACGACGACGTTACTCGGCCACCTCGGATGGCCGAACATCATCGGTGGCGGCCACAGGACCGACGTTATAAGCCCTTCCCGGCCAACCGTCCGCCAATGCCACGGTCTGACATCATCATCGAAGTCCAGCGCGCCCTCGTCAATCAGCGCGAACGGCGACTGCGGGCCGTTTGGCGGTTGCTCGTCGGCCTCCCGATCTTTTTCGTCCTCTGGATCGTCGCGCAGCTCCCCGTCGGCGTGATCTCCGGACTCACACTGTCGCCGCCGCTGCTGGCCGGCGGTGCGATCCTCGTCGGCTGGCTCTTCTACTACGGGTTCTCGACGGGCGTGCTCGTCGGCCTCTCGCGGTGGCTCGACGGCCGGACGCTCCCCGGACTGGGCCTGGGCGGGGACAACTTCTGGCGAAACCTCGCGTTCGGTCTCGGGCTGGGGATCGCGATGCCGACGGCGGTGTTTCTGGTGGAACTGGCACTGGGCTTCGTCGCCGTCGAAGGGACCCTCGTCACCCGGCCCGACAATCAGTTCGGCGTCGCCGTGCCCGCACTCGTCGCGATCCCGGGCACACTCCTCTTTTTCGTCGGTGTCGGCGTCTTCGAGGAGGTGCTCAGTCGGGGCTACCTCTTCCAGAACATCGCGGAGGGACTCTCCGGGCTGTGGTCGATCGGGCCTCGCGAAGCGATCGTGACAGCGGCGGTCGTCACGAGTGCCTTTTTCGGTATCTTCCACGGGGCCAACGCCAACGTGACGCCGCTGGCGCTTTTCAACATCGCCGTAGTCGGCCTCTTTTTCGCCGCGACCTACGTCCTCACCGACGATCTCGGCATCCCGATCGGCATCCACGTCACCTGGAACTTCGCGCTCTCCTCGCTGTACGGCTTCCCGGTCAGTGGCCTCACGACGCCCGCCACACTCATCTCGGTCCGCCAGACCGGCCCGGCGCTCGTGACTGGTGGGCGCTTCGGCCCCGAAGGGGGGTTGATTCTCTATCTCGGACTCGCCGTCGGAATCGCGCTCACGTGGTGGTGGGTCCGTCGTGAAGACGGGACGGTTCGGTTCCGGACTGATCTCGCCGAACCGGACCTTCGCAAAGGGAAGAAACCGGAGTAAGTGTCGGGAGCATCGACCGGTGAACCAGCCGCCGAGTTCGGTCCGTGACGCTCCCGCCGGTCACAGCCACCCGTACGACCACGCTCTGGTGAATCGAAAGGGTGGGCTGGCCAGGGGCTCTCGAGTTCGAAGCCACGGCGGCGTCACCCTCGATAGTCGCTACTGGCAACCAAGATTGCTAAGTACGCTGATCCGTAACGTGGGCGTATGAACCAGCGAGAGCTCGGAACGTCGGGCGTCGAGGTGTCAGAGATCGGCTTCGGGGCCTGGGTCGTCGGCACGGACTGGTGGGGCGACCGCTCGCGCCAGCAGGCCATCGACATGGTCCAGCACGCCCTCGACCAGGGCGTCACGTACTTCGACACCGGCGACGTGTACGGCCACGGCGACAGCGAGAAACTGATCGGCGAAGCGCTGGCCGAGCACCGCGACGAGGTAACGGTCTCGACGAAGGTCGGCTACGACTTCTACAACAACCCGCAGGCCGGCCACGGCGAACTCCCGAAACGCATCGACGGCGAGTGGATCCGGGAGGCGTTGGACAACTCGCTCGACCGCCTCGACATGGACTACGTCGACATGCTGATGCTGCACAACGCCAACGCCGACGAGGTCGGCGCCGACGTGCTGGCGACGCTTGACGACCTGCGCGACGAAGGCAAGATCGAGTCGATCGGCTGGGCGCTGGGCCCCTCGATCGGCTGGCTGGCCGACGGCGACGCCGCGGTCCAGAACGAGTTCGACGCCGTCCAGACCGTCTTCAACATGTTCGAGCAAGTGCCCGGGCAGCACTTCATCGACACCATCCGGGAACTGGACGCCGACACATCGGTCATCGCCCGGGTGCCCCACTCCTCGGGCCTGCTGAACGAGCAGGTCACGCCCGACACCGAACTCGGCGAGGGCGACCACCGCGCCCACCGGCCGACCGAGTGGTACGAGACGGGCTGGGAGAAGGTCGACAACGTGCGCTTCCTCGAACGCCCGGAACACGGTGACGGGGAACGCGCGAGCGGTGACGGCGAGCGGACGATGGCACAGGCTGCCCTCCAGTGGCTCCTCTACAACGACGAAGTCGCCAGCGTCACGCCGACGTTTCGGACGACCGACGACGTCGACGAGTGGGCCGGTGCGCCCGCGACGCCCGCTCTCTCCGACGAGGAGTACGAACGCGTCCAGGGCCTCTATCGGGACAACTTCGGTGTGGATCGAGACGACGGCATGGACCAGTTGCGCTCGTCGGTCGACGGCGAGGACCTGGACGAGAGCGGGATGGCTCCGGCCGACGACTGATACGGAACGTTGTAGATCTGTATCAGATCGACCGCACGACTGCGGATCGTCGACCAGTTCTAGCAGAACACGACCGTGACGTAGACGGTCGTCACGTCGTCGTCGACCGCCCGGCGCGTCGAGATCCCGACTTCGGCCCACTCTTCGAGGCGGAGATAGCGCTGTTCCTGATCGTTCGCACGCCAGGTTCCCATGGCGTCCTCGGCGATTTCCTCGGCCGCTGTGATCGTCTCGCCCTGATACCGGTAGATCAGTTGCTGTGGCGAGACGTACTGGCCGCGGTCGCTATCGAAGACGCGCGTGCAGTCGACGTCCTCCTGAATCATCCGGTCGTCCAGCGTGTCCCCCCACGGCGACTCGTCGGCGAAGAAGCCGTTGCTCGCCATCTCGCGGCTGTGGTGGTGTGCCAGGCGGTCCAGTCGCGCCGTCCTGTTCAGTGGCTCCGATCCGGCCTGCCGGCGCTCGGACTCGATCGCCCGTTCGATCGACAGCGAGATTTCGGTGTTGGAGACCGAACTGGCAGACACTCGGGTCGCTGTCGTCGCCGTCTCGGGCCGTGCTGTCGTTCTCGTGTCGGCCTCCCCGTCGGCGGTTGCAGTGCCGGTCGGCGCGGCTGTCGTTTCGGTCGGAGCGTCAGTCGTCGTCTCGACGGGCGTTTCGGGGCCGGCCGCGCTCGGTCCCGCGCCAGTCAGCGCCATCACCACCCCAGCGCCGACGACGACCCCCAGGACGAGGACGGCGGCTGTTCGTCGCATACACGTATCTACATCTCACAATTAATAACTGTACTTGCCGTTTCGAAACCCTTAATTCAGACTCGTCGACAGATGCAGCCTCGGGCTGGCCCGTGCGGACGAGGTGGCGATTCGACACGCGTTTATCCGTCCCCATCCACAGTCGAGCCATGCGCGTGACGTTTCTCGGGACGAGCGGGGCAGTGCCGACCACGGAGCGCAACCCCAGCGCCGTCTTCGTCAACCGCGAGGGCGACAAGCTCCTGTTCGACTGTGCCGAGGGCACCCAGCGCCAGATGATGCGCTTCGGGACCGGCTTCGCCGTCGACCACCTCTTCGTCACGCACACGCACGGCGACCACATCCTGGGGATTCCGGGCCTGCTCCAGACCTGGGACTTCAACGAGCGCGAGGAGCCGATCGCCATCCACGCGCCCGCCGGCACTCGCGGGACCATCGAGGACCTCGTCTCCGTGACCGGCGACACGCCGTCGTTTCCCGTGCGAATCAATCAGATCTCGGCGGGCGACACCGTCCTCGACGGCGACGGCTACGAGGTCCGGGCGATCCGCACCGACCACCGCTGTGCTTCGGTCGGCTACGCCATCGTCGAGGACGACCGCAAGGGCCGCTTCGACCGCGAGAAAGCCGAGGAGGAACTGGGTATCCCGCCCGGACCCAAGTACTCGAAACTCCACCGCGGCGAGGCGATCGAACACGACGGCCGGACGATCCAGCCCGGGGAAGTCGTCGGCCCGGACCGGCCCGGCCGGACGATGGTCTACACCGGCGACACCCGCCCGACCGACGCCGTCGTCGACGCGAGCGAGGACGCCGACCTCCTCGTCCACGACGCCACCTTCGCCGACGACTGGGCCGACCGCGCCCGCCAGACCGCTCACTCGACCGGCCGGGAAGCCGCCGCGGTCGCCCAGGAAGCAGGGGCGAAACGACTCGCGTTGACTCACATCTCGACGCGCTACGGCGGTAACTCCGACCCGATCCTCGACGACGCCCGCGAGGCTTTCGACGGTGAAGTGTTCGTCCCCGACGACGGCAAGCGGATCGAGGTCCCGTTCCCCGACGAGGAGTGAGGACGCGACAGTGATGCACAGACGGGTTCTCGCTCTGTCGAACGCACCTCCAGAGAGGTCTAACTGACCGCCCTCGGCCCGCTGAGCGGTTCTGTGCGAGATATCCTCGCGGTGCTCGGATAGTGCCCGCGCAGAACCGCTCAGTCGCGCCTCGCCCGTTCATTCCGCCAGGCCACATCCCACAAAGCCGCAGGACAGCACCGCGCCACACACCTCCCCAACCGATTCAGTCGCTTCGCTCCTTCATCCCTCGCACAACGTCGTCGCGGCACAGAGGCCGCGACAGCGCGCGCCGGTGTGGACTGCTCAGTCTTTGACCGGTGCCAGACAGCTGTGCAGTCGTCTCCGAGAACGTCCCGATCAGTACGGCTCCGTGGGCAGTTCCCCGTCCTCGAACGCGAGGGATCGGAGTAGTCCCACGTCCACGTCCTCCCGTTCGCGCAGTTCGGCCGCCACGGGCTCTGAGACCACCAGCGTGTCCGGGTCCATCGTGCTCGGGATGCGCGCGACGCGTAGTTCCGACGGGTCGGCGACGCCGGTCATCGAACACGACAGCAGCAGGGCCGTCTCGTCGTCGGGGACGACGAGGGGGAGTTTCGCCCGCCGGGGCTCGCCGCTGGTCGCGATGTTGACGTAGGTGTCCGCGAAGTCGATGTCGGCGACGAGCTCGCGGTGGACCAGGTCAGCGAGGCCGACGCCGAGTGCGTTACCGTGCGAGGGGGCGGTCAGCGACCGGGCGTAGACGCGGGTAATCTCGGGCGTCTCCGGTTCCGGTTCGCCGTGGAAGTCGTAGCGCCCGAGGACGTTGGTGTCCATCCCCGTTCCGGACTTGTCCTTGCCGGTCTCGTCGACGATCAGCAGGTCGAGCTGGTCGACGGGCAGCGTCGCGAACAGCTCTTCGGCCGTCGCCAGTAGTTCCGGCTCCCGGTCGGGGATGTCGGCGGCGTCGACGCCCTCGACGTGGGCCGCCCGGTCCGCGGCGTTCTCGACGAGCGCGATCCCGCCGACGATCGGTGTCTCGGCCAGCAGTACGTCCATCCGGTCGGCGATCACGTCCGCGAAGTCGGTCGCGATGGCGGCGTTGTGCAGCGACTCGGCCCCGCGGTGCTTGCCCAGCCCGATCACCGCCATCTTCGAGAGTCCGCTCTCCACGTCGCCCCGGAAGTCGGTGTGGGGCTTGATACGGTTGGCCAGCAGGACACCGTCGGCGTCGAGCGCATCCTCGGCCGCGTACACGTCCTTCTCCATCGCGTCCTTCCCGACGGCTTCGACGGCCATGGACGAGCGGATCTGACAGCCCAGTCGGTCCTCGGTGATCCCGAGCGCGTCGAGCGTTTCGACCTGCCCGTCGGCGGTCGCGCCGCCGTGGCTCCCCATCGCCGGCAGCACGAACGGCTCGTACCCCCGTTCCTGCAGTTCGTCGACGGCCGCCGAGAGCACCGCCGGCATGTCGTGGATACCGCGGCTGCCGGCGGTAACGGCCACCTCGGCACCGGCAGGAAGCGCGTCGTCCCCGGAACCGAAGGCGTCGATGGCTGCGACCGCGTCGCGGGCGGCCGCGTCCACGTCGTCGACCGACGGCGGATCGCGCTGGCGGCGGGCGACGGCGAACCGCGGGAGGTCCCCGGCGGTGTAGCCGTTGGCGGCCTGGAGCGTCTCGGCGTCCGGGAAATCGAGGTCCATCGCTACTGCCCCACCCCCGACCCCGTCGGTTCTTCGCCCATCTCAGTGCGCCGCCGGGAGATGTCGGCCGCGAGGTCGACCGCGTCGAGAAGGCTCGCCTCGCTGGCGACACCCTCACCCGCGATGTCGAATGCGGTACCGTGGTCGACGCTGGTGCGGACGATCGGCAGCCCGATCGTGACGTTGACCCCCGAGACCGCGTCGCCGCCGGTAAAGCCGAGCATCTTGATCGGGATGTGGCCCTGGTCGTGGTACATCGAGACCACGCAGTCGTAGTCGCCGCTGGCGGCCTGCACGTAGACCGTGTCCGGCGACCTGGGTCCGTCGGCGTCGATCCCCTCGCGCCGGGCGTGCTCGACAGCCGGACGGATCTCGTCGGCCTCCGCGTCCCCGAGTAGGCCGCCGTCGCTGGCGTGGGGGTTGAGCCCCGCGACCGCGATCTCGGGATCTGTGACTCCCATCTCGCGCAGCGCACGGTCGGTCACCTGGATCGTCTCGAAGACGTTCGCCTCGGTCACGAGGTCGCAGGCCTCCCGGAGCGGGACGTGCGTGCTGACGTGGGTGACCCGGAGGTCGTCCTCGACGAGCATCATCGAGTACCGGTCGGTGTCGGTCGCGGCGGCCAGCAATCCGGTGTGGCCCGCGTGCTCGCTGCCCGCCAGTCGAGTCGCCTGCTTGTTGATCGGTGCCGTCGCGATGGCGTCGACCGCGCCATCGGTCGCGAGGTCGATCGCCCGCTCGACGTACGCCAGGCTGGCCGCGCCGTAGTCCTCGCGGACGACACCGTACTCGATCTCGTCGACGTTGTCGAGATCGAGCAGGGGAATCACGTCGCGCTCGAAGCGCGCCTCGTCGACACCCTCGACCGCGACCACGTCGAGATCGCTCCCGCGCACGTCCGTCGCCGCGCGGAGCGCGTCCGCGTCGCCGATCACCAGCGGCCGGGCCGACGACAGCAACTCCCGGTACGCCGCGACGACGATCTCGCTCCCGATTCCCGCCGGGTCGCCCATCGTGATCGCCACGATTGGCCGCGTCTCACTCATGGGTCTCCCCTACCCGTTCGAGACTTCTAACGATACTCCTTCGCTCGCCGAACCCGCCGGCCTTCGTCACGACCAGCGTGCCCGCAGCCGCACCGTCAGTGAGCCACCCCATTGGGACTCCATCACCGACCGCCTCGCCCGTGAGATTGACCCCAGTGGCTTCCAGCGCGTCGAGCGTCGCGCGAGCGATGTCTCCGCCCGTGAGGACGAGTCCGCCGAGATCGGTTTCGCGCTCGGTTTCGACGCCCGCGGCGGCCGTCGCCAGCGATCTTGCGATCCGCTTGCCGGCGTCGACGCTCTCGCCCGCTCCCGAAACTTCCTCGGCCGCACGCCGCGCACGCCCTACGTCGGACGCGTCGACGGCGGCCGTCACAACCGCCCGGTCTCGCTCACGGAGTCGGCGAACGAGGCCGGGGACCGCTGTGGTCGCTGTTTCCCTCGGACTCCGGACCGCCTCGCGGGGGTCGATCCGGACGACCTCCTCGTTGGGGACGACAGCGAGCTGGTCGAGCGTTCGAGGGTTCACGCTGCCGACGACGCCGAGCACGCCAGTCCCGTCGTGGGCGGGCTCTGATACGCCAGCTGGTTCGCCCGGCACCGCGACGTGCTCAGCTAATCCGCCGCTGCCGACGAACAGGGGGGTGGCGTCGAGGGCGTCCGCCCCGGCAGCGAGTGCGGCGAGGTCGGCGCCCGTGGTCGCGTCGCAGACCACGACGACCGGGCCGCAGTCCGTCGTGTCTAGGTGTTCGCACAGCGCCCCGGCGACCGCCTCGCTCCCCGACCGGACAACCGACAGCGGGAGGTGTTCGACCGGGTAGTCCGACGCGGCGAAGAACCGGGGGAGCGAGGACTCGGCGACGCCGTAGCCGGCCTCGGCGAGCGGCGTCCCGTCCACGTGGTGGACGCCGTCGCGCGTGGTCCGTCCGGTGCCCGGGAACGCCGGCGCGACCAGCGCCAGTGATGCGTCGCTGGTGGCCAGCGCGGCGTCGACCTCCGCGACGACGTTGCCCCGGAGCGTGGAGTCGATCTTCTTGTAGATCGTGGCAGCGTCGATCCCGGCGACGATCTGCCGGACTGCCCGCGCCGCCGTGGTGCTGTCGGCGTCCCGGCTGTCGGTGTCGACGGCCAGCACGTCCGCATCGGTCGGCAGCGGTGCCCCTTTGCCCGCGAGGTGTGCATACGCGCCTTGCCCGCGGACGGCGAAGCCGTGTGCGGTGTCGAGCGTCCCGGTGAGGTCGTCGGCGACGACCAGCGCGTTCGTCATTGGATGTTCGCTCGTGGTCCGACTGGAAATTGGTTCCGGCACCGATCACCGCCCTCCGTTGGGCCCAACAGTTACGGCACCGCGACACCACCATACTGTCATGCACGTGCTGGTCACCGGTGCGACGGGGTTCGTCGGCAGCAACCTCGTGCCGGCGTTGTTAGAACGAGGGCACGACGTGCGGATCCTCGTCCGCGATCCGACCCGCTACGATGGGCCCGACGAGGTCGAGGTCGTCGTCGGCGATCTGCTCGAAGCGGGCAGTCTCGACGACGCGCTGGACGGTATCGAGGCCGCGTACTACCTCGTCCACTCGATGCAGGCCGGCGAGGACTTCGAGGAGCGAGACAAGCGGGCCGCTGGAAACTTTGCCGACGCGGCGGACGCCGCAGGTGTCGAGCGAGTGATCTACCTCGGTGGCCTGGGCGAGGAACACGAGGAGCTCTCGGCCCACCTCAAGTCCCGCCGCGAGGTCGAGTACACCCTCGCCGACGGCGAGTACGACCTGACGACGCTGCGGGCGGCGATCATCATCGGCGACGGGTCGGCCAGCTTCGAGATGGTCCGTCAGATGGACCGCCGCTTGCCGGTGATGACGACGCCCCAGTGGGTCGAGACGCCCTCGCATCCGATCGCTATCGACGACGTGATCGCCTACCTCGTGGGGATACTCGACGTGCCAGAGACCGCGGGCGGGACCTACGACATCGGCGGGCCAGAGGTTATGACCTACGCGCAGATCCTCAAGCGAACCGGGAAGGTGATGGGTACCGGTGAGCCCTACATCATCCCCATACCCGTCCTCTCACCGCGGCTGTCGTCGTACTGGATCGGCTTCGTTACGGACGTGCCCACGAGCGTCGCCCGGCCGCTGATCGAGGGGCTGAAAAACCCCGTCGTCGCCGACGACGACCCGATCCGGGAACTGCTGCCGGTCGAACTGACGCCCTTCGAGACGGCCGTCGAGCGCGCGCTGAGCGAGCGTGACGCGCGCCTCGCAGTCCAGCAACTCCCACCGGAGGCCAGTTCCTGATGGCCGGCGACCGGGCGCCGCTGCGGTACGGCGAGACGTGGGTCTACGAGAGCATCGTCGGCGCGCTGCCGGGGATCAATCTCCCGACGTGGGCCGCCGTCGCGATCCAGTTGCTGGTGTTCGAGGTCGCGGTGATCGCGCTGGCCGGGTTCTACGGCCTCTGGGGGGCTGCGCTCGCGGGGACGGCTGCCGTCATCGTTGCGGCGATCGGCAGCGTCGAGATGATCCGTATCGGGACGCTGGTCCGGCGGATCGACGTCCCCGAGGATTACCGCGATTTGCTGTTCAGTTCCAACGTCGAGGTCGTCCTCTCGGTGCTCGCGTACATCGCGCTGGTCACGCACCTGTTCGTCTTCGACCCCCAGCAGGGCGGCGAGACGCTGATCGACCGACTGTTCGGTCCCGATCAGCCGATCCTCGTGGTCTACCTGATGCTGCTGATACTGTGGGACGTGTGTTACCGGATCGGCACGGGGTGGTGGGCGGCGATCACGTCGCTGTGGCGGTCGGCCCGCTACCGGTTCGATCCCGAGACGGCCGCAGTCTTGCGGCGCGCCGATCTGGAGATTCTAGGTTTCGGACTGCTACAGCTGGTGCTGATACCGTTCATCCTGGAGTTCCCGGTCCTGCTCGCGGCCGTCGTGGCCCACGTAATCGCGGTGACTGCGGTGATGTCGCTCTCGGTGATCTTGCTCGGACGAGGTGTGAAGGAGCCGGCTACGAGGACTTGATCTGCTCGAACTGGTCGAGGAGCTCATCCGTGGAGTCGCCGGAGTCGTACTCGACCTCGCCGTGATACGCTGTCCGGTCGTCGTCTTCGCTCATATCGACTTGGTTGTTCTTCCGTTCACGGCGTTCGTGTTCGTCGTCATCATATGCGCCCATCGACATTGCTAACCACACTCAACCTTGCATGTTAGTAGTTATCAATGTAACGGTCGGTGTGGTACTAGTTGACGTGGAATGGGGCTTGGATGCAGAACCCTCAAACGGTCTGAACGTCTACGGAACACTGTGGCAGGTCCGGTTCGATTCCGACACTCGTCCGAGCGATGGGACGCGGGACGAGTACACGACGCTCTCTATCAGCCCCTGAACGCGAAGTTCGGCGCGACCATGGCGGATCCGTGGTATCGCCCGCCCCGCGGCTACGACGCTCGCCGACTCTCCATGGACAACGGCGATCTCGCGCTGTTTTGCTGGTCCGACACCGACGCCTACTGGCTCGGCAACACCGAGACCCCCGAGACGCTGTGGCGCACGGACAAGTGCACTTTCGAGGAAGCCCCCCACGGCGTCGCACGCTGGGCGAAACGCGAACTACTGGCCCAGCTCGAGGTCGAGGACCCGTGGCTGGCCGACTACGACCACCTCGCGTGGTTCTTCCTCCCCGTGTTCTTCTCGAAGGACGGCCGCGAGTCGACGCGGGAGTTCTTCCGGAACCACGCCGGCGGTTTCCCCGACGCCGACCGTGACGAGGCGCTGTCGTTCTACGAAGAACTGCTCTCGACGGGACTGCTCGACGACCATCGCTACACGATGGCGAGCAAACTCGGCACCAGTCACGGTGTCGACCTCACGCGGATGCAAGCGACGATGGGGGAGTTCAACGCCGCGAAACTGCTGTCCGACGCCGGCCACGACTTCGAACCCGAGGTCGAACTCGGCTCGGGTCACGCGCTGGACTTCCAGGTCGACGACATCCTCGTCGAGGTGACCCGCCCCCAGCCCACCAACCGGCGCAAGATCGACTCGCCGATCCGGGCCGTGAAAGCCAGCGGCGACGCCAAGACTCGCGACCAGATCGCGATCCACGGCAACGCCGCGCTGTTCGTCGACTGTTCTTCGTTCCCCGACGACGACTGGCGACGCATTCTCGGCGAGCGTCCCGACGTGGGCCACGAGCCCGCCGTCGTCTTCCGGATGCGTCCCGACGGCACCACCGAGGGCTACGTCAAGGGAACGCTCCATCTCGACGTGGAAGCCGTTCTGGAACAGCCGGCGCGCTAGGGTCGTCAATTCTGCGACCTCGATTGACCGAGTGTAATTTGGCAGAGCTCGCTGGATCAGACTCTCAAACAACCAGAAAGCCCCGACTGGCTGAACTCGGGGGACTCGCTGCGGTCCTCACTGCGTTGCGGTCCTTGCGTCGTCCGCCGTCGTTCAGCCAGTCGCCCCTTTCAGTCCCACCCCTCGGCTGATTGGTCATCCGACACGGGTGGGACTGAAAGGGGCCACCACGCTCCGGGAACACCGGCGACGTAAGCACCTGCTGGAGCGCAGCGAGCCACGGGACTGGAGCGTGGCGGGGGCTTTCTGGTTCTCATTCCTCAGGGTAGCTTAACTAAACACGACTCTTCCGTTCGGCCCAGCACTCATGGGGGACCGGTGGGACTGTCAACGTATGGCAGACGAACCCGACGACACCGACGAACTGCCCGCCGCTGCCGGATCGTTCGCGAACGACGAGCCCGAGGTCTGGAACGCCTACGCCGAGCTGGGGCGGGCCTGCTCGGTGGCCGGGCCGCTGGACGACGAGACGAAGCGACTCGTCAAACTCGCGCTGGCGGTCGGTGCCGAGTCCGAGGGCGCGGTCCACTCCCACGTCCGGCGGGGACTCGAGGAGGGCCTCTCGGCCGACGAACTCGAACACATCGCGACACTTGCGATCCCGACGCTCGGGTTCCCCCAGGGGATCGCCGCCCGGAGCTGGATCCGGGATCTGACTGAGTGATCCGTCGGAGACGGCTTCTCGTTGTCATCGCCGGGCGTGTTCCCAGGTGTACTCGCTGATATCGACCGCCTCTGGGTCGAACTGGTGTTCCGGCGGAGCGTTCTCGTTGTGGAACGCAGCTTCGTACTGCCTGGGGGGCTGGAACGTCTGTCGCTGTGTCAGGGGCTGGCCGCAGTCCGGGCAGTACTCTTCGATCATCCGCTGGGCGTAGTAGCCGTCGATCAACAGGTCGATCTTCGGCGTGACATCAGCCAGGTGTTCTTTCTGGCACTTCACACACTCTTCGTTCAGTATCGCCAGTGCGTTCGGATCTTCGACCAGTTCCACACGTTCGTCGACGGCGTTCCGGACAACACTCGGCGGCTCCACGTACTCGAACAGTCGCACGTGATCCGTGACCCACTCCATGTTCCGGGCCTGAATCTTTTCGACCGCCCCACCCTCGGTGCGCACGGAGAAATGGAACGTGTAGTTGGCGTTCGGTAGTGCGTACACCCAGAGCTGCTGGTCGCCACGCTCTACACGAGCCGCTTTGTCGCCGTCGGCCTTCTTCAGGAACTCACCCAGCTCTTTCAGAAGCACAGCTTGCTCACCGAGTTCACCTTACTCGTCTGGAGGCCGTCACTCTTTGGGATACTCTCGCAAAGGTGTCGAGAGAGAGCACCTGACCGAGGCTGGGTTGGAGACGGTTCCCCAGTCGACCGCACGACTGTGTGGTCGATCTGGTAAAGACCTACAAGCGTCCGTATCGGACGGTCGGATCGAGATGGACGAAGTATTCGACGGCGGCTACGTCGGCACTGAATCCGAGGCTGGCAACGAATCACTGCTTCGGAAACACGGTGTCGACACCGTGATCTCTCTGACCCACAGTACCCCGGACACGGGTGACGTTCCTCGTATCGATGTGCCGATGAGAGACGGACCGCAGAACAGTTACCAGGCGTTCGCTGACGCCGTCGAAGAAGTGGTGACGCAACGCGAAAACGGCCGGTGCGTCCTGATTCACTGCTCGGCTGGTTCCTCTCGCAGTCCCTCAGTTGCCGCCGCAGCGGTCACACGACTGTCGGATACCACACTCAACGACGCATTCAACCAGATGATCGAACGGCGGTCGGAAACCGATCCCCACGACGCACTGGTTCGCCAGGCCGCCGAGTTCACGGAGCAGACTGATAGCGGGTAACTGTCCGAAATCGCCACAAAAGGTGCTGTCCTGGTGACGAAAATCCCGGACTGCGACTTCCAGCGTTCAGATCCCGTGGGCGGCGTGTTTGCGAACAGCCGTCGCTCGGCGACGAGCGCCTCGCAGAAAACGTCCGCAAAACAAGCCTAGGCCGGGATTTGAACCCGGGCTCTCGTCCTTACCAAGGACGCGCTTTACCTCTAAGCTACCCAGGCGCGCATTCATCCGTTATCCGGAGTTGTCTTTAGGCGTTACGATTCCCTGACGGCACGCTACTGTCTGTCAGTGATCGGCCGAGGTCCGCACTCCGTCGTTGGCTGTCGCGTCCGTCGCGGCCAGCGAGGCCAGTGTCTCGATCACGTCGTCGCCGAAGATGTCGACGGCCGGCAGCGCGTCGTTCACGAGGTCGTTGGTGTACTCGCGGAGTCGGGGTGTCGGGTGTGCGCCGGCGGCGGTGACGCCAGCGACGACGGCGAGTTCGAGTACGTCGGCTTCGAGGTTGCGGTCCAGCGAGTCGTCTTCGGTCTCGCGGCGGACAGTCTGGTCGGTGCCGAAGGCGCGGACGACCTCGACGGCAGCGTCGGCGGCCTCCGTTCGAGCGAGCAGGTAGAACCCGCGCGAGACGAGGATGTCGGCGATGAGGACGTCCAGATCGGCGGCGTCGCGGTCGCCGTCGAGCCAGGGGTCGTCGTGTGCGAGTGTTCTGGTCAGGCGCAGTCCTTCGTAGATCAGTTGTACACCGGCGGCACGTTCGCTGATACCGTCGCGGTCGTGCTCACAGCCGGTAGCGCTAGCGCTGACGAGCGTGCAGACGCCGGGTGTCATCGAGGCGGCCTCGATCCGGTCCTCGATACGGTCGCGCAGACGAGCGGGGTCGACGTCGTCGACTGCCGCCAGTGCGGCTCGTCGGACCGCAGCGGCTTCCTCCATTACCCACGCCTAGCGACGGGAAGGGCAAAGACCTTTGGAAACGTTCAGTGGGTCATGGACGCGATTCGAACGGCCCGAAACAGGGACGTGCTGGCCGTGACGATCGATCGGCCCGAGCGGCGCAACGCGCTCACGAGCGACGCACTGGGAGAACTGGCCAACGCGGTGGCCGGCGCCACTGCGCCGGTGCTGTGTCTCGCCGGCGAGGGCTCGGCGTTCTGTGCCGGCGCGGACCTCGATACAGTCGATACCCTCGACGGCGAGAGGGCGCGCGAGTTCGCACGGCTGGGGCAGGCGGTCGCGGACGCGCTGGCGGACTACGACGGCGCGACCGTGGCGGCGATCGACGGGGCGGCCCGGGGCGGGGGCGTCGAACTCGCGCTGGCGTGTGACGTGCGGGTCTGTACCCCACGGTCGACGTTCGCCGAGTCGGGCGTGACGCTCGGACTGTTTGGCGCGTGGGGCGGGACCGGTCGACTGGTTGACGCCGTCGGCACGAGCGCGGCGATGGACCTGTCACTGTCTGGACGGGTGCTGGACGCCGACGAGGCCCTGCGGACCGGGCTTGTCTCACGAGTCGTCGACGACCCGCGGACTGTCGCCGAGGAGATCGCCGACAACGACGCCGACGCGGTGCGGGCGATCAAAGGTCTGCTGGCCGACCCTGCCGACCACGACCGCCAGCAGGAACGCGAGCGCGATGCCTTCGCCGAACTGGTCGAAGCGCGTGCACAGAAGCGCAAAGACTGAATCCGTCGAGCGCACAGTGAGGGGTAATGGTCGACTGTGACTACTGCGATGCCTCGTTCGACAGCGAGGACGCGTATCTGGAGCATCTGGGGGCGGCACACGAGGGGGAACTGGGATCGATCGATCGCCGACGGGTCGACGAGCATTCGGGCGGGAGCGACGACGGCGGGTCGATCCCGACCGGCCCGGCGATCCTCGTCGGCGTGATCGGCTTCTCGCTGGCAATCGTCGTCTACGTGGTCGTGTTCATGGGCGGCAGTGGTGGGGGTGGGGGCGGCCCCGGCCTCCCGGACCAGGGTGATCAGGCCGTCATCTCGGAGGTGACGACCCACAACTCGGCAGGCCGGGACCACGTCTCGAACCCGAACTACGAGCGCCTGCCACCGACCTCCGGACCACACAGCCCCAGCTGGGCAACCGGCGGCTTCTACACTGCCGACGATGCGCCGCCGCTGAGCGAAATCGTCCACTCGCTCGAACACGGCGCTGTCGTCGTCTACTACGACCCCGCCGGGGTCTCATCCGAGGCACGGCAGAGTATGCAGCAGTTCGGGAACCGCTACACCGACGACTTCATGAGCTTCATCGCCGTTCCGACACCGGTCGAGGACCCCGAGGCGACCTACGTCGTCACCGCGTGGACGAAGCAACTCACGATGGATACATACGACGAGGAGACGGTGCGACAGTTCACGGCCGAGTATCTCGGCCGCGGCCCGGAAAATCAGGTTCGGTAGCCCGTCGCTGTCGGGGTTCGCCGGATCAGTACAGCGGGTCGGGACCGGGCGGCGCAGCCCGTTTGTGTTTGCTTCCCTCGTACAGCGACGTGACGCGCTCGATCGCCGCCTCGTCGACGCCGATCTCGGCGGCCGTCGCGGACTTCGAGACGCCGCCCTCGACGTGGAGCGCGAGGATCGAATCCAGCGTCGGGTAGTCCAGCCCCATCTCCTCTTCGTCGGTCTGGCCGACCCACATCTCGGCGCTGGCGGTCTTGTCCGCCAGGTCGTCGGGGACGCCGACGTGTTTCGCGAGCTGGCGGACCTGCCCCTTGTAGAGGTTCGCGATGGGGTGGCAGTCCACGGCGCCGTCGCCGTACTTCGTGAAGTAGCCCACGAGCGCCTCGCTCTTGTTCCCCGTCCCCAGGACGAGCGCTCCCCGGTGGTTCGCGGCGAGGTAGTTCAGGACGGCTCGACAGCGCACGCGGAGGTTTCCGACCGCCAACTGGTCGCCCTCCGCCGCCGGGAACCCGTCGAGGAACGCGTCGACGATCGGCTCGATCTCGACCACGTCGTAGTCGATCCCCAGCAGTTCGCTGGCGACGCGTTCGGCGTCGCTCATGTTCTCGTCGCGGTTGGCCTCGCTGGGCATCACGAGGCCGTAGACGTTCTCTTCGCCGAGTGCCTCGACGGCGAGGTGCGAGGTGAGTGTGCTGTCGATCCCGCCCGAGAGGCCGATGACGGCGCTGTCGACCCCGGCGGCGTCGACCTGTGCGGTGATGAAGTCGGTGATGTGGTCGCGATACGCGTCCAGTTCCGCAGTCGAAAGCGTCAGGTCCAGCGGGTCAGCGGCCCGGCGGACCGTCGTCGATTCTGCCATCGTAGTGAACAGATAGAGTCCCGCTAACTAATACCCCACCGAGACCGACTCAGGAGTGGACGAACGTTCAGTCGTCGCTGCACTTCTCGGCCGTCTCCGCCGCGGTTCATCGCTCACCTCAGACTCTCGCTACAGCGCTTCGACGAATTCGAGGGTGTAGCCGTCGGGGTCCTCGACGAAGGCGACGTACGCCCCCGCTTCTTCGATCACGGTCGGATCGGTGACGACGGCCGCACCGAGGCTGGTCGCGCGCTCGACCATCGCCTCGGTGTCGTCGACCGTGAGCGCGACGTGGTCGACGTCGGCGCGGTTGGGGGCGATCGGCGTCGTCCGGTCCGGATCGTGGCGAAGTTGGAGTTCGCCGGCTTCGTCCCCGACGTAGACGTTCTCGACGCCGTCGAGCGTAAAGGACCACTGTCGTTCCAGTCCGAGTCCGGTGTAGAAGTCGACGGCTCGATCCATATCCGAGACCCACAGCGCGACGTGTGCAACGTCCATGGTGGTCGTTCGCTGGCCCGCCAGTTGACTGTACCGCTCGGCCGACACCCGTCGTATCACGGGCTCGATCATTTTTCACGCCGAGCGTGTCAGAAGGTTGGCGTTGACTACTTGGTCAGCCCGCGCGATGTCTCGTCCGTATGGAGTACACGACACTCGGCTCGACGGGGATCGAAGTATCGAAGATCTGTCTCGGCTGTATGAGCTTCGGCTCCAGTCACGACTGGATGCTCGACCGCGACGAGTCCGAGGAACTGATCGAGCGAGCGATCGACCTGGGGATCAACTTCTTCGACACGGCCAACGTCTACTCGACGGGTGAGAGCGAGGAGATCCTCGGGGAGGTGCTGGCCGAGTACGACCGCGACGAGCAGGTCGTCGCGACGAAGGTGTTCGGCGAGATGGGCGAGGACCCGAACAGGCAGGGCCTCTCGCGCAAGGCGATCGAGCAGGAACTGTCGGCGTCGCTGGATCGGCTGGGCATGGAGACGGTCGACCTCTACCAGATCCACCGCTGGGACTACGACACCCCCATCGAAACGACGCTGCGAGCGCTGGACGACGCCGTCCGGCGCGGGCAGGTGCGTCACATCGGTGCCTCCTCGATGTGGGCCCACCAGTTCCAGCGCGCCCTGCACGTCAGCGAGCGCGAGGGACTGGCCCGCTTCGAGACGATGCAGGACCTCTATCACCTCACCTACCGCGAGGAGGAGCGCGAGATGTATCCCATCTGCGAGCGGGAGGACGTCGGCGTCATCCCGTGGTCGCCACTGGGTGCGGGCTACCTGACTCGACCCCACGAGGAGTTCGAGGACACGACGCGGGGCGACCACGAGAAGAACAACGCGGGCGTCCCCTACGACCAGGGCGAGGCGAACGTAGAGATCAACGAGCGCGTCCAGGAACTCGCCGACGAGAAGGGCGCATCGATGGCCCAGATCGCCATGGCATGGCACTTCCACAACGAGTATACCGACGCGCCGATCCTGGGCACGTCGAGTATCGAACATCTCGAAGAGGCCGTCGAGGCCCTGGAGATCGACCTCTCCGAGTCCGACATGGAGTATCTGGCGGAGCCCTACGAGCCGGTGGAAGTCTACGGGCACGAGTAGCACGGGATTCGAGCAAAGCGAGAATCCCGGGACGTGCGAACGCGGAGCGAAGCGATGCGTGAGCAGCGTGGTTTGAGCGTAGCGAACACCACGTTATTGCGAGCGGGGAGGAACGACCCGCGAGCAGCGAGCGCAGGCTGACAGACGGAAGGCCTGGTCCTCCGGACAGACGAACGCGAGTGGTCGAAGCACTGCGAGAACCACGGTACGGCAAGCGACAATTCTCGTTGTCATTTCACGACTGGAAAATGCCAGAAGTGTTATCAGAGCGCATTAGCGAGATGTACGAATGGAGCGTCGTGATTTCACTCGAGCGAGTGTCGTCGGCGTTGGATCGCTACTGGCTGGTTGCTCGTCACTGACAAGTGACGACAGCGAAGAGATACAGGATTCTGACAGCGACGGCGTCATCGATTCACAGGATTACGCTCCCAAGGACTCCTCGGTCCAGGAGCGCTCGGATCTCGCGACCACGACCGTCGCTCCCGTTACCGAGACTGCGACCGACGCCGAGACGGTGGCGGACTCGCAGGCTGAAACTGAGACGTCGACCGAGACGCCGACAGCGACACCGACTGCAACGCCGACCGAGACGCCGACAGCGACACCGACCGAGACGCCGACTGAGGCCGAATCGGTCGGGACCAACTCGATCGCCGCCGAGTACGAACCGATCGCGGACTACACGGCGTCGTATTTTCGGTCGTACTCGCTCGAGGGTGCCGAGATCGCGTTCAGGCCGAGTGAACTCGACGACGAACTCCAGGATCGGATGCGGGTCGTCGTGGCCGCACAGGAGTATCCCGACGGGGACACGCTGGCGTACGATCTCTCCGATCCGTTCTACGTCGGCGACGGTCTCGTCGAGGTGTCGATCACGTACGATCTGACGGATCTCGAACCGGATACGGATGCGTTCTATCTCAACGCGTTCTTGACTGACCCACAGAACGACCGCCAAACGGCCATCGAGGACGGGCCACTGATCTTCCTCAACACGACCGACAGACTCTCGCTTGACGGGACCACACTGGAACGAGACCCCCATCCCGACGCCAAGACGACGCTGGAGACCGACTCCTATCGACGCTACGCGGGCGAAGGTACCTACGCGATCGGCGTCAGCGGGGACGTCGATTTCAACGTCATCGTCTACAAACACGCCTATATATCTACGCGCCAGCGTTCGCTCGTCACGGCCGTTCAGACGATTCGCAACGCCTACGAGGACGGGATCGCTCAGACGCTCAGTTCGATCGTATACGACGCTGCCACGGAGGCTGGTGCCTCGACTGGGCGCGCGCGGGCCGATTACGCGCTGGACGCGGTCCAGGCGTTTCCCTACATCAGCGACGACGTGACGGACGGGTACGACAACTACAACAAGTACCCGGCCGAGACGCTCGTCGAAGCCGGCGGCGACTGCGAAGACTCGACGATTCTGCTGGCCTCGATTCTGGTCTCTGAACCGTACGGACTCGGTACCGCGTTGCTCTATCTCCCGCCGGAGAAATCCGAGCATATCGCGGTCGGCGTCCGCGGCGATAGTTCGGTACGGGGGACGTACTACACCTACGACGGGATCGACTACTTCTACACGGAGACGACCGGCCAGGGGTGGGAGATCGGTGAACTGCCGTCAGAGTACGACGACATGAGGGCACGCGTCGTTCCCGTGTGAGCAGCCGTTGCGTTTCCGGATGACGCACGCAGTAAGCCCGGCTGACGGTTGGCCCTGTCGAGCAAAGCAGTTCATTACGAAATAGCTCGACAGGAACGCCACGACAACGGTGGGGCGAGCGGCTCGCCGACACACCGTGCCCAATCATGTCATCAGATGCCCTGCTGGAGCGCAACGACCTGCGGACGTATCTCGACGAGGAACTGGCGTATCCGGTCACGCTGGAGGCGGTCCGCGACCGGGTCGGGGAGACGACCATCGTCGCGCCCGACAGCGACGCGTCCGAGACGATCGACACCGTCCTCGAAAACGTCGACGAGGGGGACTTCGAGACGGTCGACGAACTCTTCGAGACTGTCGTCTCGCGCCTGCCCGACGCCTACATCGGGCGCAAGTACTACGACGACCGGGGTTCGAACCCCGACCCCCAGGGAAGCGAGGACGCGTCCCTGTAGTGGAGCTGGGAATCAACTGGAAACTACTCAATTACGTTTTCTCTCCGACAATCCGGATATGCCAGACGAGCCGTCCGAGTCAGACCCATCAGAGCAGATGGCCGACGAAGACACTGCGAGAGTCCGGATCGAGTCCAATTCGGAATCGGCCGAGTACGAGTTGCTCGCGATCGTCGCTGAACTGGGGGACACGGACATCGAGTCGCTCCCGCCGTTCTACGAGCAGGTGGACCACTTCGTGGAGAAGATCTTCCAGAACCCCCCGGCTCCCGAAGCCCAGATGGAGATCAGTTTCTCCTACGCCGGCTATCGCATCCGTGTCACGCAACTGGGCCAGGTGACGATCATCCCGGTCAAAGAGTCGATGGAGGACGACTGATGCGGATTCGTGTAGTTGCTTACCGGCGATCGTCGCTACGTGAGAGACGGTCACGGATAGAACGCTGCAATAACCCGTCTGAAACACCGTTAGCTTCATTACTGATGGAAAGCACGTTTTACATGTAAAGCGTCCTTTACGGAAAAGGGGCTTTACGGTGACCACGATGACAACGACTGCCACCGATCCACGGACGTACCGCACCACCTACACTGCCATCTGGGCGCTGGGGGCGATCGCCTTCGCCGGGCTGATCGTCGCCGGCTACCCATTCGTCGGTTCGCTGGCCTTCTTCCTCGCTGCGGCGGTGGCCATCGGCCTCTCGGCCCAGTCGGAGGCCATCATGTTCGACGAGCGCGACGAGGCGGTCTTCGGCGACGCCGGGCGCTGGACGATCGCGATCGTCGGCCTCGCTTCGGCCGTCGTCTTCCCGACGATGACCGCGTTGCGCGCGCTGGACTACGTCGAGTGGCCGCTGTGGTTCGCCCACCTCGGATACTTCGTCGCCGGGCTCTTCGCGGTGTGGTTCGCGATGGTCCTGCTCGCGCGCTACCAGCGATGAAGAACCGCTTGCCCGAACTCCGGGCGGAACGCGGCGAGAGCCAGGCCGATCTGGCCGCCGCCGTCGAGGTCACCCGCCAGACGATCAACTCCGTCGAACGCGAGCGCTACGACCCCTCACTGGAACTGGCGATGGATCTGGCGGTCCACTACGACACGACGGTCGAGGACATCTTCACGAACGAGTAGCGCCCCCTTCTTGTCGCCGCTCGCCCAACGGCCGCCCATGAGCGATAGCGTAGCGCTTGTCACGGGCGGGACGAGTGGGATCGGGCGCGAGACGGTACTGGGGTTGGCTCGCCGGGGCTGGACCGTCATCATCCACGGTCGCGACGCCGAGCGCGGGCGGCAGGTCTGCGAGACGGTGCGACACGAGACCGACGGCGCGGCGACGTTCCTCCAGGCGGATCTGACCGACTTCGGTGCCGTGCGGGACCTCGCCGAATCGGTCGCCGACGAGTACGACCGGCTGGATGTCCTGCTGAACAACGCCGGGACGTGGCAGGGCGATCGCGTGCTCGTCGACGTCACCGGCGAGCGGTCCGACGGCTCGCGGGCCGGCGTGGAACTGACGATGGCCGTGAACCACTGTGCCCACTACCTGCTGACCCACGAGCTGTGGCCGTTGCTTTCGGCTGTCGAGGGGCGCGTGATCACCGTCTCCTCTGATCTCCACCGAGGGAGCCGGCTGGACACGGATCGGTTCGTCGGTCCGGACGGTCCGACGGGCCAGCAGGCCTACGCCGACTCGAAGCTCGCCAACGTCGCCTTCACGCGGGCGCTGGCGCGACGTGGCGAGGGTGCGGGGGTCACTGCGGCGTGCTGTCATCCCGGTGTGGTTCCGTCGAGTCGGCTGGCCCGGGACTCCGGGGGGCTGTCGCGACTCGGCTGGAAGCTGTTCGGGATGGTCGGTGGGCTGGTGCCGTTCGGCCCGATCGATTCTGAGCGGGACGCGGCGGCAACGTCGCTGTTTCTGGCGACGACTGATGACATCGAGAACGGCGGCTACTATTCGAACGAACGGCTCACGGACGCGAAGACGACCGATACGGCGGCCGAATCGCACTTTTGGGAGTGGACGGCCGACGTAGTGGGTGTGGACGCTGCGTGGCCGCCTGTCGATACACACAGCGGCGATTGAACGCCCTCGCTCCGCTCTCTTCTCACCACAAGCACTAACGCCTGAATGCCCTTTCTTCGCCGAGCGAGCCTCGACCGTTCACGTCACCCACTCCCTCGTCACCCCTCGTCGAGGTCCTCCCAGCCTGGTGTGGGTGGTGCGCCGTCGGCGTCTTCGACCTCGTGGGCGCGATCGGGGTCGGGGGCGGGCGCGCCGTCGGCGTCGGCCATCTCGGTCCACGTCTCGATGGCGCGCCCGGTCCACGAGTCGGCGTCGCGGGCGCGCTCGTCGTAGCGGTCGTACCAGTCGTCGCTGATCGCCCCGGTACCGGGCGCGGAGGCCGCGGCGACGGCGACGAACTCGGCGCGGTCGGCAGCGGTGAGTTCGTCGGCGACGAGGCGGTCGACGATGCCGGTGAGTCGATCCGGCTCGGGGTGGGCGAACAGCTTCGACCCCAGTGCGGCGGGGCCGAGGAGTGGCGTCGCGTCGTCGGGCGGTTCGTCGTCGCGGAGTCGCTGGCCAGCGCGCTGGCCGGGCGCGTGGCGCTCGACGCGTTCACACTCGGTCTCGGCGCCCAGTGTGAGGTTCTCGCCGGGGTAGGTGCCACAGGTCGCGGGGTACAGGTCGGTGTCGTGGATGCGACACTGCAGGGTCTCCGGGTCGAGAAAGACACAGGTGTCGAGCCACGTCGGGTCGGCGTCGAACGGCGCGACGGGCTTGGGCGGCTTGCGTAGCCCGACGTAGAACACCGGTCGGCCGTCGACGGCGGCCAGCGAGTGGCCGTCGATCCGGAGGCCGTCGTCGTCCGAAAAGAGCCGGGGTGTCAGCGCGTCACCGTGGCCCGCGTCGACGAAGGCCCGCACCTCGTCGCGAGTCAGGGGGACCAGATTGGCCGTCCCGTCGAGTGGCTGGCGGTCGCCACGGTGTTCGTGGTCGATGTCGGCGTCGGCCAGCGACTGCCAGTCGATGCAACAGCCGGCACACCCCTCGCAGTCGACCTTCATGACCGTCCGTTCGTCGCGCCGAGAGAAAAGGGCGGGGGCGGGTCGAACGGCAGTGTTCAGATAAGGGGCCGGTGATGGGAACGACAAGACACCGAAAGCCCTCGTACAGTTGCAGTCCCGCGGCTCGTTGCGCGCGTTTCGCGTGCTTACATCGCCGGGGTTCCCGCAACTGTACTCGCCCTTTCATCCCCCAGGGTTCAGACGGTCGAGCAGCCGACACCTGGTGGATGAAAGGGCGAGGCGTGGTAGCCGGGTCTGCGCCGGCACTATTCGACCGCAGGGAGAATATCCGGCACAGACCCGGCTAGCGCGACGAGGGCTTTCGGTGCCTCGAACTGCTTGCCTCACTCTGTTATCTGAACATGACTGGCCGAACTGAGACAGCCAGCAGTACGAGCCACGGCCTTTTGACCTACTGGGCCCAACGATCGTCATGGCGACTCGCTCCTGTGATGGCTGTGACGCCGAGGTCACGATCGCCGGCGGCATCGCGAACATCTGGACGCAAGAGCAGACGCCGACCGGGGGGATGACGCTGGAGTTGCAGGACGACACCGAGCACTTCCTCTGTTTCGACTGCATCGACCGGTTGCCCGACGAGGACGTGACTGCGGCGGATGTCGAGGCGCTGTGACTCGTGACGGTCGCGTACAGACGTATCCGATCGCCGTGCGGGACCACGACAGTCCGCATAGGGTAGGCGGGCGCGCCGAGGCAGGATACTCATAGTCGTCGACCGCATACGGGACTAGCAACTAGATGGCTCCGACCGATATCGACCTCTCGACTACACAGGTACAGCTCCTGACGGCGCTGCTCAACGAACACGAGACCACGGACGGGACGGTGACGAGCGGGCAGATCGCCGACGTGCTCGATCGCAGTGCCGGCACGGTCCAGAACCAGTTGACGAACCTGCAGGCAGTCGGCCTCGTCGAGAGCGTGCAGGGTCCGACCGGCGGCTACGAACCGACGGCGACGGCCTACGACACGCTCGATCGCGAGCCCATCGACGACGCCGAGACCGTCACCGTCTCGCAGGCGTTCGAGCGCGTCGACGCCACCGTCGAAGGGATCGACCTGACGAACGTCCACCATCCGACCGAGTGTACAGCCCACATCTACTTCCACCAATCACTGCCCGCGATCGAAGTCGGCGATCCGATCGTCGTCGGCCCGACGCCCAGCAGCAAACTCGTCGTCGCGGGCGAAGTGATCGGCGTCACCGAGACCGCCGACGAGGTAGTGCTGGACGTGCGCCGGATGGAAGCGCCGCTCGAAGAGTGAGACGGAACGTTGTCGACGGTTCCCCAGTCGACCGCACGCGGTCGTGCGGTTGCTCTGGCACAGACCGACACCGTTCCGTACGAGGCGTCGCTGGCTCGGGAAGCGGGTGACGACACGTCAGGTCGCGTCGTCCCGCAGTGCGCTGACGAACGCGCGTCGCAACACCGTCAGCAGGACGTAGGTCTCGTACTTCTGGGTCGCGCAGTGCTCGCAGGGCGTCATCTCGTCGACGATATCGGCGATATCGCCGTCGTACTCGTCGGTCAGCGTGGCCAGCGCGGCGTCGAGGTGGGGCTGGACCGATCCGGCCATCTCCTCGACGGCGTCGTCGGCTCCCGGGCCCTGCTCGACGAGCGCGGTATCGCCATCTCCGAGGCGGCCAGCGCGTACGTCCACAAGCGTGAGGCCAGCGGCGAGACCGCCGTCTACGTCGCCCTCGACGGCGAGACCGTCGGCGCGATCGCCGTCCGCGACGAGATCCGACCCGTGGCCGCCGGGGTCGTCCGGGCGCTCGGTGACGCCGGCGTCGAGACCGTCCTGCTGACCGGCGACAACGAACGGACGGCCGCCGCCGCCGAGGCGGTCGGGATCGACGACTACCGCGCCGAACTGCTCCCCGAGGACAAGCAGGCCGCCGTCGAGGCGTTCCAGGCAGAGGGTCACGTCGTCGGGATGGTCGGCGATGGGATCAACGACGCGCCGGCGCTCGCGACCGCCGACGTTGGCATCGCGATGGGTGCCGCCGGCACCGACACCGCTATCGAGACCGCGGAGATGGCGCTGATGGCCGACGACCTCGACCGGATCCCCTACGCCGTGGCACTCAGCAAGGCGACCCGCCGCAACGTCGCCGAGAACGTCGGCCTCGCAGTGGTGACAGTCGGCCTGCTGCTGGCCGGCGTGCTGACGAGTTACGTCCACCTCGCGGCCGGGATGCTCGTCCACGAGGCCAGCGTGCTGGCGGTGATCCTCAACGGGATGCGTCTGCGCCGGCACCGCTACGAACCGCCCGCCGATCAGCGGGCCGGGGCCGACCACGAGCACCGCGCCGACGAGAGAGACGACGACTGATACTGTCGGCTGTAACTGTTTCAAGATATTCGCCACCCGGGGTGGCGAAACTCTGTACAGATTTACAGCCAACAGTATGAACGACGACGACTGAACCACTGACGATGACCACGACACATCCCTCGACCGAGACGAACCGAACCGACGAACGCTGGGCCGTCGACTACGACGTCGACCCGATCCGCATCCGCGACCCCGTCGCGGAAGCGCTGGGCGTGCTGGAACCGGGCGCGCCGTTCGTGATCACCTACGCGGACGTGGTCCGTGCGGCCGGCCACTCCTGTCCGACGGCGGCTGGTGCCTTCCGTCTCGCGCAGGACGGTCTCGACGCGCTCTACCCCGGGGAGGAGTACCCCGTTCGGAGCGACATCGACATCCTGCTCCCGGAACCGCGTTCGGACCCGACATACGGCGTGACCAGTCGCCTGCTCTCGTACGTCACCGGGGCGGCCGCCGAAGACGGGTTCGGCGGCCTCGCCGGCGGGTACGGTGACCGCCGTGACTGTCTGCGGTTCGACGCGTTCGACGCGGGTCCCGAACCGACGATCCGACTGCGGCGGTGCGACACCGACGAAGCCGTCGAGGCGACCTACCACACCGGATCGATCCCCGACGGCGGTCCCGCGGTGGGCCACCTCACTGCGATCGTCGAGGGGACGGCCACCGACGAGCAGCGTGAGGCCTTCGCCGAAGCGTGGCACGGTCGCGTCCGGGCGGTCCTGGCCGACGAGGCTCTCGTTTCTGTCGACGGAATCGACGGCTGAGAGACGCCGACGGAGAGAAAGTTTTTCCACTGATTGACGTACGGAAAAGAGCGAGAACGACGCGAGAATCGAGGCTTATCTCGGCGCGACCTGAACGGTCACGGTACCGACGCCGGGGACGGTGACCTGTCGGGGCGTCTTGCCCGACCGCCGGACCAGCGCGGCGAGCGCGACCTGCGCGACCTTCGTCCCGAGGGCGGTGACAGTCAGCACTGCGACCGTCGCCATGGGATAGCTCGCGACGACGAGGAGGGCGATCAGCACGAGGGGGTAACCGACCAGCGACGCGAGCGACGCGCCGGCCGCCGGTCGATAGCGATCGGATCGTGTACGGAGATGGGATGTATTCGATGACATAGGGGACTCTTGGCGGCGACCGGTCGAGACCGAGCGCCACAGTGAGGACGAGCGACTCCGGATACAAAAAGTTTCAGAATTTCGATTGTTTTTGAGACACGGTACCATGTCACTCTCTGTGAAAACGCTTTTCAAACCCATTTACCGCCCTGTAACCAGTGACATGGTAATTACAAACAAAAATCAGATATTATATGTGATGGGCGACACGACGACGACAGTCGACACGGACGACACTACGTCAGGACGAGGAGCGAGACCGAGATCGTCACCAGGACGACGTGGAAACTCGCGTGTGCGAGCACGGCAGCTTCCAGCGAGCGCCGCCAGAACAGCCAGCCAAGGCCGACGCCGACGACGGTGTTGAGCAGGACCGTCCGAACGACGAGTATCGGCGAGAGACCGATCGAACTCGCGAGTGCCGGCAGGTGACCGACGCCGAACAGGACCGCCGGGAGCGCCGAACGACTCGCTCGCCACCGGGTACGGTGCCGCCGTCTCTCCTCACCAGTCTCCGTCGATACCGTCCGAGTCCTTCGCTCGCACCGTGCACGCGGGACCCGTTCGAAATCCTTTTACGCGCTTCAGGGGCAATGTAGGGACAACGAACCATGGAAATCGACATCATCGCGGAAGACGACAACCCGATGTTGCACCGGACCGACGTTCGGTTCGAAGTGCACCACGACGAGGCGACGCCGTCGCGACTCTCCGTTCGCGACTCGCTCGCCGCGAAACTGAACAAAGACGCCGAAGAAGTCGTCGTCCACGAACTCGACACGAAGTTCGGCATGCGCAAGACCGTCGGCTACGCCAAGGTCTACGACGAAGCCGAGTTCGCCCGCAAGGTCGAGCAGGACCACATGCTCGAACGCAACAAGATCGTCGCCGACGGCGAGGGCGACGAGGGAGAGGAGGCATAAGATGGCCCGCAACGAGTACTACGGCGACGACGGGACCGTCGAGCGCGAGCAGTGCCCCCGGTGTGGCGACACCTTCCTCGCCGAGCACGACGACCGCAAACACTGCGGCAAGTGCGGCTACACCGAGTGGGAATAGCGTCGTAGCGGTTCCACAATGCGTATTCTCGGTATCGAAGGGACGGCCTGGGCAGCCAGTGCCGCAGTGTTCGAGACGCCTGACGAACGAAGTGAGGAAGGGGTCCCGGGACAGCGAGCGGGAGCGAAGCGACACGCGAGCAGCGAGGTCGAGCGGAGGGAGTCCTCGGAACGAGCGAACGGCGAAGCCGTGAGCAACGCGACCGAGCAGCCAACGGCCGTCCGCGACGACGACCACGTCTTCATCGAGAGCGATCCCTACCAGCCCGAAAGCGGCGGCATCCATCCCCGCGAGGCCGCCGAGCACATGGGCGAGGCCATCCCACAGGTCGTGGAGACGGTCTTGGAGCACGCCCGCGAGCGGGCGAGCGCGGCAGGTGAAGACCCTGACGCGCCCATCGACGCCGTCGCCTTCTCCCGCGGGCCGGGGCTCGGCCCCTGTCTGCGCATCGTCGCGACAGCAGCGCGGGCGGTCGCGCAGCGCTTCGACGTGCCCCTGGTGGGCGTCAACCACATGGTCGCCCACCTCGAAGTCGGCCGCTACTTCTCGGGCTTTTCGGCCCCCGTCTGTCTGAACGCTTCCGGCGCGAACGCGCACGTCCTGGGCTACCGCTCGGGCCGCTACCGGGTGCTGGGCGAGACGATGGACACCGGCGTCGGCAACGCTATCGACAAGTTCACGCGCCACCTCGACTGGTCTCACCCTGGCGGCCCCAAGGTCGAGGAGCACGCCCGGGCCGGCGAGTACGTCGACCTGCCCTACGTGGTCAAGGGGATGGACTTCTCGTTTTCCGGGATCATGTCCGCCGCCAAGCAGGCGTACGACGACGGAACCCCAGTCGAAGACGTCTGCCGCGGACTGGAGGAGACCATCTTCGCCATGCTCGCGGAGGTCGCAGAGCGGGCTCTCTCGCTGACCGACGCGGACGAACTGGTGCTTGGTGGCGGCGTCGGCCAGAACGAGCGCCTGCGCGAGATGCTCGCCGAGATGTGCGACCAACGGGGCGCGGACTTCTTCGCGCCAGAGCCACGGTTCCTCCGCGACAACGCCGGAATGATCGCAATCCTGGGGGCGCGGATGTACGCCGCCGGCGACACACTGCCGATCGCGGCGTCGACAGTCGACGCCGACTTCCGGCCCGATCAGGTCGACGTGACCTGGGACGCCGGCGAACCGGTCGCTCGCGCGGCCAGCGGCGATCGCGAGGTCCAGGGAGCGGAAGCCGTCGTCACGATCGAGGGCGACCGCGTGGTCAAGGAGCGCCGCCCTCGCTCGTACCGACACCCCCAACTCGACGAACGGCTGCGAACCGAGCGGACCCGACAGGAGGCACGGCTCACCAGCGAGGCCCGCCGGCACGGCGTCCCGACGCCCGTCGTTCGAGACGTGGACCCGGTCGAGAGCCGGATCGTCTTCGAGCGCGTCGGCGACCGTGAACTCCGGGACGCGCTGACCGAAGCGCGGGTCAGGGACGTGGGCCGCTCGCTGGCACGGATCCACGACGCGGGGTTTGTCCACGGCGATCCGACGACGCGCAACGTCCGGGTCGCGCCGGGCGAGGACCCGACGACTTTCCTCATCGACTTCGGCCTCGGCTACTCCACGCGCGACGAGGAGGACCACGCGATGGATCTGCACGTCTTCGATCAGTCGCTGGCCGGGACCACCGACGACGCCGAGACGCTGGGGGCGGCGATGGCGGCGGCCTACCGTGCCGAGAGCGAGCGCGACGGCGCGGTCCTGGAGCAGTTAGCCGCCGTCGAGGGACGCGGCCGGTACCAGTGATACTTAAGTGAGCACCACAAGACACGGCAGTATGGAAAACGCACTCGTCGTCCTCGACACCGACGAACAGGGTCGCGAACTGCTCGCTGAGGCCGCCGAACTCGCGGCCGGCGTCGACGCGAAACTGCACGTCCTCTCCCTGCTCAGCCACGAGGCGTTCGAAGAGAAACGCGAGGCCCTCGATGTGATGGCGGCCGAAGAAAACACCAGTTACGACGACGGCGTGTTCATGGACAACGTCCGGCAGGACGCCGAAGAAGTGGTCACGGAAGTCGTCGGCGACATCGACGTCGAACTGGACGTTCTGGCGGGTCGGGTCGGCCAGGCCGAGAACGAGGCCGACCGCATCCTCGAAGCCGCCGCCGACAACGACGTGGACCACGTGTTCGTCACCGGTACCAAGCGCTCGCCGACTGGCAAGGCGGTCTTCGGCGACCGGGCACAGGCGATCATGCTCAACTTCGATGGCCCCGTGACCGCGCTGCTGGGCTAGGCCGATGCGGACGGTTGTCGACGGTTCCCCAGTCGGCCGGACGTAGTCGTGCGGTCGATCTGGGAAAGACCGACAACCGTCCGTATGAGGAAAAACGACTTAACCGGGCGCGTCCTATCCCGTCTCATGGCTGACAGACCACAGTCCGGCGAACTGTTCGGGGTCCCGTACAACTTCGAACGGCCGAGCGTCCGACGGATGCTCTCCTCGTATTGGCAACCCGGCGACGAGATGCTCGTCGAGAAACCCTTCGGTATCGGCTACACGCTCAACCTCGCCAACTGGCGCTCGTGGGTCGCGCTCGCTGTCGTCGGCGCGCTGCTGTGGCAGGAGAACCGCGGCCCGGGTGAAGTGACCGAAAGCGAGGACGAACCGGTCGAGGTTGTCGTCGACTGATACGGATTACTGTAGCTATTTACCGGACCGACCGCACGACGGTGAGCGGTCGACCGGGAAGAGGCTACAGTACACCGTATGATCGCCTGCCACCCGATTCTCCGATTTCCGCACCCATACAGCCACGGGGATCGGCGAGGCCGGGACAGTCTCAACTCCCAGTGTGACGATTGTCAAAACGGCCGGACGGTCCCGCTGTTCGGGCCCGGTGCACTGCTTGTCAGCGCTTGCTCTGACAGTGAATCTCGCTCACTACCGGGCTCTTCGAGCCGTTCGTTCGCGCGAATGCTGACTGCCAGATGTGGTTAGTACAGGTGTTCTGCTACGCGATCGATTTCTGTTCATGCAGCCAGTCAGAGCGGTAGAGAAATACACTAACGACTGCTGTGGTAACGATTGACAAGACAGCGGCGAGCACTCCGGTAGGGTCAGGCACAAACAGGGGGCCGATCACAAGCCCTGCAAAGATTCCGATCAGTAGACAGAGGGTAGTGCGGACTGCGGAACGACTCATGTTCACAAGGCTGTATTACTTGTTTATATACCTTTTGTGACTCGCTGTACGCGGATCAACTACAGGTCTGCTCCACCGACGCAAGCGCGAATCGACGCACAAACCGTCGCTGAAACCCTCGTATCGACGCCTATTTTCCGCTGCTCGCCCGACGGGGGGTATGCTCAAGTTCGTCACCACCAACCCCGGGAAGATCCACGAGGCGCGGAAGTATCTCGGCGAGGCGACGGTCGAGCAGTTCGACTTCGACTACACCGAGGTGCAGGGCGAGGACCTCGCGGCCGTCGCGGCCCACGGCGCTCGCGAGGCCTACCGGGCGACCGGCGAACCGGTGATCGTCGACGATTCTGGGCTCTTCATTGACGCCTTCGACGGGTTCCCCGGCCCCTACTCCTCCTACGTCGAGGACCGACTGGGCATCGACCGCGTCTGGCGGCTCACCGAACCCGAAGACGATCACGGCGGGGCCTTCGAGACAGTGATCGCCTACTGCGACGGGGAGGACTTCGCGGCAACCCCGAATCCAGTCGACCGTGAGGAGCGTCGTGGACAGGACCTCGCAGCCGACGAGCGCGGCGCAGCGACCACGGACGAACAGGTCGCCGGCGATGACCTCCCCGTGAAACTGTTTCGGGGCCGGGTCCCGGGCACTATCGTCGCGCCGCGCGGTGACGGCGGCTTCGGCTTCGATCCCATCTTCGAGCACGACGGCACCACGTTCGCGGAGATGGATACCGAGGCGAAAAACGCCGTTTCCCACCGCGGCCGGGCGCTGGCGAAGTTCGCCGAGTGGGTCGAGACGACTGAACGGCTCCGATGAACGACGGTGCGGCGCTGATCACCGGGGCGAGCGCCGGTATCGGCGAGGCATTGGCACGCGAGTTCGCCCGGCACGGCCACGACGTGGTGCTGGTCGCCCGTCGGGAAGCGCGTCTCGGCGACCTCGCCGACGATCTCGCTCGCCACGGCGTGACGGCCCACGTCGTCGCGATGGATCTCGCAACCGAGGGCGCGCCCAACCGGCTCTGGGACGAACTCGCCGACCGTGACATCGCAATCGACACGCTGGTCAACAACGTCGGGATCGGCACGCACGGCCGGTTCGCCGAGAGCGACCCCGACCGGGAACGGACCCAGATCCGGCTCAACGTCGACGTACTGGTCGATCTGTCCCGGCGGTTCCTCGACGGCCGCGACTCGGGGCACCTCCTCAACGTCGGCTCTGTCGCGGGGTTCGTCCCCGGCGCGTACATGGCGGGCTACTACGCCAGCAAGGCATACGTCAACAGTTTCACGCAGGCCGTCGCCGCCGAGCACCACGACGACGACATCAGTGTGACGCTGCTCTGTCCCGGCCCCACGGAGACGGAGTTCCAGGACCGCGCCGGGATGGGCGACTCGGCGGTCGGCCGGTACCTCCTGTACACGTCGGCGCAGGTCGCCCGAGCGGGCTATCGTGGACTCCAGAACGGGACAACGGTCGTGATCCCCGGGACGGCGATGAAGATGGCCGTCCTGCTCCTGCGGTTCGTTCCCCGGCCGCTCCTGCGGTGGGGCGGGCGACTGGTCAACGGCGACCGGTGACACGGAATCGTCGTTGAGAGATCTGCTAGGGGTAGGTTCCTCCGAGTTTGGCCGAAGACGCCGATCGGTAGGCCTGCGGAACGAACAAGTCGTAGTGGCCCCGATATGTAGTTATGGCACGCTCCAACGCACGTGTCGTCACCGGCATGATGCTCGGTGTTTTCCTCGCCTTCGGAGTCGACACGATGATAATTGTCGGTGCACTGTGGTACGTCGGCCAGATCTCGGGGGTGATTGCAGGTAGCTTGTCAGCCGCTATCTTGGTGTTTTTCGCGCTATGGGTGCTTTTACGATGGGTTCGGTTGCGTCGGACGGATCGTCTCGATAGTGAGGATGTCGAACGGGCAGAGAGTCGTGACCAGCGTGATCCGCTCGAGCAACTGAAACGTCGGTATGCGGAGGGTGAGATCTCCGATGCGGAGTTCGAGAAGCGACTGGACACACTATTCGATGCGGATCATCGAGCCGAATCGAGTGTGGATCGATCTATCACCGATCTCAACGGTAGAGAGCGAGGATAGGTGCGATGTCTGTGTCTGACGAAGCGGGGGCAATCAGCGGTCAATCCTGGGGATCCCGGTCGGGGCCGGGATAGTCGTCGTCGTGGGTCGCCTCGTACACTGGCTCGGGATCGAACAGCCGTGCGAAGGCGTCGGGTGGTCGGACGCTCAGGTCGGCGTGGGGCTGGATCGACAGCCCGGTTCTGGCCGAACGGAGCGAGTCGTCGTACGTCAGGAGGTGGGCCGCCTCGCCCCGGTAGGCCGACGCCAGCCCGGGGTGGTCCCCAGCTGGGTGGTCCACGAGCTCGCAGTCGGTCTCGACGCGATCACGCCAGGCAGTCGCGAGGTCGTCGTCCGCGAGGCTCGCGATCACGGCCTCGGCGTCGTCGAGCAACGGCTCGCTGGCGACCAGCGTCAGCCAGTCGTGCCGGCGGACGTGATCGAGCGCGGCGCGGGCCTCGCCACCGACGAGGAGGTCGGCCGCGAGTACGTCCGCGTCAGCGACGATCCGGGTCGGGTCACCCATCCCGTCGCTCCCGGAGCGCCGCCCGCACCGCGTCGGCGCTGGTCTCGTACTCGCTCGCCTGCTCGAACAGTTCGCCCCAGGTCATGGTCGAACCGACGACTGCCGGGCTGAAAAACCCACGGACGGCAGCACCGTCGAACGAGCGTCTGACGGGTCTTTAAGTACGAACGTGATGACCCGACGATACGGAAAGTTGTAGACATTTACCCAGTCGACCGCATGACGCGTGTGGTCGATCTGGTACAGACCTACAACTTTCCGTAGACACGGGCGCGCATACTGACGACCACACTCAGTATCCCATCCTCCCGAGCGCGCCCGGACACCGCAATCCACCCCTCTCTTTGGTGACCTTTCGGTTACACGGGCAGTTGTCGGTCTGTCTCCGAGCAACCCCACGATTGCGTGCGGTCGACCGGGGGAACGTCGACAACGTTCTGTACCAGTCGGCGCCGGTCCCTCCGAGCGTGTGCTAGGTCCCTTTCAGCGAAGCCCGTACGTCGTCCAGCGTTTCGGGACTGGCCATGACGGCGACCGTGTCACCCGCCGAGAGGGTGGTCCGTGGCAGTGGGATCGTCATCGCTTCGTGGTCGCTGCCGTGGGCGTAGATGCGGGCGTCGCCGGGCAGTTCCAGCGCGACCACGCGCTCGCCGATCACCGGCGAGTCGTCGGGGACGGTGACGCTGGCGACCGAGAGCCGTTCGGTGAGGTCCGCCAGCACGTTGAAGTTCCCGCCCAGTAAGGCCGTCTTCGCGCCCGCCGCGCCGAGGCGTTCCGGGTAGATGATCTCGTCGACGTCGGCGGCGTACTTCTCGTAGATCTCTTCGCGGTAGTCCTCGTCGATGCGTAACACCGTCCGGCAGCCGTATTCTTTCCCGATCATGCAGGCCGCGAAGTTCGTGTTGAGATCGCCGGTCAGCCCGCCGATCGCGTCCGCGTCGTCCAGCCCGGCAGACTCGAGGACTGACTCGTCGTTGCCGTCGCCGTGGACGGTCTCGAATCCCTCTTCCTCGCTCCGCTCGGCCTTGTCCAGATCGCGGTCGACGATGATGACTTCGTGGCCCTCGCTGTCCAGGATACGCGCCGTCCGCGTCCCGACACGACCGTAGCCGACGATGACGAACTTCATACCGCGTGGTACGTCACCATCCCACAAAACGGTACTGCTACCTGGTGTCGTCACATACGGACAGTTGTCGGTCTGTCCCAGATCGACCGCACGACGGCGTGCGCTCGACTGGGTAAACGTCTACAACTGTCCGTATCACCGAAATCACCGGACGTGACTCGTTCGCACGTCCCGAACCCCCCTGTTTCGACTAGAGACCGACTCTCGTCGTGCGGTTTGATGGCGCTGTCTTCACTTTCACTCCGCCGCGTCAGACGCTCGAAAGACGCACGACGGGAGTGGGTTCGAGGTGAAACGAGGGGGTGTGAGAACGCTCCACAGAAAACGTGATCCGGTTCGTGCGATCCGTGCCGCAGTCGCCCCTACTCGTCCATCAGGCCGCCCTCCTCGACGCGCATGACCGCTTCGCCGTCGGGGAGGTTGGGGGCGTCGACCAGTTTGACGATCCGCTTGTTGCCCTTGGACTTGCGGAGGTAGATGCGGAACGTCGAGGTGTGGCCGAGGATGTTCCCACCGATCGGCTGGGTCGGGTCGCCGAAGAAGGAGTCGGGGTTCGAGGCGACCTGGTTGGTGACGACGACGGCGGTGTTGTTGAGGTCGCCCACGCGCATCAGGTCGTGGAGGTGCTTGTTGAGCTTCTGCTGGCGCTCGGCGAGTTCGCCACGGCCGACGTACTCGGCGCGGAAGTGCGAGGTCAGCGAGTCGACACAGAGCAGGCGGACCGGGAACTCGTCGTCCTGACTCTCGCTGGCGATCTCCTGGGCCTTCTCGGCCAGCAGGATCTGGTGGTTGGAGTTGAACGCCTTGGCGACGTGGATCTTGTCCAGCACCGACTCGACGAGGTCGTCGAGCAACTGTTCGTCGCCGGCGTCGGCGTCGCCCTCCTCCTCGACGAGGCCGTGCATGACCATCGTGTCCTCCAGTACCTCGTCGTCGAGTCCCTTGACCATCTGCTCGATCCGTTCGGGCCGGAACGTGTCCTCGGAGTCGATGAAGATCGCGCTCCCTTCGAGCCCGCCGTGTTCGGCCGGGAGCTGGACCGTCACCGAGATCTGGTGGGTGACCTGGGACTTGCCGGCCCCGAACTCGCCGTACACTTCGGTGATCGACTGGGTCTCGATCCCGCCGCCCAGCAGTTCGTCGACCTCGCCGACGGACCAGGTGAGCTTCCCGATCTGTTCGCGCCGTTCGAGGACGGTCGCGCCGGTTTCGAACCCACCGATGTCGGCGGCCTCACGGGCGGCCTGAATGATGTCGGCCGCGGAGGACTCGCCGATGTCGGCCGTGTTCGACAGCTCTCCCGGCGAGGCGACGGCGATCCCCTGGTAGCCGTCGAAGCCGTTATCCTTGAGTTTCTCTGCTGTGGCCGGACCGACGCCCGGCAGCTCTTCGAGGTCCTCTGATGCGGACATACACGTCGCTTGTGCGTCGGGGGTATTAAACCCACGTTAACAGGAGAGTGAAAGTGAAACTGATAGCCTGCGACGGGACTCACGTCAGTCGAGACGAAGGTTGAAACCGCAAGTGGTGTCGAAGCGTTCGCGGTGGGCGCTACAGCGGCGCGTGTGTCGCGGTACCGGCGACCAGGATCAGCGTCACGAGCAACGCGTTGACGAACGCGCCGACCCAGACACGGCCGGTCCGCCGGAAGAAGTACGTTGAGACGGCGGTGACGATCGAGAGGACGGCGACGAACTGGAAGGCGACAATCGTCAGGAGCGGCTGGCCGAACGGGAGCGGACTCCCGGCGAGGAGCACGCCGTACTGGACGGCGAGCAGGAGGACGAACCCGCCGACGACGGCGACCCAGTTCTGGGTGAGTGCGTCACGGAAGGACCGGTCGCCGGTCCGGAGCTGGCCCTGCACGAGGAACTCCAGCGCCAGGAAAAAGAGCGTCAGTGGGACGAGATACACCAGTGCGATCCGGAACTGGGTGGGCGTCGGGAGCTTGATCGCGAACACCCAGAAGCGGAAGTCGGTGTCGAAGAGGTAGCCCACGGCCGCCAGCAGGACGTAGAAGCCTCCGACGATCGTGACGGCGGCGACGGCCGAGCGGGCGACCGTCCGCCAGCCGTCGCCGGTGTCGAAGCCGTAGCGGTCGAACCCGTTCCGATCGGAGCGGTAGTGCCAGATTCCGACTAGCCCGGCGACGATCAGGCCGTTGGCCAGTGCCCACACCATCACACCGTTGGTGATCTGCTGGGGGAACAGCCAGCCGACCGGGACGAACCCTTGCCCGACGAGCATGAGCGGGAAGTACGTGAGGACGGGGACGAGCGCCGCCAGCGCGACGGCACCGTACCAGCCTCGTCCGGTCATGCCCGCCGCATCAGGGACCTCCCGGCGGATCGACTCGAAGCGCTGGTCACCGATCACCATCGCGCCGAACGGGAACAGGAAGAGCACACCCCCCACCAGCGAGACGAGCGTTCCGAGTTCCTTGAGCCACCAGATCTGGTTGCCCGGCGACATCTCGTCTTCGCCGTCGAGAGTGAGTTGCATCCACTCGACGGCGTCGCCGACTGCGGTTGTCGACAGGTGGTCACCGGGGTGGGTCGTCGCCGGCGTGTACAGCCGCCGTGCGGTCCCGTCCTCGACGTTGCCGTAGGTGCGCCCTTCCTCGACGGTGGCGTTCGTGCCGAACACCGTCTGGAGCTTCTCGCTGCGTTCGACGTTCGACGCGTGGGGCACGCCCCACATCAGTGTCGAGAACTCGTCGTACTCGCTGAAGACGACAGCCGTGTTCCGTGGGAAGGTCGCGTTGCCGCTGGGAACGCCGGGGAAACTCCCCGTCGAGGAGCCTTCGAGGACCATCGACTCGTAGCCGTCGGGGTTCGCGCCGGCCGCGGAGACGCTGGCCCACCCGCCCATCGAGTGGCCCTCCAGTCCGACGTTGTCGTCGTCGACGAACGTCAGCGAGCGCATGTACGACAGCGCCGGCGGCCCACCGAAGCCGTTGGCGTACGCCGGCGGATCGGAGTCGCCGTGGCCAGTCTGGTCGATCGCCAGCACGACGAACCCGCGGCGAGCGAACTCGATGGCGAAGGGTGACTGGGTCTCGCGGGTGTTGATGTAGCCGTGGGTCGCGACGATTCCGGGGGCCGGCTCCTCGGCCGAGGCACCGGGCGGGACGTACAACGTCCCGTCGATCATCTGGCCGTTCGAGGCGGCGAAGCGGACGTCGCGGGTCTCGACCGACCCCATGTCAGTCTGGACGAGGTACGCGACCGTGCCGCCGCCGAACACGAGCAACAGTGCGACGAACAGTACTGTCGTTCTGCGTGTCATATCCCAACGGATACAGACGCTGAACTGAAAAGTATTTTCCAGCTACAGGTATGTCGGCATCAGCTCACAACAGTGTTCGTGTCGATTCACGTCCGTCTACCCAGTTTTACACCAGTTTCGCACCGATCGCAGCCACACCGAGACTCCCGGCGAACACGGCCACCGAGAACGCCCACTCGGGGCCCGAGAGGAACTGGTCGCCGACCAGTCCGACGCCCAGCACCGCGACCGCGACGGCGGTGAGAAGCGGACGCGCGGCCAGCGATCGACCGAACGTCCGGAGTTGCCACGAGAGCCCGTCGACCAGGCCGGCGAGGGCGGCAGACGGCGAGCGGTTCTCGTCGGGGTTCTCGGATGGCTCGAACGCCGACAGCCGATCCCGCTCGACGGTCAGGAGGTCGCCCGTGTGTGCGCGCCGGCCGTCCGCGTCGGCTACCCGCAGGAGCGCGACGGTGTCCTCGCCGACGCCGACGACGCGGTAGACGCCGGGCGTCGTCTCGACCGTCGACGACTCGCGTTCGGGGAGCGAAAAGTGGTCGTACACCGAGACACCGTCGCCCATCGTCACTCCCAGGGGTGATCGCCCGGTCGGTCGGGCCACATCGGGTACCAGTACTCCTTGTCCGACTCGACGGATAGCTCGCCGTCGAGGTTCGAATCGAGCTTGAACTCCGCGCTGGCGTCGCGCTCGTGACTCTCGTCCTCGCTCGGCGCGAAGGGGTAGTACGCCCCCCGGCGGAAGGAGTACACCCAGTAGACCAGTTGTCCGTCGCGCTCGCGCTCGAAGGCGAACAGGGCCGCGAGCAGGCGCGAGCCGTAGCGGGCCTCGATCAGCGTGTCGGCGGCGAAGTGGATCGTGGTCACGAGGTCTTCGAACTCGTTGTCGTGGAGGACGATCCAGTCGTAGCCGTGTTCGTCGGTCGTGAAATCCGCTCTGGTCCCGGTCTCGACCTCGCCGGCTTCGAGGATGGCCTCGACCTCGCGCATCGCGTCCTGGAAGTCGGTGTTGTCCACGTCGGCGAAACACAGCGCGGCGTCGCCCGTCGGTGCGTAGCCCAGATCGGCCTCCATCGTGACGTAGGCTGTCGACATCCCGAACAGGTCCTCCGGGTCGGCGTCCCGGGTGGCGTCGGCCTCGGCTTTCGTCCCGAGGATGCTCTTGAGTCCGTCCAGCAGTCCCATACCAGAGTGGTGTGGCGGCGTACTCTTAGGTTTCTCCCTCTCTCGGGACCGCTCATACGGACCGCTGGCGGTCTGTCCCAGATCGACCGCACGACTGCGTGCGCTCGGCTGGGGAAACGGCTCCAACCGTCCGTCTCACTCCTCGGCCATCGCTTTCAGCCGTCGGATCCGCTCGGCTGTCGGCGGGTGCAAGGAGAGGGGGAGCAGCGACGAGGCCGGCGGGACGATGGCGAAGGCAGACAACCCGGCGACCGCGCGGAGGTCGGTCTCGGGTGGGGTGTCGGCGCCGTGGAGTTTCCCCAGTGCGAGCGCGAGCGTCGTCGGATCGCCAGTCAGCGTGGCGGCCGCGCGGTCGGCCGCGTACTCGCGGGAGCGCGAGAGCACGACCGTACCGGGGAGACTCGCCAGCAAGAGCGGCAGCGAGACCACCGCGAGATAGATGGGGACGAACATGTAGCCCAGGACCAGTGCCTTCCAGTCGAACGCCCGGCGAGACAGCGACAGCAGGACCGCGCCGACGGTCGCCGGGAAGCTGGCGACGGTCATCACCGCCGAGTCGCCGTTGCTGACGTGGGCGATTTCGTGGGCCAGCACCGCTTCGAGTTCGTCGTCGTCGAACGCTTTCAGCAGGCCCAGCGTCACGCAGACCACGGCGCGGTCGCCGCGACCGGCCGTGAGCGCGTTGGGTTCGTCGCTCGGGATCACGGCCAGCGCCGGTGTGGCGATGCCGGCTTGCTGGGCGAGCCGATGGAGGGTGCGGTACGCAGTGGGGTGCTGGTCGTGATCGATCGAGACGGCGCTCGTCAGCAGGTAGGCGATCCGGTCGGCCTCGTGGACCACGACGACGAGCGCGGCGACGAGGGCACAGCCGACGATCACTGCCAACTGGGGCGGGAGGAGCATGACGACGATCCCGACCAGCGCACCGTAGCCCACGAGCGACAGCGCGAGGGCCGCGACCATGCGGGTCTGGAGGGGAACGGAGCGGACCATATCCCGGCTTCGCGGGGACATGTAAAATAGACTACGCTCGAACGGGGCGATCTACTCGGCGAGTGCGCGCCGGACCACGGCCAGCTGGTTCGGTAGTTTGTCGGTCGCGAGCGTGAACGCGAGATAGAGCGCTCCCGTGCCGATGAGAGCGGCCCACGCACCGATCGTGACGTCGCCATGCTGGGCCGTCGCGAGCGCGAACTGTTCGATAAACGCGCCGACGATGGTCAGGCCGACGGTACCCGCGCCGAGCACCGTCAGTTCCAGCAGTTCGGGGAGCTGTTCGAGGAGTTCCGGAATCATGCCCCCTAGTCGGCCATCAGGCATTGTGTCTCTTTCGCTTCGGTGAGAGTGTCCGTCACAACAGTCAGCTGCCGCGGGGCCGGGGAGAACGACCTAGTACCCTTCCAGTTCCCGCTCCAGTTCCTGCAGGCGCTCGATGCGCTGCTCGGTCGAGGGGTGGGTACTGAACAGTTTGCCGACGAAGCCGGACTTGATCGGGATGATGAAGAACGCGTTCATCTCGGCCTGGTCGCGCAGGTCCTCCTTTGGCACCTTGTCCATCCGGCCGTCGATCTTCATCAGCGCCGTGGCCAGCGCCGAGGGCTTGCCCGTGATCGATGCGCCGCCCCGGTCGGCCGCGTACTCGCGGTAGCGCGAGAGGGCCCGGATCAGCAGGAACGAGACGACCCAGACTACCAGCGAGACGAGGATGGCCACGAGAACCGGCGCGCCGCCGTTCCCGCCCTGATCTCGGCCGCCCGAGAACAGCCATCCCCAGCGCACGACGAGGAAGGCGATCGTCGAGAGGAACGAGGCGATGGTCATCACCATCACGTCGCGGTTCTTGATGTGGGCCAGCTCGTGGGCGATGACGCCTTCCAGCTCCTCCTGATCGAGCGTGTTCATGATCCCCGTCGTCACGGCGATGGCGGAACTCTTCTTCGAGCGCCCTGTCGCGAAGGCGTTGGGCACGCGGGAGTCGGCGACGGCGACCTTCGGCTTCGGGAGGTCGGCCTGCTGGGCCAGTCGGTCGACCGTCCGGTGGAGTTCGGGGTACTCGTCGGGGTCGACCTCGCGTGCGCCCATCGAGTACAGTGCGAGCTTGTCGCTGAAGAAGAACTGCCCGAGCAGGAACACGCCCATCCCCAGGATCGCGACGCCGAAGAAACGCGTCTGGGTCATCACGCCGATGAAGACGATGTACAGCGCGAACAGCAGAAACATCGTCAAGATCATCCGACCGCGAAGTCCCCAGTCGGTTTTCCATTCCATGGGCGACGCTATGGGCCAGCCGACTAAAAGGGTTGTTCGACTGCCTGCTACTGGTTCACATAGTCTGGCCGGTCGCTGACGATCCGTTGTCCCTTCCCGATGAGGGTGACGACCACTCGAAACGTGGGGGCCGTTCGCAAGGACAATTTATAACGGGTGCGGAACAACGGCTGGTGTATGTCCCGTATTCTCGTCACCGGTGGCTTCGGGCGATCGGGCCGCTGGATCGTCGACCGACTCGCCAGTTCGGGCCACGAGGTACTCTGTGTCGATCAGTCGATCACGTTCGTCGACCATCCCGCTGTCGACGCCCGTGAGGCCGACCTCACCGACCGAGGCGACGTGTTCGATCTGGTCACGGAGTTCGACCCCGACGACGTGGTCCACTGGGGCGCGATCCCCCACCCGCTGAACCACGCCGGCGGCCACGTCTTCGAGAACAACACGATCAGTGCATACAACGTCCTCGACGCCGCCGGCCGCGTCGGTGCGGACGTGGTCGCCGCCTCCTCGGAGAGCGCCTACGGTTTCGCGTTCGCCGAAGAGACACCACTGCCCGACCGCTTGCCCATCGACGAGACCCACCCGCTGCGGCCCGAGGACCCCTACGGGACCTCGAAAGTCGTCGGCGAGGAGATCGCAGAGATGGTCGTCCGCCGGGACGGCATCAGCGTCGCCTCGATCCGCCCCTCGTGGATCCAGTACCCCGGCGAGTACCAGTGTCGCGACGGCGATCCCAGCGAGACCGGTGCGGGCAACTGCTGGAGCTACGTCGACATCCGCGACATCGTCGACAGCGTCGTCGCCGCCCTCGAAGCCGACATCGAGGGTCACGAACCGTTCCTCATCGCCGCCGCCGACAACTGGGCGGCCGAACCGACCGTCGACCTGGTCGAGGCGTGGTTCGGCGAGGTGCCCGACGAGTGCGACCTGACCGGCCAAGAGGCCGCGATGTCCAGCGCCAAGGCCCAGTCGATGCTGGACTGGGAACCGACCCACTCCTGGCGTGAGGCCGCCGCGGAGGACGTGGACGGACCGTCGATCGTGCAGGGCGAGGGGTCGGAGCAGTAGCCGCGACGGCGACCGGTGTTGGATCTGCCGGTGTCGGGATCCCCGCAACCGCTTTGCTCCTGTCGCCCGAACGTCTGGTATGTCCCTCGCCGACGCCGCCCCCGACAGCTTCGACCGACGTGACCTCTTGAGAGTGTTCGGCCTGATCGTCGTCGTGAACCTGCTGGGCGGCCTCCCGGCGGTGCTTGGCGGCCCCGATTCGGCGTGGTTCGACGCGCTCGTCAAGCCCGCCATCTACCCGCCGACGTGGGCCTTCGGTGTCGTCTGGACACTGCTCTTCACGCTGCTCGGTGTGGCCGTCTTTCTGGTCGCTCGTGAGGGAGTGGGCGACCGGCGTGTGCAGGTCGCGCTTGGGTTGTTCGCCCTCCAGTTCGTCTTCAACATCGCCTGGACGCCGACGTTCTTCACGCTCCAGCTGCCGCTGGTCGCGCTCGGTGTGATCGCGGTGCTGGCGGTCCTGCTGGTGCCCACGATCTGGGCCTTCGACCGGGTGGATCGGCGTGCCGCCGCGCTGCTGGTTCCCTATCTCGCGTGGGTGTTGTTCGCGACGCTCCTGAACTACCGCTTCGTGGTACTGAACTAGCTGATGGTGAATGCTGTGGCCCCTCGTCTCGCTCTGCGGTCGAAACCGTTGCCAACAATTACTGAACGCCCTCGTCCCGCTGGACGGTTCTGTACGGGATATTCTCGCTCCCTGCGCTCGCTCGAATAGTGCCCGTGCAGAACTGTCGACCAGTCCTCGCCCGTTCGTCCGCCAGGACCGCACAGAGTCTTCGCGCGACGGAGCGCGCGAGCGCAAGCATCCACCACTCCTCCCCGGATTCGACCCCTCCGGGTCGAATCACGCTTCCTGACCGCACCGCCGTGGCCGGGAGCGCGTTTCATCGCGCGACCTGGGGAGGGCAGGGTTGCGGTCACGGTGGCGGTGCGGTCCCTGGTGTCTCCGTGAACGAAGTGAACGGGGGCTCAGGAGTCGGGCGAAGCGAGTCTCCTGGTGGATCGAAAGGGCGAACCACGCTCGCGTCGCAGTGGAGTCGCTGGGCGGCCCCTATCCGAACGCAGTGAGGATATGCCGCCCAGCGACCGCGAGCGTGGTGAGGGCTTTCAGTGCGCTGTCCTGTCCTCATGTCTCGGAGGCGTGGTGAGGGCTTTCAGTGCCCGTTGCCATCTCTATCCCCCGTCGTCGTCTGCGGTCGAGAACACAAGCGATAACCTCGCCAGCGTCGTATCGGAGTCCAATGAGTCGTTCTGGAGCCTTCTGCCCGCGCTGTGGTGACGAGATCCCGGACCACGAGCGCGAGCGCCCGAGCGTCGCGGGGCAGCACGATCCCGATAGCGTCCTCTGTGACGCCTGTTACTTCGAGGAGTTCGACCTGGTCGACGCGCCAGACCGAATCGAGGTCCGGGTCTGCGCACAGTGTGGGGCGGTCCACCGGGGGAACCGCTGGGTCGACGTTGGGGCCGAAGATTACACCGACATCGCCGTCGACGAGGTGAGCGAGGCGCTGGGCATCCACGTCGACGCCCAGTCCGTGGCGTGGCAGGTCGCGCCCGAGCAGGTCGACAAGAACAACATCCGGATGCACGCGGAGTTCTCCGGCGTCATCCGGGAGACGCCGGTCACCGAAGAAGTGGTCGTCCCGGTCAAGATCAGCCGCCAGACCTGCACGCGCTGTGGGAAGATCGCCGGCGGCTCGTACGCCTCGACCGTGCAGGTCCGCGGTGAGGAGCGCACGCCCAGCGACGAGGAAGCCGAGCGAGCCAAAGAAATCGCCCACGAGGTCGTCGCGGAGATGGAAGCGACGGGCGACCGCGAGGCGTTCGTCACCGAGATCACCGAACCCGAGGAGGGCGTCGACATCAAGGTCTCGACCAACAAGATCGGGATGAAGGTCGCCCGCCAGATCACGACCGAACTGGGCGGGAGTTTCACCGACAACGAGACGCTCGTCACGGAGGACTCGGACGGCAACGAAGTCTACCGGGTCACCTACGCGATTCGCCTACCACGGTACCGGCCGGGCGAGATCATCGATCCCGAGGACGGCGACGGGCCGGTCCTCGTCCGGTCCGTGCAGGGCAACCTCAAGGGGACTCGTCTCGCGTCGGGCGAGGGTTTCGAAGCGTCCTTCGAGGACGCCGAAGCGCCCGACGCGAGACGATTGGGGACCGAAGACGACGCCGAAGCAACGACGCTGGTGGCCGTCGAGGACGACAACGCCGTGCAGGTGCTCGATCCGGAGACCTACGAGGCAAAGACCATCCCGAACCCCGACTACGTCGATCCCGACGCCGACGAAATCCCGGTTCTGAAACACCGCGAAGGGCTGCACGTGGTCCCCGACGAGGACTGATACTGGGCATTGTCGATGCGTACGACGCTGCCAGCCCAGATGAACGTACACCATTAATACGCTCGAATCGAAAGGTGGCCTATCGCGAGATGCGCACGCGAGCAAGCGATCCGGGGGGTGTGCTGATCGTCGGTCCCGACAGCGACGGTCAGGACGAACTCCGTGAGACACTCACTGCCGGGCGGGCCGACACCGTGTCGGCGGTCGATTCCGCGTCAGCGGCGGGTGCGTTCGTCGACTCGGCGCCCGGACTGGGCTGTCTCGTCGTCCGGGACGCTGGCCACGTGACGCCGTGTCTCGACGCGGTCCGCACGATCGACGAGCAGTTGCCGGTCATCGCATCCGTTCCCGACGACAACCGCGTCGCGACCGCGGTCGCGGGCGACGGCAACGCCCGATACGTCCCGTCCTCGGCGGACCCGGGGACACTGCGGTCGATCGTCGACGATGCGCTGGACGCCTACGCGGCCCGTATCCGACACGTCGAACAGAGCGACCTCTTCGAGACGCTGTGTGAGGACATGGGCATCACCGTGTTCGTACTGGACGAGGAGGGTCGGTATCGCTATCGGACGCCGGCCGATCTCTGGCCCCACGCCGGTGATCCGATCGGCAAGACGCCGATCGAGTTCATGGACGACGTGTACCACGAGCGCGCCACACAGGCCCACCGCGAGAACCGCCACGTCATCGAGTCGGGGGAGCCAATCAGGTGCCAGGACGTGTGTTACCGGACCGAGGATCGCGAGTTCTGGGTCGAGACGACGAAGGTCCCCTGGCGCGACGAGAACGGCGAGGTCCGCGGGCTCGTCGGAATCGCCGTCGACGTGACCGAGCGCAAGCACGACCAGCAGGAGCTGCGCCAGCACCGCGAGCGCGTCGACCGGTTCGCGAAGTACATCACCCACGACCTCCGGACCCCGCTCCAGATCGCGTTCGGCGCGCTCGACCGCGTGCGCCGGGGCGACGAGGACGCCATCGAGAAGATCGAGGCCGCACACGATCACATGGAGTCGATCGTCGCTGACCTGGGGGTGCTCTCGAACGCAAGTCTGCAACCGAGCGTTGGCGAGGGGGACACCGGCGCCCCGTCGACGCCTCTGGTCCCGCTGGTCGAGGAGATCTGGCCGCTCGTCGCCGGTGACGACGCCACGCTCCACGTCGACGTCCCCGAGGGAGCGACGCTGATAGCCGAAACCGACGTGATCCACCTCGTGCTGGAGAACCTGTTGCGCAACGCGGTCCAGCACGCCGGCGAGGACGTGACTGTCCGCGTCGGACTGGTCGAGAACGGGTTTTACGTGGAGGACGACGGGCCGGGGATCCCGCCCTCCGAGCGGGCGGCCGTGACTGCTGCGGGATACACCACCGCCGACACTGGCTCCGGCGTGGGTCTCCGGATCGTCAGCGAGGCGCTCTCTCAGCGCGACTGGGAGTTGACCATCACCGACGCTCGAGGTCTCGATCCAGCGGACACGCAGGGTACGCGCTTCGAGATCATCGGCTGCACGATGGTCGACCGGCTCCCGTCGCTGACGCCTGGCGACGGGATCGCACTCGACGCCGCCGACGACATCGGACACGCCCAGACGCCCGGGAGCGCGTCCTACGACGAGGAGATCGACGAGTGGACGATCACCGGTGCCGGGGACAACCTCTGGGGGAACACCAACGAGAGCCACTTCGTCTACGCGACGACTGACACACCGGTCCGGATCCAGGCGCGGCTCCTCTCGTTCGATCCGCTGGCCGACTACAGCAAAGTCGGGCTGATGGTGCGGGACTCGCTGGCCGAGGACAGCCCGTACACCTTCCTCGGGCAGTCGGGCAACGGGGAATCGGAGGTCATCTGGCGGTCGAGTCCCGGCAGGCGCGGGCTCAAACACCCGTACCCGGAGCCGCTGGACGCGTTCCCGTGGTACCGCCTCGACTGTGTCGACGGCGAGATCACGGGCTACGTCTCGACCGACGGCCAGCAGTGGGACCCGGTCAGCCAGCGCCCGATCGAGCTCGCGGGGCAGATACACGTCGGTCTCACCATCTGCAGCCTGGATCGCACGGAGTTGGCGACTGCCCGGCTGGGTGACGTTCGCGTCTTCGAACTGAACGAGTCCAACCAGTAGCGCGCCCGCTCTCACCGATACTGTCGGCTGGAACTGTTTACGGATATTCGCCACCTCGGGGTGGCGAAACGCTCTACAGATTTACAGCCGACAGTATGACACGAAACGGGTTTCACTCCCGACAGCGTTCCCGGGGACAATGAGTCCAGACCAGCGACTCGGCGTCGTCGTCGCCCGGTCGCGCGCCCAGACGGTCATCGACCGCCTGCAGTCCGAGGGCGCGTACGACGGCAGTCGGACCGTCCAGCCGTGGGACGAGGACAGCGTCGCCGTTCCGGTCACGAGCGTCCCCGCCGATCTCGCAGTGCGGGAGGTAGTCCGGCAAGTCGGTGAGCCGAAACTCCGAGAACTGGACGACTACCTGCGCGAGCGGGGCTGGACTGACGACGAGATCGAACTGGCTCCCTCATCGTGGGCCGTCATCGGCGACGTGGTTCTCGTCGACATGACGGACGTGCCCCGGCCCGCCGAGGTTGGCGAGGCGCTCCTGCAGGTCCACGGGGGGGCCGACACTGTCCTCGACCGTGGGCCGATTACGGGCGAGCACCGGGAGCCCGACGTGACGGTGATCGCCGGCACGGGCGACACGGAAACGGTCCACCGCGAGCACGGCACCGCCTACGCGCTTGACCTCGCCGAGGTGATGTTCTCGCCGGGGAACAAAGCCGAGCGAGCGCGGATGGGGGATATCGTCGATGACAGCGAACGCGTCCTCGATATGTTCGCCGGCATCGGCTACTTCACCCTGCCGATGGCCCGGGCCGGTGCGACCGTCACCGCGGTCGAACGTAATCCCGACTCCTTTCGCTACCTGATCGAGAACGTCCGGCTCAACGGCGTCGACGACCGTGTTCACCCCTACCGGGCCGACTGTCGAGACGTGGCCCCCGAACTGGCCGACGACCCCGTCGACCGGATCGTGATGGGCTACTACGACGCCCACGAGTACCTCGATTCTGCGCTGGCTGCGCTCGCGTCCGGCGGCGTCGTCCACGTGCACGAGGCGACGCCGGAGCCACTCGTCTTCGACCGCCCGATCGAGCGAATCGAGGCCGCCGCGGCCGACGCCGGTCGCGACGTCGAGATCCTCGACACCCGCCGGGTCAAGAGCCACAGCGAGGGCGTCGTCCACGTCGTCGTGGACGCTCGGATCGAGTAATCGGTCGGACGCGCTTCGAAGCCACCACAAACTATTCACGCTGTCTCAGTTTTCGTTCACACATGCGCCGCCGCACGTTCCTCGCGACCGCCGCGACCGCCCTCCCCATCGCGCTCGCCGGCTGTGCCCATCCGACCGACGGATCGCTGTCGATGAGTGCTGTCGAGAACGACAGCGCCATCGCCGACCGCTACGCCAGTTCGACCGACGGGCTCTCACCGGAACTGCGAGACCTGGTCGCCGCCACGATCGACGGTCAGGAGCCGAGAACCGAGGGGACGACACCGGAGTTCGAATCGCCCCGTCCAATCGAGTACGAGGGTGCCTACTACCAGTTCACCAACGAAGTCGTCGACTCGCGCCTCGCGATGCGATACGACGTAGAGGTGGACTACGACCCCGAGAGCGAGCCCGGTCGGGTGATCGCCTACCCGGATCTGCCAGCGGCCGACCAGGAGGCCCTCGATGAGTTGATCCCGCCAGCCGAGGGGCGAGAGCGGACCAGCGACGGCTTCGACATCGGCCGGGGGTACACCTACCCGGAAGATGCCGAGAGCGTCCTGCGAGACGGGGAGTACGACGGGGTTTCCTACGAGGGCACCACCTACGGGGTCAACGTCGAGGAGGGCCGCGAAGTGACTGTCAACACCTACGTCTACCACGCCGAACAGGTCGCCGAGAGCGCGATCGAACTGGGACAGCAACTCCGCGAACGGTACCTCTTCACCCTCTCCGGGCTCTCTGACGCGGAACGCGACATCGTCGAGCAAGCGATCGAGGGGAGCTACTTCCCTGACGGCGACGTCCCCGACGCCTTCCGCTCGCTGTCGGATCGTTTCCGCGTCCACGACGGTATCGTGGTCGACGAGTACAGCGGCACGTGGCTGGCAGAGTACGACGGGACTGTGTACTGGACGGACCTGCAGTACCCGCCAGAAACCGAGCGTTGATCCTCGAAACGCCTATCCCGGCGGCCGAACAAGGACGGATATGGATCGACAGCAACTCATCGCGATCATCTTCGTCGTGTTGATGATCGGCTCACCGATCGCGCTCGCGGTCGGGTCGGCACTCTGAGGCAGGGACAGACGAACAGAGCGGTTGTGCGATGTGGTCCGCCCAGCACCATCGTCGAGATATCGATCCTCGATCCTCGATCCCGCCGTAGTGGATGCACTGTGAATCGAGCGCCTACTCTGTGTCCCACACGTCGGCCATCGGACTCGTACCCGACGAGCGTCGCGACCGTGACCGAGAACGCGAACGCGACCGAGACTGGGAACCGCCGTCGTCGGAGTCGCTCCCCCCGCCGACACTGCCCCCACCGAGGGCCGCCGACGGGTCGAACGTCGGCAGATCGGGCGGCGCCATCCGGTCGACCTGCTCGGCGAACCAGTCGGGCATGTCGACCCGGGCGCGTTCGAACAGGTCCAGCAGCGAGGAGTCCGCGAGGTAGGTCGCCCCGTGGTCGTCGGGCGCGCGGATGACCCGCCCGCAGGCCTGGATGACGGTCCGCAGCGCTGTCCGGTAGTACCAGCCCCACTGGCCGTCTTCGAGGCGCTGTGCGACTCTGGAGTCGCGGGTGTTGGGATACGGTGCCTTGCAGATGACCTGCCAGCGACAGAGGTCCCCCTCCAGGTCCAGGGCCTCCTCCATCTTCACCGAGAGGAACACGTCGGGGTCGTCGGTTCGCTTCCACGCGGTCAGCTGGCCGTCACGGTCCTCGCTCTCGTGGCTGCGCAGTCGCGGGCCGACCCCGAAGTCCACGAGCAGCGACTCCAGCTTTTCGGCGATGGCGTAGGAGTGACAGTGGATCAGCCCCTTCTCGTCGGGGTGGGCCTGCATCGCCCGGACGACGATCCGGGCGATCTTGGGCAGGGTCTCGTCGCGGTGCTCGTAGGTCATCTTCCCCTGGGTCACGTCGTACAGCGGCCGGTTCTCGACGGGGAACGTGTGGCCGACCTCGACGAGGGCGACGTTGTCGGGATTCAGCCCGACGTTGGCACAGAACGCCTCCTTGTTGAGGATCGTCGCCGACAGCAGGGCGTGGCGGTGGCCGCGGTCCCAGACGGTGTGTTTGAGGTACTTCTCCGGGTCCAGGGGCTTGATCGTCACCGACCCGCCCTCGCCGTCTGGCTGGTCGACGACCCACGTCGTCACGCTCTCGGGGTCCCGGTAGTCCTCGACGAACCACCCGAGGTCCTGGCGGAGCTTGTTCAGCCGGTCCCGTTCGGCGACTTCCTCGGCGGTCAGTTCCTCCTGCTGGCGCAGTTCCTGCACCCGGCGTTCGGCTACGTCGGCCAGCCGCTGGGCGTAGCCCGCCGCGTCCTCCAGGTCGTCGACCTGCTGGGGGCGGGTGTCGTCCCAGACCGGGACGGTGTCGGGACCGAGTTCGATCGTCGCGTACATCTCCGCCCAGTCGCCCAGGCCGTGGGCCTCGTCGATCACGACCACGTCGCGGGGCCCGAACACGTCCGAGCCGGCGGTCTGCATGAAGTAGGCCAGCGTCATCGCGGCGATGCGGCGGTTCGAGGCGATGGCTCGATCGGAGAAGTACGGGCAACGGTGCTTGACCTGACAGTCGAACTGTCGCTCGCGGGCGCAGGGGGCCTGATTGACCGGTGTGTCGGTCTCGCCAGGGAGGATACAGTCGTAGTTGTTCTTCCCCCGGATCACGTTGAGGTCTTCGAGGAGCGAGTCCTCGGCCACGTCGTCGAGCTGGGAGACTTGCGGCGTTGTGTAGAACGAGTCGATCAACTGCTCGACGCCGCCCTCGCCTGCGGTGCGGGCACAACCTGCGATGGCTCGCGCCAGCAGGGACTTGCCACTCCCGGTCGGTGCGCGCACCAGCACCACGTCGTTGCCGGCCGCGAAGGCGTCGCGGATGTCCGCCAGCGCCTCCTTCTGGTTCCCCCGGTAGGAGGGGGCCGGGAACTCGTCGAAGATCCGGGCGGGGTCCACGCAAGATGGCAACCGGTCGGCGCTCGTAAAACTGCCGGTCATCGGTGGCTCGCCCCGCTCCCGATACCACGAAGTATTTGCCGCGCCGGGCGATGGGCCACGGTATGGATCAGACGCGCCGTGCCCTCCTGCGCCGGACGACCGCACTGGCCGCGACCGCCGGGCTGGCGGGCTGTTCGGCGCTCTCGGGCGACGACTCGACGGAGACTCCGACGGACGGATCGACGGGTTCGATGACCGCGACCGACACGCCAGCGACCACGCCGATCGGCGGCCCGGACGGGCAGGCCGGTCGGTGGCTGGCCCCACCGTCGGTCCTGAACCGCGAGCAGTACTCGTTCGTGACGTTACACCCGACAGCGATGGCCGACCACGCCGACGTGCTCCCGGCCGAGCGGACGGCGAACTTCGACACCCAGGTCGGCCTTCAGGGGTTCGAAACGGTCGGCTCGCTCCGGAGCGTCCACCAGACCGGGATCGGGCTGACGGTCTACGACGGCCCGTTCGAGCGGTCTCCGCTGGTCAGCCAGCTCACCGAAGCCGGGTTCAGTTCCGACGGCAGCTACCGGGAGTTCGACGTGTACAGTGCCGACGCGACGCGCGTGGTCGCGGTCGGCGATCGCCAAGTCGCACAGGTCGATCTGCGGCGCTTCCAGACCTCGGTGACCGCCGGGACCGTCATGCAGGCCGGAATCGACGCCTACACCGGCACCGGAGCGCGGTACGGTGCCAGTGACTCGGCCGCTGGCGCGCTCCTCGGGGCGCTGGGCTCGGGCCACGTCGTCACCTGTCAGCCCAGTTCGACGGCGATCGACGCCGATGCCGCGCTCGGCCAGGGCGGCCGCTGGCTGATCGGCAGCGACACCACGAGCGTCGCCGTCGCGACGGTGTTCGAGAGTGCGAGCGCGACCGACGCCGATGCCGTCGAATCGTGGGCGGGTGCGAGCGGTCCCTTCGGCGACGCGACGCCGACGGTCTCGACCGACGGGCGAGTCGTCCTCGCCGAGGCCGACGTGTCGACCGGACGCCTCGGGCCCTTCGAGATCGCCAGCGGCGGCGACCAGCCGCAGGTCGCGCTGAACTTCGCGTATGACAGCGAGGCCGGGACGGTGACGATCACTCACCATGGCGGCGACGCGGTGCCGGCCGACCGGCTCGAACTCCGGGGCGAGGGGTTCGCCGACCGCGACGGCGCAGACCAGACGAGCGCCGGGCAATGGGCCGGCGAGGCCAGCGGCGACGAGAACGCGGTCGTGGCCGGCGACAGCGTCGTCGTCGGCGTCACACCGGCCTACCGGGTGCTCGTCCTCTACACGCGCGAGTCGGGTAGCGGCGTCACGCTGGGATCGGACAGGGGACCGGACGCCTGAGACGCGCTCTCACAGCCGAACCGGCTGTCACAGGTCGAACGACGGTTTCAGCGGTGGATGGCGTTTGTGTCGCGTGGCGACGCACCACTCGCGGACCTGCCGGACGACGCTCGGATCGACCTCCAACCGCTCGGCGATCACCGATTCGCTGTCGTCCCTGTCGATCAGGTAGTGCAACAGGCTGTCCAGCGTCGCCGGTTCGATGCCCAGCCGTTCGGCGTCGCTCTGGTAGCTCTCGTCGATCGGCCGCTGGCGGCGCTCGAGTATCTCTTCGGGGACCTCGAGGCCTCTCGCGAGCGCCGTCACTTCGGTGCGGTACACGTCGCTCAACGGCGAGATGTCGACGCCGTTCTCGCCGTGTTTCGTCATCGACCCCAGCAGCCGCTGGCTCCGGTTGATCGACCCCAGTACGAGTCGGTTCGTCGTGTTGGCGACGTGGTACAGACACGCCATCCGGAACCGTTCGCAGACGTTTCGCATGGCGACGATGTCGTCGGCCGGTTCCCCGGCGGCCCCGATCACCCGCTGGAAGGTCGAGAGGAGCGGCTGGAGGTGGAGTCGCTGGTAGTCGATATCGAGCATCGACGCGACCGCCTCCGCCGCACGTGCCGACGTCTCGTCGTCGAGCTGTGCCGGCATCACCAGTCCGAGCACTCGATCGGCGCTGGTCGCCTCGATCGCCAGCACCGTCGCGACTGTCGACCCGACGCTGCCGTCCAGCGCGACGACGAACCCGTCGGCGTCGGCGTTGTCGAGCTTCTGGTCCAGAAACGCCGGTAACAGCTGCTTCATCCGGCGAACTGCACGGGTACCGGTCGCCAGCCCCCGCTCGTTGCGCGGCAGTTCGAGGAACCGCGGGTGGGAGGCGGAGTCGCTCACGCTCGACTCCAGTCGGGTCGGGCCCGGTGGTCGTGCTCGACCGACCGATGCCGGACCGGCCGTGGAGCCGCACTCTCGGCGGACAGTCCCCGTCGGCTTTCGAACGTTTGTCTGGAAATACGGCTTCGTTCGTTCACGGTAACGGACGTTCGACTGGAGAATGATAGTGATTGCCCACCAATTCCACTAGCGTGTTCAACATGCTGGATACGTCCTAATATCGTCGAGTCCTCGGGGGTGATTCGACGCCGCTAGAGCGGGAACCGGCGCATCAGCCCGGGCGACCGATTGGCGAGTCGTCGCCGGATGCTCCCTGTCAGTGTGTCGACACGGGCCATCTCCTCGTCGGTCAGTTCGAAGTCGAAGACCGCCAGATTGGCCGCGAGGTGGTCGCGACTGGTCGTCTTGGGGATGGCGACGACGCCCGCCTGCTGGACGAGCCAGCGCAGCGCTACCTGCGGGGGGCTCCTGTCGTAGCTCGCACCGATCTCCGAGAGAACCGGGTCGTCTAGCACGTCGCCCCGCGCCAGCGGGCTGTAGGCTGTCAGCGCCATCCCCTCCTCACGGCAGTACTCGCGGAGGCCGGACTGATCCTTGTACGGGTGGTACAGCACCTGATCGGCGACGATAGGGGCCTCGACGGCCTCGCGAGCGTCGGCGAGTTGTGCGCGTGTGAAGTTGCTCACGCCGAGGTGCTCGACCAGTCCCTCCCCCCGGAGGGCGGCCATCGCATCGAGCGTCTCCGCGACGGGAACTCTGGGATGGGGCCAGTGGATCAACAGCAGGTCGACGGCGTCGACGCCCAACTTTTCGAGGCTCTCTTCGACCGACGAGCGCACGTCCCCACGCCGGAGGTTCGAGCGCGACAGTTTCGTCGTCAGGAAGATGTCCTCGCGGTCCACGTCTGACTGTGCGATCCCTTTCCCGACCTCGCGCTCGTTGTCGTAGGCCTGTGCGGTGTCGACGTGGCGATAGCCCAGATTGAGGGCCGTCCGGACCGTCTCGGTACAGGTCGGCCCGGTGTTTTGCCACGTCCCCAGTCCCAGTTTCGGGATCGTCGCGCCACCCGCTTCGACGTACTCCATACGGCACCAATGGATCGGTGGCACAAGAAAGGAATCTTCCGGTAGTCACGCCACAGTCCGTTCGCTCGCTGTCGTGGGCGGACGGAAGGATGTTTGAGGCTACGTGTCCATCGTCATCAGTAATGAGTGAATCGGACGGGCCGAAACAGGTCGACGACCCCGACTACCACAGCGAGAATCACACGGCGGCACAGACCTGTGGCTGGACCGCGAACGCCCTGCGCGGCGAGGGGAAGTGTTACAAGTACATCTTCTACGGCATCGAGTCGCATCGCTGCATCCAGATGACGCCTGTCGTCAAGTGCAACGAGCGCTGCGTGTTCTGCTGGCGGGATCACGCGGGCCACGCCTACGAACTGGGCGACGTGGAGTGGGACGACCCGAGCGCCGTCGCCGACGCGTCGCTGGAACTCCAGAAGAAACTGCTCTCTGGCTTCGGCGGCAACGACAAGGTTCCGCGCGAACGCTTCGAGGAGGCCATGGAGCCACGCCACGTCGCGATCTCGCTCGACGGCGAGCCGAGCCTCTACCCCTACCTGCCCGAACTCATCGAGGAGTTCCACGAGCGGGACATCACGACCTTCCTCGTCTCGAACGGCACCAACCCGGACGTCCTGGCGGAGTGTGACCCGACCCAGCTGTACGTCTCCGTCGACGCGCCCGACCGCAAGACCTTCGACGACACGGTCAAGGCCGTCGAGGGCGGCGCGTGGGAGTCGCTGATCGACACGCTGGACGTGCTGGCCGACAAGGACGACACTCGAACGGTGATCCGGACGACGCTGGTCAAGGGCCACAACATGCACTACCCGGCGTGGTACGCGGCGATGTGCCAGCGCGCCGAGGTCGACTACGTCGAGATGAAGGCCTACATGCACGTCGGCCACTCCCGCGGTCGCCTCGACCGGGAGTCGATGCCCAGCCACGACGAGGTCCGGGCGTTCACCGAGGAAGTCGGCGAGTTCCTCCCCGACCACGACGTGCTGAAGGAAGTCGAGGAGTCTCACGTCACCCTGCTCGCGCGAGACGAACAGACGTGGGTGCCGAAACTGGAGAAGTCGAGCGAATTCTGGGAGCGCGATCCAGTGGTGAGCTACTGAGTCGTCTCGCTGTTCGCGTGTCGCTCCTTGCGTCGCTCCCGCTCACGATGCTGAGGGCCGTTCCCTGCGGTCGCGCCCCTCGTTACCACTCGGCGACGCTACCGTCGTCGTGTCGCCAGACGGGGTTGTGCCAGTCGTGGTCGATCTCGCTTTGCTCGCGGACGTAGTCCTCGTCGATCTCGACGCCCAGTCCGGGGTCGTCGGGAATGTCGACGTAGCCGTCCTCGTAGTCGAAGACGGAGGGATCGGCGAGGTAGTCCAGCACGTCACTGGTTTCGTTGTAGTGAATGTCGAGGCTCTGTTCCTGGATGAAGGCGTTGGCCGAGGTGGCGTCGACTTGGAGACAGGAGGCCAGCGCGAGCGGCCCAAGTGGACAGTGGGGAGCCATGGCAATGTCGTAGGCCTCGGCCATGCTGGCGATCTTCTTGACCTCGGTGATGCCGCCGGCATGCGAAAGGTCGGGCTGGATCACGTCGACGGTGCCGTCCTCGAAGACCTGCTTGAAGTCCCACCGCGAGAACATGCGCTCGCCGGTGGCGATGGGGGTGGAGGTGTGCTGTGCGATTTCGGGGAGGGCGTCGTTGTGCTCGGGCAGGACCGGTTCCTCGACGAACATCGGTTCGTACGGTTCCAGTTCCTTGACGAGACGCTTGGCCATGGGTTTGGTGACGCGGCCGTGGAAGTCGACGCCGATGCCGATGCCGTCGCCGACGGCCTCGCGGACCTCTTCGAGGCGGTCGACGGCGGCCTGGACGGTGGCGGGGTCGTCGATGCGTTCGATCTCCTCGGTGGCGTTCATCTTCAGCGCGGTGAAGCCGGCCTCGACCTGTTCGCGGGCTTGCTCGGCCACGTCGGAGGGGCGGTCGCCGCCGATCCACTGGTAGACGCGGATGCGGTCGCGAGCCGCGCCGCCCATCAGTTCGTACACCGGTGCGCCGAAACGCTTGCCTTTGATATCCCATAGCGCCTGGTCGATCCCCGCAATGGCGCTCATGAGGACGGGGCCACCCCGGTAGAAGCCGCCGCGGTACATCGACTGCCAGTGGTCCTCGATGTGGGCGGGGTCTTCACCGACGAGGTAGTTATCGAGCAGTTCCTCGACGGCGGTCCTGACGGTTCTGGCACGACCCTCGACGACGGGTTCGCCCCAGCCGACGAGTCCGTCATCGGTCTCCAGCCGGAGGAACAGCCATCGTGGCGGTACTTCGAACAGCTCGTAGTCGACAATTTGTGACATAGTCGATAGGCCGGTTCCGGGTTCAAAAAGCGTTCTCCCTCACCACTCGGACGACCGCTCGCCGCTGTGTCTCGGCGACTGCGGCCTGTTCGGCGTTTTTCGGCTCGAAAGTGATCGACCCTCCGTCGGTCCGAAGCGACAGCGTCGTCGAGAGCAGCCCGTCGTTCAGTTCGGTGTGGCTGATCGCCCCGAGCTCGACGGTGATCTCCGCGGTCGTCGGATCGTCGCCGAGCAGGAAGTAGACCCGTTGTTCCGTGACGACCGCGTAGGCCGCGTGGTCGCCGCTCGGTTCGATCGTCGTCGCTCGGCCGTTCGTCGTGTGTTCGATACCGCTCGCACTGGTGAGGACGTACTGGACGGTTTCGGACTCGTCGACGAGCGACTCGAGCGGACCGGTGCCAAGTTCGGACGCCGCCGGGGCCGACCCCTGAAACGTCTCCCTAGATAGTTCGCTGATACGATTGAGCATTCTGTGACCCCCGTCAGAGAGTCACGCGGACAGATAATTATAACTATCGATCGCATAAATGGAAATAGAATAGATCGTGATATTAACTAGTCTGCGACGGAACTGGTCCGGGAACGTGAGCGTCTACGTCCGAGGATCGGAGCCCTGCCGCTCGTGACGACGTGGGCCCACGGGAGAACGCGGCTGATCGGTGGACCGGGTCGGACCGCTACTCTGCGCCGCCCCACTGCCACTCGCCCAGCTCGATCTTCTCGTCGAGCTCGTCGAGTCGCTTGGTCGAGATCGTGGCAGTGGCGAACGTGTGCTGGCTGGCGAGCTCGCGGGCGCGCTTGAGGCGGTCCTTGGCGCGTTCGTAGCGCTCGGTCTCGTCGTCGTGCTGTGGGGCGTCGGCTTCGAGGGCGTCGGCGTGGGCCACGTGTGCGTCGATCAGATGCTGGGTGACCCAGGCGAGCTGGAAACGCAGCGCCTCGGCGCTGACGCTCGCCTCGCCGTCCCACTCGGCCGAGAGCGCCGCCTGGTAGCGCTGGCGAGCTTCGCGCCAGGCCTCGACCGCGTCGCCGGGGTCCTCGGCCCGCTGGCCACGGTGGCAGGCCGTCTCGGCGTCCTCGAACGTCATCGTCACCAGCTCGTCGTAGGTCGAGCCGAGTTCGTTGATCGTCTCCAGGACGCCGCCGTCGGTGACGGCCTTGCGGCCGTCGGCGATCGTCGAGTGGGCCTCCGCGAGGGTCTTGAAAGCGGTCTCGTGGTCGCCGCTGGCTTTCGCCTCGCGGGCGTCGTCGAGGAGGACCTCGATCTGTTCGGTGTCGATCGCCACGCAGAGCTGGTCGAGCTCCGTCTCGACGGGTTCGATCAGATCCGTCATCATCTCGGTCGGCGCGTCGTCTTCGTACGTGGCGGCGTGGTGGGCGTTGGAGATGTACGAGCGCGCCGCCTGGACGAGCCGCGAGGTTTCTTTGCCGTTGTTCAGACGCTGTTCGATGTCCGCGATCGTCGCCCGAGCGTCTTTCAGCGCGCCGTCGAACTCGCCCCACGCCTGGGCCATGCGGGAGACGTAGTCTGCGACGACCTCGCCCTCGCTACTGTCCGCCGGCTTGAACCTGACCGAGCTGTCGGCGGTCTTGACGAAGACCGTCGAGCTGAGCAACCCGCTCTTGAGCTCCGCGGTCGTGATATCGGCGTGGCGAAACGTCACTTCCGCCGAGCCCGGCTCGTCGCCCAGCACGTAGTAGACGTGCCGGTTGGTCACGACCATGTACGCCGTCGTGCCCCGCCCGGGCTCGATCGAGGTCGAGCGGCCGTTCGTCGTGTGGTCGATCCCGCTACTCCCCGCGTGGACGTGCTGGATCGCCTCCCGGCTGTCCAGTAGTTCCGCCAGCGGCCCACCATCGAATTCGTCGGCCGACGGCCCCACACCGTTCGACAGCGACTTGTTCGATAGCTCACTAATTCGATTCGACATCGATGTCCCTTGATAATCATTCACAACCCTCTTGTAATTATAAGCTTCGGTGGTTTTCTATCGATGAAACAGCAGGGTGGAATCAACTGAAATTGACCCCGATCGTTTTCGATACGTAACTTTGCGAGTTTCTGCGGGGTGAATACGGCCCCGGAACCCTTTTCAGCGGGACTCTCCTATCGAGCGATAACAATGGGTCTCGGCGGCTCCGATATGTACCGACAGCAGATCCTCGATCACTACAAGAGCCCCCGCAACTACGGGGAGATCGAGGACCCGACGTATACCCACGTCGGGGAGAACCCGATGTGTGGCGACACCATCGAGATGGACGTAGTGCTCGACGAGGACGAGGAGACGATCGAACGGGTGGCCTTCCGCGGCGATGGCTGTGCGATCTCGCAGGCCTCCGCGTCGATGCTCTCCGAACAACTCCACGGGATGGCGATCGACGAACTCCGGGAGATGGACCGGGACGACATCGTCGACATGCTGGGAGTCGATATCTCGCCGATGCGCATGAAGTGTGCCGTGCTGGCCGAGAAGGTCGCACAGGACGGCGCGGACATCTACTTCGGCGAACTGGACGTCGACAAGACGAAAACTGAGGACGACGACGCCGACGTGCCCGACGACGCCGAGTAACACCGACATAGCCGTCTCTTTTCGCTGCATACGCTGCCGTGGTCAGCACTGCGCACGTCTCGTTCGATGCCGGTGTTGGGGGGTCGTGTTCAGATACGCTGCAGGATCTCCTCTGCCGTAGACACCGAAAGCCCTCGTGCAGTTGCGGTCCCGCGGCTCGCTGCGCGCGCTTCGCGTGCTTGCATCGCCGAGGTTCCCGCAACTGCACTCGCCCTTTCATCCGCCAGGATCTAGACGGTTGAGCAGCCGGGGCCTGGCGGATGGAAGGGCGAGACTCGGTCGAGGATTCTGCGGTGGCACTATCCGAACGAAGTGAGGATATCCACCACAGAATCCCCCGAGCGTGTCGAGGCCTTTCGGTGCTTCAAGACTAGTTCCCCGAGTTTCTTATCTGAACACTATGTGTTCGGGCTCCCAAAGCGTCATTGGGCGACGGATCGAACGACGGGCAGATGCGGCGGCTTCGCGATCGACTCGACCGGATCGAGGCGGGGATCAACGAGCGACTGCCGGGTCCGCTCAAGATCGGTGCGCTGACGCTGTACTGGTACTCGACCCGGACGAGCACTCACGTCGACCGCCTCGCCGACCGTCCCGGCTGGCGACGCTGGAGCGACGCCGCGGTCGCGACGCTGGTCGCCGTCCAGGTCGCCGGCATCGCGCTGATCGCGGTGGCGGCGATCCAGGCGCTGGGCCAGCAGCGAGCCACCGCGCTGAACGACCCCGTGAACACGGTCGCGATTCCGGGGCTGAACGCGTTCATGCCGCTCTTTGCTACCCCCTACATCGTCCTCGCGCTGGTGGTCGCCACCGTCGTCCACGAGGGCGGCCACGCCGTCGCCTGCCGGGCCGCCGACGTGTCCGTCGAGGAGTGGGGAGTGGCCCTCCTCTTCGGGATCGTCCCGCTGGCCGGCTACGTGCTGCCGGGCGAGGAACTCGACGCCGCGCCGCTGTGGGCACAGCTTCGCGTGTATTCGATCGGCGTCTTCCACAACCTGTGGGTCGCCGTGCTCGCACTGGCCGTCCTCCTGTTGCCGGTCACAGCCGCGCCCCGGACGGCTTTCGTCGCGTACTTCGGCTGGGCGGTCGTCGGTGGGACGCCGCCGACGGCCGCGACCGTCGCGCAACTGGGCGTCCTGACCAACGCCGCATTCTGGCTGGCGCTGCTCAACGCCAACTTCGGGCTCCTCAACGCCCTGCCGATCAGCGCGCTCGACGGCGGGCGCGTCCTCTCGCTGTTGCTGACTCACCTCGACCGGGCGACGCCGGTCGATCTCTCTCCCCGAACCCACTGGCTCGCGCTCCACGGCGCCAGCGTCGCCGTCATCACGCTCGTCGTCCTCGCGATCCTCGGACCCGCGCTGTGACTCGCTTCGATCGTCTTTCGGGGTCGCCACTGTTCCGTTCGCGGTACCGCCGATAGCCTCCGTCACTCTCGCTCTCTGGAACTGCAACGATTCGCTGCAACCGCTTGTCTGAGCACCACTTTTCGCTCGCACCCGAACCTATTTGTCCGACTCTCCTGTGGCCTGTTCTATGGTTTCGATTCCCGAGACGGATCTCGATTCGTTCGTCGACGATCTCTCGCTCGCGACGAAAGTGGGCCAGTTGTTCGTCTACGTCCACTCCGGCGCGCCGGAGACGACGGACCACCTCGATCGGTCCTTCCTCCGAGAGTATCGGCCCGGAGGCGTCATCGTCTACCCCTACAGCGTCACGGGTCGCGACCAGATCGCGGGCTACCTCGCCGACCTCCAGGGGTTGAACGAGGAACTGGGGTTGCCGGGTCCGATGCTGGTCACCGCCGACCACCGCGGCGGCGACTATACGATTCTCCAGCCTGGAGCCGGTGGGCTGGAGTTCCCCGCGCCGATGGCCCAGACCGCCATCGACGACGACCTCGACGCGGTGGGACGGGAGATCGGCGCAGCCATCGCCCGCGACGCGCTCGACGTGGGCTTCAACCTCAACCTCGCGCCCTACGCCGACTTCCTCGAACGGGGCGACATCGAGGGCTTCTTCTTCGGCAACTCGATGATGGGTAGCGATCCCGAGCGCAACGCTGCGCTGGCACGCGGGCTGACCGAGGGCATGGCCAGCGAAGGACTGGGGACGACCTACTGCGACTTCCCGGGTGGCTACGGCAGTCTCGACGCCGATCCGCACTTCGCGACCGGGAGCGTCGACGTCGACGAGGCGACCCTGCACGAGCGATTCCTCGGCGCGCCCCGGGCGGCCATCGAGGCCGACGTCGACGCCGTGATGCTCTCGCACTGGTCGTTCCCCGCCATCGACGACGACCCGGCGACTTACTCCGAACCAGTGATCGAAGGCTTGCTCCGTGACGACCTCGGTTTCGACGGGCTGGTGATGACCGACGCCATCGGGATGGCCGGCGCGGCCGAACCGGCGGGCGGCAGCGAGGAAGCGGCGATTCGGGCGGTCGAAGCGGGCGTGGACATCATCCTCTGTGCTGACTGGGCCGAGCGCCGCGCGGTCGAGCGCGCCGTCCGCGAGGGCCGCATCAGCGAAGGCCGGATCGACGAGGCGGTTCGGCGCGTCCTCGAACTGAAGCGCTCGGTCGCCGACACGGACGGCGACGCCCGCGACGGTCCCCTCGCCGCCGATCGCGGCCGGATGGCCGATCGCGTCGAACAGTCGCTGACCTGGGCTCACCGCCCCGACGACTGGAAGTCCCTGGCCGGCGACGACGTCCTCGCCCTCTCGACTTCCCGCACCTTCCTCGACGCGGTCGGCTCCGTCAGCGGCCGATCGGTGCGACTGCGGAAACTCCCCGAAGACAACCCCGTCGAGGACGTGGATCTGGACACGCGGCTCGACCATTTCGAACACGTCTCGGCCGGCGACGAGCGGGTCCTCGTCGGCACTGCCTCGATCGACGACCTCGCATTCGCCAGCGCGCTCGCCGAACGGGGCCGCGACGTGACGGCGGTCCACGCCGGCTTCGTCTTCGACCCCCAGGAGATCGAACCGGTGCCGCCGCTCCTCCTCTCGTACAGCAGCCAGCCGATCGCCTGCGAGACGGCTGCAGCGGTGGTCTTCGGAGACAGCGAGGCCGACGGGCAGCTGCCGGTGGATCTGGCGCTTGGCGAGTGAGTTCGCCACTCCACGTCAGAGATCGCTCTGCACGTCGAGAGCGTTCAGTTCGTCGACCTCGGCGCTGATCTGTTCGACCATCGCCGACTGTTGCTCGTTCGCGGCAGCGATGGACTCGGCCTCGCTGGTGACGCGTTCGAAGTCCTCGGTGGTCTGGTCGATCATGCTCGCGATCTCTTCGGTGCTGGCCGCCTGATCGTCCGTCGCGCCGGCCACCTCCGCGACGCCGTCGGAGACTGATTCGACGACGTCGGCGATGCTCTTGAACGTCTCACCGGAACTGCGAACCTTGGTCGCCCCTTCCTCGACAACGTCGTTGGTCGCTTCGAGGCTCTCGACGGTCTCGGCGGTGTCTTCGCGGACCTCGTCGACGATACCCTCGATCTCGGCGGCCCGCCGCTGTGACTCCTCGGCGAGGCTCTTGACCTCGTCCGCGACCACCGCAAAGCCAGATCCCGCTTCGCCGGCGCGGGCCGCCTCGATGGAGGCGTTGAGCGCGAGCATGTTCGTCTGATCGGCGATGTCGTTGATCACCTCGACCAGTTCGTCGATCCGCTGGATGCTCTCGTTGAGTTCGCGGATGTCGTCGGTGACTTCCGCCGCGGCCGTCTCGATGTCGGCCATGATGTCGATCGTCTCCTCGGCGTCTGTCTCTCCCGCTTCTGCCTCGTCGCGCGCCCGCTCGCTGATGCTCTGGACCTCGTCGGCGGTCGCCGCGATCTCCTCGACGGTCGCGCTGAGCGAACTCACTTCCTGTGACACCTCCGTGATCGAGTCGAGCTGGTCGGCGGCCTGGGAACTGATGTCCTGTGAGCTGTCTGCGACCGCCTGCGAGGAGTCTTTCAGTTCGTCGACCGCGGACTTGATCCGCTGGCTCGCGTCCTTCTGGTCGGAGATATCCCGGAACGTCTCGCTGATCGCGACCACGGTCCCGTCGTCGTCGTGGATCGGCCTGACGACCAGTTCCGTCGGGATGACACGCCCCTCGTAGTTCTCCTTCTCGACTTCGACACGGATCTCGTCGCGTCCCTCGTCGACGATCTGCTTCAGCGTACAGGAACCGGTCCCACAGACCTCCGGATTACAGAACTGGTCGTAACAGTTGATCTCATCGTTCCCCTCGGCTTCGACACCGCCCAGCCGTTTCATCTGCTCGTTCTCGACGACGACGTTGAAGTTCAGATCGAGAATCCGCATCGCTGCCCCCGTCGACTCCATGACCTGCCGGAGGTTGTTCGTCAGCACTCCCCAGAGTTCGTCTTCCGGAAGCGCGCTCCCGCCGTGGATATCCTGAGCAAAGTCCTGTCCTGCCGTCGAACCACTTTCTGTCGTCGCCATACTGGTACGTTATTGGGGTCCGTATTTCAACACTCCTGCAATATTTCAGTTCCTGATAACTGGTACGCTGGCTCTTGCAAGACTATCTGGTAGACAGTACTGTTAAGGAATAACAATATCGTCGCTGTCGAGACCCGGGGAAGACGTGGTGCGGTTCATCGGCTAGTACCGTCTGTCCCCGCCTCCCGCTTTTTCGGCTTCGGGTGTCCTCGTTCGCTATCGAGGGCCCCCGGCGCGCCTCGCTGCTCACGTGTCGCTGTGCTCCCGCTCACAGTTCCGAGGGCCCTCCCTGCGGTCGGCCCCTCGTTACGCCAGGAAGACGTGTCGCGGTTTATCGGCCAGCACTGTCCGTCCCCACTGTACCGTCTCGGCGAATTCGTCAGAGCGGAAAAAGGCCATTGCGTCCTCCCTGGCGTCCCACTGGCTGGCGATGAACATGTCGTTCTCGTCCTCGCGGTTGGCCAGGAGCGCGGTCTCGCGGTGGCCGTCCATCTCGGCCAGTAGTTCGCCGACCTCGCCGAACGTCTCGACGAACTCCTCGCGGTGGTCGGGCTTGACGGTGTAGAACATCCCCATCGTGCCGAAGCCGTCGCCGTCGTCGGGCCGGCCGACGATCTCCGGCAGGTCGGTGAGGAACCCACTCGCCGTGTCGGCGGCGCTCTGGGTCTCCCAGAGGCTGACGACGGCGGTCGTCTCGGAGCCCTGGTCTTCGTACACTGCGGTCTTGACGTGGGTGTCGTAGTGGTCGAAGCTCTCCCGGAGGTCCGCGACTTCCGTCGAGAGATCGTCGGGGTCGGCCTCGGAGTACAGCACCAGCGCGAACACGTCCTCGCCGTGGGGCTGGCCGGCGTAGATGTCCATCTCGGCGAGTTGCTCGCGGATCTCCTCGCTCGCGGCCTCGCTCTCTGTGGCAGTGTCGCTCCCGCTGCCGTCCGCATCGTCCTCGGCATCGGCTTCGCCGAGGTGACCGCCGTACTTCTCGGAGACGCCGGACACGTCACCGAGGAAGCCCGCGGCGGTCTCGGCCGCTTCCTTGGCCGTCCAGATGCTCACGACGGCCGCCTGCCCGCTCTGTGCGCGCACCGTCGTCGCGACGTGGCGGTCGTAGTGGTCGAAACTCTCTCTGAGGTCGCCGACTTCGTCGGCCAGGTCCTCGGCGTCTTCCGACGAGTAAAAGAGCAGGCCGTAGTCGCCGGCGTCGTAGTCGTCGCCCTCGTAGAGGCCCAGCGTCCCGACTCGCTGGTGGAGGTCGTCGACCTCGTCGTAGGACACGTCGCCGGGTGAGGGGCGGCCGCCGCCACCGGCGGGGTGGTCGCCGTCGTCCGCGTCCGCACCGTCCGCCGCTTCGCCGTCTGTGTCCTCGCCGTCAGCGTCGTCGTTCGCCGTCTCACCGCTGTCGTGAGGATGGTCGCCCTCGGCGGAACTGCCGGGGTGGACGCCACCGTGCCCGCCGGCGTCGCCCCCGGTCTGTTCGCTTGTCTCTGTCTCGGCGTGGTGGCTCTCGCCGCCGTTGGCGGCGTGCCCGTCACCGGCGGCCGATTCCGAACCTGCAGGGACCGATCGTTCCGCGTCCGCACGGGTCCCGTCGGCCGGGACGCGCTGACCGTTCAGCACGGCCGGGAGGTCGGCCGGGGCGAACCGGCGGCCGAGGTAGAAGCTTCCGAACTCGGCGAACTTCGAGGTCGAGGGGTCGAACCGCATCTGGGTCAGCAGGTCCTTCATGTGAGTCACGTCGTCGCCCCAGAGCGTGATCCCCCACTCGTGATCGTCCAGCGCGATCGAACCGGCGATCATCTGGCTCACTTTGCCGCCGTACTCGCGGCCGATGTTCCCGTGGCGCTTGATGTGCTCGGCGCGCTCGGCGAACGGCAGGTCGTACCAGTTCTGGTCGGGATCCCGGCGCTTGCTCATCGGGTAGAAACAGACGAACTCGTCGTCGGGGATCTCGGGGTGCAAGCGGGCCTGGATGTACTGGGCCAGTCCCGAGTCGTCGTCGACCTCGCCCTCGAAGTACTCGCGGGCCTTCTCCGTGTAGCCCGAGGCCTCCGTCACCGAGACGTAGGAGGTCGCCCGCTCGGTGTAGCGGGCGAACTCGGTCTGCTCGAACTGGCGCTCGGCGGCGTCCAGATCCGACAGCGTCGGGCGCAGGTGCACGAGCATGATGTCGGCCTTGTCTCCGAGGACGGTGTAGACGGCCGACTGGCCCTCCGAGCTGTCCTCGACGGCCTCGTAGTACTCCAGGTAGTCGATACCGTCGGTGAGCGCGCGATCCCGGTCACGTTCGGGGGCCGATCGCCAGGCGTCCCAGTCGACACGGCGCAGGTCGTGCAGCACGTACCACCCTTCCTCTGTCTGTGGCGGCTCTCGTTTCATGGCCGGAGCTACTGCTTCGATCCTAAGGAACCTTCCCATGTCGGTTCGTTCTCACCGCCCGGATCACCGGTACGACCCGAAGTTTAGAGGTTCGCGACAGCTTCGCCGGCTTCGATCCGGCCGAGTGCGTCCTCGACGCTGTGATGGGTCCCCCCGTCACAGGCCGGGTAGATCCCCGCGATCTCTCCCTCGTCGCGGACGACCAGACAGATAACCGGCAGGTACAGCACGTCCGAGTCCGTCGAGTCGTGACCGGTCGCGTGCCGGAAGGCCGGCTGGAGCGAGATCTCGGTCCCCTCGACGGCGGCGAGTAACTCTCCGACGATGGCCGGACAGGACGCACCGGCTCCCGTCTCTGCACCGGGCGTACAGACGCGCGTACTCCACCACTCCTCGTTGACCTCGTCGACGACACCACGTTCGGCGAGCCCTTCGAGACGGTCGAGCACGTCTTGCTGTCGCCGCTGTGCGGCGTCGGGTGCGAAGCGCCGCAGGCAGATCTGTACGGACCCGGCGGCGGTGGAAACCTGACTCATCGCGTGGTAATACTGACACTCGTATGAAAAGTATTTCTGCTAGTGTGGTTTCGATACCATGTGCGGTGGCTACTGATACGGAAAGTTGTAGGTCCTTACCAGATCGACCGCACGCAGTCGTACGGTCGATCCGGTAAACGTCTACAACCGTCCGTATGATTGAAAACCACTGCCAAGCGACCGTCTCGAACACAAGTGTCGATCCCGATGTCGGGCTCGAAGCTGCCAGACACGTGGTTACTGCTCCGCTCGGGCCAGTTCACCGATCTCCGCGAGCAGGTGCGAGATGTGGATCCGATCGCTCGTCCCCTCGACGATGTCGGCGTCGATCCCGCCGGCGATCCGGTGGATCTCGGCCACGCGGTCGCCGGAGTAGCGCGACCGAGCCACGGCCAGCACGTCTTCGAGTACGTCGCCGCCGCTGTGGCCCTCGTCGACGAGCAGGTCGTCCAGCGTCGACCGGGCGTCGGTGAAGTCGCCGTTCTCCGCGGCGGCGAGCATCGACTCGACCTGATCGTCGGCCTCGACGGCGTTGAGCGCCTCGTAGGCGGCGTTCATCGTGATCTCGTCCTCCTGCTCGTAGGTGGTCTGGGCAGCCAGCACGGCCTGCCGGAGGTCGCCGTCGGCGTAGCCCGCGACGTATTCGAGGCCGTCGTCGTCGTACTCGACGCCCTCCGCGTCGACGATCCGTTCGAGCGCCCCCACTGTCTCGGCGTGAGTCGGCGCGCGCATCACGATGGGGAAACACCGTGAGCGGATCGGCGGGATCAGCGCCGAGGGCTGGCGCGTCGCGATGACGAACTGCGTCGCTTCGTAGTACTGTTCCATCACCCGTCGCAGGGCCTGCTGGAAGTCCTCGCGCATCCCCTCGGCGTTGTCCAGCAGGATCGTCTTGTAGCTCCCCGACATCGGCGAGTAGCTGGCCGACTCCTTGAGGACGTGGTTGATCAGGTCCGCTTTCGAGGACTCCCGGCGACGCTTCGAGTCGATAAAGGAGGCGAAGCGAGGGTCGTTGGCGACCTCCTTCTTTGTCATGTCGAACACGTCGGCGACGTTGATCTCGACGAGGTCAGAATCGGGGTTGGCGTGGACCTCCTCGGCGAGCGCGCGCACGGCTGCGGTCTTGCCCGCGCCGATGGGCCCGTGGACGAGGAGGTTCATCGGCTCCTCGATGGCACCCTGCAGGTGCTCACGGGCCTGTGGCTGGGGGATATCCTCGAGCGACGGGGCGTGGGTCTCGGTCCACAGCGGCGCGTCCATCACTCCGGGGTTGGCCGGCGGTGGGTATCAAATCTCCGGCTCTGTCCGATCAATCCGAGAACCCGAACACGTCGCGGTGCTGGGACTCCAGTTCCTCGACGTAGCGCTCCAGTACCGTCTCCAGTTTCTCGTCGTCGACGATGATCGCCGTCAGCCGCTCCGTGGGATCGTCGGGCAGCGAGATCGAAAACTCGCCGTCGCCCTCGTAGCGCGGTTCGGACTCGTTGAGGATCTGTTGATCGATCGCGTGGATCAGCTCCGAGTCGTAGCGGTCGTTCATCACCTCGAAGGCCTGTTTGTAGGCCTTCTGCAGTTCGGTGAAGTAGTGCTCGTACTTGTCCTCGAACTTCTCGGGATCGAAGTCGGCCATACCGGGGCAAGAAGGGGGCGCTACTAGTCGGCATCGAAAGTGCGCTCGTCTCGTCCGAAACGTCGTCGATCTGTCCCCGATCGACCGCACGACCGCGTCTGGTCGACCGGGGAAACGGCTACACCCGTCGTATCAGACTGACTCGTCCTCTTCGACGGGCACCTCTCGAGGATCGTTGATCGGGAGCTGCGCCCGATTCTCCGGAAACGCGAGCAGGTAGAGCGCCGCGCCGATGATCGCCGAGAAGACGACGCTCCCGGCGATCGGGAGGAACACCAGTGCACCGATCGACAGCGACGGACCACCGACCGTCGCGACGACGATCGCCAGCAAGATCAGTATGCAGGTCGCACCGAAGGCGAAGCCGGCACCGAACAGCAGCCGGTCTTTATCCGAGATCGGTGTCTCATCCATGATGAATGATAATCATATATGCGTACTCGTATTAATAGCCGACAGCCGATCTCACTCGACGAGCGGGGCGACGTACTTCGGGACTCGCTTTCTGACTGCTGTGTACGCCGTGGCGACGACGAGCAGGGTGAGGGTGAACCAGCGGACTGGGCCGTCGTACACCACGAGGACGGGGGTCGCGACGGCCACTGCGACGCCCAGGTCGCGTGGGTGGCCGTCGTAGGGGACGAGATAGCGCGCTCGGAGCCAGCGACCGCGCACGTGATCGTAGACGGCGTCGGGGTTGGTTCGCTCCCACGGGCGCAACTCTTCGCCGGCCCCCAGTGCGTCGCTGGCGGCGTGCGCGAGGAAGGCGACGCCGCCGACCGCGGCCCCGACGGTGAGCGGGCCGGGTGCGAGCGCCGCTCCGATGATCCCGACTAGTGCCGGGACGACGCCGAGCACGGGGAAGTGCAGCGTCTTGCGATGCTGGCCCCACAGGAGGTCGAGGTCGGGGACGAATCCACCCAGCGCGCCGCCGACGGCCGTCGCCAGTGCGAACTCCGGTGCGACGACGGCGACGGGCACCGCCAGCGCGAGTCCGACCGCGACGTGGGTGAGCACCATCATAGTCGCGCTAACAGGTCGTACTGGTGGGCCACGTAGGCGAGCGTTCCGGCGGCTAGTTGCTCGCGGCGGGTGGCCAGCCAGTCGTCGGCGACGGACGTGTCGGCCTCGGCGACGAACGCCGGGACGTGTTCCAGAAAGAAACGTTCATTGGCGGGGTACGTGCCCTCGCGTGGCCGAACGATCCAGTCCGAGCTATCGACCGCGAGCACCTCCCGACGGTCCGGGTCCTGTGCACTGCCCGCGTCCTGTAACACCCCGCTCGCGGCGCCCAGTGCCCCGGCCGGCGTCGTCGCCCGACCGATCCCGACGCTCGCGGTGATCGGATAGCGGTTCCGGACTCGCTGCTGAAACCGCCCGTGTGTCGTTCGCTCGATGCCGTTGGTCACGGCGATCATGTTGTCGAAGCGGTTGAAGAAGACGTAGCCGTCCCGATCACCCACGAAATCCGATAGATCTGCGAACGGCCGTGCCTGTAACGACTGGAGATCCGTCTCTCGCCGTGGGGACGGCGTGACGGTCCACGGCCGTAGTCGTCCAGCTGGACCAGCGACATCTGGATCGTGGGGCCGGGTGTCGATGACACGGTGGTCCGTTGGACCGATCACGCTTGACTGTTGTGCCAACGACCGCTGATCGCGAAGTAATCTCGCAGGAAGACGGCCAGCGAGGGGAGCACCACGACTGCGGCACCGACACGAGCCGGCGCGAATGGGACGATCGGTGCGAGCGCGACGGCGATAAAGGCCATCTGCACCCCCGCGAGCGGTCGTCGGAGGCGACTCGCCGGGAGGTCGTACACGGGCTTGCCACGGTACCGCCGGAGGCCGCGACCGGCCTTGAACAGGTACCGAGCGGCCGACAGCGACAGGTACCACACCGGGAGCTGTCCCCACAAGACACCCACGATCGGCGCGATCAGGAAGCCCAGCGTGTCGAACGCCATATCCAGGCGAGTCCCCAGTACCGTCACCCGGTCGGTCGCGCGGGCGACGACCCCGTCGAGGGCGTCGAGGGCGGCGCTGGCACCATAACACGCCGCGGGCAGCCACGCCAGTGGTGCGAAGGGGTCGGGCTCGATCAGGAGACAGCCGGCGACGACAGCGAGGAGCCCCCCACGCACGAGTGTGACGGCGTTGGCCGCTCCGACCGTGGTGAAGGGCGTCCCCCCCTCAGCACGGTTCGCACCGAGGTGGTGGTAACAGAAGCCGAACTCGAAGCACAGCGCCGTTGTCGCGCCGATCGACCAGCGCCACGTCAGCGACGTGGGAGTGACGTGCCCGAGCAGCGCCGTCCCGGCGGCGAGCGCGAGGCCAGCGAGCACCGCGCCGCTGGCGAGGCGCCACACCAGCGCGCGTGGCACCTCGTCCCGGACGCCGTTCATCGCTCGAACTCCGGGTCTGCGAGGTCGGCCACGCGGGCGGCGTCCGCAGGTGCCAGCCGTCGACCCGCCGCTGCGATGTTCGCGACGATGTGCGCTCGGTCAGTGCTCGACGGGATCGGAACGACGCCCCGGCCGACCTGCCAGGCCAGTACCACCCCGGCCGGCGAGCAGCCGTACTCCGCGCCCAGTTCGGCCAGTAGCGGCTCGTCGAGGAGTCCCGGGGCCGACAGCGGCGAGTGCGCGATCACGCGTATTCCGCGCTCGTGACACCACTCGACGAGGTCCGCACGCGGCTGGTACGGGTGGCATTCGACCTGCACGATCGCGGGCGGATACCGCGCACTCTCACACACCTGCGCCACCTCCTCGCGGGTGACGTTACACAGCCCTAGCGTCCGCGTCAGGCCGTCGTCCACGAGTGCTTCCATGCGCCGCCACGTCGCTTCGAGGGGAACGTCGGCGGTGGCGCGTTCCCCGTCTCGTTCGGGGAAGGTCAGTCGCTCCTGCTCGACGACGGGTCGGTCGGCCAGCCGTTCGAGCGGTCCCTGATACGCCCACGCGTCGGGCCAGTGGACGGCGTAGCAGTCGAAGGCGTCGAGCCCGAGTTCCGACAGCGAGCCACGACAGGCCTCGCGGACGTGCTCGTGGTTCGTGTTCCAGACCTTCCCCAGCACGAACAAACCGTCGCGATCGGGCGTCCCCGATGACGACAGCAAGTCGCCGATCCGATGTTCGTTGCCGTACAGTTCCGCCGAGTCGAGCAGTCGATAGCCGGCGTCGAGCGCGGTCGCGATCGAATCGATCCGCTTGACGTACTCGCCGTCGCGGTAGCGCGAGCAGCCCACGCCCACCGGCGGCAGCCGCAGCGCTGCCGTCCCGTCGGCGACGGTGGTCGGACCGTTCCCGCTGTTCGACGCTCCGGGGCCGACTGTCGGGGGCGGTCTGATCGTCGGCGTTACCGGCGGTCGCGCCGTCGCGCCACAGTTGGGCACCGACTGGGAACCACCCGCTTCGGCGGCGGCCTCGATGGCGTTACAGACGGCGACGACGTGGCCGCTGCGTCGCGCGTCCTCGTAGCTGATCCGCCCGCGACGAACCTGCCGTGCCAGCCGGTCGGGACCGTCGACGTGGTGGCGCTCGCGGTCGGGCGTCGGTGGGGGCATCGAGACGTACTCCCGACCGCGACCGCCGAACCGGACGCTGTCGTCCTGGGCGACCAGCGCGCCGGCGTCGTCGAGGTAGAGCGAGCCGTCATCGCCGTGGAGCTCGATGCCGTAGAACTCCCGACTCCGGTGTGGCGCGTAGAAGCTCGCGGTCAGGCGCACCGTCGGCCCGTCGAAGGAGAGCGTCGCCTCAACGTGACTCGCTCGCTCGGGGGTCGCGGCCTCGTCGGCCGGCCACGGATCGAGCGCGTCGGCGACCCGGACTCGTTCGACGGGACCGAACCAGGCGACCAGCAGCGCGAGCGGGTACACCCCCCCGTCGTACAGCGGTCCGACCGAGAGAAACGAGTCGGGGCTGTCGTGCCACTCGGTGACTCGGCCGACGTGGGCGTGGGCGTAGCCGAGCCTGATCTCCCCGAGCCGACCGTCCGCGAGGGCTGTCGCGGCGTGGCGCTGGGCGACGCCGCGGTCGTTGTCCGGCGCACAGCCAAGCGCGAGTCCGCGCTCCGCGGCGAGCGTGACGAGACTGCGGGCCCGATCGGTGTTCATCGCGAGGGGTTTCTCGCTGTAGACGTGGCGGTCCGCCTGCAGGGCCTGTTCGGTGACGGCGGCGTGGGCAGCGTGGCCGGTCAGGTTCAGCACGAGTTCCGCGTTCGTCTCCGCGAGCGCGGTTCCCAGTTCGGTGAACGCCGTCGCGTCGACTGCCGTGGCGAGGTCGTCGGCGCGGGCCTGTTGGCGGTCACAGACGGCGGCGACCTCGAGGGTCGAGTCGGCCAGCCCAGCCACGTACTGGGGGGCGACCGCTCCCGCACCGACGAGTAGACAGCGCATACTAACGAATGGCGTTCGCCGAAGAAAAACCGGGACCCTAACGACGGCGGACAAAGCGCAAGTGGCTGGTGGTCCAATGCAAGACAGGACGATGAAACGCGTTCGACAGGCCGCGGTCGTCCGGGCGTGGCTTCGGCGGGAGGCCGCCAACCCGTCGACGGCGTTCGACGGCGACCTCGCGTCGACGACCGACAGGGAGATGACGGCCGCCTTACTGGAGCTGAAACCCGGCGCGTCTCGTTTCATCGTCACCGCCCCCTCGCTGCGCTGGTACTGGACGACGCTCGACGAGGCGGAACTGCGCAGACTCAGACTGATCGCCTGTCCCGAGCAGACGCTCTGGCGCGCCCTCTCCCCGGACGGAACCGTCGGCGGTGCCGCCGATCGGATCGCAGGAGCCGAACCGGACCGACTGGCAGCCGAGAGCGGCGTCGACGTGAACTACATCACCTCGCTGGCCGAAGAAACCGGGGCCACAGAACCCCTCGTCGTCCACACCCGGCGCGGCCACGCTCCCTGGACCGTTGCCGACGGAAACCACCGCGCGGTCGCCCACGCACTTCCGTCGGCTGGCTCGTTCGAGGCACAGCCGGCGTATCTCGCCGTCGAACCGAACTCGGTCGTTCGGCCCCTTCGCGAGCGACTCGTCGGGGTCGTCCGCCGCGCGCTCGGTCGGTCGCCGACACCGTCGCGATAGGGCTTTGAGCGTCGCGCCCGTTCTCGGAGACGTGGCACGTATCGCCGTCCTGCATAACACGCTGGACCTCCGTGGCGGGGCCGACGCCGTCTGTCTCCACGTCTGTCAGGCGCTCCAGGCCGACCACGACGTGACGCTGTTCACGCTCTCGCGGTCCACGCTGGCCGATCTCAACGCTCTCTTCGGGACCAGTGTCGACGTGGCCGTCGAGCGACCGCCGATGGGGCGACTGCTCGCCGACGCGTTCGCCGCCGGCACGCCGTGGCTCGGACCACAACTCCCGCTGCGGACTGTCCTCCTCGTCTCGTACTTTCGCCGCCGAGCCGCCGACTTCGACCTCGCGGTCAGCACTGCCAACGAGGTCGCCCTCCCGCTTCCCTCGGTCCAGTACGTCCACTTCCCGCAGTTCGATCAGTACCACTGTCCGGCCGGCGGCTTCGACCGCGCGAACCCGCTGTGGTCGCGCCTCGCCGGTCCCCGCGACCGGCGACTCCCAGCGGACGCGACCGTTTTGGCGAACTCGGCCTGGACAGCGGACGTGGTCGAAGCCACCTACGACCGCCGCCCGACGGTCTGCCATCCGCCGGTCGATCCCATCGAGTCGCGACCGTGGACGGAGCGCGAGCAGGGGATCGTCACGGTCGGCCGGCTCGCCCCCGACAAGCGGACGCTCGACGCGATCGAGATCGTCGACGGCGTCCGCGACCGCGGCCACGACTGTCACCTCCACGTCGTCGGTTCGGCCGCGCCGGCGTACCGCCAGTACGTCGGGCGCGTCGAAGCGGCCGCTCGCGAGCGGTCCTACGTCACGCTCGAACGCGAGGTCTCGCGCGAGCGGCTGGAAGACGTGCTCGCGACCCATCGCTACGGGCTCAACACGAAACGGCGCGAGCACTTCGGGATGGCGCTGGCAGAATGTGTGGCTGCGGGGATGCTCACGTTCGCGCCAGACGACGGTGGCCAGCGCGACGTCGTCGGCGACTCGTCGCGGCTGTTCGCGTCGCTGGCCGACGCTGCCGACAGGATCGCCCGGGCGATCGACCGCGACGAGCGCCCGTCACGGTCGCCCGACCGGTTCGACAGTCAGCGGTTCCACGAGCGCATCCGCCACCACGTCACCGATCGACTGGCTCGGAATCGTCAGCCGTAGGCCGTGAACTGCATCGGGATCGGGTGGTTCGCGAGACCGACGGTCCCGTCAGTACGGATACCATCTGGTCTCCCGTACGATCGCGGACCGTTCGGCCTGCTCCACCTCGAAAATGCTGAAGTTCGTCGGGTCCGATGTCACGGTATGGCATCACAGACTGCAGGCGCACAGACTGGGTCCGGTCTCGCGACTGCGTCGCTCACGCCGCTGCACTGGTTGGGGATCGCGCTCTCGGCGATCACGGGCGCGATCCACCTCTGGCTCGGGGTGAGCTTCGCCCCCTCGCCGATGGGACTGTCCTTCCTGTTCGCCGGGATCGTCTTCCTCGCCGCCATCGCCGCGGTTCTCTTCGACGTTCGCCGCCGGTTGCTCTACCTGCTGGGCGTTCCGTTTACCGCCGGCCAGATCCCGATCTGGCTCGCGGTGAACTGGCCGGACATCGGCGTCATCGGGATCGCCGACAAGGTCGTTCAGGTGGCACTGATCGCCGTCCTCGTCGTCCTGTCTCGCCGCTCGGGCTGAGGCGGCTTCGTGTCGCCAGTTGGTGATCGTCGGAACAGTCGATGAGCGCCGGTCCCCTGCGATACGTGTCCGCCCAGTCAGGACTGGCGCGCCGACCGCTGGGCGTCCTGTTTCGGCAGGTAGACGACGAGGTACGCGACGAAGAAGACGCCCACGACGCCGGCCAGTACGAGGTAGAGCCGTACGTCGAGGTCCAGCAGCACGGTCGCGACCTCCTCGAGCGTCGCGACCGGATCACCCAGACCGTAGAGCTGGACGTACGCGGCCGTGATCGTCACGAGCGCGAGCAACAGATCGAACACGTCGCGCCCTTCCATTATCAGGACTGCGACGTGGAGACAGTTAGCTCTTGCTGCCGAGCTGGTCGGCGACGACCGCGTCCGCGGCGTCGACGAAGGCCTGTTCTTCGCCCGCCGGGACGGTCGCGCCGGCGGCGATGTCGTGGCCACCGCCGTCACCGCCGACCGAGCGCGACGCCTCGCGCATCACTGCTGATAAGTCGAGGCCGCGACCGACCAGTGGGCCGGTCCCGCGGGCCGACACCTTCGTCTCCTCGTCGTTCTTGCTGGCGAAGGCGAAGATCGGTTTGTCCGGGTCCACGCCGGCCGTGCCCAGTGCCATCCCGGCGACGATGCCGACGATGGTCTCCCGGATCGCCTCGCCGGCGTCGAACCACTGGACGTTGTCTTCCTGTGTGACGCCCTGCTCCTGGACGAGGGTCAGCCCTTCCGAGAGGTTGCGCCGGTGGTTCGCCAGCAGCGTCTGGGCGCGATCGAGCGCCCCGTCGCGGTCGCCCCGGCAGACAGCGAGGCCCACGTCGGCCCGTTCGTAGCGGGCCGTCGCGTTCAGGAGCGTCGAGAACTCGCTGGCGTCGCGCAATTCCGTCCCGACGGGTTCGTCGGTCAGCGTGTAGGTCGTCCCGATCAGTGTCTGGATCTTGTCGGCTGGAACGCCGCGCTCGACGGCGCGCTGGACGAGCGCGCTGGCGACGGTCTGGCGCTCGTCGTCGCTCAGGTCGGCCCACGTGCGCCACTCCCCCGCTCGCTTCAGGTCCAGCCCGAGCGATTCGAGGAACCTGATCGCGCCGGCCTCGTCGTTAGAGATGCCCGGGATCGGCACTTCGGTGGCGTACTCGAGCAGTTTCGGGAGCGGGCGGGTCTGCTTGCCGTACAGGGTGAGGTCCGTTCCCTCGTCGAGGACGCCCGCGTCGACGCCCTCGTCGACGATGCCGGCGTTCGCGCCGACGAGTTCGCCGTCGACGGCCTGCATGTCGCCGACCGCGCCGACCACGGCCAGTGCGGCGAGGTCGCGGTTTTCGGCCGGCGGCTCGGTCTCGGCCACGTCGGCCAGCGCACGCGCGAGAACATAGCTCGCGCCCGCTCCCGACAGCTCCGACGCGCCGTTGATCCCCACCAGCAAGGGGTTCAGGTGGAACTCGGTCTCGGCAGCGTGGGACCCCGTCCCACTGGCAGACGGGCTTTGCCCGTCGACGACGGCGGGCTGGTGGTGGTCGGCGATCACCGGCTGGAAGTCGCCGGCGGCCTCGTGTTCGCTGATCACGTCGAGTTGCCCGCTCCCGAAGTCGGTAAACAGGACCGTGTCGAACGGACGGGCCGCGATCGAGGCGATCTCGGTCTCGTCCAGTTGCTTCTTGAAGACGACCTCGAAGGGGATCTCGGCCCGCTCCAGCGCCAGCGACGCGACCGCGGCGCTGGTCAGGCCGTCGGCGTCGATGTGGGAGGCAAGCAGTACCTGGTCTGCCTCGCGGAGTCGCCGGGCGCAGGCGGTCGCGGTCTCGTCGAGGTCGGGGACGGGTCCCATCGGAGCGTCGTTGGTGCCTGGTCGGATTTAAACCTCCGGTCCACACCTCTCCCCGCTCCTCACTGCTCGCAAACATACGGCTGCTCGCGTGTCGTTCACGCAGTTCACGGCTCACCCCGTTCGCCGTTCACATTTTCGAGGCGCTACGCGCCTCGCAATTCGCTCCCGCTCGCCGTACCGAGGCCCGTTGCTTGCTTCGCTCGCAACGGCCCTCGCACTACTCTCGATACGTCGGCGCGGCCTCTTCCACCACCGTCGCCGCCAGCGTCTCGAACTCCGCCCGCTCGGGTACCACGTCGATCGCGATGCCGGCGTCCTCGGCGGTCTGTCGGGTCGGGTCGCCGATCGCACCGACGACGGCGTCGTTCAGTCCCGCGATGGCTTCACGACGGACGCCGCGCGCGTCGGCCGCCGCGAGGAAGTGCGTGACCGTCAGCGACGAGGTGAAGAGCGCCGCGCCGAGGTCGCCACTGGCGGCCAGTTCGGCCGAGTCGCCGGCCCCGTCTGGCCGGATCAGTCGGTAGAGGATCGTCTCGTGGACGTACGCGCCGGCGGCTTCGAGTCCCTCGGTCAGGACCGCCGAGCCGTGATCGGAGCGGGCGACCTCGACGCGCGCGCCTTCGACCTCGCTGTCGAGTGCCTCGACCAGGCCGGTCGAGGAGTACTCCTCGGGGATCAGATCGACCGCGTAACCGGCCGATTCCAGCGCATCGGCGGTCGACTGACCGATCGCACACACTGTCGCCCCGTTCGGGTCCCAGTCGGTCTCGGCGGCGAGTTCGACGCCGGTCTTGCTCGTCAGGATCACGTAGTCGGCGTCGTCGCGGGGGCACGAGTCCGTCGGTTCGACGGCCAGCATGGGGTCGGCCACTGGGTCGGCCCCTAGCGACTCGATCAGTTCGGCCGCTTCGGCGCTGCGCTCGTCGTCGGGACGGAAGAACGCGACACGTAGACGCGGTTCCTCACGCATCCTTGCCTCCAGCGGCGGCGTTCCCGTCAGTCGCGTCCTCGCCCGCGCCGACGAGGAAGTCGAGCACGCGCTCGCGGGTGGCTGCTACGTCGCCGATAACGGTGATCGCCGGCGGTTCGATGCCGGCCGCATCGCGCACGTCGACGATGGTGTCCAGCGTTCCCGTCGCGACCTGCTGGTCGGGCCACGTCGCGCGCTCGATCAGTGCGACCGGCGTCTCTTCGCTCATCCCGGCGTCCCGGAGTGCGGCCGTGTAGTTCGGCAGTTTGCCCACGCCCATCAGCACGACGATGGTGCCGCCGGTGGCCGCCAGCGCCGACCAGTCGATCGCCGATTCTTCCTTCGTGGGATCTTCGTGACCCGTGACGAACGACACGGAGGAGGCGTGGTCGCGGTGGGTCACCGGGATGCCGGCCACTTCGGGGCCAGCGACCGCGGAAGTGATCCCGGGGACGATTTCCACGGGGACCTCGTTGTCCGCGAGGTGGACGAGTTCCTCGCCGCCGCGGCCGAACACCGTCGGGTCGCCGCCCTTCAGCCGCACCACGTCATTTCCTTCGTGGGCGAGCTCGACGAGTCGGCGGTTCGTGTACTCCTGTGGCGTCCACTCGCCGCCGGCGCGCTTGCCCACGTCCTCGCGGTTCTCTTCGGGGATCATACCGATGATCTCCGGGCCCGGGAGCTTGTCGTGGAGCACGACGTCTGCCGATTCGAGGAGTCGCTTGGCCTTGACAGTCAGCAGTTCCGGATCGCCGGGTCCGGAGCCGACGAGGTAGACGGTCCCCGTTGCCGGGCCACTGGCGCTCGCGTCCTCGCCCCCGGTGTCGCTCATTCCTCGTCGGCCCCCTGGGCCGTCGCGGCGTCGTCGTTGCCGGCCTCGCGTTTGGCCTCGGCGATCAGTTCCGCCGCGCCCTGATCGGCCAGGTCGGAAGCGAACGATCGGGCCGCCTCGATGTGACGACGTGCGTCGAGGTCGCGAGTCGCCGCGACTTCCTCGTCGCCCTCGCGATCCAGCACCCGCACCGTCGTCCGGATCACGCTGCCCTGTAGGACTGCGTGGACGCCCATCGGCGCGACACAGCCGCCGCCGAGTTCGGCGAGGATCGTCCGCTCGACGGTCGTTTCGGCCCGCGATCGCGGGTGGTTCAGCACGTCGTTGAGGTCGATCGCGGACTCGCCGTCGACGGCCGTGATCGCCAGTGCCCCCTGCCCCGGCGCGGGGACGAACGTCGTCGTCGGGAGCTCCTGATACTCGACGTGGTGCAACAGGCCGGCCCGTTCGAGGCCCGCGCGAGCCAGCACGACGGCGTCGTACTCGGTTTCGACTTCACGGCCCAGCGCCTCGCGTTCGATCTCGCTGATCCCGTCGAACCACGACTCCACGTCCTGCTCGTAGGGGAACTCGTAGTCCTCGTCGTCGACCTTCTCCTTTCGCTCCTCCTCGGCCTCGCTGCGCGCCTCGTGTTCGGCCTGGAGCGCCGGGGCCAGCAGCTTCTGGATTCGGGTATCGACGTTGCCCCGGAGCGGTTGTACGTCAAGATCGGAACGCTCGGCCAGGAGCTGGGCCCTCCGGCGCAGACTCGACGTGCCGACGGTCGCCCCCTCGGGCAGGTCCGCGACGGTCGTGCCGTCGGTCGTCACGAGCACGTCGTCGGGTCGCTCGCGCTCGGGGACGCCGGCGACGACGAGTTCGTCGGGCTGTTCGGTCGGCACGTCCTTCATCGAGTGGACGGCGGCGTCGACCTCGCCCGCGACGACCTTCTCGTCGAGGCTGCGGACGAACGCGCCGGTCTTGCCCAGTCGGTGGATCAGTTCGTCACGCAACTGATCGCCCGTGGTCTCCACTTCGACGAGTTCGACCGCGTACCCCCGGTCTTCGAGTGTCTCTTTGACGGTCGCGGCCTGACGCAGGGCCAGATCAGATCCCCGCGTCGCCAGTCGCACCGTCGAATCCGTAGTCATACTCGTTGGTCGTCGGCCAGCGTAGAAAAGCCCTCCACTTCTCGGCTAGTGGCTGCGACCGATCGAAACGCGCGTCCAGATTCGACGGCCAATTCGAAAGCCCTCACACCGGAACCGTCTTGGCCGCGATACGAGCGCACGCGGGAACGAGAACACCGAATACGCGAGTCACCACGGTTCGTCTTTCAGACCGAGCACGTAGGCGATGGTGTTCGTGACGACGTGCAACAGCGGCGTGAGCACCAGTACCGCGGCCAGCACCGGCAGTTCGAACGTCGCGAGCGTCCAGGCCGGCGCGAACAGGGTCGCGAGCGCGAGCGCACCGACGACGAAATCCAGTTGATCCAGCCCCGGGAACGCTGCGCCGCGCTCGCGCCCGGTCCGTCGTTTCAGGAACGAGGCTGCGATGTCGCCGACCATCGCCCCCAGTGCCAGTCCGACGCCGGCGAGGAGCGGGAAGGGTTCGGCCGCGACGCCCAGCGTCGTCGCGACGGGGTCGTAGATGGCATTGAGGACGAGCGCCAGCGCCGTCCCGGCCAGTGTCCCGGCAGCTGTGCCCCGCCAGGTCTTGCCGTCGCCCAGCACTCGGCGCCCACCCCACGTCCGGCCACCGTCGATCGGGCGGCCGCCACCGGCCAGTACCGCCGCGTTGTTGGGGACGTAAGCCGGCAACATCGCCCACAGCGCCGTCGCAACGATCGCGAGTCCGTCCATGTCGCGGTGCTGTCCGCGCCGAGGCTTAACGTCGGCGACTCTCGACCGAATCGGTCGCTTCGGCGACAAACCTCATACGTCAGGGGATCCAACTACGGACAGATGATTCCGCCACTGGCGCGGCGGTTCGTCGCCGGCGAGACGACCGCCGAAGCGCTGGAGCACGTCCGCCAGCGCAACGAGGAGGGGATCGGCGTCATCCTGAACCGACTCGGTGAGCACTACGAGACCCGCGGGCCGGCCGACGCGGCCGCCACCACCTACGAGGGGCTGGCCGCGGAGATCGCCGCTGCCGACCTGCGAGCCTGTCTCTCGATCAAGCCCTCACAGCTCGGGCTCTCGGTCGGCGAGGACCTGTTCGTCCAGAACCTCGGCCGGGTCCTCGCCCACGCCGCGCCCCGAGACGTGTTCGTCTGGCTCGATATGGAGGACCACACGACGACCGACGCCACGCTCGATGCGTTCGAGCGATTCGCCCGCGAGACCGACGGCGGCGTCGGCATCTGTGTACAGGCCAACCTCAAGCGGACCCCAGACGACCTCGAACGGCTGGCCGACCTGCCGGGCAAGGTGCGCCTCGTGAAGGGTGCCTACGACCCACCGCCGTCGATTGCCCTCAAAGGAAAAGAAACGATCGACCGGGCCTACCGCGAGCAGTTGCGGTTCATGTTCGAGCGGTTCGACGACGGCATCGCGGTCGGCAGTCACGACCCCGAGATGATCGAGCTGGCGGCCACGCTCCACGAGGAGTACGGGACCGACTACGAGGTCCAGATGCTGATGGGCGTTCGCAGCGAGGCCCAGCGCTCGCTGGCGACGGACGTGCCGATGTGGCAGTACGCCCCCTACGGTGGCGAGTGGCTCGATTACTTCTATCGACGCGTCGCCGAGCGGAAGGAAAACGCACTGTTCGCGGTGCGTGCGCTCCTGCCGTAGTTTATCGTCTGTTGACAATCGCGAAGGGAAGCGCTCATAACCGGCGAGAGACAGGCACTCTACATGGCCTCGGCGACGTGGAAACGTGACTTCGCGAGCGGGCTCATCATCCTCCTGCCACTGCTGGTGACGATCTACGTGCTGGCCTACCTCTACGGTATTCTGGCGGGGCTCCCCCTCGCGAACGTCATCACCTCCGAGACGCTCACCGCCCTGGGCGTGCCGGCCGAGTACAACTACATGGCCCAGTTGCTGACGTTCGTCCGGGTCGTGACGACGCTCGCGGTCTTCGTCCTGCTCGTGTTCTCGATCGGCTATCTGATGCGGACGGCCTTCGGCGACATCGTGGAACAGGCGCTCGACGACGTGATGAACCAGGTCCCCGGCCTGCGGGTGGTGTACAACGCCTCGAAGATGGCGGTCGAAACCGCGGTCTCGGGGGCCGACGAACTCCAGACGCCGGTGAAACTGGAGGTGTGGGACGGCCTTCGGATGACGGCGTTCAAGACCGGCCAGCGCACCGAGGACGGCCGCGACGTGCTCTTTCTCCCGACCGCACCCAACATCACGACCGGGTTCGTCATCGAAGTCCATCCCGAGGAGTACGAGGAGACCGACGAGCGCGTCGAGGACGCCCTGACCCGGATCCTCTCGGCCGGCTTCGGCGACGCCGAAGAGAACCGCCAGCAGATCCCCGCCGGCCTCGTCGAAGCAGAAGCAGAGGACGACTAGACCCCACCTTTTTCCAGCGGGAGTGCGTCGGAGGCACACTCCGCTTGCAAAGACGTGGGCGAAAAAGGCCGGACTCGCTTCGCTCGTCCGGTGTCGTGCGTGAGAACCGCGAACGTACTGCGCGTCAGCGCTTGCTCTGACGGTGACCTACCGGGTCTTCCGGACCGCTCGGTCGTCCAGCCGCTCACAGTCGGTACATCGGGTAGCAGAGCGGATGCAGATACCATCTATCGACAGCTATTCTACATTCCAGTTTGTTACGGCCAGTATGGTCTCCCGCGAAAACCAGGTCATTCTCGGATTTGGATTGCTCGCGATCGTGCTTCTCGTCGCGATAGCGAACTTCACGAACCTCCCGACGTGGGTGAGTATCGCCGTTGTCCTCGTCGTCGGGGTTCTCATCCCCCAGTTCCTCAACGAGCGAGCGAGCAACTAGCTGTCACACGAGAACACCGGTCGAGCAGGCGACTCACGCTCTCCGTATCGAAGCCAGGACGGAGTGACACGCCCGATTCCGTCTTCGCTGTGTGGTCCAGTACTTAGCTCCGCGTGCCCGATCTCCGGGCAGCCGGCGACCGCCCCCGTTCGATATCCTCTCGGACTCCGTTTCAGACGTAGGTGAACCAGTCGTCGTACTGCTCGGGCGGGGACTCCAGAATGTCGAAGAAGCGCGTCTGGAGCTCGTCGGTGACCGGCCCCTTCGTGCCCGCGCCGATCTCGTTGTCGTCGACGCTACGGATCGGCGTCACTTCGGCGGCAGTGCCGGTGAAGAACAGTTCGTCGGCGGTGTACAGTTCGCCCCGCGAGATGGTGGCGTCGTCGTGGACCTCGTAGCCCAGGTCCTCGGCGATGGTGATGACGCTGCGGCGGGTGATGCCGTCGAGGATCGATTCGGCGAGGCCCGTCGTGTAGATCTCGCCGTCGCGGACGAGGAAGATGTTCTCGCCGGGGCCCTCGGCGACGTTGCCCTCCTTGTTGAGGACGATCGCCTCGCCGTAGTCGTTGCCCTTCGCTTCGAGTGAGGCGAGGACGCTGTTGACGTAGGTCCCGGTGGTCTTTGCGCTGGTCGGGATCTGGCTGGAGGAGTGCTTGCGCCACGAGGAAATAGCGGTGTCGATCCCCTCTTTGAGGGCTTCTTCGCCGAGATAGGCTCCCCACGGCCAGACGCCGATAGCGGTCTCGACGGGGGACTCGCTGGGGTTCAGTCCGAGGGGACCGTAGCCGTAGAAGGCGATCGGGCGGATGTAACACGAGTCCAGTTCCTCACGGCGGATCAGTTCGACCGTCGCCTCGGTGAGCTCTTCGGGTTCGAAGGGGATCTCGATGTCGTACACCTTCGCCGACTCGTACAGTCGGTCGAGGTGTTCCTGCCAACGGAAGATCGCCGGGCCATCGTCCGTGTCGTAACAGCGGACGCCCTCGAAGACCCCTGTCCCGTAGTGGAGCGCGTGGGCCAGGACGTGGACCTGTGCGTCCTCGAAGTCGACGAACTCGCCGTCCTGCCAGATCGTGTCGACGCCCTCGAACATCTCCGGGCGCCCGCTCATCGGTCCCACCCCGTGGGTGTGGCGTCGTCCGCACGGTACTGTCCACAAGTCGTCGCTGCCTCGTGCATACCGGGCAATTGAATCCCACCGTTAAGAGTCTTGACGATGTGTGTGTCTCTGTCGTATACAGGCGATGGACGACGGTGCCAGCGAGGGACTCGACGAGCGACGACGTGGGACCCATCACGCCAGTTCGAGGTTCGCGCGACCGTCGCGGGGCAAGACGAGTCGAACGACAGAGCCGCCTGCGTCTCCGTCATCGAACTGGAGTGTCCCGTTCGCCCTGTTGGCGATTCGCTTGACGAGCCACAGCCCCATCCCGACGCTGTGGGATAGCGGTTCGATCCCGTCGTCTCGCGTGATCACCTGCCGTTCGTTCGGTGGGATGCCGGTACCGTTGTCGGCCACGCTGAGCAGCGTGCTCTCGTCGCGGCATTCGGCCGTGATCCTCACTTCGGGCGTCTGCCGGTCGCTGTGGACGATGGCGTTCTCGACCAGTTCTTCGATCGCTCGCTCGACCGCCGGGACCGTCGTCAGTTCGATCGGTGGCACGTCGACCGTGATCTCCGCTGCCGGGTGTTTGGACGCGATCGTCGCCACGACGCCCTCCACGGCGGTTGCGAGATTCAGTGTCGTCAGCGTCGACGGAGCAGAGAGCAGTTCGACGATCTCCCGATGCTTGTCGGCCTGATCGAGGACGCGTCGTGCGGACTCCTGGATCGGTCGCGCCAGTTCCGCGATGTCGTCGTCCGCGCGATCGAGAAGTACGTCGGCACGGCCGTCGATGACGTTGAGTTCGTTGTTGATGTTGTGACGCAACAGCCGGTCCAGCGACGCGAGCTGGCGTTCGCGCTCGACCTGCTCGGTCAGGTCCCGCATCGTCGCGACGACGGCCCACACGTCGCCGGACTCGTCGACGAGTGGATAGTACCGGATGTCGAACGTGCGATCCGCCCGATCGGGTCGCGTTCGGGTCATCCGGTACTGCACGGTGTGACCGTCGAAGGCCCGCTCGACGTACGGTTCGGCGGTCTCGAACAGGTCCTCGCCCATGACGTCCGAAAGCGACCGGGAGGTGATGTCGTCCGCCTCGATGTCGTGGACCTCCCGATAGGCCCGGTTGGCAAACAAGAACCGGTAGTCGCCGTCGACCGCGGCGATCGACTCGCTCGCCCCCTCGATCGCGCGTTCGTACTGACGGAGTTGCGCTTCGCGCTCCTTTCGCTCGGTCACGTCGGTCTGGATGGCGACGTAGGCCTCGATCTCCCCGCGGTCGTCGGTCAGTGGCGCGATCGTCTGATCGGCGTAGTACAGTTCGCCCGACTGCCGTCGATCGCGGATCTCCTCGGCCCACACGTCGCCTGCGCTGATCGTCTCCCACAACTCCTCGTAGTACTCTTCGCCCATCTCGCCGGAGTTGAGGATCGCCGGCGTCTCACCGATCGCCGTCTCGGCGTCGTAGCCCGTGATACGTTCGAACGACGGGTTGACGTAGGTGATCGTCCCCTCGGGGTCGGTCATGTAGATCGCGTGGCCGGCCGCCTCGACCGCCCGACGGAACCGCCGCAACAGGTCTTCGTTCTCTTTGCGACCGGTGACGTCCTCCTGGAAGCCGACGTAGTTAGTCACGTCGCCGGCGTCGTTTCTGATGGGTGCGACCGTCGCCCGGTTCCAGAACTCGCTCCCGTCCTTCCGGTAGTTTCGAAGCTCCGTGGTCACCGGCTCGTCGCGTGCGATTCCCTCGCGGAGTTGTGTCGTGTGGTACGAATCCGTGTTCTCGCCCTGCAGAAATCGCGCGTTGTGGCCCACGATGTCGGCTTCGTCGTAGCCGGTCAGCCGCTGGAACGCCTCGTTGGCGTAGACCAGCGGGTGGTCCGTCGCGGTCGCGTCGGCGATCGTGATACCGACGGGGGCCTCGTCGATCACGCGGTTCCTGACCGCGAGCGCTCGTTCCCGCTGGCGCTCGTCGCCCTGGTCACGGAGCACGAGGGCGACCGCGGGGCCGTCCGCCCACTCGATACGGGCGAGCGTCATCTCGACGAGAAACGCCGTGCCGTCGGATCCGGCGAGTGTCCCGCCCGCGTGTGCGTGGCAACGATCGCCGTCCGCCACAGCGGCGAGCAGTGTCTCGAGGGAGGGTTCTCCCTCGACTGTCACGGTCCCCTCGACGGGCTCGCCACGCATGGCCGCGGACGTCTCGACGCCCAGGTACTCGCGACCGGTCTCGTTGAGGTAGTCGAATCGGCCGTCACGGACGACGGCGATCACGTCGTCAGCCGCGTCGAGGTACGTCTGCGCCCGCTCTTCGACGTCGACGAGCGGGCGCTGCGTTCGGTGGTAACTGACGGCAGTCGTCAGGAGTTCGGCGAGCCGATCCCACTGGTCGTCGTCACGTCCCCGCACGAAGTACTCCGTGACGCCGGCCGCGACGGCGTCACTCGCGACCCCCTCGGCGTCCTCGCCCACCACGAGAACGAACGGGAGCGTCGGCGACTGTGCGCGAACGATCTCCAGCAGGGCGAGCCCGTCGGTGTCCGGGAGTTCGTGATCGCTGACGACGCCGTCGATTCGGCGGTCGCCGGTGAGGGCGCTGATCGCTTCGGCGGCCGTGTGTGCGGTCGTGACTGTGATATCGCGCGGTGTTCCGAGGCGGCGATCGAGATCGGCAGCGAGCGTATCGTCTGCCGTGACTGTGAGTATAGACAGCTCACTGCCGGTCTCGTCGGCGCTCATTGATGACACCTACTTGGCTACTGGTTCGGATATATGCTTCGTCATTGCGGAATTGTGCACAACGACTATTGGGAACTCGCAGTAGCTGAGACACCGCCGGAGTCGCCCGTAGCAGGGCGGGAGACTCGATCCCTTGCGGGACGGCCGTGTCTTCATACTGACGGCTGTCAATCTCTCCATGATGTCACACCCTTTCGTGGCGAAGATCGTCACGAAGTGGTGGAAGTAGCAACTCAGACTCGCGGATCCTGTTCCGCCGTTGGGAGTTCGACGACGAAGACCGAGCCGCTGGGTTCGTTGTCTTCGATCCGGATGTCCCCGCCGTAACTGTCGAGCAGCGTCTCGACGAGGTAGAGGCCGATCCCCGTTCCCTCGCTCTCCAGGCCTTTCTCTCCCCGTCCGAAGATCGTGTCTTTCTGGCTGTCGGGGACGCCCGGGCCGTTGTCAGCGATCCGAACGACCGCCATCCCCGCACGCTCTGTGGCACTCACTTGAACCTCGGGGATTTCGCTGTCGTTGTGCTGGATGGCGTTTTTCAGGAGGTTTCGCAGGACTGAGTCGAGCATCTCGTTGGCGACGACCGTCGTCTCCGGGAGCCGACCGTCGACGGTGACGACGGCGTTCGCGTACTTCGAGCGGATTTCTTCGACCTCACCTTCGAGCGCGTTCCGGAGCGAGACCGACTGGAGGGTCTCCTCGGCCGAGAGCATCACGTCGGCCATGTCGCGCGCGGTCTGGGTGATCTCGATCGCGTGGTCGACACTCTCCTGGATCGTCTCGACGTACTCTCGCCCTTCTCCGTCGACCTTGTCTTCCAGGAAACCTGCGTAGGCCATTACGAGCTGGAGGTCGTTGCGGATGTCGTGACGTAGCATCTGGTTCAGCACGTCGAGGTTGTCGCGTTGCTCCTTGAGTCGCTGTTCGTACTGCTTGCGTTCGGAGATATCCTGCACGACGCCGTCGAAGAACGTCTCGCCGTCCACTTCGCGCGCGATCGCCGTGACCGCTGCCCACAGCTCTGCGCCGTCGAGCGTTGACAGTTCAATCTCCCGCTCGGTCACGACACCGTCCCGGAGCAACTGCTCGCTGAACGACTCGCGCTCGTCCGACCGCACGTACAGGTCGCTCACGGAGTGCTCCCTGAGATGAGCCTTCGAATCGGCGTCGAACATCGAGACCATCGCATCGTTGACGAACGTGAACGTCCCGTCCGGGCCGGGCGTGTTCTGGAAGAAGCCGATCGGGAGACTCTCGACGAGTCGCTCGTATCGTTCGAGACGCTGCTGGCGATGCTTGCGCCCGGTGATCTCCTGGACGATCTTGTGGACGTGTTCGGTCCCGGTCTCGTCCTTGCACAGTGATGCTGTCACGATCACGTCCTTGCGTTCCCCGTCGAGCGTTTCGAACTGGACTTCGTGTCGGGCCCGCCCGTCGTCGTCGGCCCGGAGCGCCCCGACGAGTTTCTGGCGAGCTTCGGGATCGACGTAGAAGTCGGTCACGCGGTACTCGCGGAGTTGTTCGATGGACTCTGCGCCGAGCAACGACACGAGACTGGGATTGACGTACTCGAAGTCGCCGTCCGGCGTCGGATCGGTCCGGAGAACGCCGATCGGGACGGTCTCCAGCAAGTCCCGGGCCAGTTCTAATTCCTGTTCGTCCCGTTTTCGCTCGGTGATGTCCTCCTGGAACCCGATGTAGTTCGTCACGTCTCCTTCTTCGTCTCGGACGGGAGCGATCGTCACCCGATTCCAGAACTTGGTGCCGTCCTTCCGGTAGTTCCGGAGTTCGACCGTTACCGGTTCTGGGGCGTCAATCGCGTCACTGATCGCCGCTACTGTCGCCGGATCAGTGTCCTCGCCCTGCAGGAAGCGGCAGTTACGCCCGACCGCCTCCTCGCTGCTGTATCCGGTCAGCGCTTCGAAGCGATCGTTGACGTAGACGAGCGGATTACCCTCGCGGCCGGGATCGCTGATCGAGATGCCGATCGGCGCGGTGTCGATCGCTCGCGCTCGCTGTTCGAGCGTCCGCCTGTCTGCCGTCGTCTCACGGACCCGTGCGAGGACGCGATCGTTCCCGTCGATCTGCACCGCCGAGAGACGTGCTTCGACGGGGATCGCCGAGCCCGATTCCGACCGCAGTTGCCACCGGACATCCTCGCCGGCGTCTCCGTCGCCATAGAGTGCGGAATCGATGTCCTCGCCGACATCTTCCGGGGCCGACGCCAGCGCCGCCAGCTCATAGCCGACGACATCGTCTCGGCCGCTGCTCACCAGTTCGCTGAACTGGCCGTTACACTCCTCGATCTCACCCGTTTCGGGCTCCACGAGGACGAGTGGAGCAGGAGCATCTTCGAACAGCGTCTCGTACGCCGACGCTGGGAGGTCCATACTGGAACTACGATTGCTGCGGATTAGTTGCTTCGGAGAATCGTCAGCATCGGTGAATCACGACTCCGTTGAATCGCCGGCCGTCATCCCAGTCGCTCGACGAGATCGCTCCCCTCGACGTAGGCCAGTCCCTCGCGCTCGGCGTAGGCCCGGGCCGCCGCTGGCGAGAGCGCACCGCCGGTCTCGTCGTCCAGCATCTCACAGACGACGACCGCCGGCGGCTGGTCGGCTGCTTCGGCGACCGCCAGTCCGAGTTCGGTGTGGCCCATTCGGTCGGTGAGGAGGTCGGGCGCCCCCCGGAGCAGGGTCACGTGGCCAGGTGATCGAAACGCCGCCGAGAAGTCGACGTTCGCCGGCTCGGCCGCCGCGGCGGCCAGTTCCGTGATCGTCAGCGACCGGTCCGCGTCGGTGATGCCGGTGTCGGTGTCGCGGTGATTCACTGTCAGCGAGAACGACGACCGCTCGTCGTAGCTCAGGTCGTGGTCGGCGGCGCTGGGGTGGTCGAGTTGCTCCTGCATGAACGGGAGGCCAAAGGACTCGGCGACTCCGTCCGACAGCGCCACACAGACGAGTCCGCCGGCGTCGTTGCGCAGGCGGGTGACCGCGTCGGGCGTGACCGCGCCGGCCGGAAACACGAGGTCGATCTCCCCTTCCCGGTCCGCCGCGTCGTGGATCAGGATCGGCTCGTCGCGAGAGAAGGCCGCGACGGCGTCCTCGGCCGTTCCCGCCACCTGTTGCTCACCGATCCGAGACATGGATGGTCACCTCGTCACCGTCGTCGAGATCGAGCACGTCACGCAGTTTCTCCGGCGCGATCACCTCGAGCTGGCTCTCCCCGTGGTGGGTCCGCTCGGGCGTGATGACGTGGGCCGGTTCGTACTCGCTGTCGCCGGCGACGACCGACGCCGGGTAGCAGTAGGCCGGTCCGTACGTTCGCTCGTCGTCTTCCCAGCCCTCGATCGTGACGGGCTCGAACGCGCTCAGCCGGGCGCGCTTGCGGACGCTGTCGTCGACGAGGTCGACGTTGAGCGTGCCGGCGAACGGTTCGTAGTCGAGCTTGTCGATGAACTGCTCCATGTAGCCCGGGAGCGTGATGTAGTGGCGGCCTTCGCCCATCCCGGAGGTGACGATGCCAGCCAGATCGACGCCCACCGCGCGCTCGAAGATCCGGCGGTAGTCGGCGTACTCGCGCTGCAGCGCCTGCTCGCCGGCCTCGGTGATCCGGATGAGCTGTCCGTCGCCGACGATGTCCCGGTCGATCAGGTCGGCCTCCTCCAGTCGCTGGAGCCGCCGCGATGCGGTCTGGTTGGAGGCGTCCAGCCGGTCGGCGATCGCCGAACAGGAGGCCTTGCGCTCGCCCTCGATGGCTCCGTCGAGCGCCAGCAGCTTCAGCGTGGCCAGTTCGTCCTGGCCGACGGCCTGCGTTGTCTCTGCCATAACAGACGATTGGCGCTATTCTCGGATAAGAATAACGAATATGGCATCCGTCACAGATATGGAACGATAACCAACGGGCGTCGCGTTGTGTACCGAGCCTGGCGTCGCCGTGGTCGCGACCGAGGTCGGCAGCCACTTGTTCGTCCGGTCACTACCGACTCACATCGCCGTCGATCGACTCGGCGGTGCCTCACATGAACGAGACGGAATCCACGACATCGGGGCGTCGCGTCGTCGGCTGGGTATTCCTCGGAGCGCTGGCGCTTGGCGTCGGCTTCGGCTTCTTCGTCGGGGTGGTTATCAGTGACGACGCCGCCCTCTCGATCGGTTTGCCGCTGCTGCGATTTCGACCGACGCCGCTGAACATGGCCGCCTACGGCGGGGGTGCGGTGTTGGTGATCTCCGGCATCTTCTACGGCGTAATGCGTCTGACGAGCCGCGTCGACGACGCCGAAACGACCTGAGACGGGTGGTATCTCCCCGTCGAGCCGACTGTTTCATACGGAAAGTTGTAGTTGCTTTCCGGTGAGCGTCGCCACGGGGTAGACGCCCACCGGTAAATCGCTACAACCGTCCGTATCAGAAGAGCCCAGTGACGAAGCCGACGCCCATGACGACGAGGACGATCGCCGAGAACACGGGCAGGTAGGGCGTGTACCGCTCGACGCGGTCCTCGTAGCTGTGGTAGCCGGCGATCAGGAGCAGGGTGAGGCCGACGATGCCGGCGACGACCGTGAGCGCGTACGCGCTCATCAGTTCGAGGCAGTGGGTCGAGCCGGCACACAGCGCGATGATCTCGAACTCTTCCTCGTGGGCGAACCCGAGGACGAAGGCGAACCACGCGATCCCGACGAGGCCGCGCTCGGCGGCGTCGTCGAGGTCGCCGTGAGAGTGCTCGTGCGAGTGGCCGCCGACGAACGGGAGGGCTCCTTTGACCCGCGAGAGGACGCCGTCGTTCGACGCTGTGTGGTCGTCGTGGGAGTGATCGTGATCGTCGTGCCCGTGCGAGTGGTCGTCGTGGGAGTGATCATGATCGTCGTGTCCGTCGGCCTGCTGAACGTCGTTCCCGTGATCGTGAGCGTGGCCGTCGTGCCCGTCGCTCGCCCCGTGAGAGTGACCGCCGTAGTACTCGCGGATCCCGAGGAGGACGAGCAACACGCCGGCGACGATACTCACTGGCCCGCCGACGTGGATCGTCGTCGAGAACACCTCGAGCGAGATCGGCTCGTTTACCTGCGTGAGGCTGAAGTACGACTTCGCGTAGAAGAACACGGCGACCATCGCCAGACTGCTGATCAGGTGGCCGATGCCGATGACGAGACTGGCGGCCAGGCCCGCGAGCCACTTGTTCGTCTGATCGAGCGCGTACGCGGCGGCGACCGGCCAGCCGTGCCCCGGCTCGATCCCGTGGACTGCCCCCAGCCCCACGGCCCCCAGCAGCAGGCCGAGCGCGTCGGTGTGTAGCATTCGGATCGAAGACAGAGAGTCCACCGAATTAGGGCTTGTTAAGACTGGGCCCGGGTGTTCGTAATACTGCCGTTCATACGGAAAGTTGTAGACGTTTCCCCAGTCGACCGCATGCCGTCGTGCGGTCGATCTGGGACAGACCGACAACTTTCCGTATCACTGCGCGTTCGTCCCGTCGGCGTCGGCCAGCACCCCGTCGTCGACGCCGCCGGCAGGGATCGACTGGGGTTCGCCGTTCTCGGTGACGCCGGTGGTCACGAGCAGGCGCATCCCTGCTCGGACGCTCATGTCGGTCTCGTGGAGATCACTCTCGGGCACCAGTGCGAGACGACCCCCGGTCGGGTTCGGGCTGTTGGGGAAGTAGACGTTGTACACGGGTTCGCCGTCGAAATCCTCGACGTCAACCGGGCTGTCACCGGTGACGAGGCCGATCGCGTAGATCCCCTCGCGCGGGTACTCCACGAGCACGACGCTCTCGTAGGCCTCGTCGCGGTCGACAAGTGAGTTCGCGACCTGGCGCACACTGGAGTAGATCGTGTTGACCAGCGGGATGACGTTGACCACTCGACCGACGTTACCGAAGAGCTGGCGACCGACGTTGCGCTGTGCGAGGTAGCCCAGCAGGACGATCGCGAGGAGGACTGCGACGAGCGCGACGACCTGGGCCGCTATCTGATCGTTGTTCGTGTACTGGGTCAGTTGCGTCCCCGCGACGACCGGATCGATGAAGCCCAGCGACCAGTTGACGAGCGTCCTGATGACGTAGACGGTGATTACCAGCGGCGCTATGAGGATCAATCCCGCCACGAAACTACGCTGTATCGCGTCTCCGATGCCCATGTCCCCTGCTAGATGCACCGGTGTAAAAAGGTAGGCCGATCTACGTGGTCTCTTCGCGACCGACTCGCCGTTCCACTCGGTGGTTTTCTATGGGCTTTTCAATCTCGATACTAATTTTGATAACTGCAAGGGAACTATTATAGACTGATCAGCGATGATCTAGAGATGTATGAGTGCCGTTTCTGGCTTTGCTGATGAGATCACGGCCGGGTGTAGATACATTGATCTCAATATTGATGCTGATTTCGGAGGTGTCCGATCCCGATGAGTCGCCGATCTCTTGCCGGTAGTCTCTCCATTACCACTGGCGACCGCACCGTCGGCGTCAGCGTGGGACCGATCCACGCGATCACCACGGTACTCGTCGTCGCGGCCATCGCCAGTGGCGCGCTCGCACTCTCGGTGAGTGGCGGCGGGGCCAAAGTGGCCGCCGGCGGTGCGACACCGGGTGGCTCACTCGTCGCGACACCGCTCGTGGAATCCGGTCAGGCAGACCCCGCCCAGAGCCAGGACCTCTCCGGAGTCGGTTCCGAGAGCGGGTTCGACGGGCCGACGCTCGCCCCGAACGAGACCGACAGCGACGGTGACTTGCTCTCCGACGAGGCCGAGCGGCGACTCGGCACCGACCCTGCCGACCCCGACACCGACGGCGACGGCATCCCGGACGGGCTGGAAGTACACGACGAGGAGCGATACCCCGACGCGGATCCACTGGAGCAGGACCTCTACGTGGAGGTCGACGCGACCGGCGAGAACCGGATCAGCGCGGGCACCATTGCACGCATCGAGACGACGTTCACCGACGCGCCGGTCGACAATCCCGACGGGGATCAGGGGATCGACGCGCACGTGATCGTCGACGACCGGAACCTGTCGGCCAACGGAACGGTGTACTCGCGAAACCGGACTGGCGCACGGAACGATATCTACGACTTCAGGGACAGCGAGTTCGACGCTCGCGGGTCGGGCTACTACTACGTCCTGCTGACCGACGACGTGGCCTACAACGGCGACGCGACCTACGTCGGTGCCGGTCGCCCCGGCGTCGTCGCGATGCAGACGTTCGAATCGCCCCACCTCACCGCGTCGCTGTTCATGCACGAACTGGGCCACGCCTTCGGCATGGATGCCGGGGCGGAGGGGATCGACGAGGAGACCTACTCGGCACAGCGATACGACAGCGTGATGAACTACAACGGCCTGTACAGCCAGTTGACCTACTCCGACGGCTCCGACGAACTCGGTCGCGACGAGTGGGCCTACGTGGCGACCGATCGGTATCGACCGCCGCTCGCGCTCGCGAACGCCGCGTCGTCCGAGTGATCAGCCTCGAACTGTCAGCTACCCACGGAGAGCCGTGGGCTTCCGTACTGTTCCCGCTGTGAGGCCCCGTCGACAGCGGCCGTGATGCGGAGTTCGGCACGGGCCGTTTCCGCTTGCCGACGCGCCGCTGCACCACGCGCAGACTACACTGGCTCTGTCGGCTCGTGACGCTTGCGCATGCGTTCGGCTTCCGTGGCGTACCGGTCCCTGCGCTCGGCGTCGTCGACTGGCGTGAGCGCGTCTGACGACACCTCGATGGCCGCGGTGACTTCTGGTGCGCTGCCACCAAAGCGGTTGAACGCTCGTTCTTTCTGGAGGTACTGCGACCCGTCGGCCGTCGCGTAGACGATGACGAGAATGTGGGGGGAGTCGGCGGAGAAGGTTCGTTCGACCATCCAGACGCGCTCGGTCTCGCCAGCCGTGTCTGTCTCGGTCATACGTCCGGGTACGACGTCGAACCTCACCTCACCCGCGACTGTTCTCACCGGTCGAGAACGCCCGGCCACTCACTTCTCTCCTCTTTTGGCCGTCGGATGTCCTCGCTCCGCTCGGACCGGAGAACCACGCCTCCGGCGCGGACACTCGACTAGCTACGCGAACAGCTCTCGTGCGTCGTCCAGCGCCTCGACCAGCGCGTCGACATCCACCTTTTTCCGCGTCGGGTGTCCTCGCTGCGCTGCGGGCACCCTCGCGCAAAAACGTGGGTGAAAAAGCCGGTCCTCGCTCCGCTCGGACCGGAGAACCACGCCTCCGGCGCGAACACTCGACTAGCTACGCGAACAGTTCTCGTGCGTCGTCCAGCGCCTCGACCAGCGCGTCGACCTCGTCGCGCGTGTTGTAAATATAGAACGAGGCACGCGCCGAAGCCGGAACGCCGAGTTTGTCGTGCAGTGGCTGGGTGCAGTGATCGCCCGCCCGCACGGCGACACCGTTGGCGTTGAGGATCTCGGACACGTCGTGGGCGTGGACGGTTTCGAGGTTGAACGAGACCAGTGCCGCGCGGTCGTCGCCCGCAGGACCGAGGATCTCGATGTCGTCGAACTCCTGCAGGCGGTCGTAGGCGTACTCCGCGAGCGCTTCGCCGTGGCGTTCGACCCGCTCCATGCCGATCGAATCGAGGTAGTCACAGGCCTCGGCGAGTGCGATTCCTTCGCTGATCGGGGGTGTGCCGGCCTCGAACTTCCAGGGGAGTTCGTGCCAGGTCGAGTCCTCGAACGTGACCTTCTCGATCATCATCCCGCCGTAGAGGTAGGGCTGCATCGATTCGAGCAGGTGCTCCTTACCGTAGAGGACGCCGACGCCGGTCGGCCCGCACATCTTGTGGCCGGAGAACGCGAAGAAATCCGCGTCGATTGCCTCCACGTCGACTGGCATGTGCGGGACCGACTGCGCCCCGTCGACGAAGATCAGCGAATCGTGGTCGTGGGCGATATCGGCCAGTTCGGCGACAGGGTTGATCGTCCCCAGCGTGTTCGAGACGTGGACGACGCTGACCATCGCAGTGTCGTCGGTGATCAGGTCACGCGCGTGGTCCATGTCGAGGTAGCCGTCGTCGTCGACCTCGACGAATTTCACTGTCGCGCCGGTCTTCTTCGCGATCTGTTGCCACGTCACGAGAACGGCGTGGTGTTCCATCTCCGTCAGCACGATCTCGTCGCCGGGCCCGAGCTCGGCCAGCCCCCAGGCGTACGCGACGGTGTTCATCGACTCGGTGGTGTTCTTCGTGAAGACGACCTCTTTCCGGCCGCCGCTGGCCCCGATGAACTCCGCGACCCGGTCGTGGGCCTCCTCGTAGGCGATGGATGCCTCCTGGCTCAGCTGGTGGAGGCCGCGGTGGACGTTGGCGTTGTAGTGGCGGTAGTAGTGACTGATCGCATCGATCACCTGGTCGGGCGTCTGGCTCGTCGCCGCGTTGTCCAGATACACCAGCGGGGTCCCGTCGAACTCCCGTTCGAGGATCGGGAAGTCGGATCGGATTCCCTCGACGTCGAGGGCGTCGGATTCGGTGTGGCTCATTACCTACTGAGTGGGTCTCGACGGGGAACTTTCCTTCGGTTCGCCAAAACCTCGCACCGATTGGGCGACGACGTGCCGGCCGTGATGCCACCGCTCGTACGGATCACTCCTGGTCCGTGCCGCCGGTCAGCTCCCGCACGCGCCGGTGGTACGTGTCCTGTCGGGACACGTCCCAGAGCAGGTCGGCAAGCAGGTGCACGTACACCACTGCGGCGACGAACACCCCCAGCTCCGTGTCGATCAGGGCGAGCACCGGGACGGCGACGCCGGCGAGGACGACGTGGCTCAGGAGCCGCTGGGCCGGCCAGATCGCGGTCGGTTCGAAGATCTCGTCCTGATCGAGGAAGACGAGTCGGGGATTCGCCAGACAGCGCCGGAGCGCACGCCACTCGCCGGTTCTCAGTCGTGCAATCAGGAAGTGATCGAAGTCGATCCCGACGCCGGCGACCAGCGCGACGACGAGCGCCACCGGCCAGGAAAACGGGAGGTCGAGCACCGCGAGACCGCCGACCGCGACGAGCAGTGAGAGGATCGCGTGATCGCGCGAATACATCTGCGTTGGGCTACCGACGGCACCCACTTGAAAACCAGTCTACATCCAGAGGAGTTGCGCGTGCAGCGTGCCGTCGAGATCGAGGACGTTCTCCTCGTCGACGAAGCCGTGGTCGATCGCCAGCGCGACGCTGTCGGTGCCGACGATATTGGCGACCGAACACCGCGCGAGGCTGTCGACGACGGCCTGCTCGTCGACCGCTTCGCCGTCGTAGAACTCCTCGTCGACGGTCAGCGATATCTTCCCGTTCTCGAAGGTCTCACCGAGCACGTCCGGGTCACAGACGGAGACGAGCGTCCCCTCGTCGGTCTCGCGTTCGTTGAGGAGCATCTCGTTACTCGACCAGTTCCTGCTCGGCCTGCTCGCGCAGCTCTTCGGCTTCTTCGACGAGCCGCTCGGCGCGTTCGTACTCCTCCATCTCTTCGAGTGCGCGCGCTTTCTCCTGCAGGATGTCGGGGTTGCGGAATCCGAGGCGGGTCGCGTTGTCGAAGGCGTTGACGGCGTCCTCGGCGAGGCCCCGCTCCAGCAGGAAGAACCCGCGGTTGTACCACGCTTCGGCGAAGCGCGGGTCGATCTCGACGGCACGCTCTGCGTGTTCCAGTGCCTGCTCGGACCGGCCAGACTCCCACAGCGCGTACGCGAGGTTCGTCTCGGCCGTGGCGGCGTGTTCGGAGTCCTCCAGCACGTCGAGGGCCTCCTTGTACGCGCCGATGGCGGCGTCCCACTCTTCGAGTTCGGCGTGGGCCGCGCCCTTGTTGGTCCAGGCCTCCTGTTCGATCCGATCGTCGTCGGCGAAGCGAGCGGCTCGCTCGAAGGTCTCGGCGGCCTGTTCGTGGCGGTTGATGTGGACGTAGGAGACGCCCACTTCGAGCAGTTGCTCGGCCTCGACCGCGTCGGCGGGCATGTTCCCCTCGTCGAGCATGTCCGTGACGACGCGGGAGTCGACGGGATCGACCATGTCCGGGTCGACCGACAGCTCCGGGGGGTCGATGTCGAACCCCTCGTAGGGCTCGCCAAAGCCCTGTCCGGAGGAGAACTCGTGGTCGTCGCGCTCTCGATCAGTCATGCTCCCGAGTTGGCGGTCAGGAGGGTTAAGGGCTACGTCATACGGAACGTTGTCGGTCTGTCCCAGATCGACCGCACGACGGCGTGCGGTCGACTGGGGAACCGTCTACAACTGTCCGTATGAGGCGATTCACAGCGCCAGCGGTGCCCCGGGTTTGAGTCGCGTGACGACCCAGTCCAGCCCGTCGGGGTCTGCCGGTGCGAGTTCGAGCCTGACGGTACTTCCGACAGGTCGTGCGGCCAGTTTCTCTCGGACGATCGAGTCGGCGTAGTCGACCACGTGGTACACCGTATCGGTCGACGTCTTACGGACGGTGAGCGATCCGTCGCCTTCGACCGGCTCCTCGATAACGTACGTTTCGTCAGTGCTGGCGGACTTCGTCGTTGACATACACGCTGATTGAGCAAAGTGTTGTATAAACGTTCGCCAAAAGGTGGGGAATATGATCTTATGTCCTAGTACACTCTCGCTCGTGTACTAGGCCCAGCCGTCGACGCTGATCGGAGTGCCAGGGGCAGTTTCGGAGGGACACTCGTCGGTGCCGGGTTTAGGCAACCCAAAAAGATCACTTTAGTGATAGGTCTTAAGGCCCCGGATGTCGTACTTCCGGTATGGCACTGTTCGAGAATCTCGTGCTCGTATTTATCGCTGGTCTGATAACCGCGCTGGCGACGGGACTCGGGGCGATCCCCTTCTTTCTGGTCGACGATTTCAGCGACCGTTGGAACGTCGCGCTGTGGGGGCTCGCTTCGGGGATCATGGTCGCAGCGTCGCTGTTCGGGCTCGTCCGCGAGGGGTTGGCCTACGGTTCGCCGGTCCTGCTGGTGCCCGGTCTACTGGCCGGGGTCGTGCTCGTGATCGTGGGTCACCGGGTCGTCGACTCGTTCGACCACGATCCCGAAGAGTTCGAGACGGCCGACTTCAAGAAGCTCGTCCTGATCCTCGGCGTGCTCACGATCCACAGCTTTCCGGAGGGGGTCGCGGTCGGGGTCTCGTTCGCGGAACTGGGACTGGCCGGCGCGGAGACGATCGGCGTCTTCGGGTTCGCGCTGCCGGTGCTCGCGGTGTTCATGACCGTCGCGATCTCGATCCACAACGTCCCCGAGGGGGTCGCCGTCTCGATCCCGCTGCGGTCGATGGAGATCAGCGAGTGGAAGATGGTGTGGTGGGCCGTCTTCTCCTCGCTCCCCCAGCCTATCGGCGCGGTGATCGCGTTCGCGTTCGTCCGCCTCGCCCAGCAGTTCCTCCCCTTCGGATTCGGCTTCGCCGCGGGTGCGATGGTGTATCTGGTCGCGACGGAGTTCGTCCCCGAAGCCCTGGAGTACGGTCAGAACCTCCCCGGGGGCGGCCGGCGGGAACTCGTCACCGGTGCGGTCGGCGGCGTCGTCCTGATGGTGCCGCTGGCGTTCGTTTAGAGCTGGTTCTTCACGACTTCCAGGTCGACGAAGGCAGCCAGGGGCTCCGCGAACTCGTCGACACGGTTCTCCATCCGATAGCTGGAGTGGTCCACGACGAAGTAGTACGGGCCGGTCACGTCGAGCGACGCTCGTGCCCCGTCGTCGTGAGTCGCCGCCTCGTACGTGGACTCGGCGTCCGGCTTAGGGACGGCAGCCTTACTGAAATCGTCGTAGCCCGACGGCGTCTCGTCGGGGTTTTTGCCATGGATGTAGGCCTTGTAGTGCTCGTACTGCTCGTCCCCGACGAAAAAGTACACGTCGAAGCGTCTGTCGCTCGATCGAACCCGGTAGGACAGTGCGCCGCCGCTGTCGGAGATATCGGGGATCTTCTCGACCCACCCGCTCTCGGCTTCGACTCGTACGCTCTCCTGGACACTCACGATCGCTTCGCCGCCCAGCCCCAGACAGCCGGTGCTCCCGAGCGTCGTTCCCACGCCGATCGCCTGCAGGAATCCCCGTCTTCTCATCGTTGATACTATCCAGTTCACAACCGCTTAATGCTGTTCTCCCAGTTCCCATCTCTGATAACTCGGCTTCGAGGCGGGTGTACCGGCTGGTGACCGATCCGCTGGACGAAAAGAACACACATTTAAGCTCCGGCACGGAAAGAACGCACATCATGAGCAAGAAGTCCAAAGCCCAGAAGAAGCGCCTGGCCAAGCTCGACCGGCAGAACAGTCGGATCCCCGCGTGGGTCATGCTCAAGACCGACCGGGAGGTCCAGCGCAACCACAAGCGCCGCAACTGGCGGCGGAGCAACACGGACGAATAATGAGCGCTAACGACTTCGAAGAGCGGGTCGTCACTGTCCCGCTCCGTGACGCCAACGCGGAAGCGAACCACAAGAAGGCAGACAAGGCGATGAAGCTCGTCCGCAGTCACCTCGCGAAGCACTTCACCGTCGACGAAGACGCTGTCCGCCTCGATCCCTCGATCAACGAGGCGATCTGGGAGCGTGGCCGGTCGAACCCGCCGAGCAAACTCCGCGTTCGCGCCGCCCGCTTCGACGAAGAGGGCGAGAGCGTCGTGGAAGCCGAGACGACAGAGTAAATCTTGCTCCGCGCGGCTTTCTCGGGTTCGTCGTACGTGGGTGTCTTCGCACGCGCGACGGACGACTGTCTGCTGGTTCGCCCCGATATCGAGGAGTCGCTCCAGACCGACCTCGGCGAGGAGCTTGGCGTCCCGGCGATCCCGACGACTGTCGGTGGTTCGGGCACTGTCGGTGCACTCGCGACCGGGAACGAGAACGGTCTGCTCGTCTCCAGTCGCGTCCGTGATCTGGAGATCGACCGGATCACCGACGCCGTGGACCTCCCTGTCCACGAACTGCCCGGCCGGATCAACGCCGCCGGCAACGTCGTCCTCTGCAACGACAGCGGCGCGTACGTCCACGCGAACCTCTCGGACGACGCCGTCGCGGCCGTCGAGAACGCGCTGGACGTCCCCGTCGAACGCGGAACGCTGGCCGACGTCGAGACGGTCGGTACCGCCGCCGTCGCGACCAACCGCGGCGTCCTCTGTCATCCGAAGGCGACCGATCCCGAACTGGACGCCCTGGAGGAACTGCTGGGCGTGCCCGCCGACATCGGGACGATCAACTACGGCGGCCCGCTCGTCGGCTCTGGCCTACTGGCCAACGCGAACGGGTACGTCGTCGGCAACGACACGAGCGGTCCCGAACTCGGCCGTATCGAAGACGCGCTTGGCTACATCTGATACGGGCTACTGTCGCCGTTTTCCCGGTCGGCCGCTCACTTCGTTCGGCCGATCCGGGACAGAGCTACGACACTCGGTATAACTCCTTTCTCAGTGCTACGTTTCTAGGGTCACGTCGAGGTTGTCGAACCACGTTTTCCCTCCGTTCGCGGCGCGACTCGCTTCGATCCCGAACGCGACCGTCCCGGCGGGGAGCGACTGATCGGCGCTCGTCTCGACCGTGTGCTCGTCGTCGACGGTGACTCTGACCGTCCCGTCGCGTAGCGTCACCACGACACGATGGACACCCTCGACACCGATCGACGGGAACTGCTGGCCGATCTCGCCGCTGGGCGCGTTCACGAGCACCTGCTCGGGAGTTACCTGGACGTACGTGCTGGGTCCGTCGGGTAGCTCCCCGATGGCTAGCTTGCAGTTCTGGAACGACGGGTCCGTCCCGAACTGTACGTCGACGCCAATGGTCCCCGTCCCCGACCAGGTCAGCGCCTCTGCGGTCGGCGCGATCAGCGACCCGGACCCGTCGCCGGTCGTGTCGACGAGCGCGCTCCCGCCGTCGATTCCCGACGTGACCGACCAGGGGTCGAGCGAGCCGGTGACGGCCCGATAGTCCGCCAGCGCCCCGTCCGCGAAGTCGTCGGCGAACGATCCCGGCGATGGAGTCTCGGTCGCCGTGGCGGTGTCGGTCGCCGTCCCCGTCGCGGCCGTCCGGTCGGTGGTCGACGTGTCGCTCCCGCCGTCGGTCTGGCAACCGGCGAGCCCAGCTATCGCGCCGACGGCCAGCGCCAGCACTCGCCGTCGTGGAAGGTCGCGATCGGAGGCCATGTGGGACGGGCCTCGTGTCGATTCCTCATTGCAATGCTGTCGATACCCCCGGTCTAGCCACGAAATACTTATCCCGCGAGCCTCGACGATCTGGCATGTCCCCGCAACCCTCCCTCTCGGACGAACAGCGAGCGACGGCAGCGGCCGAGGCCGTTGAGCAGGTCCTCGCGACACTGGCCACGCGCCAGCGAGCGAGCCGTCCCCGGAGCGCCGACAGTCGGTAACGCCTCGGCCCACGGCGTGTCGCCGTACCGCAAGGAGAAGATACTTCCCTGTCCCCGCCACATCCAGAGGCATGAGTGAGTTTACGGTCACGGGGACCTTCGAGTCCCGCGACGGCCAGCAGCCGTTCGAGAAGACGATCGACGCACCGAACGAGAACGTCGCACGCGACCACACGTACGCTGTCTTCGGCTCGGAGCACGGACTGAAGCGCACACAGGTCGAGATCAGCGAGGTGGCACAATGATGGGCGGCGGCGGCGGTGGCGGCGGCGGTCAGATGCAGCAGATCCAGCAGGAGATCGAAGCCATCGAGGAAGAGCAGGAAGCCATCGAAGCGGAGATCGAGTCTCTGCGCGACGAGCAGACCGCGATCGACGAGGCCATCGAGGCCATCGAGACCCTCGACAGCGGCGACACGGTGCAGGTCCCGCTGGGCGGCGACGCCTACCTCCGTGCCGAGATTCAGGACATCGACGAGGTCATCGTCTCGCTGGGCGGGGGCTACGCCGCCGAGCGCGACGAAGACGGTGCCATCGACAGCCTGGGGACGAAACAGGACACTATCGACGACCGCATCGAGGACCTGCAGTCCGACATCGCCGAACTCGAGTCCGAGGCCGAGCAGATGCAACAGCAGGCCCAGCAGATGCAGCAACAGCAGATGCAGCAGATGATGCAACAGCAGCAGGAAGAAGGCGACGGCGAGTAAGCTAGCGACCGATGTTCGACGGATTGAAAGACAAACTCGGCAGTTTCACCTCGGACGTCGAAGAAGACGTCGACGAGGACGCCGTCGAGGCGGAGGCCGACACCGAGAGCGGTGTTGCCGACGAATCTTCTGATCTCGACGAGGCCGAAACGGGCGATGCTGAACCCGACGAGCCCGGCGAGTCCGACGACGAGGGTCGCGGCCTCACCGAGAAGGCCAAGATCTTCGCTTCGGGGAAGTCGATCATCGACGAGGACGACCTGCAGAGCCATCTCGACGATCTAGAACTGGCCCTGCTCTCTTCGGACGTGGAGATGAGCGTCGCCGGCGAGATCCTGGACGGCGTCGAGCAGAACCTCGTCGGCGAGACGCGCCGTCGGCTCTCCAGTACGGGCAATCTCGTCCGGGACGCGCTGCGCGAGGCGCTGTACGACGTGATCAGCGTCGGCCAGTTCGACTTCGAGGAGCGCGTCCGCGAGGCCGACAAACCCGTCGTCATCATCTTCACCGGCGTCAACGGCGTGGGGAAGACGACGACGATCGCCAAACTCTCCGAGCGCTTGGAGAACCAGGGGCTCTCGACCGTGCTGGCGAACGGCGACACCTACCGTGCCGGGGCGAACGAACAGCTCCAGAAGCACGCCGACAACCTCGGCCGGACGCTGATCTCGCACGAACAGGGCTCCGATCCGGCGGCGGTGATCTACGACGCCGTCGAGTACGCCGAGGCGAACGACACGGACGTGGTGCTGGGCGATACTGCTGGCCGCCTGCACACGTCCGACGACCTCATGGCCCAACTGGAGAAGATCGACCGCGTGATCGACCCGGACATGACCATCTTCGTCGACGAGGCCGTCGCCGGACAGGACGCCGTCAACCGCGCCCGCGAGTTCGACGACGCGGCGGCGATCGACGGAGCGGTGCTGACGAAGGCCGACGCCGATCCACAGGGCGGGGCGGCGATCTCGATCGCCCACGTCACCGGGAAGCCGATCCTCTTCCTGGGGACCGGCCAGGACTACGACGATCTCGAACGGTTCGACCCCGAAACGGTCGTCGACCGACTGCTGGACGCGTAGCCGACGCGAACGCTGCCCGTTCTTTCCGTTCTCTCCGACGCCAGCGGCTGCGCCGTCTCGTCGTCAGGGGCGACAGGTGGTCGGTCGCGAGCCCCACCTTCATTTCGCCCGAGCGCGAACGGCGTGTATGGTGACGGTGACGACGGCGGCGCGACTCCACTTCGGGTTTCAGAACCTCGCGCTGGCCAACGATCGACTGTACGGTGGGGTCGGGGTGGCTCTCGACGAGCCACAGCTCGTGCTTGACGCACAGCCGGCCGAGGGGATCGACTGCGACGACGGCGAGGCCGAGTCGTACGTCCGGCGGGCGGTGGCGACGCTGGGCGTCGAGGGCGCACGCGTTTCGGTTAGCGAGCGGATGCCCAGACACGTCGGCTTCGGCAGCGGCACCCAGCTCGCGCTGGCGGCGCTGGTCGCGGTCGCGCGGGCCTACGATCGCGAGGTCGATCCGCGGGCACTCGCACCCGATCTGGGTCGGGGCGGGCGCAGCGGCGTCGGCGTCGCGACCTTCGCGGACGGCGGGTTCGTCGTCGACGGCGGCCACCCCACCGAGCGGTTCACGTCCGAGCCGCCCGCGAACGGCGACTGGACCGTCCCGCCGGTGATCGCTCGCCACGAGTTGCCCGACGACTGGCGCTTCCTGCTGGTGGTCCCCAACTTCGAGCCCGGCGCGAGCGGGGCCGAGGAGGATCGGCACATGCGCCACGCCGTCGAGCGGGCGGACCCTGGGATCGCCGACGACGTGGCCGCGACGCTCACCCGGACGCTGTTGCCGGCCGCCGCAGAGGGCGACTATCGGCGCTTCGGGTCCGCCGCCGCGCGGCTTGGGCGGCTCAACGGGGCCTGGTACGCCGACGAGCAGGGCGGCGTCTACCGCCCGCCAGCGGGGCGCATCGTCGAGCGACTGGCCCAGCAGCCGACGATCACCGGTGCCGGCCAGTCTTCCTGGGGACCGGCCGTCTGGGGGTTGACCACGCGCGGCGACGTGGACACCGCACGGACCGGCGTCGAGATGGCACTCTCCGACCTCTCGATCGACGCCGAGGTCCGTGTCGCCCGCCCCCGAAACGAGGGTGCGACTGTCAGCGACGGCCCGACGCTGGGGTGAGACGTCCCGGGAATCTGCGGCCGCCGCTCGCGAATATTCGCTCGCGATAACTGCGGGACAAGGATTAAGCGCGGCCGCGGGACAGTGTGCGTATGGATCGCATCCCGTTCGGGATTCGCCAGCTCGACACCACGATCAAGGGTGGCGCACCGACGGGCAGCGTCGTGATCGTCGCGGGCGAGTCGGGGGCCGGCTCGCGGGAGTTCATGTACACGAGCGCGCTGATCAACGGACTCGCGGTGGGCGACAACCGCGAGCTGTACGACCTCTACTACGGCTCCCCGACGGCCGACGCCGTCGAGCCCGACGAAGTCCACTACATCTCGTTTACGCACTCACAGGAGAAACTGGCCGACGAGATGCGCCTGGCGATGGACGACGAGATCGTCGAGAAGGGGTTCGAGAACGTTCAGTTCCACGAGCTGTCCGAACGGTACTTCCACGTCAGCCCGGTCCCCCGGGACTGGTACGCCGACGCGACCCACTCGATCACGGACCTGCGCAAGCGCCACGAGCGCCAGGGGCTGATGGAGGCGCTGGGGACGAAACTCTCCGAGATCGCGCCGAACAACCTCGTCGTGATCGACTCGCTGTCCGACCTCGTGAGCGCGATCGGCGACGACCTCGAGTGGGCCGACATCAGTTATCTCGTTCAGGGGCTGACGAAAGCCGCCCATCGCTGGAACGGCCTCATTCTCGTCCACCTGAACCACGACACTGTCTCCTCGACCCGATACGCGCAGTTGACCGACGCCACGACCGGGGCGATGCGCTTCGAGTGGGAGTCCGGCGGGTCGACCCGCGCCCGGACGCTGGTGGTCTCGCAGTTCCGCGGCGTCCTCTCCCAGATCGAGGCCGAGAACATCGTCCGGTTCGAGACCGAGATCGGCGACAGCGGTTTCGACATCAGTGACGTGCGAAAGATCCGGTAGGCGAGTGGCCGACGGAACGGGATCGCGACGCTACGTCGCCTATCACCCGCTGAAATCGGCGGCAAACGCTTAACTGTCTGGTTACGATACCAGTTCACAATGGCGAGTGAGTCGCGTGAAGAGCAGTCTGTCTCGGTGGAGCTCTCTGCCGAACTGGACGAGTGGCTCGACGAGCGGGCCGAACGCACCGACGCGAGCCGGGACGAGGTCATCCGCCAGTTACTGGTGACCTACCACGCGACCGACACCCTCGACGAGACCGCTGTCGAGGAGATACAGGAGACCGTCGAAGAGACGGTCGCGACAGAAGCAACGAAGGCGACGCGAGCGGTCGTCGCCGACCACCTCGAGTCGGAGTTGCCCGACCGCCTCGACGACGAGATCGAGGACCGGGTCGAGCGGGTCGTCCAGCGTCAGGTCGAGGCGGCCGTCGAGGCGCGGGTCGAGCAGGTCGTCGACGAGCGGCTGGCAGACGCCGTCGAGACGGCGATCGCCGACAGGCTGCCCAGTATCGCCGACGCCGTCGAGAGTCGACTGGACGGACAGATCGACGCGGCCACCGACGGTGTCGAGTCCGAACTCGACCGGGTCGAGACCGAGTTCCAGGAGAAGATCGAGGACGTGCGTCAGCGCGTGCTACAGGTCAAGCAAATGGCCGACTCGAAAGCGCCGGCCGACCACGCGCACGAGGAGTTCCAGCGCCTGGCCGAACTCGACGCCGAGATCGAGGAGATCGGTACGGACCTGCTGGCCGTCCGGGACGAACTCGACGACGTCGACGAGCGGGTCGACGAGACCGACGCGACCGTCACGGACGTACAGGAGCGACTCGACGACGCCGAGGACAAACTCAAGCGAGTCGCGTGGGTCGTCAGCGACCTGCGCGACGACACCCGTGGCAAAGACAGCCACGAGCGAGCGGTCGCCCGGATCAAGCGCGCCGCCGCCCAGGAGGGGATCAGTGCCGCCAGTTGCGAGAACTGCAGCGAGTCCGTCCAGATCGCGCTGTTGACCGAACCGGAGTGTCCCCACTGTAACGCGGCCGTCACGGACGTGCGCCCCGAGGGCGGCCTGTTCCGGTCGAAGGCGCGGCTCGTGACCGCCGCCGAACTCGAAGCCGGTGACGAGACAACATGACCGAAGACGACGACGCCGACGACCCGTTCGAGCGACTGGGCGACGTGGACCGCGAGGGAGATCCATTCGAGCGCCTCGACGACGGCGACGACGCGGACGACGAGACGGCCGCTCACGCGGGACCGGCGGCCGAAGACGGGCCAGCGAGCGACACCGACACCGACGTGCCAGGCGACGCGCCGGATCGGTCTGATCCGTTCGCAGGCCTCGACCCGGCGGGAGATCCGCTGGAAGACACCGCGGCCGCCGACGCGTCGTCGACCGAGGACCCGCCGGTGTTCGAGGGGGGCACTGGTTCGTCCGACGATTCGATCACCGACCCGAATGGACCGGCCGACGACCCGTTCGCTGGCATGGACGCTGGTGATGGTGATCCCTTCAGCGGGGGCGACAGCGTCTTCGAGCAAGTGGACGTGGGCAGCGTCGACGCCGACGACGTGTGGTCGTCGATCACCGACGACGGTACGGGGGACGACGAGGAACCGGTGCTGCCCGACGACGACCGCCACGCCGAGGTGTCGAAACACGCCTTCTGCGAACAGTGCGAGCACTTCTCCGAGCCGCCAGAGGCCCACTGCACTCACGAGAGCGCAGAGATCATCGAGTACATCGACATGGAACGGGTCCGGTTGCTGGACTGCCCGGTCGTCGCCGAGCGCAAGGAACTGGACGATTAGCGGTCGGCGTCTCGGCCGATTCCGGCGACGAGATCGGCGGCCAGCCCGGCGGCCGCCTCTGCCGTCTCACCGAGGACGTACGTGATCGGTTCGATCCCGAACGCGCCCTCGTGGTAGACGACCCGCGGCACCTCGCCCCGCTCGTCGAACCGCTCGCGGAGTCGCTCGTCGCGGTCCTCGTAGTCGGCGTCGAACTGGAGCGGGTCGATCCCCCGGTCGCGTGCCACAGCCAGCAGTGACTCGTCGGTCGCGAGATTGAGCGCGCCCCCGATCGATTCGTCGGCGGAGCGGGCGGCGAGGATCACCGTCGAGACGTTACTGGACGCCCCGAACGCCGGTTCGGCCGGGATCTCGACGCGGCCACGCATCGCGTGGAGTCGACCGGGGATCGCCGCCACGTCGGTCGGGGCCGTCGCGTCGGGCAGGGCCGCGCCGACGTTCGTCCCGACGTTCGGGAGCACCGTCGCCACGCCGTCGGTCGTCGCCAGCAGACGGGCCGCCCGGCGCACGTCGGCCAGCACCTCGCGCTCGGTCGCCAGTTCGGGATCGTCGCCGCGGACGCAGAGATCACAGCTCAGCCCCCGGAGTGCGGGTATCGCGTCCTCGTGGAGTTCGCAGATCGGGCCCCGGTCCTCGAACTCGGCGATCAGGTCCAGCAGCTCGGCGAGCGCGTCGTAGCCGTCCATCTCGTCGCCGGCCAGCCCGTCGGCGATCCGCTCGACGGTCGCCTGCGTCCGCGGATCACCCGCGATCGGACCGGTTCGGTCGGGCTCCTCGCCGAGGTAGGCGCTGACGGCTGCCTGTGTCACGCCGAGGTGGTCAGCGATCGCCTGCTGTGTCAGTCCCCGTTCGCTGAGTGCGCGGGCGAGCAGCGCCCGGATCGTGGGCAGCACTTCGTTGACGACGATCTCGCTCGGCATGACCAGCGACATGGCCACCGTTTCTCGGCACGACGGTAAAAGTCGTGCGAGCCATCACTGCTGTATAAAACGTACCATTATCGATATACAACTCGCACGACTCTCGGCGCCCATCTACGACCACGACCGACTGACCGGCAAGATCCGGTGGCTCGACGACCCCGCCGTCGACGACGGCCGATCCGACGACTAACCCGCTGCCGTCCGTCACTCGCCGGTGCATATACAGCCCCCAAATGAAGAATCGCTGTCGAATGTATATTAGCTAGTGGTACAACCGAGTCCAGCAGACTTTTACGTCCGAGTGTGCAGGTGCGAGCAATGAGTAACGAAACGTCTGCACTGTCCGGCGTCGGCCGGGGCACAGTCAGCTCGTACCTGCGGGAGATGGGACCGGCGTGGGTCGCCGGCGCGATCGCGGCCGGGCCGGCGTCGATGGCCTCGCTGCTCGGTGCCGGGGCCAGTCTCGGCTACACGCTACTGTGGGTCGTCGTCCTCTCGGCGGGGGCGGGCGCGGTCTCCCAGTACCTCGCGATGCGGCTCGGACTGTTCACCGAACGAGGTATCGTCGCCGTCGTCGAGGACTACCTCGGCGAGACGTGGGCGTGGCTGCTCGTCGCCGACGCGGTGCTGGCAGCCGGCGTCGCACAGCTGGTGATCATGAAGACCGTCGCCGGCGTCTCGGCGACGATGACCGGCGTCGACGCGGGGATCTGGGGCGTCGTCTGGGGGCTGATCCTCGCGGTCGGCCTCGCAGGGCGTGGCTACCGCTTCCTCGAACTCGGTGCGAAGATCCTCGTCTCGCTGGTCGTGCTCGCGTTCGTCGCGTCGCTGTTCGTCGTGCCCATCGACGCCAGCGCGGCCGCGGCCGGGCTCGTCCCGTCGCTGCCCAGCGGGAGCGCGATCGCCGCGGCCGGCATCGTCGGCGGCGCGGTCCACATCGCGCTCATCACGATGCACTCTTACACGATGCGAGCGCGGGGCTGGACCGAGCAGGACTACGATCTCGCCAGCTTCGACATCGGCGTGTCGATGCTCGTCGTCTTCGGTGTCTACAGCCTCGCGATCTTCCTCGTTGCCGCCAGCGTCCTCGCACCGGGTGACACCGCGACGACCATCGGCGCGGCACAGGCACTGGGCCCGATCGCCGGTGACAGCGCCCAGTGGCTCTTCCTGATCGGTCTCGCGGGCGCTGCGGTCTCGACACTGGGGGCCAACACCATCGTCCCACCCTTCCTCGTCGCGGACAAACTGGGCTGGGAGACGGACGTGAGCGACGACCGCTATCGCACGCTGTTGGTCGGTGTCGCCCTGCTGTCGATCCCCGGCGCGTTCATCCCCGGCAACGTCCTCGGACAGCTCCTCCTGATCCTCGCGGTCGGGACCGTCGGGACGCCATTCGCGATCGCCGTCGTCCTCTACCTGCTGAACACCGACGCCGTCCCGCGAGGGAACTCGCTACTGGCCAACCTCGGCGGCGCCGGCCTGCTCGCCGTGACCGGCCTCCTCGCGACGAACTTCGTCCGCGGACAGGTCGCGCCGGCCTTCACCGACGCCGGGCTCGCGATCGGCGCGATCAGCCCGCTGGCGTGGTTCGTCCTCGTGTTCTCGCTCGCGGTCGCGCTGGCGACGATCGTCCTGGGCGGGAAGTACGCCCGCGAGGAACTGCTGGCCGCGTGATGACCGAGGACGGTCGCACCCTGATCGTCGGTCCGTCGAACGTCGGCAAGACGACAGCCACCGCCACGGCCATCGAGGAGTGGCTCGCCGACAACGGCCCCGAGGGCGTCGTCGTCCTCGATTTCGCCCCTGAGGTCGAACGCGACGGCCGGATCATCGGCGGCCGCCTCGACCGGGCGACGACGATCCCGGACGAGGTGTTCTACGGCGTCCTCGACGCCCACGCCCCGCGCTCGGAGGGTGCCGACGACGACGCGGCGCTCGCGCTGGCCCGCGACAACGCCGACCGGGCACGGTCGCTGTTCGACGCCGCACCCGACGACCCCGTCGCGGTCTTCGTCAACGACGCGACGATCCCGTTCCAGGCCGAGGGCGACATCGAGCCGCTGCGTGCCTACTGTGAGCACGCCCGGGCGGTCGTCGCCAACGCCCTCGAGAGCGACGAACTCGGCACCGACGACCCCGTGTCGCGGAACGAACGCGCCGCGCTCGCGGAGCTAAGGGCGTGGACCGACCGTGTCGTGGAACTGGACGAAGCGCACGGACGAGATTGATACGGGGACGCTCGTCTTTTGACGATGATGGGAACGACAGAACACCGAAAGCCCTCGCTACGTTCCGGTCCCGGGACCGCTGCTGCGCGCGCTTCGCGTGCTTGCAGGGTCCGGGTTCCCGGAACGTAGCTCGCCCCTTCATCCGCCAGGGTTCAGAGAGGCGAGCAGCCGAATCCTGGCGGATGAAAGGGCGAGGCGCGGTAGCCAGATCTGCGCCGGCACTATTCGACCGCAAGGAGAATATCCGGCACAGATCCGGCTAGCGGGCCGAGGGCTTTCGGATGCGTCGAACCGTTGCCTCACTCTCTCATCCGAACACGCGTCAGCAGTGAACACGAGTATATATCAGTCCGAAGCGAGAACTCGGGGGCAAGATGCAGTTCTGCGACGACTGCGGTTCGATGATGCACGCGGACGGCGACGAGATGGTCTGCAAGTCCTGCGGGGCGCGGGTCGCCAAGGACACCGACCGGGCCGCCGAGTTCGTCAGTACGGACGAGCAGAGCGACGACGACGTGATCGAAACGGAAGAAGGGGCCAACTTCGAGGGCAAGCCCACTGCCGAGGACGTGACCTGTGATGAGTGTGGTCACGGCAAGGCGTGGTATACGATCAAACAGACCGGGTCGGCCGACGAGCCGCCGACGCGCTTCTTCAAGTGCCAGGAGTGCGGAAAGCGCTGGCGGGGCTACAACTGACCCACCGACGGCCGGCCGTTATTAGATCTGGATACTGGACCCGCGACTATTTATCGGGGGCTGACCAACCAGTCAATAACTGAATGGCAGTTCCGTTGCAGATATCGATCAAGCTCTGGTACGGTCTGTTCTTCGCGGTCGCGGCGGTGGCCTGTCTGGGTAGTCTCGCCAGGGCGCGAACGGTCGAAGACCGTGCGACGAGGCACGGACTCGTCGGGCTGTTGGTGACCTCGGGGCTGTGGGCTGTGACCTACCTCGGGGTACTGTACAGTCCGAGCGTTGCACTCAAGGAAGTGTGGTACACGGGCGGTCTCATCGTCGGCTTCGGGACCGTCTTCGCGTGGCTGTACTTCTGTTCGGCCTACACCGACCGGATCTACCACGCACGTCGGCGTTACCAGTACGCCGGGCTGGTGCTGTACGGTATCGTCGTCGCGATCAAGCTGACGAACCCGTTCCACGGGCAGTACTTCACCGCGACGATAGTCCAGTCGCCGTTCCGGCACCTCGCGATCATGCACGGCCCGGCCCACTGGGTGGCGACGGGACTCGCGTACGTGCTCGCGGCCATCGGGATGTTCATGCTGTACGAGTCGTTCGTCGAGGCGGGCTACCGCACCCGATCGCTGATCGGTCTGACCGGGCTGACGGCGCTGCCGGTCACGCTCGATCTGCTGGCCTTCGAGTCGTCGGCAGTCATCGACATTATTTACGCCCCCCTGGGCGTCGCAGCGTTCGCCGTCGGCGTCCTGTTCGTCGTCCGCGAGCGGTTCCTCGCGGTGCAGTTGACCGGCAACATGCTCGAACCGGTGCTCTTCCTCGACGAGGCCGACCGAGTCAGAGAGTTCAACGACGCCGCAGTCGACCTGTTCCCGTCGCTGTCCGGGGCTATCGGCAAGCCAGTGTCGGCAGTGACGCCGCTGGCCGGTCCACCGGACGGGCAGGAAATCCTCGAAATCGACGACGAGGAGACCCGCTACTATCTGATCAACGAGAGCGACCTCTCGACCGCACAGGCGTCGGTCGACCGGATGCTCGTGTTCGTTGACGTGACCAGGCTCGAGCGCCAGCGCCGCGAGCTCGAACGGCACAACGACCAGCTAGAGGACTTCTCGGCTGGCATCCGCCACGAACTGTTGAATTCGCTGCAGGTCGTCGGCGGGCGCGTCTCGGCGGCCGGCAACGCCCTCGAGACCGGCGACGTCAGCGAGGCTCGCCAGCGGCTGGGGACCGTCTCGGATCGGACCGACGAGATGGTGACCGTCGTCGACGGGCTGTCGACGCTGGCGCGCCACGGCAAGACGGTCGACGGGCTGGAAGCGATCGACCTCGCTGCCGTCGTCGAGGACGCCCACAGGTCGGTTCGAGCCGGCCCGATCGCGGTCACGATCGATCGAACCGCGGCCGTCGAGGCCGACTGGACGCGGCTGCAAGAACTGCTGGCGAGCCTCCTGGAGTTCTACGCGGCCAACGGCGTCGACGACGTGACGATCACGGCGACCGACGACGGCTTCGCCGTCGAGACCGAGTGGCAGCCACCAGAGCGACTCGACGACGACCAGCTGTTCGAGTACACCGGCGGGCTGACCGACACGAAAAACGGGCTATCGCTCCCGAAGGTCCGCACGCTCGCTCGCGTCCAGGGGTGGGACGTGACGCTGGAGCGCGAGGCCGATGGGTCGCGGATCGTCGTCGACGACGCGACCGTTCGCGAGGTCGATCCGCCCGACACCGAGTGACCGGCGGTGGGCGTATCGGAGTTCGACCCGCCGCGTCGAAGGGATCGTCGAGACCCGTCGGCCTTTTGCCTGCGCGTCGCCAAGCCGGGACAGTGTCGAGCCAGCCACATACGGTCGAGGTCTACCCCGGTCGGACTGCCGTCGTCGACTTCGACCCGGACCTGACCTTCGAGTGCGTCGAGGAGTGCACGTGGTGCTGCCATCACGGCGTGCTCCTCTACGAGAAGGACCTGCTGGAACTGGCCGCCCGCGAGAACCTCAACGAGTCGACGACGCAGTTCCGCGGGCAGGACTTCGTCCGACAGGAGGTCAAAGACCGCACAGAGCACGTCGACGAGGAGGGCAAAGCCTGCTTCTTCCTCCGGGAGGACGGCCTCTGTGCGCTGCACGACGAGCACGACTGGAAGCCCGCTCGTTGCTCGGTGTTCCCACTGCACGTCACCGTCGAGGACGGGACGGCGACGCCACGTGAGGGCGGCGACATCCACGTCTCGATCAGGGACACGGCCCACAAGCACTGCGAGGGACTGAACGTCTCGGAGCGGCGGGTGGTCGAGCACTTAGACGCCTTCCTGCCGGAACTGCTCTGGGATCTCGACGACCCAGAGACCTACCGGAAGCTGTGACTACGAGAGGCCGGGATCGGTGTCGGCTCCGCCGGTGACCTGCGAGGACGCGTCGAAGCGCTCCGACCGGAGCAGGATCACCGCACCCACGACGGCCCAGGGCACGACGCCGACGAGCGCGACCGGGGCGGCAGCGACGATGCCGACGCCAGAGACGAGGACGGCGGCGCTCCCGACGGCGTTGAGCGTCCCGTGGGCCAGTGCCGCGGGCCAGACGCTGTCGGCCCGCAGTGCGATCGCGCCGATGACGGTCCCGATGGCGACGGTGGCGACGGTCATCATCGCCAGCCCGGCCCACGGCGCGGCGGGATAGTCCAGCCCGTAGTTGTACCCCATCGCGATCACCGGCCAGTGCCAGACGCCCCAGATCACGCCGTGGGCGAGGAGTGCCCGGCGAACGCCGAGTTGTTCGAGTTTCTGGAGGAGATAGGCACGCCAGCCGAACTCCTCCCCGAACGCGACGAGCGTGTTGATCACGGGGCCGAGCGTAAGCGTGAACACGATGCCGACGAGGCCGAGCGCGGGCTGATCGCCGGACGGTGGCGGGACCAGTCCCGCCGACTCCAGCGCCACGTAGAGCCCCATCCCCGCACCGACGAGGACGGACGTGCCGAGCCACGCGGCGACGTAGGGCCGCCAGTTCCCGCGGAGGTTCGGCCGCAGGCGCAGGTCGGTCCACCCCTCGTCGGTCAGTAGCCGTGTGGCGACGTTGGCGACCGCCGGCGAGAACATGTAGACGGTCGGGAGCAGGATCGCCGAGAGGGTGATTCCGGGCGCGATTTCCGGACTCGATGCGAGTCCGCCGGTCGCGTACAGCACCCCGCCAGTGAGGGCGGCGATGCCCAGCGCGACGGCGACGAACGTGACGACGCGGCGACGGTCAGGGTCGGCAAGTGCCGTCATGTGCGAACCGACGACCCCGTGCATGGTATAGGTACGAGTACGGTCGCAGAAGTTGCGACTGCGATACAGTCTTAATGCGTGAGGCTGACAGATCCTCGTAGTGAGCGAGGATCCAGACGTGGCCGCCGTCGCCGGCCTTCTGGAGGACGACACGGCGCGCCAGATCCTGCGTGAAACACGGACCCAACCCATGCGAGCAGCAACACTGAGCGACCGCTGTGGCGTCTCGGAGAGTACGATCTACCGGCGCATCGAAGAACTTCAAGAACAGGACCTGATCGAGGCACAGACGCGACCGGACGAGGACGGCCACCACTACGAGGTGTATCGGGCGACGCTCGATCGCATCGTGATCGACGCGACCGACCAGGGGTTCGTAGTCGAGGTCGCGCGCGAAGAGAGTATGTCCGATCGGTTCACCCGGCTCGTGGAGGGGATGTGAGATGGTCGGACAACTGGCACTGCTCCCGCAGCTCGAACTCGTCCTCCTCGTGAGCGACTACGTCAGCGTCGTAATCGGACTGGCCATCAGCTACATCGCCTATCGCGGGTATCGCGACCATCGGAGCCGGCCCATGCTGTACGTCGCCGTCGGGTTCGTGTTGCTGATGGGCGTGCCGGGCCTGCTCGGCGCGCTCTTCTTCGTGCTGCCGGTCGGCCGGATCACGGTCGGTGCGTTCACGCAGGCCAGCGAGATCATCGGCATGCTCAGTATCCTCTACGGACTGTGGATGGACCCGTCGTAGCGCAGTTGCGAGGCCTGGGAGTGTCTCGAACTTTTTGTGTAGTCTGTCAACGAAGGAACGAACGAGACAGATGCGACACGATACGACACGGCTGAGTCGCCGGGACGCGCTCGCCGCTGGCGTCGCCGGCGCGGCCACGCTTGCTGGCTGTAACGGGCTGGGTCTCGGCGGTGGCTTCGAGTTCCCGGATGGTGCGCCAGACGACGAGCAAAAGGCGATCGTTCGGACGTTCGTCCAGCGCGTCCACGACGGGGAGTACGAGGCGGCCAGAGGACCGTTCACCGACGAGATGCGCGATACCATGACGGCCGACCGGATCGAGAGCGTCTGGAACGAGGAGGTGGGCGATCTCGGGGCCTACCAGGGAATCGGTCTGTGGGGCATCGAGTCCCGTGAACAAAACGACGCCGTCTTCGCCCGCGTCGAGTGCGAGAGCGGCCACTACGCCCTGCAGGTCACGCTCAGAGACGAGCAGATCGCCGGCCTGTTCATCAGAAACGTCGAGACCGAGTAGCGGACCGTCAGCTACACGAGCAGCCACGCCGCGACGACAGCGACGACGCCGACGGCCGTCGACGCGACGGCGTGGGTCCGGAGTTCGTCGAGCAGGTGGTGGGACCCTTCCTCCAACTGGACGACCTCGTCGATCTCGCTGCCGGCCTCGCACTTCGGCAGGAAGTCCATCGCGACGTGGAGGAAGATCCCCGAGGCGAACCCGAAGACGACGGCGTTGATCGCCGGGTCCTGTGGCACGGACAGCATCGCCATCGGGATCGCCGTCAGCCCGACGCCCGCGGCGGGCAACAGGAGGGCAGTCACGGACTTGCCGCGCCGCGAGAGGCGGCGCGCGGCGGCGTAGCCGGCCGGTCCCTTGTGGGAGACGATCGCCAGTCCCAGCAGCAGTCCCAGCCCCGGCATCGAGGCGTAGACGAGGCCGATGATCAACCCCGCGGAGAGGGCGTGCGCGCTGATCTCCAGGGTCGTCACGTCGTAGGACGTGTCGACGTGGGTCAGCCGGTGGGCGATCGTGTGGGCGCTGTAGCCGGTGGCGATGCCGGCCGCGACGCCGATGCCGCCCAGCCGTGGCGAGCCGGCGGCCTGGCCCAGCCCCATCGCCTGCGGCAGCAGGAACATCGCCGCACTCGTGATCATCGCGCCGCTGGCCAGGCCGTAGCCCCAGACAAGCCGGTAGGGGTTCGTCGACGCCACCCGGCCGCCGAGCCACGCGCCGACCGCCATCGCGGCGAACGCGACCCAGGCGATGATCGTGACCTTCCGGACACCCATGGAGACACCAGCCACCGTGAGCGCGACCAGCAGTCCGACGCCCGCGACACCCGAGGTGGAGACCCGCCGGCTCATCGCCGTGACACCGGACGCTTCGCTTGCAGTCATGTTATTAAATCAAGAGCCTACATTAATAATACTCTCGATCCGCCGTCGGCCCTTCCCAGTAGCGAGATGCGCCGTCACTGTGACAATGTTCGTCTCACTCTCCGACAGCGAGATCCGTCAGCGCGTCGCCTCGCGCCAGTCCGACCGTGTCAGCACCGTATCGGCCAGTGTGTCGGGGGCCAGTGCCGTCGTCGCCCAGTAGCAGAGTTCTGCCGCCTCGGCCGGGTCGTGGCCCGCCCTGTCGGTCAACTCTGTCGCAGTCTGGCCGGGGTCGAACCGCGCGACAGGCACGTCGGTTTCGACGGCGAACGTCCGTGCGACGGCGTCGGCGGCCGCCTTCGAGACACCGTACCCGCCGTAGCCTGGTGGGGTTCGTCTGCTGAAGGGGCCCACGGGCACGGCGATTCGCGCGTCGTCAGCGAGGTGGGGGAGCGCTTCCTTGATCGTGGTGAACACGCCGCGAGCGTTCGTCCGCAGGTGGTCGTCGAAGGCGGCGTACGACGATGTCGGGAGGGGTGTCTCGCCGGGGTCGCCGTGATAGACGCCCGCGTTGGCGACGACCACGTCGATCGTGCCGCCCTCGCGGGCGGCCTGTTCCATCAGCCGCTCCGTATCGAACTCGTCACGCACGTCCGCACGAACTGCCGTGGCGGAACCCCCCTCTTCCCGGAGCACCGCGGCCGTGGCCTCGACGGCGTCGCGATCACGGGCCGAACAGACGACGTGCGCGCCAGCGGCTCCGAACCGTTCTGCGATCGCGCGTCCGATTCCGCGACTCGCTCCGGTGACAACGACTGTCGCGTCGTCCATACACCCCGTTGGGACCACTGGGCAAAGCGCGTTGTCCCCGGCGCGTTCGTCACTGCGAAACTTTTGTGAGCCAGTTCAAGAAATCTTCTCGAAATCGGAGCCTTTTACACGCAGAACACGCTGCATCGGCCATGAACGAGCGACGGCGGTGGACTGCCGCGATCTTCCTCTTCACGATCGGGGACGCGCTCGCACTGCAGGTCAGAGGTGCGATCATCCCGAGTCTGCGCGAGGAGTTCGCGGTCAGCGAGGCGCTGCTGGGACTGGTCGCACCTGCCGGGACCGCTGGTTTCATCGTCGCCATCCTGCTCGTGGGCACGGCCGCAGGCCGCCTGAACGTCCGCCGGACCGTCCTGCTGGCGCTCGGGGCGGCGGCGGTCGCATTCCTCGTGATGGGCGCGGCCCCGATCTACCCGCTGTTCCTGGGCTTCCTGCTCGTCCAGGGGGGCGCCGACGGCGTGGTCCGGGGGCTGGACCGACCGATCCTCAGCCACCTCTTCCCGGGCCAGCGCGGCCGGATCTTCAACGTCTACGCGCTCGTGTGGGCCACTGGCGCGGCCGCCGCCCCGATCTTCGTCAACGCCGTCCTCGGGGTAGCAAACTGGCGCTGGGTGTTCTACCTCCTGGCGCTCGTGTTCATCCCGGCTGGGTTCCTGATCACTCGCGCCGAGCGGCCTTCTATCGAGGGCAACGAGCGGTCGATCTCGAAGGAGACGTTCCTCGACCTCCTGCGGGACCCGCCAGTCACCGGGATGGCGCTGGCGCTGGTCGTCAGCGGCAGCATCGAGGGAACTTTCTTCACGTGGCTCCCGACCTACGCGGGCCAGTTCGTCACCGACGCGCAGGCGAACCTCCTGCTGTCTGGCTTCCTCGCGACCTACATCCCCGGCCGGGCCGTCTACAGTGTCGTCGTCCAGCGTGTCGACTCGCTGTGGCTGGTCGCCGCCCTCTCACTGCTGACCGCGCCTGCGCTGTACGTCGTCGTCACCACCACTTCGACGACGGTGCTGGTCGCCGCTGTGCTGTTCTCTGGTGCGACCGTCTCGGGGCTGTTCCCGACGATCTCGGCGTTCGGTGTCGACACCCACCCGACTTACAGCGGCCCGGTCAACGCCATCGCGACCGGGGCGAGCTATCTCGGGCTGTCGGCCACGCCCGCCCTCGTGGGCGTGCTCGCGACGCTGTACGATCTCAAGACGGCGCTGTCGCTCCTCCCGGTGCTCGCCGTGACCTTCGCCGTGATCGCGGTACTCCTGCGCGTGCGGATCGGTGCGCCGGACACGACCGCAGCGTAACCCGAAAAACCGTTGTCTGAGTGTGTGGGACGACCGAACGGCGAGTACGGTGGTCCGCCAATCGGTGACAGCACTGCAACCAGCGTGTTGTTCGCGGTTGGGGGTTTACCTATACGCTGTCTGTACACGATGTATGTCGGATATTCCACCGGACTTCGATCCGGAATCGCCCGAGGAACGCGAGGTCGCAGGTGAGGCAGCAGGTGAACGGGACGATTTTCTCTCGCTCATGGGCCACGTCTATCGTGGTGAGATGGGTCGCACAACCTCGTGGCGCACCCGGATCGACAGAACGACAAACTGGGCTGTCGTACTGACAGCGTCATTACTCACGTGGGCCTTCTCGGGGGACTCACGTCCCCACTACATCCTTCTGATTGGGATCGTGATGGTGACTGTATTTCTGGGAATCGAAGTTCGTCGGTACCGCGTGTACGATATCTGGCGCTCCCGGGTGCGGATCCTCGAAGAGAACGTGTTCGCAAACGCCCTTGAACCGGAGGGGGTCGAGCAATCCAATTGGCGTGCACTTCTCAGCGACGATCTCCGGGAGCCAACAGTGAAAACATCGGTCGTCGAAGCGGCTTCTCGTCGACTTCGGCGAGTCTATTTTGCCTTGATTTCCGTCTTGGTCGGTTCCTGGCTCGTCCGACTGACCGTGTTCGCTACGACATCAACCGGACCTATCGGAACCGCTACCGTCGGTCGAGTGTCGGGCGAAGTCGTTCTCGTGGGTGTTGGAATATACTATGCCGCTGTGGTCGTCCTCATGTTCTGGCCAAGTAAACGGCAGGCAAAGGGCGAGTTGCAGTCACAGATCGATTCGGAAGAGTGGAAATGACGTTTTCAGAGTGGACTCTCTGCTGAATACGCGGCTTGTATCTCGCACCTGAATCGTGATCGGCTCAGACAGACGGTTCGCGTGATGGGGTCTGTGACACGCTCACTGTAACAGGTTTGGGAACGCGTTTAACACGCCTGCACTCATCTGTTCGAACAATGAGTGACCTGTCCGGTGACGAGATCGTCGTGGTCGGTGGCGGCGTCGGTGGCCTCTCGACCGCTTCGTTCCTCGCTGACGCGGGAGCGGACGTGACTGTCGTGGAGAAAAACGACCAGCTCGGCGGGCGCGCCAGTCGACTGGAAGCCGATGGCTTCCGGTTCGACATGGGGCCGTCGTGGTACCTGATGCCCGACGTGTTCGAGCGCTTTTTCGCGCACTTCGATCGCGAGCCCAGCGACTACTACGACCTCGAACGCCTGGATCCCCACTACCGGATCTTCTTCAAGGACGGCGACCAGCTGGACGTGACCGGCGACCTCGGCGAGATGCGAACGAAGTTCGAGGAGTACGAACCGGGTGCGAGCGAGGCCTTCGACGAGTATCTCGACACCAGTCAGGAGCACTACGAGACGGCGATGGAGCACTTCGTCTACACGGACCGCCCACGCCTGCGGGACTGGGTGGATCCGAACGTGATCCGGGCCGCGCCGATCGGCCTCTCGCTGCTGGGGTCGATGCAGGGCCACGTCTCCGATTACTTCCAGCACCCGAAGCTCCAGCAGATCATGCAGTACACGCTCGTGTTCCTGGGTGGATCGCCCCACAACACGCCGGCGCTGTACAACATCATGAGCCACGTCGACTTCAATCTCGGCGTCTACTACCCCAGAAACGATACGGGCGAGGGCGGCATCGGGGTCGTGATCGACGCGTTCGTCGAACTCGGCGAGGAACTGGGCGTCGACTACGTCACCGGCCAGGAGGTCGACGAGATCACGAAACGCCGGGACAGCTTCCACGTCGAGACGAAACGCGGCGACATCTACCGGCCCGACGAGGTCGTGGTCAACGCCGACTACGGCCACGCCGAGCGCGAACTGCTGCCCGAGCACGAACGCCAGTACGACGACGACTACTGGGACGACCGGACGCTTGCTCCCTCCGCGTATCTCATGTATCTGGGCATCGAGGGCGACGTCGACCCGCTGGCTCACCACACGCTGGTCCTGCCAAGCGACTGGGACGACCACTTCGACGCCATCTTCGACCGCCCACGGTGGCCCGACGAACCGGCCTACTACCTCTGTGTCCCCTCCGAGACCGACGACACCGTCGCGCCCGAGGGCCACACGAACCTGTTCGTGCTCGTCCCGATCGCGCCGGATCTCCACGACGGCGACGAGATCCGCTCGGAGTATCGCGAGAAGATTCTCACCGACATCGCCGACAACACGGGCGTGGACCTCCGGGACCGGATCGTCTTCGAGGAGCAGTTCGCGGTTTCGGACTTCGCCGACCGCTACAACGCGACCGGCGGGACGGCGCTCGGCCTGGCCCACACGCTCCGTCAGACCTCGCTGTTGCGCCCGCCGAACCGGTCCTCGGCCGTCGACGGCCTCTACTTCACGGGGTCGTTCACTCGCCCCGGCGTCGGCGTCCCGATGTGTCTCATCAGCGGCGAGCACACCGCGAACGAACTGATCGAGGACCAGCGATAAGGGGATCCCGACCCCGTCTCCACTCATGACTGTGGCCCTCGTGGACCGGCTCGCGACCGCCCTCCCGTCCGAGGAGTCCCGAGTGGGCTATCTCTTCTGGCTCTCGCGGCCGCGCTTCTGGCTCTACCTCGCCGGCCCGGTCGTCGTCGGCGTGACCTACGCCGCCGACTCCGGCGCCGAGCTGTTCGCTCCCCTTGCAGTCGCCCTGTTCGCGTACTTCCTCGTACCTGCGAACGTCTTTCTCTACGGCGTGAACGACGCCTTCGACGCCGACGTGGACGAGTACAACCCCAAGAAAGACGACGACGAAGGCAAGGAAGTCCGCTTCCAGCGCGACCCCGTGGTGCTTGCCGTGATCGCACTCTCTGGCGTGCTCGCCCTCGCGTTCGTCCCGTTTCTGCCGACAGCCGCACTGCTCGCGCTCGGTGCGTGGGCCGTCCTCTCGGTGGAGTACAGCGCGCCGCCCGCGCGATTCAAGACGACGCCGCTGCTGGACTCGGTCTCGAACGGGCTGTACATTCTGCCCGCCGTGGTCGCCTACGCCGCCATCGAGGGGGCGCTCCCGCCCGCCCTCGCGATCCTCGCGGGGTGGCTCTGGACGATGGGGATGCACACCTTCTCGGCGATCCCGGACATCGAACCCGACCGAGAGGCGGGCATCCAGACCACGGCGACGTGGTTGGGCGAACGTCGGACGTACTACTACTGTGCGGCCTGCTGGCTCGGGGCGGCGATCGCCTTCGGCCTCGTCCACTGGGTGTTCGGACTCCTGCTGGGACTGTACCCGATCATCGTTTTCGGAATCGTGCTCGCCGGCGTCGACGTACACGAGGCCTACTGGTGGTACCCCGCTATCAATACTCTCGTGGGAATGTCACTGACGCTGGTCGGTCTCTGGGTGATGCTCTATGGGTAAGCGATCCGACACGAACTATCAGGGGCGTGAACGATTTCGAGAGACGCCAGTGACGCCGACAGCCCTCGGCGCTCTCGCGGCCGCTGGCCGACATATCTTCGCTCGCGGTGCTCGCTCAGAGAGGGGCCGCCCAGACGGCCACTGCAAGCGCGAGAGCGCCTCGCCCTTTCATCCGCCAGGCACTCCGAAGGGTGAACAGGCTACATCTTGGCGGATGAAAGGGCGAGCCACGGTCGCGTTCACCCGGTCGACTGAGCGTCCCCTATCCGAGCGCAGCGAGGATATGACGCTCAGCGACCGCGAGCGTGGCGAGGGCTTTCCGTTCTCGTTCATGTCCTTCGGGTTCGTAACTGCTAGCGAGGGCTTTCGAGGATCCGACGGTATACCCTCTAGCCGAGACCAGTCTGTCGGGGCGGTGATTCAGTGTGGATGATCTGCTCACCACCACGACGAGAGAGCGCGTCGTCGATCGACTCGACGACCTCGTCCTCGAAAACCGGTTCACCATCGCTGTCGTGTTTCCGGTGACGGGGGCGGTCTTGCTCACACTCAGTGCCGTCAACCCGGCGTGGCTGCCCGACGCGCTCGTGTTCAATCCTCTTCTGATCCTGCTCGGGACGCTGGTGATGCGACTGCCGCTGGTGGCCGGCCTCGCGCCGCTGGTCGATCGGAAAGCGGCCGTCGGCCTGGGTTTGCTGACGCTGTACGCCTACGGCATCGAGTTCGTCGGGCTCGCGACGGGGTGGCCCTACGGCGAATTCGCCTACGGCGTCTCGCTCGGGCCGATGCTGGCCGGCGGGGTCCCGCTCGGGCTCCCGATCTTCTTCGTCCCGCTCGTGGTCAACAGCTACCTGCTGTGTACGCTCTTGCTGGGTGACCGGGCCGCGAGCGCGTGGGTCCGCGTGCCGGCGGTGATCGCCGCCGTTCTCGCGGTCGATCTGGTACTCGATCCCGGCGCGGTCGCCCTCGGATTCTGGGACTACGGCGGTGGGGCCTACTACGGCGTGCCGTGGTCGAACTACGAGGGATGGGTGCTGTCGGCGACGGTCGCCGTCCTCGCGCTGGATCTGGGCTTCGACTGGGGCGACCTCCGCGAGCGACTGCGCTCCTGTTCGTTCATGCTCGACGACATGGTGAGCTTCGTCATCCTCTGGGGCGCGATCAACGCCGTCTTCGGGAACTGGATCTCCGTCGCCGTCGCGGCGCTGTTCGGTCTCGGCCTCGTCGTCACCGACCGCTTCGACGTGCCGACCCAGCCGAGGTGGATGGACAAATGAGCGACGGCGCGACCGACGTGGACGGGACGGATGGCGACGCGACAGCCGGGCCACCGGAGTACGTCGCCCTCGTGGGCGCGATCGTCGCCATCACCGGGACGCTCCTCCCGTGGCGAGTCACCGCCGATGGGGCGACCGTCGGCCTGGAAGCCAACGGCTTCCTCGCGATCATCGTCGCGTTCGGGGTCCTCACGGTGGTCGCAGTCCTGCAGGGAACCCGGACCACCGGGCGCGTCGCGATCGGCGGCGGCGCGTTGATCTCTCTGATCGCCGGCCACTGGATCGCCGCCCTCAGTGGCCTCTCGGCCGCCGGAATCGGCGTCTACGCGACAGCCGCCGGTGGGATCGCAGTCCTGAGCGGCGGGATCGCGGCCCTCCGTCACAACGACTGAACGCGCCACGCGGCCCCGAAGTACCCTACGCCTCCAAGCGGTCGCCGTCGATCCGGCGCTCCCCGGTCTCGTCCCGGTAGTACAGGTTTGGCATCGCGATTCCCGTCGACGACGACCGGCATCCCGTTCTCGCCGGCGACGCGCCACTGACCATCCACCTTCTTTGTGTCCTCCGCACACTTTCGCGGTTCACTGTCTCGAACACGACAGCGACGTTTCAGTCGCTCTCGACGAGCCGCCGGACGACCTCATCGACGAACAGCGATCCGACACGGAACGCCGGGCATCCCATACACTCAACGGGATGGAAGGCAAACGTGACAGTATGGAGTTCGTCACGCAGGCCGGAGACGACGTCCCAGTCATCGGGATCGGCACCTGGCAGATGGAGACCAACACCGCCTATCGCTCGGTCTCGACCGCCCTCGATCTTGGGTATCGCCACGTCGACACAGCCCAGCTCTACGGCAACGAGGGCGGCGTCGGCCGCGCTATCGACGACGCCGACGTCGAACGCGACGAGGTGTTCCTCACGACGAAGGTCGACCCGACACACCGCTCGGTCCCCGACATCGTGGAATCGGTCCGCGACAGTCTCCGCCAGCTCCGCGTCGACCACGTGGATCTCCTGCTCATCCACTGGCCCCACCCGCTCGCCGACCTCGGGACGGTCATGCGAGGGCTCAACGCGGCCCGCGACGAGGGACTCACCCGCCACATCGGCGTGAGCAACTTCGGGAAAGACCGCCTCGACCGCGCCCGTGAACTCTCGGACGCCCCAATCTTCACCGACCAGGTGCTCTTCCACCCGTGGTGGCCCCAGCGCGACCTGCTCGCGTACTGCCAGCGCGAGGGCGTGACACTCACCGGCTACAGTCCGCTCGCCAACGGCGCGCTCATCGACAACGACATGCTCGCCGAGATCGGCCACCGCTACGAGAAGAGCCCGCCCCAGGTCGCGCTCCGCTGGGCGACCCAGCACGAGAACGTCTTCACCATCCCGATGTCCACGTCGCGCGAGCACCTCGCTCAGAACCTCGATATCTTCGACTTCCGGCTCACCCGCGAGGAATACGACCGAATCACCACTGCCTCCTACCTTCGAACGGGCTGGGCGATGCTCCAGGGCCAGCTCGGACTCTGATTCCGTCCTTTCGAGGACCGAGACGAAGTGAGTTGGCCATCCCGATCACTCGTTCCCGGGCCGGATACCGTTTCACTCACCCTGCTCGCGCAGAACCGAAGCGTTATCCAGCCCTTCTGTGTAGCGACCGGTATGACGCGCGACGAACTCGCGACCGCGAGCGAACTGCTCGCCGACGCAGCACAGTCCGTCGACAGTGACGACGACAGCGACCGCCTCTCGGAGCTGTCTGACCAGCTCGACCACCTCTCGACGGCCGACGAAGGACCGGACCACGGTCGACTCGCCCGCATCCAGAACGCGCTCCACGACCTCGAAGACAGCGCCGGCGAGGACGCCGCCGCGACGATCGCCGAGGCCCACGACCACGTCAGAGAGTATCGGTCGGGCGTCGAGGGCGTCTGAACCGTACGCCAGAGCGCGTATGTGAGACAGTACCACCGTGTGAATAACGTTTTTGTGATATCACCCGACCAGCCACGCATGAATGACGCCGAGGGACTGTTCGACGGCTGGGCCGAGTACTACGACCACATCTACACCGACGAGGAGATCGGTGACCGCGAGTTCTACCTCGGTCTCGCCCGGAACGCCGACGGTCCGGTGCTGGAACTGGGCTGTGGCACTGGCCGTCTCTACCTCGACATGCTCGACGCCGGTATCGACGCGGACGGGCTGGACGCCTCGCGGGACATGCTCGATCGACTCGAAGCCAAGGCCGCCGACAGCGGGCTCGACCCGACGGTCTGGCAGGGCGACATGCGCGAGTTCGACGCCCCGCGGGAGTACGCGCTGATCACGATCCCGTTCCGGACCTTCCTCCACCTCCATTCCATCGAGGATCAGCTGGCCGCGCTGGAATCGGCCCGCGAGCACCTCCGGCCCGGCGGCCGGCTCGCGCTGAACGTCTTCATCCCCGACCACGGGATTCTGGCTGCAGGGAGTACGGTCGAGGAGACGTTCGAGATCGACGGCCACACCTACCGCCAGCACGACGAGAGCGCTCTCGTCGACCCCGTCGCGCCGATCATCCGCACCGAGCGGGAACTGTACCGCGACGGCGAACTGGTGTGGGAAACCACGTTCGACCTAAAAGCGGTCTATCGTCGGGAGATGGAACTGCTGGTGCGGCTGGCGGGCTTCTCGGACTGGGCGGTGTACGGTGACTTCGAGCGCTCGCCGGTGACCGAGGACAGTACCGAGCAGGTGTGGGTGATCGAGCAGTAAACGCCCACGAAAGCACATCGCTCCCCGCGAGGCGAGCGGTTTCAGCGCGACTCGCGTCGTTCGCGGTCCTACTCCCCGCCTACGAGTTGCTCGGCCAACATCGGAACAAAAGTACCAATATCAGTGACCATCCCGACCGCCTGGGCCGAGCCACGATCCAGCAGTTGCGTCACCGTCGCGGGATTGATGTCGACACAGACGACGCGGGTCGTCGAGGGCAGGCAGTTTCCGACTGCCACGGAGTGCAGGAGCGTCGAGAGCATCAGCACCATGTCGGCCTCGTGGGCCTGCTCACGGATGGCGTTCTGGGCCTCGACGGCGTCGGTGATGGTGTCTGGGAGGGGGCCGTCGTCGCGGATCGACCCCGCCAGCACGTAGGGGCGGTCGTTGGTGACACACTCGTACATCACGCCCGACTCGATCGTCCCCGACTCGACGGCGGCCTCGATGCCGCCCTCGCGGATGATCTTCGAGATGGTGTAGATGTGGTGCTTGTGGCCCTTCCTGGCGTGATCCAGGCTCTCGGTGTCCAGCCCCAGTGACGTGCCGTAGAGATCGCGTTCGATGTCGTGGACGGCGAAGCCGTTGCCCGCCGAGAGCATGTCGATGTACCCCTCGCGGAACAGTTCTGCGAGGTCCTCGCGTGCGCCCGAATGGATGAGCGCGGGGCCACAGACCGCGAGGACTTTGCCGCCCTCCTCGCGCGTCTCCTCGATGGCCTCGGCGATCTGGCGGATCGTCGATTCGGACGGGCGCTCCGAAGAGACGCCGCCCTGCATGAACCCGAACGCGCCCTGCTCGCCGCGGGGGCGCTCGGGCGGTTCGACCTTGATCCCGGTCTCGCCGGTGACGATCATGTCCCCCTCCTCGACGGCGTTGAGGACCTTGGTGTACGCTCTGGGCGCCTCGCCATCATCGACGACCACAGCACAGTCCATCTCGACGTTCTCGACACCGATCCACTCGCCGTCGTAGCGGATGTACGTCGGGTGGTTCGTCGTCGAGTAGAAGCCGTGGGGAACGACCTGATCGGCGGGGGCCGGTTCCAGCGTCGCGTCCTTGGGATCGACCGGGTTCGCGCCGTTCTGGTGGAGTTCGTGGATGATCGACTGCAGCGTTGCCTCGTCGTCGGCCTCGACGAGCATCTTGGCGTAGGACTCTGCGGTCTCGTGGCGACCGATCTCGAAAGTATCGACGGAGAAGGAGCCACCCATGTCCATGATGATGCCGAAACAGGTCTGCATCATCCCGGAGTCGATGATGTGGCCCTCCAGTTCGACTTCGCGGGAGACAGTCATGCCAGAAGCGTAGTGTGGGGGACGACAAGACGGTTTCCCTACGCGATGTTCGACTCGCAGTCGACCGACCACTCGCAGTCGCTCGCCGCACCCAGTCGCTCGTAGAAGCGCCGAAGCCCGTCCGACTGGGTCTCCGGGAGGACGTGCAGGCGCACGCGACCGTTCCGGATCGACACCCGGAACACGTCGGCGGTCTCCTCGTCCCGGACCAGCCACAGCGCCATCGGGAGGTCGATGAACTCGCCAGAGCGATAGGGGCCGTCGGCGACGACCGCCTCGACGAGGTCCCGGAGTTCGGGTTGGGCGCGCTCGACAGCCGGTTCGAGCAGAAACATCGTCTGCCCCTCGTACTCGACGGCACCGCTGGTGGGGTAGCGTCGCCGCGGCCGCGCCGGGATCGCAAACGAAGGGTCGGCCGTCATCTGGCCGACAGTACGGCGTGATCCGGTTTAAACTCGCGGGCGATGACCGTAGCAACGACGCCGGTGAAACCCTACAGTTCCCCGTCTCAATCGTCGTCGGCGGGGGTCTCGACGTCGCCGCTCGGACCGAGCGGTTCCTTCGGCGTGATGGGCTCACCGCTCTCGACACCCGCGTCGGCCAGCGCCATACTGCCCATCACCTCGATGATGAGGCGGTTGGCGAACCCGCTGGTGATCCCGCCGTTGTAGGAGTTCTGGTCGCTCACGTCGTAGGCGGGAGCGACCTCGACGACGTCGAACCCGAACTCGGCAGGGTCGAGGGCCTTGACGACTTCCCGGACCATGTAGATGGCCTCGCGGGGGATCAGCCCGCCGGGTTCGGGTTCGCCGGTGCCCGGCGCGTAGGCGGGTTCCATCACGTCGACGTCGAAGGAAACCCAGACGGCGTCGGTCCCGTCGGTCGCGCGCTGGACGGCGTCGGCGACGATGTCGTCGAGATCCATGTTGCCGACTTCCATGGCGGTGTACCACTTCATGCCAGCGTCGCGCATCTCCTCGTACGTGTCGGGACCCGGCCAGAAGCCGCGCGGGCCGATGAGGGTGTAGTTTTCGCCGGCCATGATCCCCTCGTCGTAGACGCGCTTGACCCAGGCACCGTGGTCGTACTCGAAGCCCGTCAGCCCCTCGTCACCGGTGTCGGCGTGGCAGTCGAAGTGGATCAGCCCGATGTCCTCGTACCCGTTGGCCTCGGCCCACCCCTTGATGTCCGGATAGGAGATCGAGTGGTCGCCGCCGATGACGATCGGCGTCGCCTGCTCGCTGATCTCGGCCACCGCGTCCTCGATGTTCAGCTGGCTCTGGCGGGTGTCGCCAGGTGAGACCTGTGCGTCGCCGGTGTCTGCGACGCTGTAGGTGTCGAACGGGTCGACGCCGGTCTCGATGTTGAAGTGCTGGTAGGGCGGCGAGGGAACGGTCGACGCCGCACGCACGGCACGGGGGCCGTACCGGGTGCCGGGCCGGATCGTCGTCGCCGTATCGAGAGGCGCTCCGAGGATGCCGATGTCGACGTCTTCGTCGTCCAGTTCCCCACGGTCGACCTGCGGGAGCTTCAGGAACGTCGGGATCCCGCTGAAGATCGGCTCGTTGGCTTCGTCGTACGATTCGCCGTAGATGTCGTGTCCGGTTCGGTCGTCAGTCATTGTTGGTAGCTCCCACTGTTTCTCGAACGAATGTGGGCTGTGTGCGACGGTATCACGGATTTTATCCGGTGAAAAAAGCGTTTCGTGGAAGGTATCGAAGTCGGATGCGAGAGACGGTGCAGGTATGTACTCCTAATACACTTTGTACGGGACCGGTTCGTACGGCGTATCACGCCAGCCCACCGACTGTCGGCGGCCAGCTGAGACGAGACCCGTGTCGTGCTGTCGGTCGTCCGTCTGTGCAACGTTTCGCCACCTCGGGATGGCGAACATCTCGAAACGGTTCCAGCCGACAGTATCAGGTCTCGTCCGAGGCGGTTGTCGGCGACGATCGGTAGGCGAAGTTGGTGGCGACATCGAGACTGTCGGCGGCGTGACCCCCGCTCTTCTGAAACGCAGACAGCGTCCGCTGAATCCGGAGCAGGGGTTCCGGTCGAGCCGATTCGAGGTGGGCCTGCGCGTCGTCGACATCGCTCTCCAGTTCGTCGACGATCGCGTGGCTCTCGGTGGTCGCCCCGACAGTTGGAGCCGTCACTGCCCGTCGAGTGGCGGTCGCCAGCCGGGACAGTGAGTCCGTGACCGCTTCCAGACGGGTGCTCGTCACGTCGTCGAGATCGAACCCGTCGGCGTCGAGGAGGAGTGTCGCGACCGTTCGATCCGCGTCTGCCATCAACACGACGTCCTGCGCGACCGACCGATAGCCGAGCAGCGGGAATCCGGTTTCGAGCCCGACAGACTGGTTCAGGCGGGGATCTCGGTAGGTCGCGAACACGAGTCTGAGGAAGAGGTAGAACAGCTTCTCTATCTGCGACCGTCGTTTGACCGCTCTTCGAGCCGACGCCAGATCGTCGGTCAGTAGCGCCTCGACAGTCTCAGTTCGCATCGTCGATTCGGTTCGCCAGAGCCGCTTCATCAGCGTCGGGAGTTCGAAGTCACCCGGGTCGACCGAACACCGGGCGACGACGACGTCGCTCCCCTCTTCGACGACGCCCAACCCCATGAGTCGACGTTCGATCTCGATGATCTCGTCGAGGACCGTCGGATCGAGCGGTTGGTCGCTCTCGATCCGGATCAGCTGGCGACCGAGGACGTACTGCCCGAGTATCGCGCGACGGACCGATTCGGGAGATAGTGATGCCGCGTCGATCGTCACTTCTGCTTCGGTCGTCTCGGGGTCGTCTGGGACGACCAGCAACGACCCGCTGTTCTCGTCGCGCTGGACGACCAGCTGGTCGGCTTTCGAGAGATCCTGTTCACGAACCCACTCCGCTGGGAGCGTCACTGCGAGTGTCGAGGAGCCGAGCTGCTGGATCTTCCGTTTCATCCGCAGGTCGTCCGCACTCACGCGAGATCACCGGCCCATCTCTGCCGCGATCGACGGAGGCTCTCTGCCATGCACAGTGATTGAAGAACTAGTAGTATATTCTCTTTGATCACCACGATTATTACATTTTTATGACGCTATCGCCACAGTCGGTCTCATGATGCTGGTGGAACATCCGATACTCTACTTTGGATGCTCGCTCACCGTGTGGCTCCGACTCATACGCTTCACAGGAGACTTATATTCCTTGTAGGTCCCAGAACTGTGCGTCCACATAGTAGGCCTACCCATTGAAATATACAAAAGTCTAATATGTGGCTAATTTCTCGATGACCGTGTACAATGAGTCGCGATGGAGCTTCAAACATTGCTAAAAATACGAGCAGAAGGAACTTTATTAAAATTGCATCTGTCGGGGCGACGGCCGGCCTCGCGGGGTGTAGTACCTCCGGTAGCGGTGATGGCGGTGAGAGCGGTGACGGCGGAGCGACGACCGGGACGGGAAGTGGCTCGAGCGGACCGAGCGAAAGCAGCCCACTCTCGGTCGAGTTCTTCGGCGGCGTGTTCAAGGACGTACTGGACGAACACCTCGTCGCGCCCTTCGAAGAGGAAACCGGGATCCCGGTCGAGAGCAGCGGCGGGACGAGCGCGAGCGAACCGGTCCAGCTCCAGTCCGCAGTCCAGGCCGGGGAGGCACCGATCGACCTCGTCGTGGCGACCCCGGTCAACCGGATTCGCGGCCAGCGGCTAGGTATCTGGCACAACTACGATGCCGGACAACTCGACAACAGTGATGTCGTCCTCGACGACCTGTTGCCGAAGACGGACGACGGTGCGGTCGTCGGTGCGGGCGCGTTCGGCTGGTTCGCCACGCTGGTCTCGCAGACGGATCTCCTCGACGAGCCCCTCGATAGCTGGAGCGTGTTCTGGGACGAGGAGTACGAGGGCAGCCTCGCACTCAGTAACAGCGAACGCGCCGGGATCTTGGACGTCACGGCCGAGATGTTCTTCGACGGGCGCGACAGTCTCCAGTCCGAGGAGGAGATCACCGAAGTCCTCGAGAAAGTGCAGGAGATCAAATCACAGGTCTCGCTCTGGTACGACGGCGAGGCCGAGGCACAGCAGGCCCTGCTCGACGAGAACATCGAGGCGTCGTGGTTGTTCCACGACGTGACGCTCGTGATGGAGGACAACGGCGAGCCGGTCGAGTCGGTGTTCCCACAGGAAGGAGCCGTGCAAAACGACGGTGCGTGGGTCATCCTCGACTCGACGGACTACCCCGACGCTGCGATCGACTTCATCGACTTCTCGCTCCGGCCGGAGGTCCAGCAGAACATCAGTGAGAACCTGTTTACTGCACCGGTCATCGAGGAGTCGGCACTCGAGATGAGCGACGACACCTACTCCCGGGTCTACGGGCCCGGTCCCGACGAGGCGATCCGACCGTTCTACGAGATGTATCTCGACCGCGAAGAGTTCCTCTCGCAGAAGTGGCGGGAGATGATCCTCTCATGAGTCACCCGGCCCACCTTCGACTCCACGGGCTCACGAAGGTGTACGACGGGTCCGTTCGCGCGGTCGACGACGTCGATCTCGACGTCGAGGAAGGCGAGTTCGTGACGCTGGTCGGTCCCTCGGGCTGCGGGAAGTCGACGACACTCCGCATGCTCGCGGGGTTCGTCGAGCCGACTGACGGGACGATCGAGATGGACTTCACCGACATCACGAGAGCCCCGCCGGACAAGCGTGACGTGGGGATGGTGTTCCAGTCGATCGCGCTGTTCCCCCACAAGAGCGTCAAGGAGAACATCGCCTACGGGATGCGGGTCGCAGACGAGTCGTTCAGCGAGATGGAAGTCGAAGAGCGTGTCGCCGAGATGCTCGAACTCATCGAGATGCCGGGCTACGAGGACCGGATGCCAGAACAGCTCTCCGGCGGCCAGGCCCAGCGCGTCGGGCTGGCGCGAGCGCTCGCCCTCGAACCCGAGGTACTCCTCCTCGACGAGCCGCTGTCCGCCCTCGACGAGAAGCTGCGCGAACACATGCAGACCGAACTCACGCGGATCCAGCGCGAACTCGGCGTCACGACCATCTTCGTCACCCACAACCAGGAGGAGGCCATGACGATGTCGGACCGGATCGTCGTGATGAACGATGGAGAGTTCGAACAGATCGGCACGCCCGAGGAGGTCTACAGCGAACCCGAGTCGGTGTTCGTCGGTGACTTCATGGGCAAATCGAACCTCTTTGCCGGTCAGGTCACGGCCCGGGACGACGGTCTCGCGACCGTCGAGACGAGCTACGGCACGATCACCGCCACCGCGGATGGAGTTACCACCGGCACGAACGCGCAGCTGCTCGTTCGGCCGGAAGACCTCTCCATCGCCCAGCGTCAGGGGAGTGAGCCCGGCGGTGCGAACAGTCTGACCGGGGAAGTCGGGCTCGTCCAGCTGATCGGCTCGATCGTCGAGTACGAGGTCGACACGGAGTACGGGCCGTTGACGGTCGAGGTACAGTCGAGCGGGACGATCGAGTTCGAACGGGGTGATCCAGTGACAGTGTCGTTCGACCCCGCCGACGTACGATTCTTCACGGGCGTCGACGACAGTTCGGCCTCCGAAGCGGACGATAGAGTGGAGGTCGCACCGTGAGCCTGACCGACACGTTCGAGCCGGACTCGTTCCCGGGCCGGTCGATCTCCGGCGCGAAGGCGTGGCTGCGAGAGCACACGCGCAACCTCGTCCTTGGCTATCCGCTGGTGATGCTGACCGTCCTCTTCGTCGTGCCGACGCTGTACCTACTGGCAGTGAGTTTCTTCCCGCAGCCCACGGGCGAGTACTACTCGTTCGGGTTCACCCTCGAGAACTACATGCGGTTCTTCGAGTCGTCGGTGTATCTGGACTATCTGATACAGACGCTCGAGTTCGCGGGACTGACGGCGGTCATCGCGACCGCGCTGGGCTACCCCATCGCCTACTGGGTCGCCAGGACGGAGTCGGCACTGTTCCGGAACCTGTACCTGCTGACGGTGATCGGGTCGCTGTGGTTGACGGTGATCATTCGGGCCTACGCAGTCCAGATCGTCTTCTCCGGAAACGGGTTGTTCAACCAGTTCCTGATGGGACTCGGTCTGACCAGTACCCCCGTGACCAGCGGGACCGGCTACCTGACCGTCGTCATCGGGATGATCTACGGCTACCTCCCCTTCGCCGTCCTCACGATGTACACGAGCGTCCAGAACATCGACCCCGAACTGGAGGAGGCGTCCCGGAACCTGGGTGCGACGAAGTTCCAGACGATCCGCCACGTGACGCTCCCGCTGTCCCGCAACGGGATTCTCGCGTCGGGCGCGCTCGTGTTCATCCTCTCGATCGGCTCTTACACCGTTCCGCTCCTGCTTGGCAACCCCAGCGAGTGGACACTGCCCGTCGTGATCACTGACGTCATCCAGACCCAGTTGAACATCCCGTTCGGATCGGCGCTCGCGGCGATTATGACGGGCCTGGTGATCGTCCTGTTCGCGATCATGGTGAAGTACCTCGGGCTCGGTTCCGAACAACTGGTCGGCGACACCTACGAGGAGGAGGCCGATGGCTAGCGCCGATACGACCCGGCCGACGCTCCCGGTCGCCGACATCTGGGACCAGCTAGCGTCGCTGCTCGGACGCGGGTACGTCTTCCTGATGTACCTGGTGTTGGTCGGCCCGATGGTCATCATTCTCGGCGTCTCGCTCACTGCGGGAGACTACTTCTCGTTCCCGCCGGAGGGGCTGTCCCTGCAGTACTACACGCAGATCCTGGGCTCGGCGCGGTGGCTTGACGCGCTCCAGCTCTCGCTGACGGTCGCGGTCGGTGCGTCGATCGTCGCCACCAGCATCGGTGCCAGCCTCGCGTTCGCGCTCAACCGCTACGACATCACGTACGGCAGGTTCGCCTGGGGGCTGGGTGTCATCCCGCTGCTGGTGCCGCCGGTCATCGTCGCCGTCGCGCTGATGAGCTTTTTCCTGCTGGTGGGCATCTGGGGGACGGTGTGGGCGATCATCCTCGCTCACGGCGTGGTGTTCTCGCCGTTCTCGTTCGTGCTCGTCAGTTCGGGGCTCGACGAGATCGACGGCGCCGTCGAGGAGGTCTCGCGCAACCTCGGTGCGTCGAAGGTCCAGACGCTCCGACACGTCACGTTCCCGCTCATCGCGTCGAACGTGCTCGTCGCCGTGCTGTTCACGTTCATCCTCTCGCTCAACGAGTACCTGATCGCGTTGCTCGTCGGGGGACCCGCACTGGACACGATCCCCGTCGTGATCTTCGCGAGTCTCCGGTACAACTACACGCCGGCTATCGCGTCGATGAGCGTGATCTACATGGTGTTGACGATCGGCTTCGTCATCGTCATCAACTATCGCCTCGACGGCCAGCTGTGGTAGCTCGCTGACCACCGGCCCTCTTCGTTCTCTCTCGTCGAGACGACACGCGTCGTCCTGTCGGCTGTAACTCTGTACAGAACCCTCTCTACCCTCGGGTGGTGTCCATCTCGATACGGACAGTTCTCGACGGGTCCCCAGTCGACCGCACGTCGTCGTGTGGTCGATCCGGAAGACCGCAGCTGTCCGTCTGCAACAGGTACAGCCGACAGTATCAGTCCGGTGAGCGACGCTCACGTCTCGGCTGGGTTCTCTCGACCGAGAAAGAGCGGCGAGGACTCGATCAGGCGACGGTGTCGTAGAAGTGCGACTGGAGGAACCGAGAGAGCACGTTCGCACCCAGCATAGTGGTCGTGTCGGTCGGGTCGAGCGTGGGTGCGACCTCCATCAGATCCACCGCACCGATGGCGTCACACTCTCCGAGCAGGTCCGCGGCCGTGAGCAACTGGTGGCTCGTCAGTCCGCCCGGCGAGGGCGTTCCGGTCCCCGGCGCGTACGACGGGTCGGTCACGTCGATGTCGATCGTCAGATAGACGTGATCGACGTCTTCGGTCACGTGATCGATCGCTCCCTGGATACTCTCCTCGATCCCCTTCTCCTGGACTTCGTGGCCGTAGTCGACGTACAGCCCCTCGTCTTCGAGGATGTCGAGGAACTCCATGTCCGTGTGGCCGCGGATGCCGACCATCGCGTGGTTGGCGTAGCTGCCGTACTCGGACTCGTCGATACGGGCCATCGGCGAGCCGTGATAGTGTTCGCCGTACGGGTCGCTTTCGCCCCAGGTGTCCGTGTGTGCGTCGAGGTGCAAGAGACCGACGTCCTCACCGACTGTGTCGGCGTAGCCGACGAACGCCGGATAGGTGATGTAGTGGTCCCCGCCGAGGAGGACGGGCATCGTCGACCGGCTGACGACCTCCGTGTAGGCTCTGACGAGGTTGAACGTCTCTCTGATGTCGTTCGGGACGACCGGCGCGTCGCCACAGTCACGGAACGTGAGCGAGTCATAGGAGACGCTCCGTCCAGTCGCGACGGTGTGACGTTCGTCTTCGGACTGGAAGGTCATGCTCTGTTGGTCCGTCGCCTCTCGCAGTCCTGCCGGGCCGTAGCGGGTCCCGGGCTTGTTCGTGACCCCGCCGTCGAACGGGACGCCGAACGCTGCGGCGTCGACGTCGGCCGTGAGTTCGTCGGGGTCGGCTGGCTCTGCGCCGAAGAAGGTTTTAATACCCGCGTAACCCGGTGATCCTGCGCCACTGTACCGTGGTTCGTGTTCTGATTCGGCCACACGTTACTCCTCTATAGAACGAGACATAAGCTTATGTATGGTCGGTCTCATGCCGGATTACAGTGTATCTATACCTAATATCTCATAATAGATCCCAGTATATGGTTGGATAGGCTGGGTATGCACACAATCGTACGAATTACTGGGTGTCCCTAGAAGACGATGGCAGTCATTTGGGGGAACACTCTTTGGCGGATCCCGGTAGCTGTTCGTATGGACGGTGCACAACCGACTGGGCACAGTACGACGGAGTCGCTCGACTATCGCCCGATGGGCCCGGACGAAGCGGAGCTGTTCGATTCGTACATGAAGTACGGTTTTCGGCCGGAACGCGGCCCGCTGGAGTACGATCCGGAGAACGTTCGGCGACCGGTCGGTGCCCGCCGTGGACTGTTCCGGCCCGGCGAGGACGAACCGGTCAGCGTCTGTCGTCACTACTGGCTCGACGTGTCGGTTCGCGGGCAGCGACTCCCCGGCGCCGGACTGACATCGGTGATCACGCCGCCGGAACATCGACGCGACGGCCACGTCGCTCGCATCCTGGTGGACGCACTCACCGAGTATCGGGAACGGGGCCGACACCTCTCGGTGCTGTGGCCCTTCGACTACGGGTTCTACCGTGCGTTCGGCTGGGACACTTCCCACGAGAAACGCACCTACGAGTGCCAGCCGTCGGTGCTGTCGGCCGCGGCTGACCGCGTCGACGGCGGGACGTACGAGCAGGTCGAACTCGACGACCTCTCTGCACTCGAACCGGTGTACGAGGCCGATGCGAACCGGTACTCGCTGACGTTCGAACGCGACGAGGCGTGGTGGCGCCACCGCGTCTGTCGCGCCCATCCCGAGGAGCCGTTCGTCTACCTCTGGCGTCGCGACGGGGACCCCCGATCGTACGTCATCTACGAGTTCGAGGGCGACTACCACGATCGCACGATGATCGTCAGAGAGATCGGCTACACAGACATCGAGGGGCTCGACGCGGCGCTGGGGTTCTGTCACGATCACGACTCGCAGGCCGACAGAGTACGCATCGACACGCCGAACGACCCGGTCGTGCAGGATCGCCTGTCCGCGCCCGACGAAGTTGACTGCGAACTCCACACCGGGTCGATGGTCCGTATCGCCGACGTCGCCGAGACACTCAGCTCGCTTTCGTACCCCGACCTCGACGCTCGCATCTCGCTCGCCGTCACCGACGAGACGGCCGACTGGAACGACGGGACGTTCGTGCTCGACGTCGCACCGGACCACGAGACCTGTCGAGCCGTCGAGGACGACCGTGACCCCGACGTCGCGCTCGACGTCGGCGCGCTGGCCCAGCTGGTCGTCGGCTACCGTTCGGCGTCGGAACTCGAACGGTCCGGTCGCGTCCGGACCGTTTCGTCTGCGGTGACCGACACGCTCGCGGAACTGTTTCCGACGACGACGGTGTACCTCCGGGACCACTTCTGAGAGGGGGTATCGTCGTCGTTCGTAGCTTCTCTCTCGGGAACACCGAACACCAGCGCCTGTCGAGCGGCGTGTTCTCTCCGACCGGCTACGACAACTCTACGACACCGCCGGCTGGCCGAAGTGCGGGGCCGGTCAGTCGTCAGTTTCGGTCGCAGGCACGGTGCCGGTCCCGTCCACCGACGCCGTCGCAGGGAGGACACGACCCGTGTAGCGGTACATCCCGACGACCAGCACGACGATCGCCAGGAGCGGCATCGCGGCTGCAGTGACGTACACCGGTTCGAAGCCGAGTCGGTCGATCAGCGGGAGCGTGACGACCGGGCCGAGTCCGCCGCCGATGTCGCTGAAGACGTTCGTCGTGCCGCTGGCACGTCCCATGCGATCGGCCGGCGTCAGGTCGGCCAGCAGTGCCATCATCGGTCCGAGTGTGCCGCCCATCCCGGTGCCCATCAACAGACAGGCCGGGATCACCAGCCGGATCGATTCGGCACGCGACAGGACGACGAAGCCACCCGCCAGCAGACACAGGAACAGGATCACCGCCGGGACGCGGGAGTCCGCTGCGTCGCTCAGCGACCCCCCGAGGAACATGAACGCCGCCGCCGACAGCACGGTCATCGCCATGAACACGCCCGAAGAGCCCTGCGCGTCGAAGCCCAGTACGCCGATCGACTTCGCCTCGAGGAAGAGCACGAGCGACGCGAACAGCACGCCCATGTAGGCGAACCACGTCGCCGCGTTCAGCAGGCCCACCGTGACCGTCGGGAGGCTAACGTCGATGTCCCACGGATCCACTGCGCGCGTGCTCTCGGCGTCGACGTGGGTCTCGGGCACGGTGACGTAGGCCAGCACGGTCGCGATCACCGCGAACGCGAAGGCGAGGCCGAACGCCGTCGCGTCGCTGGCGAGTTCGCTGACGACGCCGCCGAGCAACAGCCCCAGCGGGAACCCGAGGATACTCCCGCCTCTGATCAGCCCCATGCTGCGTCCCCGCGACCCCGCGTCGGTCACGTCGGCGGCGATCGTGTGGGAGGTCGCGAAGGTGAGCGCACTTGCCCCTCCGAGGAGGACGCGTGCGCCGAAGAACCACGCCTCGGGGAGCGGCGCACCGAGGCTGATCACGTACCCCAGGGTGGCGACTGCCTGTAACCCGAGACCGGCGACGAACGGTGTCCGCGCTCCGAACCGGTCGACCAGCGCCCCGGCGGGCGCGTTCGCGACGAGCCGTGCGAAGCGGTTCGCACTCAGGATCAAGCCGACGAGCAACGGTGAGATCCCCAGCACCGACCCCAGCGTCGGGAAGATCGGGAAGACGACGCCGCCGCCGAAACCGACGAACAGCGTGCTGATGACGACGGAACCGATGACGACACGCGTGGACGGTTCGTCGTCGCTCTCGTCGGGTGTCGCGGCGCTCATTCGACGACCCACCACCGCAGATCACGGGCAGGCCAGCGACGCTCGTCCGCTCGTCGGGGGCGCTCTTCGCGTGCACGCATCCTGACGCTACTGGGCTCGGTCGTGAAACCTGGCTTCGAGGAACCGCGAGAGGGCGTTCGATCCCAGGAGCGACGTCGTGTTCGTCGGGTCGATCCGTGGGGCGACCTCCATGAGGTCGGCGGCACCGATCGCGTCGCACTCCCCGAGCAGGTCCACGGCGCGCAGGAACTGATCGCTGGTGAGCCCGCCGTGTTCGGGCGTCCCCGTCCCCGGTGCGAAGCCGGGGTCGACGACGTCGATGTCCATCGTCAGGTAGACGTGGTCGGCCTTGGCTGTGACGTGGTCGATCGCACTCTGGATACTCTCCTCGATCCCCTTCTCGTGGACCTCACGGGCGTAGTCGACGTAGATGTCGCGCTCCTCCTGGATCTCAAGGAACGACGGCCGCGAGTGCCCGCGGATGCCGATCATCGCGTGGCGGTCGTAGCTCCCGTGTTCGCTCTCGTCGATGCGGGCCATCGGCGAGCCGTGGTAGTGTTTCCCGTAGAGGTCGCTGTCGTCAGAGGTGTCCGAGTGGGCGTCCAGGTGAATCAGCCCGATGTCCTCGCCGACCGCGTTGGCGTAGCCGACGAACGCCGGATAGGTGATGTAGTGGTCGCCGCCAAGCACGACCGGCATCGTCTCCGTCGCGACCTGTTCGACGTAGTCGACGACCAGTTTGCCCGTCTGCTCGATGTCGTTTGGGACCGTCGGCGCGTCGCCACAGTCCCGGAGCGTGACGGCGCTGTAGTCGGCCGTTCGTTCGGTCGGGAGCGTCACCGAGTCGCCGTCGGTGTGGAACCGCCGTCCCTGCCAGGCACTCGCCTCTCGGAGGCCCGAGGGCCCGTGGCGGGTGCCGGGCTCTCTCGTCACGCCGCCGTCGAAGGGGACGCCGACGAAGCCCGCGTCGACGTCGTCTCCCAGCTCACTCGGCTCACAGTGGGGTGCCCGGAGGAACGTCTCGATCCCGCCGTAGCTCGTGCCGTACCCCTCTTCGTTCGCTTCCGCATCTCCGCTCTCCGCTGACTCGTTCTTACTCATCCACCAAATCGGTCTGCCGATGTTGCAATAAAATCCCTGTACAAGGAATATATATTGTGGAGTGACGCAATTACCTCCAAGAACAGTCGTGTATTGGCATTATAAAATGTCGTACGTTTACTACGTACTGTCCCACTCGCCCTTGTTCGGGAAGTCGACGAAGTCGTCGAGTTTCCCGCGTGCGTCGTCGAAGACCGACGAGCCGTGGAAGACGAGGCCCACGTCGAACGGGTACTGCTGTAACCGTTCGAGGTTGCGCTCCGCGGCGACGAGGTCGTTCGAGTAGATCCCCTCCACGAGGACGAAGTAGCCGGGCGGGAGCCCCCGCCAGTCGGCGCCGAGGACCGCGTCGCCCATGACCGCGAGGTCGCGGTCGGGCGCGACCAGCGCGTAGTTGTCGGCGGCGTGGCCGGGAACGTGGACGGCGGTGAACGGGCCGACGACGTCCTCGTGCCCGTATCGGCGGTCCGGCTCGTGTTCGGCCGTCAGCGTCGATTCCTCGGGCACCCACGTCGTCGGTTCGTACTGGTCGACGACCGCGTCGAACCCGCCGTCGTGGTCGGGGTGAGCGTGCGTGATCACGAGGCGTTCGGGCGCGATACCGACCGTCTCGAGTCGATCGAGGAGCGTCTCGCTCGTCTCGGGGAGCCCACAGTCGACGAGTGTCGGCCGATCCCAGTCGAACAGGTAGGCCCGATACCGGGCCGGGTCGGTCGTGAGCGTCAGGTCGTAGACGCCGTTACCGAGGTCGGTGATCGGCGCGTCGGTGTCCAGTCGCTCCGCAGGTTCGTCCCGATCAGTTCGGTCGGCCATTAGCAGAACCGGCGTTCGAGGAACCGGGCGACGGCCATCGAACCCAGCATCGCCGTCGAGTCCGTCGGGTCCAGTCGCGGGGCGACCTCCATCAGGTCCATCGCTGCGATGTCCGAGCACGCGCCCAGTGCGTCCATCGCCACCAGCAGCTCCGAACTCGTCAGCCCGCCGGGTTCCGGCGTGCCGGTCCCGGGCGCGAACGCGGGATCCACAGAGTCGATGTCGACGGTCAGGTAGACGGCGTCCGTGCCGTCGGTGGCGTGGGCGATGGCGTCGTCGATCGCGGCCTCGATGCCCTTCTCGCGGACGTCGCGGGCGTAGTCGACGTGAATGCCCTCCTCCGACACCAGCTCCGGGAACCCGTCGCGCTCGTAACAGCGGATGCCGACCATCGCGTGGGTCTCGTAGCTGGCGTCGGGCAGTTCGTCGATCCGGGCCATCGGCGAGCCGTGCCAGTGGTCGCCGTACACGTCGGACTCGTCGGCAGTGTCCGAGTGGGCGTCCAGATGGATCAGCCCGATGTCGCCCTCGACGGCGTTGGCCACGCCGGCGAACGACGGATAGGTGATGTAGTGATCCCCACCGAACACGACTGGGAACGCCGATTCGGTGACGGCCTGTACGTACGCGGCGACCTGATCTCGCGTGCGCTCGACGTCGTTGGGGACGGTCGGGGCGTCACCGCAGTCGCGCATCTCGATGTCGGCGTAGCTGACGTGGCGGTCCGTGTCGACGTTGTGTGCGCCCGCCGAGCCGCCGGCGAACTGCTCCTGCCAGCGACTGGCCGCCCGCAGGGCACGCGGTCCGTAGCGCGTTCCGGGTCGCCGTGAGACGCTGCCGTCGAATGGCACGCCGACGAACCCCACGTCGACGTCGTCGGTGAGCGCTTCGGGGTCGGCAGGGTCGGCTCCGAAGAAGGTATCGATACCAGCGAACGAGAGTTCTGGCGGACGTGCGGTCGGTTCTGTGATGTCGTGAGTCATGTGTCGAAGTCGCGTCGGCCCGGTGATCGGCTGGCCGACGGGTACGCCGATGAGTGGCCGAGGCCCGGAATAAGCGCTGTCCATAAACCGTGGAATCGTCTCTTGTTTCCACAGGGGAGTACAAGCTCTGCCCCGCACACCAGGTGGTGTATGGACACTATGGAACGATACTAGGAGACACGAACGAAGGCGTACACGTCGTGTGTGATTTTGTGTAACATAGGGGAACGCTCATACCGGACCGCCGGAACCGACGAACACGATGCTGCCACCGACGGAATCGCCGATCGGAGACGACCCGGCACTGATCGTCGTCGACGCACAGGGCGGAGCACCGGAGAACGCGAGCGACAGCCCGATGAGCTCCGAATCGGGCTCGATCCCCGGCGGTCGGGGAGAGATCATGGCACGGATCAACGAGGTCGTCGAACACGCCCGCGAGGCCGACGTCCCGATCATCTGGGGCAAAGAGGTCCATCGACCGGACTTCGCCGACTACGGGGCCGAGTTCGACTCCTGTGAACCCGAACACGGGATCGCCGGTGACGACGCGACGCGCCTCGACGACCGACTCGACGTCGACGAGAGCGACCTCCCGCCCGCGGAGTACGTCGTGACCAAGCAGCGGTACAACTTCTTCCACCGGACAGATATGGAACACATCCTCGACACTTACGACGTCGACACCGTGATCCTCGTCGGGTTCATGACCCACATCTGCGTCCACTACACGGCACACGGGGCCCACGAACACGACTACGCCTACCGCGTCGTCGAAGAAGGGACCGCATCGCCGACACAGGAACTCCACGAGATCGGCCTTCGCATGTTGCGGTATCTCCAGCCCCGGGGCGTCCGCGACATCGACGAGGTCACGGCCGCGCTCGACGACTACGACGGGAACCCGGTCGTCGACCGGGTCAAAGAGACGGGAATCGTCCATCCACAGACCGGCCCAGTCCCGCCGTTAGAGGGCGATCCCGATCCGCTCCGGGAGTCGGAGCCACTCGTCGACGACTGACGACCGGCATCCTCGACGCCAACGCCCGATCTGTTCTCATACTGTCGGCTGTAAATCTGTACAGAATTTCGCCACCACGGGGTGACGAATCTCTTGAAACAGTTACAGCCAACAGTATCACGTCTCGCGCCCGTCGTAGACGATCTCGCCGTCGACGACGGTCAGCTCGACGCCGATGTCGGCGATGTCGTCGGTCGCCCAGGGCGACTCGTCGAGGACGACGAGATCGGCGCGCTTGCCGACCTCGATCGTGCCCAGGCGGTCCTCGTCGAAGCCCGCGTACGCGCCACCGACCGTGTAGGCACGCAGCGCCTCGGTGACCGACAGCTGCTGGGCGGGCGACGGTGCGTCGACGACCTGCTCGATGCCGAACAGCGGGTCGAGCGGCATGCAGTCGCTGCCGAACGCCAGTGTCGCACCGGCGGCCTGGAGATCGCCGAAGCGGTTGGACGCGAGACGGCGGTCGTCGCCGAGGCGTCGCGTGTACAGTCCGTCCTCGCGCGCCCACTTCAGGAAGTTCGGCTGGACGCTCACCACGACGTCGGCGGCGGCCAGCCGCTCGATCAGCGCGTCCGTGAGCACTTCCGCGTGCTCGATCCGGTGGCGCTGCCCGTCGGTCCCCTCGTAGGCGTCCAGCGTGGCCGCGATCGCTTCGTCGCCGATGGCGTGGGCGGTCATCTGGAGGCCGGCCTCGTCGACGCGCTCGACGAGCCGATCGAGTCGCTCGGGGTCGACCACCCAGTCGCCGCGCTCGTCGGGCGACGAGTCGCCCGTGCCGGCGTCGGCGTACGGTTCAGAGAGCCGGGCGGTGCGGCCGCCGATGCTCCCGTCGGTGAAGGTCTTGATACCGCCCGTCCGGACGCGATCGCTGCCGTGGTTGCTCCGCAGGCCGGTCTCAAGTACCGCGTCGAGGTGGTCCCGCCAGTAGTTGATCCGGACCCGTATCGTGAGTTCGTCCGCGGCGTCGAGTTCGCGGTAGATCCGCGGCCCGTGAGAACGCCGGACCATGTCGTGGACGGCCGTCACGCCGTGTCGGTTGGCGTAGGCCTGTGCCGCCAGGAGGTACTCGCGCATCCGTTCGGGGTCGGCCCTGGTCGCCTCGCGAAGGACGTTGACGGCGTCCTCGACGACGACCCCCGTCGGGTCGCCCCCCGCGGTACGGACGTCGTCGTCGGGGAACTCCGACCCGTAGCGGTCGAGCACGACGCTGTTGACCGACGCGAGGTGCATGTCTTCGCGATAGGCGACGACCGGGCGGTCGGTGCTCACCTCGTCGAGTTGCTCGCGATCGAGATAGTCACCGCCCCACGCGCTCTCGTCGTAGCCGAACCCCAGAATCCACTCTTCGTCGGTCTCGGCGCGGTCGTCACGGAGCGTTCCGAGTCGATCCAGACAGGCTTCCGGTGCGTCGGCGTCCGTGAGATCGGCCTCCAGTTCGTACTGGCCGATGACCTCCATGTGGGTGTGTGCGTCGACGAACCCGGGCAACACGGTGCGCCCGTCGAGGTCGATCACCGTCGTCTCGGCGCCCGACTCGATCGCGTCGCCGGCGCCGACGTGACTGATCTCGCCGTCCCGCACCGCGACTGCTTCGACCGACTGACCGCCTGTCAGTGGGTGCACTCGACCGTTCCGCAGCACGAGGTTCGCCGCCGTCGTCATGGTGCGAGTGGCGTCCTGTGAGGGGTTAACTGTTCGGCAGGCCGGCAAAACTGTCCACCGCCGACCTCCCGTCCCAATGGCGACTCTATTTGCCGCTCCGTCCCGAACCCACGCCTATGTGCGGTCGCTACAGCCTGTTCGCGCCACGCGAGGACATCGAGGAGCGCTTCGGCGCGACGTTCGCCTACGACTACGAGCCCCGATACAACGCCGCCCCGAGCCAGTCCCTGCCGGTCATCACTGCCGAGGAACCGGAGACGATCCAGCGTATGGAGTGGGGACTGATCCCGTCGTGGGCCGACGATCGGAGCGACTTCGAGTTCATCAACGCCCGCGCAGAGACAGTCGATCGGAAGCGGAGTTTCGCCGATGCCTACGAGCAGCGCCGCTGTCTGGTTCCGGCGGACGGCTTCTACGAGTGGAAAGAAGAGAACGGCGGCAAGCAACCGTATCGGGTGACCCTGGCCGACCAGACGCCGTTCGCCATGGCAGGCCTCTACGAGCGCTGGCGGCCGCCACAGCGCCAGGCCGGCCTCGGCGAGTTCGGGGCCGGCGACACGGCCGACGCCGAGAGTGAGGACGAGGACGTGATCGAGACGTTCACGATCCTCACCACCGAACCGAACGAGTTCATGACGGACCTGCACCATCGGATGTCCGTCGTCCTCGCACCGGATGAAGAAACGACGTGGCTCAACGGCGATAGTCAGGAGCGGGCCAGACTACTGGATCCGTACGACGGGGAACTGGCCGCTCGGCCGGTGTCGAGGACCGTCAACGACCCCACGAACGATTCGCCAGCCGTGCTGGACGCTCCGGGGTAGTCACGAAAGCCATGATCGATCGAGCCCGGCGTCACCGGTGCTCGGTCCGTATCAGTGTCGGGAACACGTAGCGAGACGCGGCCGCCGCGTCACTCGGCGGGGTTGTTGCCGCGGTCGAAGCGGTAGACCATTTCCCACATGGCCGCCTCCATGTCGCGGCCGTCTGTCGATTCTTCGAGCTTGCGGTACAGGGAGTCTGACACCGTGATCTGGGGCATCGATCGTTCATAATCGTTCGTTGATTATAAAGTTCGTGAGACTCGGAACCGAGTTAAACCTGACAGTGAGACCGGTCTCGGGCCCGAAAAACGCCCGCAATATCGTGGGTGACAACTCAGGACCGCCCTGCTCGTAGCCCCGGGTGCATGACCGCCGCTGGCGATACCGTCGAACGGATAGCCGCCGCAGACCGCGTCACCGACCTCGTCGGAGAGACGCCGCTGCTCCGGCTGGATTCGTTCGCGCCCGATCTGTACGGCAAGCTCGAGGCGTCGAACCCCTACTCGGTCAAAGACCGCATCGCGCTGGCGATGATCGGGGCCGCCGAAGACTGCGGTGCGCTCGGCCCCGGGGGCACCGTCGTCGAGGCGACCAGCGGGAACACGGGGATCGGGCTGGCGGCGGTCTGCGCTGCGAACGGCTACGACTGCGTCCTGACGATGCCGGCCTCGATGAGCGAGGAACGACGGCAACTCCTGCGGGGACTCGGTGCCGATCTCGAACTCACACCGGCCGACGAGGGCATGGGCGGCGCGATCGAACGCGCCGACGAGTTGGCCGATCGCGAGGGGACGATCCGCGCGCGCCAGTTCGAGAACGAGGCTAACCCTCGCGTCCACCGCGAGACGACCGGCCCCGAGATCTGGGACGCGACAGACGGGTCGGTCGACGCCGTCGTCGCTGGTGTCGGTACCGGCGGGACGATCACTGGTATCTCGGAACACCTCAAGGAAGACCAGGGCAAGACCGCTGTGACCTCGGTTGCGGTCGAACCCGAAGCGTCACTACTCCTCTCTGCGGACGATCCCGACAGCCACGACATCCAGGGGATCGGCCCGGGCTTCGTGCCCGACGTGCTCCGGCGTGACCTGCTCGACGAAGTCCGCACCATCTCGGCCGACGACGCCCGCGAGGCGAGTCGCCGCCTCGGTCGCGAGGAGGGCGTCCTCGTGGGTATCTCCTCGGGTGCGGCACTCGGTGTCGCTGCCGAGTACGCACGCGAACATCCCGACGAGACGGTCGTCGTGATCCTGCCCGACACGGGCGAGCGCTATCTCTCGACCGATCTGTTCGAGTAGGCGCGGCGCCCGGTTACCCCAGATACGACTCGATCCGCTCGACGACGTAGTCGGCCTCCTCGTCGGTGAGACACATCGGATTGATCGTGACGAGGCCGTCGTCGATGCCGTCCGCGCCGACGAACACCCGTGGGTCTTCCTGCCGGAGTTCTCGGGCCAGCGTCGCGGCGGTGGTCCCCGTCGTGTCGGGATCGACGAACACGGCAACCTCGGGCGCGACCGAGACGCCGTCGCCGCCGGTGAGCTCGGTCGTCACGGGCGCCTCGGCCAGCCCCGCCGCGACTCGTTGCGCGCGGCGAAGCCACTCGTCCTGTGTCGCTTCCTGATCCTCCTCGACGAACAGTTCGAGCGCGCGGATCAGCCCCACCAGTTCCTCCTTGCCGACCTTGAGGCCGCGGCCGATCCCCTGTCGGGGGACGCCACCGAGCGCGTCCACGTCGATCAGGTCCGCAGGCGGGTCGTAGGCGTCCGCGGCGGCGTGCATGTCCAGATGCTGGGCGGCGGCCGAGCGGACGTACTCTTGGCGGCCGGCGAGAAAGCCGGTCGACTGCGGCCCGCGGATCGCCTTGCCGCCGCTGAAGACGACCATGTCAGCGCCCTCGTCGACGAACCGTTCCAGATTCGCGACCGGGGGCAACTCGGCGGCGGCGTCGACGATCACCGGCACGTCGTGGTCGTGGGCGATGTCGGCGACCGTCGCCAGCGGTGGCTCGGTGTACTCCTTCTGGACGTAGGCGACGGCGGCGGTGTCCTCGCCGATGGCGTCGGCGATCTCCCACGGTTCCACGTTCGTCGCGCCGGTGCCCAGATGGCGGTCGTTCGTCCCCACGTCGACGATCGTCGCGCCCGCCGCGCGCAGCGCGTGGTCGTAGCCGGTGCGGTGCGTGCGGGGCATGACGATCTCGTCGGCGACGCCCTCGGTGTCGGGCAGGCGCGCCATCGTCCCGAGGTCGTCGTCAGCGATGGCGGCCGCGGCCGCGAGCGTCATCGACGCCGCCGCGCCGCTGGCGACGTAGCCGGCCTCCGCGCCGGTCACCTCCGCGATCAGGTCGCTGGCCCGCGACTGGAGGTCGGAGATGCGCGCGAACGAGTCCGCGGCCGCCCGCATCGCGTCGGCGGCCGCGGGCCTGATGAGGCTGCCACCGATCCGGGTCTTGGTGCCGGCGGCGTTGACGACGGTCGGGACACCGATCTCGTCGTAGATCGAGTCGGACATGACGGCCACTTCGCCGGGATGCCACTTATACTGCCGGCAGACGGGGTTTCGGTGGCTATCTCCTCACCGGTCCGACTGCGCGTCCATCCGGTGGCGACCCACACGCCGATCGCGTCCGGGGTCGTGATACGGACGGTTGTCGACGGGTCCCCAGTCGACCGCCCGATTGCGTGCGCTCGATCTGGGAGGGACCGACAACTGACCGTACGAGACCCCACCCGTAGTCGCGAAAATCAGCAGTAAGGACGTCCTACTATCCGTTAATGCCCAGGTACTGCAATTACGAATTTATGACCGAGTCCGGATAGTGGGGGTATGGAGCAGGAGCAGTCCACGGTCGAACTGAAATTCGAGGTGCGCGATCCCGGGAGTTTCTTCGTCGCGGCCTCCGGAGCGCTGGACTGTCGCGTCGTCAACGAGGACGTCATCTTCAGGAGCGACGGCAAGGTACTGGAGTACTACACCGTGGCTGCGGACCCGGCGGCGACACGACAGTTTGCAGAGTCGTTTCCCGGCGTCCGATCGGCCCGCATCGTGCGGACGGACGCCGAGAACTGTCTCCTCGAGCTGGTCTTCGATCGCCGAGACTGCGTGAGCAGTACGCTCGCGACGACTCACGCGGTCGTCAAGCGCACCGTCGCCGAGGAAGGGACTGGTATGGTCGTCGCGGAGGTACCCGACCACGCCGACGCCAGCGAGGTGGTCGACGCGATGCTCGACCGCCACGCCGGGACGGCGTTGCTCTCGAAGTTGCACCGCGACGACTCGGACCTCGTGGCCGTGACCGGCGCAGTCGGCACGGAACGGTACCTCGCGGCGCTGACAGCAAAACAGCGTGACGCCGTGCGCGCGGCCGTGCAGGGTGGGTACCTCGCGTGGCCGCGGCGCAGTTCCGCCAGCGAATGCGCGGCCGCGCTGGGCATCTCACAGCCGACGTTCAGTCAGCACCTCTATCGCGGCCTCGAAGTGCTGTTGCTGGACCTCTTCGACCTCGCTGAGGAGGAATCGGAGGGTGTGACACCGAGTCACGAACCCTTTCAGGATAGGCAGTAGATTCAGCACACAATATCACATCCACACGAGTGGCAGGAAGCACCCGTGCCGTGGGAAGGGCACGACACCGAATATATATGCTCAGTATGACATCAGAGGTTCCGGACAGCAGTACAGCACGACAGCCACCGGCAACGACGGAAGACATCGTCTGCGCCGTCGCCAACAAGAAGGGGGTAGGCCCGACGGAGCTGGATCCACTCTACCACACGATCGATCCTGAGGCACTGGACTCGATGGTCTCGCACACGGACACGACCGTCAAGATCTCGTTCGACTACGAGGGCTACCACGTGACGATCGAGGACGACACCGTCACGCTCGAAGAAAAATAACACTCATTCTGACATCCTTCTTTGATCGACCGTCGACCGTCACAGCCCTCGGCTCGCGAACGTGTCACACTGTCGGTTGCCACAGATCTATACGCGTCTGAATACGACGCTCTGCGGTCGGCAGCGCCGGATCGGCCCTAGTTCGTCGTCGTGATCTCGACCACGTCGCGGTGGTCCAGCAGCGTGTCCGAACCGATCTGGCGGCCGCTGCGCACGTCGTGGGCGTGGAGGAACCCCTCGCCGATGTCCGTGTGCAGGAAGTACGCGAAGTCTTCGGCGGTCGCACCGTCTTCGAGGACGAAACAGTCCTGCAGGAAAGTGCCGTCCTCCTGTGGCTTGCGCGCGCCGGGGAAGATCGCGATCGCGCCAAGTTGCTCGAACAGCGCCGTCTCGATGGCCTGCTGGACGCCGGTACCGCCGTACTCCTGGGTAAACTCACGGATCTGGTCGAGTGCGGTGGCCTTCTCGTCGGGCACGTCGCCGAGCACGTCGAAGTCGCTGTCACCGGGCCGGTAGTCGAGGACGCCCTGCTCGTCGCCGTTTTTCAGCGCCTTCTCCGCGTGAGCGCTCGCTGGGACGATCGTCAGGTGGTCGTAGTCGGGATCGGACGTGATCGCCTCGAAGTGCTCCTGTGCCGCGGGCGTGTCCATCTTGTTGGCCGCGATCACCATCGGTTTGGTGCGCTTGCGGATCTCGCGAGCCAGTTCCTCGCGGTCGTCGCCGTCCCACTCGTCGGGATCGAGTTCGAGATCCAGCGAGAGGATCACCTGCTTGATCTCGTCTTTGTTGGTCCGGAAGGCACTCATCTGGGTCGCGAGATCCTCCTCGATAGCGGCTTCCTCGCCGTGGTAGCCAGAGCGGTAGCGCTCGATCCCCTTCTCCAGCACGTCGAGATACCACATGTCCAGTTCGTCTTCGAGGAAGTCGATGTCCTCGCGGGGGTCGTGGTCCTCGGTGGGTTCGCCCTCGATGTCCGTCTTCCCGGAGAAGTCGACGACGTGAATCAGCACGTCGGCCTCGTTGAGGTCCGAGAGGAACTGGTTGCCCAGCCCGCGACCCTCGTGTGCGCCCGGGACGAGGCCCGCCACGTCGACCAGTCGGACCGGGACGAACCGGGTCCCGTCCTCGCAGTAGCCCAGGTTGGGCGTACAGGAGTGCTCGAACTCGGGGGCCGCACAGTCGACGCGCACGTAGGCCTCGCCGACGCTCGGGTCGATCGTCGTGAAGGGATAGGCTCCCTCGGGCACGTCGTTCATCGTCGCCGCGTTGAAGAAGGTGGACTTGCCGACAGACGGCTTGCCGACGAGTCCGACGTCGAAGCTCATGGACAGTGACAGTACGACGAGGCGCTTAAACGCTGTCAAACGTCGGGAGAGCGGTTGTGAGTGACACACACGGGACGAAAGCACGCCAGCAGAGAGTTGTTTCGAGTTACGAATCAGCAACGGAGTTTTAACTACGTGGTTCCCTTGGTGAGTGACAACATGGGGCGGCGAGTCAACTACGGCGGTCTCGTCATCGCGGGGATCGGATTCTTCCTCACGCGGTTTACCGTTTCGCTGGCGATCAGTGGCGGCCCCGTCCAGTTCCTGCTCTCGGGGATCGTCCCGCTGGCCCTCGGACTCGGACTGGCGGCCTTCGGCGTCGCACTGGCGGTCGCCGACGTCGATGCGGGACTCGTCAGGACGACGGCGGTGTGGTGCGTCGTCGGGACCGGCGGGATGCTCGTGCTCGTCGTCCTCACGATACTGGGCGACCCCGAGATGTCGTCTGCGCTCGAAACGATCCGCGCGCAGGCCCACTTCTCGACGTTCCTGATCGGTGGGAGTGTCGGTGGGACGTTCACCGGACTCTACGCCGCCCGGAATCGCCGCCAGCGTACCACCGTACAGCGAGAGGCGAACAGACTCGTCGTGCTCAATCGCATCCTCCGCCACGAGGTGCTCAACGCGCTGACACCGATCCGCGGGTTCGGCGCGCTGGACGGGGGCGACCATCCCGAGGCCCGGCAGGTGATCGAGGACCGGACCGACGACATCGAAGCGACGATCGAGGAGATCAGCTATCTCACGAAACGGGCCGGGCACGAGGGGCCGGTCGGGGTCCCGGTCGACCTGGCGGCGACGATCGACGAGAGCGTCGCGACCGTCACCGAGCGCCACGACGCCGTGACCGTCGAGACACCGATCGTCCCCGACGACGTGCAGGTGGCGGCCAACGACCGACTCGAAGACGTGCTGACGCAGTTGCTGGAGAACGCGATCGTCCACGGCGGCGACGAGACGCCGGCCGTCGAGGTGGCCGTCTCGCGGCGCCAGGTCGAGGTGAGCGTGATCGACGAGGGTGACGGTCTCCCCGAGAGCCAGCGCCGCCTGCTCGAAACCGGCGATATCGGAGAGTACGACGACCCGCGCGTGGGGTACGGTCTCAACGTCGTCAGGCTCCTGATCGAGAGCTACGGCGGAACGATCGAGACCGATCGGGCGGACGGTGAAACGAGGATCACTGTCGTGTTATCCCGTGTGAACGACGGTGGGCCGGGTGTCGAGGCGAGCACGTCGTCCCTGACCGGGATCCGCCCCGACGTGCCGAACCTGGTGGTCACGCTGGTCGCGTCCCTGCTGGCTGGTGTGGTGTACGGACTCGTCGCCGAGAGCATGGGCGGGTCGGTCGCCGGAATCGGCGTGTTCTACGGCAATCCGGAGCCGGTCGTGGGGTGGCTGACACACGAGTTCCACAGCGTCGTCTTCGGCTTCGTGTTCGCGGGGCTGGTCTCGCTGGTCCCCCGAGAGTACGGCGACCGGACGCTGACGAACGTCGCCGTCGCAACCGGGTGGGGACTCGCCGTCTGGATCGGTGCCGCCGGGATCGTCGCCCCGATCTGGCTGCGACTGCTCGGGATCGGCGCACCGCTGCCGAACCTCACGGTCCCGATGCTGTTGAACCACCTCGCGTGGGGTGTCTCCCTCGGCCTGTTCGCGACCTGGGGCCAGCGGTATCTCGCCCCGTGGCTCTCGGCGTTCCGAGAGTGATTCCTCCTGTCGGCAGTGTCATACGGACTATTGTAGATCTGTCCCGGATCGACCGCACACTGTCGTGCGGTCGACCGAGGAAACGACTACAACAATCCGTATCACTCCGAAACGCTCGTCTCGTAGACGTTGACCGGCAACCGTCGGCCGCCGAAGTCGACGGTGCGCTCACCGACACGCTCGAAGTGTTTCTCGTAGAAGGCGTTGCCCGCGTCGTTGGCCGCCAGCACCTCGTCGCGGATCGTGGTCGTTCCGAGATCGGCGAGGTGCTGGCGGCCCTGTTCCAGCAGCGCCGTGCCGATCCCGTCCCCCCAGTGGTCGGGGTGGACGTAGATGTCTAAATCGCCGACGCCGGCCGGGTCCGTCAGCCCGCAACTGGCGTAGCCGACCACGTTCTCGTCGACGGTCGCGACGAACAGCCCCACCTCGTCGAGGGCGATCATCTCCGTGAGCACGTCCTCGGCGTACCCCTCCGTGACCATCGCTTCGATCTGCTCGTCGTCGAAGAGGTCGCCGTAGGCCGCGTGCCAGGCCGTGCGAGCGACGCGCTGGATCGCCGGTACGTCGGCCGCGGTCGCCGATCGAACGGACACAGTCGAGGACATGTCAGCGACTACGAACCCCTCGCTAATAGGACTGGTCGTCGAACCGGCGCTGCTCGACACGTTTGCCGGACGGTGGCGCCGTTGAGTCTGTCGTTATTGCAGGCGATACTCTCGTCGACAGGGCTAAGAAGGGGCATGACAGACGGGCACACAATCAGGCAATGATGTCCAACAAGGAACGACTGCGTATCACGCCGCCGTGGTCGTCGATTCGACCGGAGGTGTCGCCGTGAGTCTCGTCCGCAAGTTCGCCGTCGTCGTGTTGACGCTGTTGCTCACGTCGACGCTCGTGACGGGCAACCTGCTGGCGGCGGTCCACCTGACCGTCCTGGATCCCACGTTCGTCCAGAACACGGTCGAGGAGGAGGGCGGGTACGACCTCGTGGAAAACGCGACCGTCGAAGTCGCCACCAGTCAGGTTCAGAGTGTCGAAACCGGCGGATCGACCGACATCAGTGCGATCGTCGATACGGAATCACTGGTCCGTGACGCCGTCGATCAGTCGTACCTGGAGAACCAGACCGAACGGAACGTCGATCGGCTGTACGCCTACCTCCACGGCAACAGCGAGACGGCCAACCTCACCGTCGAGACGGCCCCGCTGAAAGACGACGTCGAGGCGGCCGTCGAGGCCCAGATCCGGAACGCGACTGTCGCCGAGTTGCTCGAACAGACCGACGCGAACCTGACCGCCCTCTCTGGGTCGTCGCTGCCGGTCACCGTCGACCAGACGACTGTCGAGCGGATGACCGCCAACGAGAGCGGCTACGAGGCCGTCAAGCAGAACGTCCGCGACGGGGTCCGCGAGGCGGTGCTCGACCGGGCGGTCCAGACTGCCTGGGAAGAGACCAGCAACGACGAGAAGCTCTATCTGGTGATCCCGGACTACGACCCCCGCGACTACAGCGAGGCCGAGAAAGAGCGGATGGTGGCCGACAACGAGACCGAGATCCGGACGACGCTCCGCGAGCGCATCGAGCGTGAGCGCGGCGACGAGATCGACCAGGGTGTCAACGAGACGCTGGCACAGGCAAACGAGACGCTCGCTCCCGACGGGACCGACCAGGAGGGGATCGCGGGCGCGACCGCCGAACTCCAGGCCGCGTTCGTCCAGGGACTGACCACCGACATGACCTACGACGAGTTCCAGTCGGAACTCGACGCCGCGAAAGCCAGGGCGGCGGTCGCGGTCGGCGACCGAACGGGGGCGGCCCTGGACGAACAGTTGCCCGACCGGATCTCGCTGCTCCCGCCCGAAGAGGCGAGTGGTGGAACCGGTGACAGCGCCCAGCAGGGGCCCCGGCAGGCGCTCGAACAGGCCCAGAACGCCGTCACGTGGATAGATCGGATCGCGATCGCTCTGCCGATCCTCGCGCTCGTGCTCGTCGGGCTGGTCTACTTCGTCACCCGATCCCTCCAGACTGTCGCGGGGTCGCTGGGCGTCTCACTGCTCGTCGCCGGGTTGCCGATTTATCTCTCGCTGGGATTCGTCCAGTCGACCGCCGAGCGACAGGTCGAGCAACTGTTGCTCTCGGGTGACCCCAACCAACTCGTGCAGGCTGGCACAGAACTGTTGCTTGGCGTCCTCGACCAGCTGTTCGGCCGCGTCGGAACGATCTCGCTCGCGTTCGCACTCGCCGGCGGGGCACTCGTGGCGGTCTGGCTGCTACTGCGCTACGACGTGATCGACTTCGGCGGCGGTGGCGGCCGGAGCGCCGCTGCGGCCGCGGCTGGGGCCGACGCCGACGCGATGGACGCCGACCGACACGACGGGACGACGGGTGTCGACGAACCTGACGAGACGGCAGCCGCCGTCAGTGACGAGAGTGCCGAAGTGGCCGACACCGGCGGAGCCGCCGCTGTCGACGATGCCGGTAGCGACCCGCTCTCGGACGTGACCGACGACGGCGACGAAGAGTAGGGCGAGAGCAGCGCGTCGACGACGCTACTGCTCGATCCGTTCGCGTGCCCCCGCCACGAGCAGCGGGAGCGTGATCGTCGCGTCTGCGTACACCGAAACGTTCTGTGCGGCTTTCTCAAGTTTCCCCCACGAGCGGGCCTCGTCCAGCGTCGCCCCCGAGAGCCCCCCGGTCTGGGGCGGATCCATCGTCAACTGGACGGCGTGGTCGTAGGCGTCGGGCGAGACCAGCATCGTCTGGAGGACGTAGTTCTTCGGGACCCCACCACCGATCACCAGAGCCCCGGCCTCGTCGGCCTCGTAGGCCAGGTCGGTGATCGCGGTCATGTCACCCAGCGCGTCCAGCGTGAACTGGCTGGTCTGGGAGTACATCCAGGCCTGCAGGCCGAGCACGGAGTCCTGCACGGCGGGGCAGTGAATCGGCACGTCGTGTTCGTAGGCCGCGGCGGCGATGCCGGCGCCCTCTTCGATCTCCTCCGATTCGTTGACCTCGCCGTTGGCCCGGCCCAGTTCCTCGGTGAGGCGCTGGATCGAGACGCCGCCGTCGTCGCACTCCGATTCGAGGACGGGGAAGACTTCGTCGCGGAGGTGGGACTCGAACAGCGCGAAGTGCTCCTGTGGGAGGTAGACGTTGTAGATGCGGTCGACACCTTCGTCACGCAGCGTTTCGTCGTGTTCGCGCTCGGTCTTGCCCTCCTCGTGGACCTGTCCATGGTGGTGCTTGCCGCCGATCGCCTCGATGGCGTCGTGAGTGAGGTTCGCGCCCGTCGTCACGAGCGCGTCGACGTGACCGTCCCGGATCAGATCGGCGACGATGCGGCGCATCCCGGTGGGGACCATCGCCCCCGCGAGGCCGACGAACGTCGTCACCTCGTCGTCACACATCGCGGTGAAGATATCGACGGCCTCGTGGAGGTCCGCCGCGCCGATGCCGGCCGCGCCGTACTCGTCGATCAGTTCGCCGACAGTCATCCCCGCCCGGACCTCGGTGTGGCCGATCGGATCGTGGTGGAACGTCTCGCGTGCCTCGTCGTCGTCGGACATTGTCCGTACTGCGTGAGGCGTGGTTTTCAACGCCGTGGTTCAGGAAAGACTACCACGGCGAAAGCCCGATGTACGTGGCAACCAAGACACGACCAATGCACACTGTCGGTCTCGACCGACGACTCCCCGAGCACACACGGCGTCGCCTTCGCGAGCGCATCACCAAGACCGGCGACCGCGAGTCGGTTGTCGTAACCGCACCGTACACCGGCGAGACCGTCGGTGAGATCCCACAGTGTACGCCCGAGGACGTGACGATGGCGGTCGAGCGGGCACGCGCGGCCCAGGCGGACTGGGCCGCTCGCCCGATCGAGGAACGCGCGGCCGTCCTCCAGCAGTTCGCCGATCTCGTGCTGGCGAACCGGGAGGCACTGCTGGACACCGTCCAACTGGAGACCGGCAAGACCCGCTTCGACGCCCACGAGGAACTCTTGGACGTGGTCCTCAACGCTGATTACTACGCCCGACAGGGCCCCGAGCACCTCGCAGCGTCTCAGCGAACGGGCGGAGTCCCCGTGCTGACGACGGCCACTGAGTACCGCGACCCGGTCGGGGTCGTCGGCCTGATCGAGCCGTGGAACTACCCGCTGACGCTCGCGATTTCGGACATGTTGCCCGCGCTCCTGGCCGGCAACGGTGTCGTCCTCAAGCCCGCGGAAGCGACGCCCTTCACGGCGTTGCGCGCGGTCGAACTCCTCGACGAAGCGGGTGTCCCTCCGGATCTCGTACAGGTCGTGACCGGCCACGGGAAGCCGCTGGGCGAGCCGCTGATCGCCGGCGTCGACCACCTGACGTTCACCGGGTCGACGGCGACCGGGCGGACCGTGGCCGCGCTCGCGGGCGAGCACCTCGTCGACGCCTCGCTGGAACTGGGCGGCAAGAACGCGGCGGTGGTGCTGGGAGACGCCGACCTCGACGCGGCCGCCCGCGGCATCGCCCGCGGGTCGTTCGCCAACGCGGGCCAGCTGTGTATCTCCTTCGAGCGGGTCTACGTCGACCAGCACGTCTACGACGACTTTCTGGACGCCTTCGTCGGGGCGACCGAGCGGCTCGAACTCGCGGCGAGCTTCGACTTCGGGCCGGACGTGGGATCGCTCGTCGGTCAGCACCAGCTCGACACCGTCGAGGCCCACGTCGCCGACGCCCGCGACCGGGGCGCGACCGTCGAGACCGGCGGCCGGCGTCGCGAGGACCTGGGGCCGCTGTTCTACGAGCCGACCGTCCTGACGGGACTCCCGGCCGAGGCCGACGCGGCCTGCGAGGAGACGTTCGGGCCGGTGGTCTCGGTGACGCCCGTGGCCGGCAGCGAGGAGGCGGTCGCGCGGGCCAACGACACCGACTACGGCCTGCACGCGAGCGTCTGGACCGGTGACCGTGAGCGCGGTCGGGAGGTGGCTCGTCGGATCGAGACCGGCTCCGTGTCGGTCAACGACGCTTACCTCGGGATGTGGGCGTCGACGGACGCGCCGATGGGCGGCGTCGGCGACTCGGGGATCGGCCGTCGTCACGGCCGCGACGGTATCCAGAAGTACACGGAGAGCCAGACGGTGGCGACCCAGCGCGGGCCGCCGCTGGTGCCGGTCGATACGGTGCCAAAGCGACTCGTCGCACGCGGTGCGACTGCCGGTGTCCGCGCGCTGCGCTGGCTTCGCCGCTTCGGGGGGCGCTGATGCAGTTTCTCACGGGCTTTCCCGGCTTCCTCGGCTCGGCGCTGGTCGAGCGCCTCCTGGGTCGGAGCGACGACCGGATCGTCTGCCTGATCCAGCCGGCCTACCGGGGGGAGGCCGAGCGACGACGCCGGCAACTGACGGACGCGGCAGGCGTGCCAGTCGATCGGATTCGCCTCGTCGAGGGGGACATCACGGACCCCGATCTGGCGCTCGACGACTACGATCGGCTCCAGCGCGAGACCGAGACGGTGTACCACCTCGCCGCGGTGTACGATCTGGGCGTCGAGCGCGCTCTCGCCGAGCGGGTCAACGTCGACGGCACCGAGCACGTCCTGGCGTTCGCCGAGGGTGCGGGCGTCGACCGGTTCCACTACGTCAGCACCTGCTACGTCAGCGGCCGATTCGAAGGGACGTTCACCCACGAGGATCTGGACGTGGGCCAGTCGTTCAACAACCACTACGAGGCAACGAAGTTCGCCGCCGAGGCCGCCGTCCAGGAGCGGATGGACGAGGGCCTGCCCGCGACGATCTATCGTCCGGCGATCGCGGTCGGCGACAGTCAGAGCGGGGCGACCCAGAAGTACGACGGCCCCTACTACCTGCTCGCTCTCCTGAACCGCCAGGGGCCGATCGCCGTCGCACCCGCGCCGCTCGAACCGACGACGCTGAACGTCGTCCCGCGCGATTTCGTCGTCGACGCCATCGCCGAACTCTCCGGGCGGGCCGACACCGCCGGCGAGGTGTACCAGCTCTGCAACCCCCACCCGCCGACCGTCGCCGGCATCGTTCGAGCGTTCGGTCGGGCGACCGGGCAGGCCGTCGTCCCGGTCCGTGGCACTGCTGGGCTGTCCTCGGCGCTGCTGGGACGACTGCCGGGGCTGGCCGACCGATTCGACCTCGAACCGGCTGCCATGGCCTACCTCACCCACCCGACGACCTACACCGACGCAAACACGCGCCGGGCGCTGTCAGGGACGGCCGTTCGGTGCCCGCTGTTCGAGAGCTACGCCGACCGGCTGGTCGCTTTCGCTCGCGACCATCCGGAACTGGACGACAGCGCGATGGTGTGATACGGAGAGTTGTCGGTCTGTCCCGTATCGACCGCACGATTGTGTGCGGTCGACTGGGGAACCGTCTACAATCTCCCGTATGAGTTGACGATCAGTGGCATGCGGGCCGTACACACGCCACAGACGCCCGGAACTGCCGATACAGCGACCACTCGCGGTCTGATTGTCGGATTCGACAGAATACTCTGACGGAACCGACGAATTCGATACTAATGTCTACTGCCGTGGGGAAGTGATAAACAAATGTTTTGCAAAAATCGAGTTTGGCGTATAATATGCAAAGGCTTATACCCGTGACTGACATTCGTCCAATTGCAATGGCAAACGGTAAGGTTGATTTCTTCAACGACACAGGCGGTTACGGATTCATCGAGACTGAGGATGCGGACGACGACGTTTTCTTCCACATGGAAGACGTGGGCGGCCCGGACCTCGAAGAAGGCACTGACGTCGATTTCGACATCGAACAGGCCCCCAAGGGCCCCCGCGCGACTAACGTCGTTCGCAACTGATCGGAATTGCTGTAGTCGCTGACGGCGTCGCTTCGCGACGCCTGAAGCCGACCGATCGCAGGGCTCGTTCCTGCGATCGGCTACAGCAATCCCGATGTCTCGGACCGCCGCTGACGCGGCGTGACGGACTTCAGTTTTCTACGCACTACATCGACGAGCGGTTAGTGTTCGGATTAGAAGTTTTGTCTCCGAGTGGTGGACCTCGAAAGTCGAGCCGTACGTGGTTCGGAACGAAGTGAGAACCACGATGCGAGTGGGTGTGACGCGAGTCTTACGGTGCTTCGTGGTCGATTCTTTGCCTCTCTTATAGCGTGTCATAGAATAGTTCACAGGGCAGTTGGTCTCTGGCTTATCGGGATGAACGACCCGTTCAGTGTCTGTGCGAACAGAACAGTCGACTCTGTTGGTGAGGGGGTGAAAGAAAGCGACCATCGAGCAAATCCCGGGGCGACCAAGCGGTGAAAGCCCTCGGCGCGCTCGCGGTCACTGAGCGGGATATCCTCGGTCGCACAGCTCCCTCGGATAGTGCCCGCTCAGACGACGCCACTCCGTCGCGAGCCCGCCTCGCCCTTTCGATCCACCAGGACCGCGAGACAGCACCGCAGCCACACACCTCCCCAGCCGATTCGCTCCTTTCAGTCGCTCATCCCTCGCACAGTTCCGTCGCGGCACAGAGGCCGCGACAGCGCGCGCCTCCGCAGACTGTTCAGTCGTTCACCGATATTGAACACACGTTTGCTGTAGCATCCGGGCGACCGAGCGGTCCGGAGGACCCTGTCGGTCGCCCGGTTCACTCGACCGAACGTAGTGAGGTCGTGCCTTTTTCACTCATGTTTTTGCCGGGAGAGGTTCGAGCGCGCCGAAGGCGCGACTCGAACCCGACCGGGAAAAAGATCGTCGAGCGACTGCGGTGATTTATCCCACTCGGGCGTGACCACACGCTCGATGCGAGCGACGCGACGTGCGGTTCTGGCCGGTGCACTCGCCACCAGCGGTGGCTGTCTGGGCTGGGTTCCCGGGGGCGATCCCGATCCAGCGCCCTGTCCCGCGACCGTCGAAGCCGAGAGTACGCGCATCGGTCTGACGGGCGACGTGATGCTCGGCCGGAACGTGAACGAGCGCTGGCTCGACGGGTCGCCAGGGGGCGTCTGGGGCGAGACACTCGACTGCCTGCAGGCGCTTTCCGGGACGATCCTCAATCTCGAATGCGCCGTTTCCGACCGCGGTCAGCGCCAGCCGAACCGGGGGTACTACTTCCGGGCCGACCCCGACTGGGCGATTCCGGCCCTGGAGACGGCCGGTGTCGCGGCCGTGAGCCTCGCGAACAACCACCAGCTCGACTTCGGGACGACCGCGCTGGCAGACACTCGCGCTCACCTCGCGGACGCCGGTATCGCACACCCGGGGGCCGGCCCCGATCGCGAGACTGCCTTCCAGCCCGCTGCCGTCGAGATCGGCGACGTGCGGGTCGCCGTCGTCGCGCTGACCGACCAGGCACCGGGCTACGCTGCCGTCGGCTCGGAACCGGGGACTGCCTACACGTCACTGTCGGTCGATCAGTTGGAGACGCGCCAGCGACTGGGCCGGACCGTCGACGCGGCGCTGGCGCTCGATCCGGATCTGGTCGTCGCGTCGCTCCACTGGGGGCCCAACTGGGAGGTTCGGCCCAGCGACGCCCAGCAACGAACCGCCCGGTGGCTGATCGATCGCGGCGTCGACGTGATCCACGGCCACAGCGCCCACGTGATTCAGGGTGTCGAGACCTACCGTGGGCGACCGATCGTCTACGACGCCGGCGACTACGTCGACGACTACGTGATCAAGGAGGGGCTGCACAACAACTGGAGCTTCCTGTTCGAACTGGTCGTCGCCGACGGTCGCCTCGACGGGCTCCGCCTCCACCCCGTCGAGATCGTCGACGAACGGGTCCGGCCGGCCGGCGAAGAAGCGGCGACGTGGCTCCGCGAACGGCTGCGATCGCTGTCAGCGCCGTTCGACACGACCGTCGAACGAGCGGGTCGGGGACTGCGTGTGCCACTGTCGTGTCCGGCCTGATCGGTGCGTCGGTCAGGCCCCGCCACCGGATTCGGTCTGGGTCTGGATCGGCTCCC